>Ga0172372_10008331_pt1 | contig 13703 bp, 8 predicted proteins | sample LakKiv5m_2_FD_114544 | JGI IMG/M metagenome (GOLD analysis project Ga0172372, IMG submission 114544) | Freshwater microbial communities from Kabuno Bay, South-Kivu, Congo - kab_092012_9.5m | ecosystem: Environmental > Aquatic > Freshwater > Lake | place: Democratic Republic of the Congo...
AGCCTTCGAATCTTTTCTCCTAGCACGTTTGCCACAGCCGCTCTCCTGCCTCGCCCCGGTGTTCGGTATGGCGGTACTTTAGCCCCTTGACTAGCGATCGACAACCTGCGATTGCTACGTTCGGTATACCGAACTTTCCGTGCCTCTATGCCATCACAGCGCAGGAGTGTGCCATAAGCAAGAAACCTCCGAAGGGGCCCCCATCGCATCACGTCGTCCCAAACCCAGGTGGAGGATGGGACGTGAAGAAGGGCGGGGCCGAACGCGCCAGCGGTCAACTCGAAACCAAGAGCGAAGCGGTCGATGCCGGCCGTGAGATCAGCCGGAACCAAGGGACCGAATTCCGGGTCCACAACCGCGACGGCCGCATCGCGTCGAGCGACAGCCACGGCCGCGACCCCGACCCCGACCCGCCGAAAGGCTGAAGAGGAGAACGACCATGAAGTTCCAAGGTGCTCTCATCAAAGAACAGGGCATTCGCTTTGGGATCGCTGTCGTCAAAAGGCACGTGCTCGATAGCCGAACCGAAGCCGCCCGCATCGCCGCGGGCTTCGGCTCGGTGTTCGGCCAGGTTCCCGTGGTTCTGATGGCCCAAGACCCTTGCGGACGTGCGCGCTTCTTCGGACGGCCAGACATCGTGCGGTTCCTTTCCGGCATACCGTTGAGCGCCATTCCCTGGCGCGAATACAGCGTCACTTAAGGGGCCTCGCGATGAATCTGCCGTGGTACGAGATCGATGTGCTGGCCGTCGGTGACGGCGAGCGGAGCGGCGACGCGATAGCGATGCGCTACTCGATCGACGGACAGAAGTGGTCGGTGCTCGTCATCGACGGCGGAAACCTCGAAACGGGAACGAAGCTCGTTGAGCTGATCCGCAGAGAGTACAAGACCGACTTCGTCAACAACGTCGTCAACACCCATCCAGACTCCGACCACTCGTCCGGTCTGCGCGTTGTGTTGGAGGAGTTGGAGGTTGGGGCGCTGTGGATGCACAAGCCTTGGGATCACGTCCCGAACATCCTCGACGCCTTCGACGATGACCGGCTGACCGCGAAGAGCGTCGGCCGGCGGGTGCGGGACGCGCTGTGCGCGGCGCACGGCGTCTATGAGCTTGCGTTCGATCAGGGCGTGCCCGTGTACGAACCGTTCCAAGGAGCCAACATCGGCGGCTTCACCGTGATGTCGCCCAGCCGCCAACAGTACCTTGAACTGCTCCCTCATTTCCGCTCGACACCGCCTGCGGCTGTTCGGCCTCCCGTACCGCTGCGGACCAGCGGCGGCGGCCTCGCCGCGCTTCTCGACGTCGCCCGGTGGCTACCAGCTACCCAGGAGAATGAGGACGCCGCTCTCGGTCGCAACGCGACCGCCGCAGAGAACGAGTCCAGCGTCGTCCTCTTCGGCGAGTTCAACGGCGAGAAGCTCCTGTTTACGGGCGACGCCGGCCCCGCTGCGCTCTCCTCGGCAGCTAAGTTCGCGGCGCAGCGCGGCCTATCGTTGCGCGACCTCCGCATCCTTCAAGTCCCCCATCACGGCAGCCGGAACAACCTCTCGCCGGCGGTCCTCAGGGTGATCTCGGCCCGCCAGGCGTTCGTGTCCGTCGCCGCAAAGTCCGCGACCCACCCGCGCCCGTCGGTGACCAACGCGCTCAGGCGCCGCGGCACGTCGGTCTACGCGACTCGCGGCCGAAACCTGCGCTTCCACCTCAACCTGTCCGATCGCGCAAGCTACACGCCAGCGGAGGCGTTGCCGTGGCATGAGTTCATCGAGGGCGAATGATGGGAGTACTTTCCACTCTAGTCGATCCCTACTCCATGCGGGCGAGGCTGCAGCCAGCGCTCCTGACGCTTCTGCCTCCCTGCGCGGCACTTCTTGCCATCGCCCCGGCGCTGCTGGAGCCCGTGAGGGGCGTCCTGCTGCTTGTCGCCGCCCTGGGAGGCGCGCTGTTGTTGAGCAACGTGGCGCGAGACGCGGGGAAAGGAATAGAGCCGCAGCTCTGGTCTGCTTGGGGCGGTCAGCCCTCTGTCGCGATGCTTCGGCATCGAGACGGGCGGCTCGTCGCGCCGATAAAGGCGAGGTACCACAAGCGCCTCGGCCAGATACTAAAACGTACGTTTCCCACGGTGCAGGAGGAGGCCGCCGATCCGGTTGCAGCTGACGGAGCGTACGAGGCTGCCAACTCGTGGATGCTGGCGAACTCGCGCGATCAGGACAAGTTTCAGGCACTCTTTGCGGAAAACATCACCTACGGCTTCCGGCGAAACCTGCTCGGCCTTCGTGCCTATGTGCTTCTGTCGTGCGCGTTTGCCCTCGGAGCAATCGCTCTGGCTGGGTTCACGGACCTGCTGCCAGCGAAACCCAACATGGCCGCGGCAGCGGTCGCGGCTGTGGGTGTAGCCGTCTACGCTCTCGGCTTTCTTGTCTTGGTGCGGAGAAGTTGGGTCCGGCGAGCCGCGGAGGCATGTGCCTTTCGCCTGCTTGAGACCGTGGACCGGGTCTGACGGGGTCATAGGCGCTACGAATATGGTAACTGCGGCCGTCATTATGAACCAGAGCAGACGCATATCGCCAGGAAGCCCGAGGCGACGCCGGCCCTGTGAACTACCAGCCTGGGCACAGGCGAGTCCGGGCCACCTCACGTTAGTTGCGGAGCATACGCGATGGCATCGGTCTTGATGACCGCAAGTTCTCGTCTCACTCGTTCTGGCGTACCTCTGCAACCGGTTGGAGGGACTGCGACATCCCGCGCGAGTTGTACGAAGCCAGTGGCGGGTCGACATATCAGGGGGCGGGCTGCGACTCTGGAAGATACCCCCTACCGGCCCTGGCGAGAGCGCTGGAACTGTTGGAGTATCCCGAACCCAGCTTTACCAATCTGTTTTCGCGAGAATAACCGCGCCGGAACGGTGAACGGGGCTTCTGGCGGGAATCATTGCTATAGTGACCCGTCTTTAAACCTGCGGGCGTGGGGAACCAACTTGATTGGTACGGTCAAACAACTCTGTAAGCCTAGCAGCGTCGTCACGAGCGATAGCCTCGTCGAGCAGGTGGCCCAGATCGAGGATTTCGCCACCGGCAAGGTGGACGGGCGCGAATTCTTCCGGCGGAACCATTTCACCGCAGGCCTTGAGCTGCTGGTGCAGCGCGGGTTTGAGCGGCTTGCTGGCCAATCCGAAGACGGCGCCTTCTACCTCACCCAGGCGATGGGTGGCGGCAAGACGCACAGCCTGATTGCGTTCGGCTTGCTCGCAGCAGACCCGGCCCTTCGCAAAGAAGTACTGCCGCGCCTTTCGAGTGGCCAAGAATTTGGGGCCGCCCGCGTCGTGATTTTCAACGGCCTTCAAAATCCCGACAGCCTTCTCTGGGGACATATCGCAGAGAAACTTGGCAAGAGCGAAGTGATGGCTCCCTTTTGGCAGAAGGGCGCGAGGACTCCAGGGATCGACGAATGGGTTGCCACGCTGGGCGACGAACCGGTCCTCATCCTACTCGATGAGCTACCCAGCTATCTGCAGATGGCCCAAGGCGCGCCGGTTGGAAACTCCACACTTGGGGACCTCACGATCGGCGCCCTTGAGCGTTTGTTCAATGCTCTTCCCAAGTGCCCTCGCGCCTGCGTCGTCGTAACGAACCTCAAGGACGACGTTTACCTGGACGGATCGGGTCAGCTCAGAACGCTGATCGAGAACTTGACCAAGCACTATGATCGCAATGCTCAGGCCATCACCCCCGTTCAACAGAACACGGGCGAGGTTTTCGCCATCGTACGCAAGCGCCTGTTCGACACACTGCCCCCGCCAGAGCGGATCGACGAAATTGCGCAGGCCTATGTGGCTGCGTTGCAGAAGGCCAAACGTGTCGACACGATTCCGACGACACCAGAGACTTTCATTGAAAGGGTTCGGGAGACATATCCGTTCCACCCATCCATTCGAGACGTGGTTGCAAGGTTTGCGGAAAACCGTGGCTACCAAAAAACCCGGGCGCTGATCCGCCTGCTGCGCCTGGCTGTGCGGGGCGCGCTCAACTCCGGGGAAAATGCCTTCCTCGTTGGCCTGCAGCATCTCGATTTCAATAATCAGGCGACGCTTGAGGAAATTCGGAAGATCAACCCCGCATACACGAACGCTATTTCGCGCGACGTGGCGGATCGCGGTAACGCTCTCGCCGAGAAGATCGCGGCGGCGGATGGCGTTTCGACGCCGTCAGCAGTGGCCAAGGTTCTCTTGATGTCTTCCCTGTCGACCGCTGAATCTCCGCTACGGGGACTGACGGACGGCGAACTGATCGAGACACTCGTCGACCCGCTTCTAGAGGTGTCGGAAATCAAGGCCTCGTTGGGCCGCCTTCAGGGGCAAGCCTGGTACCTATTCCAAGGTGTCGATCTGCGTGTCTTCTTTGGTCAGACAGCCAACGTGACTGCAGAAATCACAGAGATCGCCGCCAACATCGCAGAGGAACAGGTAACCCAGACCCTTCGTGGCAAACTGCAGGAAGTCTTCAAGCCACGCACAGGGGCTCTATACTCAGAGCGCATGGCCATCCTGCCCGGCCTCGATGAAATTCAGCTCGACGACGAGCGCCCTACCCTCATTATTCTGGAGCGTGCGGCCGACAAGTTGCCTGCTGATTTTGTCGACTGGTGGACCAAGCAGGATCTTCAGAACCGCGTCCTGGTTCTAACGGCAGATCCGAACGCCATCTCCACCTTGCGAACAAGCGCGCGTCGGACGCGCGCAATCGAAAAGGTTGAAGAGCGCATTCGCGCCCAGCACGGCCCTGCGTCTATTCAGATGCAGGAATTGCAGAGCGTGAGGGATCGTGAGGCCGCTGGCTTTACGAGCGCCCTTCGGGAAACATTCAAGACAATCGTTTTCCCGACGGCCAAGCAGCTCCGCAAGGTCGATGACTTCCGTATGGAGTTCGATCGTAACGATTATTCGGGCGAACTGCAGATCATCGACACGCTGACCAAGCGCGGAAAGTTTATTCCAACCGACAAGTTTGACTCCCAGTTTGACAACTTGCGGCAGGAGGCGGAGGAGCTTCTGTTCGACGCGGACGCGGTGCAGGCGTCCTCACTCCGCCGCAACTCCGCCGTTCGGTCTGCGTGGTTCTGGCTGCCTCGCGGCGGCCTGGATCAGTTGACCAAGGTTGCCGTGCAGCGCGGCTTTTGGCGCGAGCGCGAGGGGCTTGTCGCTCGGAAGTGGGAAAAGAAGACCAAGGTCGCTGCGCGCCTCGACGATTTTGGACAGAACCCAATCGACAGCGGTCGTTTCCAGATTCACGTAACGCCCGAAGATGCCGACCTCGTCTATTGGTCCGAGGAAGGGCCACCCGATCCGGCCAAGGCGGCCAAGCTTGATGGGCGCGTTCTGGATACAGCCGCGCCGGTTGTTTGGTTCCTCGCCGTCGACAGCAAGAAGGTTGCTGTGACCGGCGATGCGTATGAGTGGCGCGCTCCGATCCAGATCAAGATAGACGTTAAGCGCTATTCGGGCGGGCATCGGGTGACGTTCGCAGCAAGCCCCCGCGCTGCGGTCATCCGCGCTACGTTTGATGGATCGGACCCCAAGACGGGGCCAGTCGTCGCTGGAGAGATAGAAGCTCCCGCAAAAGCTACACGTGTTCGAGCTATAGCCGAAGTGAATGGCCAGTTCGGTCAGGAAGAGAGCGCACCGTTGAGCAGCGGGCTTAGCGATGGACAGGGTGGAGGGGTCGAGGTCAAGCGGCCCGCACTGCGTGACGACGATCCAGCCACGATGACCTCGCGCTTCGAGCCACGGGACACGGCGGCAGCTTTCTCGGCGCTGGATAGGCTCGCCAAAATGCCCGACGTCAGCGTGTTGGGTGGATCAGTGGAAGTCTCCGGCGGACGTTCGGAGGGCGATTTTCTCACACTTAGAATGGGGCGTGACGTACCCATTGCGGCGGTAGACTTAGATCGCTTGACCAAAGCGCTCGCGGAGGAGCTCGACGTTTCGGCACCGACCGTAAAGCTCAGGCTGGACAGCATCGCGTTTCCGTCGGGCCGCGACCTTAGAGCGTTTTGCGACGCAGCTGGTGAGGACTTTGATCGCGTCACTTGGCGGCAGGATTAGGCGGGACGTGGGAGAAATTATCGCTTAGGATTCCGAGAATGACCGCGAATGCAAGTTCAATAAGCCAAGCCAACTTTGATTGCTCCGACATTTATCAGGAGCATGCCTATCTCGTGCGCCTGACAAAGGGTCGCGCTGCCAAAGTTCAAGTGTTTGAAGTGTTTGGTCGGCCGCCGACGGAACGAGAGGCGCAATGGGCGCCGGAGACGGTCCTTAGGTGTGAAGCCTCACGAAAAGCTTGGGATGAGATTTCGGCCGAAGTGCGCGCGGAGTTCAATCGTCGACTGAAGACCGATGGTAAGCCAGCGGGTCGCTGGGGTGCGGACGAGACGGCTGTGCAGCGACTACTCGGCAAAGAGCTGCTGGTCCTGCTCTGGGCCATCGAAGGCGCGGACGTGAAAGCTGAGCAGTACGGTGTCGCCGTTCGCAATTGGATCGGGCTGAAGCCGGAAGAGCGGTGGTGGCTGTATACGATGACAGCGGCATCGACTGGGCTGGCGCATCAAGCAGGCTTGGGTTGGCGCGGCGCGTTGCGCGAGGCGCTGTGTTTCGGAACTCGCGCCGATGCTTTCCACCTGGGAACGGTGGTGGGACGCGGGACGCTCGCCCCAAGAGCCAACAAGGCCTACGCCTCCGATCGGCCCAAGACCAAACGCGCCAAGCCCAAGAAATCAACTCGCGATGAGTCCGGCCTGCTGTTCGTCCAGTCGAAATAGTCGAAGCGCCTGGGCGAGCGTCGCACGGAGAAAGAATGACCGCCGCTGTATCCCAAATCAAAAACGCATCGGGGCTTGCGCCGTTCTCTCTGAAGGGCGCGCCTGCTTTCATCGAGCGACAGTTTCCGGTCGGCCGGGTGTCGGCAGAAGCATACAAAGAGCGCAAAGCTGGCTCCGCACAAACTCTCACGCCTCTTGGTTCGTATTGGAAAGGGCGCAAGCCGCTAGTTTTAGTGCGCGCGGTTTTGTTGGGCTGTCTTCTTCCGGCCACCGATGACGCGACAAGCGATCTTGATGTTTACCTGAAACTGCTTGCGATGGACGACGCAGCGTTTGGACGCCGATTTAACGGTGGTCCAAGTGAATTTGCTAGTCTATTTCCAAGCCACGCCGAATTTGTCACTGAGGAACGAGGCCGACGCCGCGTATGGCGAGACGATTTAAGCGAAGGCGAACGCGCGTCTAGAATTTCTGAGGCATTCGCGAGCCTGCCCTATGCAGAGCGCCTTAAACACGCGCGTAGAGCGGAGGAATGTGATCAAGACGCTCTTTTGGCACCGATTTGGAGTGACGTGAATCGACACCTAGGTACTTCGGCAAGGACGCTTCCAGACTTGGTGGAGCAACTAGGCGTAGCACGCTTTGGCCACCGCCCGAGGTTGGCGGACACATTTTGTGGCGCGGGATCAATACCCTTTGAGGCAGCTCGCGTAGGTTGCGATGCCTTCGCGTCAGACCTCAATCCTATAGCCTGCATGCTGACGTGGGGTGCGTTCAATATCGTCGGCGCTTCGGCCGAAACGCGTGCGACTGTGCAAACAGCGCAGAACGCCGTCGCTAATGCCGTTGACCTTGAGATCTCCCGTCTTGGCGTCGAGCATGATGCTGCGGGAAACCGGGCCAAAGCTTATATCTATTGCCTCGAAACCCGCTGCCCACGGACAGGCTGGATGGTCCCGATGGCGCATTCGTGGATCATTTCCAAAACTCGCAATGTGATCGCAAAGCTGGTGCCCGATCAAAAGCGGCAACGCTATGATATCGAGATTCACAGCGGTGTTTCATCGGCGGAAATGCGGGAGGCTGAGAAGGGCACTATCCGCGAAGGGCGTTTAGTACATCCCATGAACGAGGAACGTTCTGGCGTTGAAATTAAGACCATTCGCGGAGACTTTCGCGACGCGGAAGGTGCATCACGAAATCGGCTCCGGCCTTGGGACAAGGCCGACATCACGCCACGCGAAGGGGACATTTTCCAAGAGCGTCTTTACTGCATTCAGTGGATCAAGAAGGCTTCCCTGAACCAAACTCGGTTCGACACCTTCTTCGCAGCAGCCAACGACGCTGACCTGACGACCGAGCAGCGTGTCCAAGAGTACATCAAGAGCAACCTTGAAGCATGGCAGGCGGCAGGACTCGCGCCCGACATGATGATCCTATCGGGCAAGGAAAACGAAGGCCTCATTAGAACTATGGGCTGGACTTGGTGGCATCACGTCTTTTCCCCTCGGCAACTTCTCCAAATCACTCTGGCTGGGGCAGCTTGGCGCGATGCAGGGTTTGAGAGGGGAGCCGACGCGCTAGCCATAGCGCGGCTGGCTGATCGCTTAGCTCGCAACAATCGGTGGGACCCCTCCGGTGAAAAATCGCAAAGCTCTTTTGACAATCAAGCCATGACAACCGGATTTGGCTTCTCTTGCCGAGGCTGGACGTATGCACGGGGCTTGCTGGAGCAAGACTACTTGCACTTCCCCACTTCAGCGAGAAGTGAAGTCACGACACTCAGCGCATCTGCATTTCAATCCCCCGTCGACCTGTTCGTGACGGACCCTCCGTATGCGGATGCGGTTCGATACGAAGAGATTACGGAGTTCTTCATCGCCTGGCTCAGGAAGAGCCCTCCGAGTGCTTTTGAAAAATGGACGTGGGATTCGCGACGCGATCTCGCGATCAAGGGCAAGGACGAACAGTTTCGTCGGGATATGGTGGCTGCCTACGGCGCGATGACCAAACAAATGCCCGACAATGGGCTGCAGGTCGTCATGTTCACCCATCAAGATGCCGGCGTATGGGCTGACCTTGGAGCTATCTTGTGGGCTGCAGGACTGCGGGTAAGCGCAGCTTGGAATGTGGTCACAGAGACCGAGAGCGCTCTCAAGGATGGCAACTATGTACAGGGAACAGTGAATCTAGTTCTTCGAAAGCGGCTCAGCGACTCCAATGCGCGTCGTATGGACATTGAAGCCGAGATTGAAGAAGCGGTCGCCAGCCAGATCGATAGACTAACTGCCCTCGACGACGCTTGGCACGAGCGTGCCAATGCCGAAGTGCTCTACACCGATGGCGACTTGACTCTCGCTGCTTATGCAGCCGCGCTACAAATTGTAACGTCCTACTCAAGCATTGATCGTCAGCCGCTTGACCGCGACCTCTACCGTAAGCTGGTGAAGGGCGAGACGACAATGTTGCGAGACTTGGTCGACTACGCCGCCAACGTCGCCAACCGTCGGCTAGTGCCGGAGGGGTTCGATCGGTCGATGTGGACGGACCTTGCGCCTTCTGAGCGCTTCTACGTTCGAATGCTTGACATGGAGGCGAAGGGGAACGTCAAAGTTGCAGACTTCCAGAACTTCGCGAAGAGCTTTGCATATGGCGACTATACCGAGCTGATGGCGTCAACGGCTGCCAATGCAGCCGCTTTGTCCGGCTCAGGTGATTTTAAGGGGCGGATGCTGGAGGGCGAGGGCTTTTCCGCCTCACAACTACGCCAGGTGTTGTTCGCTATATGGAAGACCATGGAAAGCGGAACGCCCGATCCAAAGAAGGGCGTAACAATACTCAGAACCGAGTATGCCGCCGACTACTGGCAGCGCCGACAGAAGCTGATTGCGTTCGCGACCTACGTCGCAGCCAAGACCCAAAAAACACGCCCAGAGGAGAGCGCTGCCGCGCATGAATTGGCGGAAGCCCTGAAAGTGGACCGGGTGTAAGCCGCATGAGCATCGAGCGCTTTTCCTCACGACGCCAAGCGCTCGGAACCGTGCTTAGTGATCGACTGCGCGGAGCGAAACGCTATCTCCGCATCGCAGGCTATTTTCGCTCGTCCCTTCTTGAGGTGGTCGGAGAGGCTCTGGAAACGGTCGATGAAATCCGAGTGGTTTGCAACGGCGACCTCGATCCGCACGACGTGAAGGTCGCGAGAGCCGCGCGAGATGGCCAAGAAGCATTGGCGCGGACGCTCGTTTCGTCATGGCAGTCGACTGAGACGGGTATCGATCTGCTTCTCGATCGCGAACGTTATGGCCGTCTGCACACTCTCCTGAAGTCGGGCCGCATGAAGGTGCGGGTTATTCCTCGGGACGCGAACAACGTCTTCGTTCACGGCAAGGCAGGAGTCATCGAGCATGCAGATGAACGCGTCTACTCGTTCGTCGGGAGCCTAAACGACTCCGTATCCGGCTTCCGCCATGCCTATGAAATCCTTTGGGGCGACGAAGACCCCGCCGCCGCCGACTGGGTTCGCGAAGAATTTGAGCACTTCTGGAGCCAAGGCGTCGACCTGCCCGATGCCGTCGTGAAGCACGTCGCGGCGATGGCCCAACGTCTTGAGTATAGGTCGATTGAGGACGCACGCGCCGCAGGAGGAGAAATACCGCCGGAAGCCGTCTTGGCGGAGCGTCCGATCTACAAGGGCGGCCAAGTGTTGCGGTCGTGGCAAAAGCGGTTTGTGCAAACCTGCCTCGACGATTTTCGTATGCACGGAAAGGCCCGCTATCTGCTCGCTGACGATGTGGGTCTCGGGAAAACGCTCTCGATGGCGGCGGCGGCGCTGGTGCTCTCGCTGCTGGACGACAAGCCGGTGCTGATCCTCGCGCCTGCCACGCTGATATGGCAGTGGCAGGAGGAACTCGAAGACAAACTCGGCGTGCCCGCCGCTGTGTGGTCAACGCAAAAGAAATGCTGGCTCGATGGCGAGCGCCGACCGCTCACTCAGAAAGGCGATCCAACCCTGGTCGCCCGGTGCCCCTGGCGAATTGGAATCGTATCGACCGGCCTGATCATCAATGGCGACGATGAAGGCGAACGCGGAGCACTGGCCCGAAAGGCGTTTGGCGTCGTCATTCTTGACGAAGCTCATAAAGCTCGCGCCTCGCGCGGGATGCAGGGACGCGACCCGCCGAAGCCGAACAACCTTCTGGCTTTTCTTCACAAGGTTGCGCGCCTTGGAACCAACGTCATCCTCGGCACGGCAACACCCATCCAACTCAGTGCCGTAGAACTGTGGGACCTGGTTTCTGCACTTGGGCAGGGCGCCCCGCATGTGCTGGGATCGCCGTTTGATGGCGGAAGATGGTGGCAAGAAGACTCCATTCAGTACCTGACGCGCGAGCAGCCTTGGCCGGACGCAGAAACCTCGCGGTGGGGGCTCTTCAAGAGCCCGTTGCCGCCCGCCGCCGAGGATGAAGTCTTTCGAGACATCCGATCTGATGCAGGCCTGAGCCCGAGCGCCGTTATGGGGCCGCGCTTTGACCAGCTCGGCGCCGACGTGCGCGCAACGTTTCTTCAGGAGTTTCCGCGCTTGGCGGATCAGTGCAATCCACTGGTAAGGCGGATCGTACGACGGACGCGACCCATGCTGGAAGAGCGCGGGCTTCTCAAGAGGATCGGCGTTATCACGCATCCAAACCCAGACGACAACTTGCCGCCGCAGCTGTTCGATGGCCAAGGCCTGCAGATGGGATTCGCCTTCAGCGCCGCGTATGCCGCAGCGGAGAATTTCAGCCGCCTGTATGCCGCGCGGCAACCATCCGCCGGCTTTCTAAAGACCATCCTGCTTCGCAGAATTGGCTCTTCTGCCAAAGCTGGGCTGGAGACTGCGCGTCACCTACTCGGCCGTCTTGATGCCGCTCCGGTCTTAGAAGAAGAAATCGGTGATGAAGGCGACAGATCGGACGGCCTTCCGTCTGATCTCGACGAGTTGGGCCATCTTCGGGACGTCGAAAAAAACCTCGCTGCAGTGATCGACGGCCAGCATGTTGACCCAAAGGTGCAGGTGATCCTGCACTACTTGAGAGAGCGCCGCTGGTTGGAACAGCATGGCGCAATCATCTTCAGCCAGTATAGGACAACCGCCGAATGGGTCCTGGAGGCGCTATGCGTGGCATTTCCCGATGAACCGATCGCACTCTACGCAGGCGGTTCGGCGTCATTTGTTCAGCGTGGAAACGAACGACGATCTGCAGCCCGTGAGCAGATAAAAACGTCGATCCAGAAAGGCGACATCCGTCTTATCTGCGCGACGGACGCCGCTTGTGAAGGACTGAACCTTCAGCGCCTCGGAGCACAGATCAACGTCGACCTGCCCTGGAATCCGTCGCGGCTGGAGCAGCGCAAAGGTCGTGTGCAGCGCATCGGCCAAGTACGCGATGACGTCCACGTGTTGAGCCTGCGCTATGCTGGGACTGTGGAAGATGACGTCTATGCGGCGCTGTCGGCAAGGTTCGGCGATATATTTTCGGTGCTCGGCCAGCTCCCCGACAGCTTCGAAGACGACTGGATCGACGCCGTTCTACACGATCGACAATCCGTGAAGAATTTTTCCCAGCGGGTCGAAAGGGTTAAGCCGCCGATGGAGCTGAGATACGTTAGGGACGTCGCCGATGATCGCGGTCTAGACTGGGAATACACCGAGAAGGTCTTGTCGTCCCGCGACCTCGACGCTTGGATGCGCCAGGGGTGGTAGGCTCGCCCTACGAACACGGATCGCCTCTCTGCGGACATTGCGGATTGAAGATGGTAGCGCGCCTCTTGGCACCGTGAGCAGCCGCCGATTCATAGGCCCAGCAACAGGCCAACAGATGCGGGCACCCCGCCGGTCATCACTGGGGCGCAACTATCTCTGAGGGAGTGGGGGCAATACACAGCTGTCATCACCGATCAAAGCCTGGCAGTTGTACCAATCCAGTCAAACTGACACGATCATGGGAACCGTTGTCGGACGTAATCCTGAATCGAAGCTCCCGACAGCTCGGCCGTCGCATTTCCGCCTCGCACGAAGAATCGCTGCAAGGCACCGTCCTTGACGAATGCTGCCTTGGGCCCGCGTTCACATCTGATGGTCAACACGCGGTGCTCGTCTTTCTCATCAAAGCGCGGGTGAACGTAAGGCAGGAACACCTCGCCGATCCGATCCTTGATCAGATTGACGAGATGTAGGCCCATCTTGTCTTCATTGGGAAAACCATCCGCGTCGAGACCGAGCACTTCACCACTATCGTCCACGCCAACCAGTAGGGTCCCGCCTCTGGCGTTGAGGAACCCGGCGATTGTTTTGAGAACCGACACTTGCATCTTGTCGTCGGGCTGGCCGGTATGCAGGTTGACGCGCAGTGTGGACTTGAACTCGACCGCGTCTGTCTCACCGGCAGCCAGCAACTCCGAAAGCTTGATCGGTGGCGCATCGTGTTCTGGAAGATCACCCGTCAGATGCTTCCATGCTTCGTGTACGACGGCGGCCATCCGGACGCGCCGCTGGACAAGAAACTCGTCATACTCAAGATCCCACCAGAGCGGCGGCAAGGCATGCGCGAAGTACGCTTTTTCGCGTTGGGTAGCCGTCATTGCTGCGTCCAGCGGGGGTACATAATCGGCGGGGCGCTGTGCGCTGATCTTTAGGTTGGCGGGCCATTCAACTGAGGCGAAGTTGGCGATCTGATTGATCTTCTTGAGATCCTTGATGCCGATCGACTCGAGATAAGCACGCGGGAACAGGTGGTGCTGCTCTAGCGCCGCCTTGCTGCCTTTGACCACGGGGTCAACAAGGGCCGCCATCTTGATAGGGCTGTAGAGAACCTGAGCGTCGAGAGCGATCAACGCGGCCTGATAGCCG
>Ga0172372_10008332_pt1 | contig 13703 bp, 13 predicted proteins | sample LakKiv5m_2_FD_114544 | JGI IMG/M metagenome (GOLD analysis project Ga0172372, IMG submission 114544) | Freshwater microbial communities from Kabuno Bay, South-Kivu, Congo - kab_092012_9.5m | ecosystem: Environmental > Aquatic > Freshwater > Lake | place: Democratic Republic of the Congo...
AACTGCAAGCGGTATTTGTTGCGAAAACGGTGCTTCGTTGTCATGAGTGAGATTGTATAGAAATAATTTCTACTTGTTGAGTCGAATTTCAAACTTGTGGACACAGGCCAGCCCATGCTGGCGACAAGGCGGTGCACGAGGCGCATGTGGCCGCAGAAGTGATTGCCGGTGAACTGCAAGGCAACAAGGAACTGGCGTCCGCCGCGTTCAACGCCCGCGTCATCCCCGGCGTGGCTTACACCGACCCCGAAGTGGCGTGGGTGGGCCTAACCGAAGACCAAGCCAAAGCGCAAGGCATCAAGGTCAAAAAAGGCCTGTTCCCCTGGACAGCTTCAGGCCGCGCCATTGCCAATGGCCGCGACGAGGGCTTCACCAAGCTGCTGTTTGACGCCAGCGAATCGGCCCACGGCCACGGCAAGATTCTGGGCGGCGGCATGGTCGGCACGCACGCGGGCGACATGATCGGCGAAGTGGCGCTGGCCATCGAAATGGGCGCAGACGCCATCGACATCGGCAAGACCATCCACCCCCATCCCACGCTGGGCGAAAGCATCGGCATGGCCGCCGAGGTGGCGCACGGCAGTTGCACGGATGTGCCGCCGGGCAGAAAGTAGCCCAACCGCCACGCAGCCCGCGACAAGGCCCTGCAAGAGGGGTCAGGTCTTTCATTTCACCATCAACGTCCACAGGCAAATCAGCCTGTAGCGCCGGTGTTGTCTGCATCAACAGCTACTTGTTTCATAGCGATTCTGTGACAAATCCGACCCCGTTGCTGGCCGCCCGACTGAAGGGCATGCTGACACGGGCGATGGGCAGGAAGCGTCGGGGCATGCGCGCGGTAGCGGTGGCGGTCGTGGTTTCCTCGTTTCCATGCTCCCACGTGGGAACGAGTCACGAGCTACAAAATTTACAGCGCTTCATGCAGACTAAACAAGCCTTGAGGTCTGATTTTGGTCGGTGAAATTGAGATGATGATATGAAAGACCTGCCCCCTCTGTCTCAAAGGCCGAGGGTGTGCCCTTGAACTCGCTGGTGCTTGCCTTCATCGCCGAGGGGCTGGGGTGCCGGCAAAGTCAGGCCTGACGCGATGCAGGACGCCTATAATGTACATATTGAATGTACATGAAAGTGCGTTATGTCCATATCCATTGCACAATCGCGCCAGCAACTGTCGTCCTTGATTGAAGCTGCCCAGCACACACCGCAAGTCATTTCAAAGCGAAACAAGCCGGTTGCCGTACTGGTGTCTGCGGATTACTTTGCCCACAGTCAACAGCCCGTGAAGCCGACTAGCGCCAGTTTCTACAGCCAATTGCTGCAATTGCGTGAAACCTATCCGCCGCAAGACGACATGGGCTTGATGCCCCTTGGGTCCACCCCTCGCCAATCGGCTTGGCTGCGGGCCAATGCGTTCCTCGAACCCGTCTAACAACTATGGCTGCTCGCTGATCTGGGGCCATCCGCAGGGTCCGACCGGCCTGCGCAGTGTGATCGAACTGATCGAGGAGTTGGCGCTGCGCGGCGGCGGTGTCGGCCTGTTTGGCGGCTGCGCAGCGGGCGACTCGGGCATGGCGCTGGTGCTGCGCGTGAGTGGTAGTTGACAGAAGGCTACCATGAGTCGCGTCGTTATCTATGAAGTCCACGTCATGTTTGGCGATTGCGATCCGGCCGGTATCGTCTTCTTTCCAAATTTTGCCAAGTGGATGGACGCCTCGTCGCTGAATTTCTTCATGCAATGTGGCGTGCCGCCCTGGCGCGAGCTGGTCAAGACCACCGGCATCATTGGCGACCCCTTGCTGGAGATTGCGGTCAGGTTCCTGCGCCCTGCCACCTATGGCGAGACGCTGCAAATTCACACCAGCATTCAGGAGTGGCGCAACAAGGCGTTCCTGTTCCGCCACCTCATCAAACGCGGTGACGACCTGCTGTGTGAGGGCGTTGAGACGCGCGCCTTTTGTATTCACCCACCCGGTGAGCCCGACCGCATCAAGGCGATTGCCGTGCCTGAGGAAATCAAGGCGCTATGCGTGTGAAGGCTTTGCCGAGTCGGTCGCAGGCAGTGGCTCAATCCATGAGGTTGATCAGCGCATCAATTGGTGAGTGAGCAAGGCAGCAATGCTGATGCGCTGATGAGCGACGTGCCCGGCCTGCGCGCCATGGCCCAGTTATTGCCAAGTAAAGTAGATGCGCTTTTTGACCTGACCATCATCTTTTTGATGAAACGAACTACCAGTCATCCAAACTACCATGGCAAGCCCGAATTTTGACCGGTTTGGGGTTTTTGTATGGGCTGTCCCAGACAGCGCACGATTTCTGCGCCAGCGTGCACCGGATAATCCACCCCCATGGCTTCTGCATTTGAACGTTCTTCACCCTTGCGGCGTTGGCTGCAAGTGTTTTCCGGTTTTGACGGAGCGCTGGCGTTTGCAGTTTTTTTGTTGACGTGTGCTGGTTTGCTGACAATGTATTCGTCGGGCTATGACCACGGCACACGTTTTGAAGACCATGCGCGCAACATGTTGCTCGCCGGGTTCATCATGTTCGTGACGGCACATATTCCGCCGCAACGCCTGTTGACGCTGGCGCTGCCGCTCTACACCGTGGGCGTGGCTTTGCTGGTTGCGGTAGCGGTTGTTGGCGTGACGCGTAAGGGCGCGCAGCGTTGGCTGAACGTTGGCGTGGTCATCCAGCCCAGCGAGATATTGAAGATTGCCATGCCCCTGATGCTGGCCTGGTGGTTTCAAAAGCGCGAGGGGCAATTGCGCGCCCCGGATTTTTTGGTGGCAGGCGTCTTGCTGGCGCTACCGGTGGGGTTGATCATGAAACAACCCGATTTGGGTACGGCGTTGCTGGTTCTGGCAGCGGGCCTGTCGGTGATGTTTTTTGCCGGACTAAGCTGGAAGCTGATTGGACCCCCGCTGCTGCTGGGCCTGGTGGGCGTGACGCTGCTGGTGGTGATGGAGCCGCAGTTGTGTGCTGACGGGGTGCGCTGGCCGATATTGCGGGACTACCAGCAGCAGCGCATTTGTACGTTGCTCGATCCGGCACGTGACCCGCTGGGCAAGGGGTTTCACATCATTCAGGGGATGATTGCCATTGGCTCAGGTGGTTTCTGGGGCAAGGGTTTCATGCAGGGCACGCAGACCCATCTGGAATTTATTCCCGAGCGCACCACCGACTTTATTTTTGCCGCGTTTTCGGAAGAGTTCGGGCTGTTTGGCAATCTGCTGCTGATGGCCTTATTTCTGTTTTTGGTGCTGCGCGCACTGGCCATTGCGCTGGAAGCACCGACCCTGTTCACCCGGTTGTTGGCGGGCGCGATAGCGATGATCTTCTTTTGCTACGCGTTTGTGAACATGGGCATGGTCAGCGGCATTTTGCCAGTGGTGGGGGTGCCGCTGCCGTTCATCAGCTACGGCGGCACTGCCATGGTCACCCTCGGCCTGGGTCTGGGTATATTGATGTCGATCGCCAAGTCCAAACGGCTGGTGCAATCCTGATACTTTGCGGGACAGATCAACATTTGCGCAGCAAATTTGCTCTGTCCTCAACACTTTGTCGGATGTTGGCTGTCCACTTTGCGGGACAGATCAACATTTGCGCAGCAAATTTGCTCTGTCCTCAACACTTTGTCGGATGTTGGCTGTCCTCTCCCCACTGGTGCAGCCACGCTTGCAAGGCGTTTGCAGGCAAGGGCTTGCAAAAGAGGTACCCCTGAACTTCGTCACAACCCAAATCGCGCAACACACTGAGTTGCTGTTGGGTTTCAACGCCTTCTGCGATGGTTGACAAGCCCAGGCTGCGCGCCAGGCTGATGATGGCGCGCACAATGGCCAGATCATCTGTGTCCTGGGTGATGTCTTGCACAAATGACTTGTCAATTTTGAGCTGGTTGGTCTTGAAGCGTTTGAGGTAGCTCAGCGACGAGTAGCCGGTGCCAAAGTCGTCAATCGACAACTGCACACCCTGCTGGTGCAACTGCTCCATGGTCATCATGGCGTTTTCGGGGTCTTGCTGCGCCACGCTTTCGGTTAGCTCAAGTTTGAGCACTCCGGCAGGTACATCTTCTTCAGCCAGGATGCTGGCAACGCGCTGCACCAGATAGGGTTGACGGAACTGCACCGCCGACAAATTGACCGCCACCGTTATGGCAGGCAGGCCCACCCCGGTCCAGACGCGCGCCTGTTGCATGGCGCTGCGCAGAACCCATTCGCCGATCGGCAAAATCTGGCCATTGCCCTCCGCTATGGGGATGAATTCCACCGGTGAGATGCTGCCCAGCGCCGGGTGCGTCCAGCGCAGCAGCGCTTCCACCCCCACCACCTGACCGGTGCGCAGTGACACCTGGGGCTGGTAGTGCAGATGCAACTGCTCACGCTCAAGCGCGCGGCGCAGGTCGTTGTCGAGCAACAAGGCGCGCGCTGAGTCGGTTTGCATCGAGTTGATGTAAAACTGGAATCCATTGCGACCACTGTTTTTGGCGCGGTACATGGCTGTGTCGGCGTGCTGCAGCAGAGTGTCGGCGTTGGTGCCGTCGTCGGGGTAGATGGCCACCCCGATCGACGGTGTCACGCTCAGGTCGTGTCCGGCCAAAGAGATGGGTTGGCTGATGGCTTGCAACAGCTTGTTGGCCACACGGGCACTGCCACGCGCTCCAGTGTCGGGCAGCAACAGAATAAATTCGTCACCGCCCAGGCGTGCCACGGTGTCTTGCGTTCGCACCGTGGCTTGCATGCGCAGCGCGGCTTGCACCAGCAACTGGTCGCCCACAGGGTGGCCGAGCGTGTCATTGATGTTTTTGAAGTGATCCAGGTCCAGAAACATCACGCACAGTTGTTCCTGGCGGCGCTCGGCTTGCGCCACCGCCTGATGGATGCGCTCATGCAGCAGGGTACGGTTGGGCAGGCCAGTGAGACTGTCAAAATAGGCCAACTGGTGCACGTGCTGTCCGGCTTCGACGCGGTCCGTGATGTCGTGTGAGATGACAATAAAACTGCTGTTTTGGCTTGGCGCTGGCGCTTTGCGCGCCACCGACAGTTCAAACCAGCGCGCACCTTCGGGCAACGGCAGCTCAAGCTGAGCTCCGTACGACACGCCGTCGCGCTGGGCCTCTTGCAAGGCCTGCAACACGGTCTGTGCGGCGGCCTCTGGCATCACCTCGTGCACGGTTTTTCCGATCAGCGACTCAACCGGCATCATCACCAAGCTGTTGCGCGGCGCGTGGCAGGTGATGAAGCGCCCATCCAGGTCAATTTCAAACAACAGGTCGGGTATCGCTTGCAACGTAGCGGCCAATTGCATTTGTGAGGTCTGGATGTCATGCGTGCGGGCCACAACCTGCTGCTCCAGGTTGGCCTTCGAGGCGAGCTGGCGCATCTGCAATTTGGCCAGATACGCCAGCACCAGAGAGGCTAGCACGCCCCACCCCAGACGAGCAGTCAGCCGACCCGCGTTGTCCCAGCCACGGCTGGGGGCGACGCTCAGGGTCCACGCGCCGTTGGGCACAGTAAAGCTCTTGTCCACCGGATATGTCAACGGCTCTGGGCCAGACTCTGCAATAACTTGGCGTTGTCCGCTTTCCGGGTTGACGCGCCACAGGCGGTACGCCAAGTTGCGCTGTTCAAGCTCTGGCAGGTGCGCCGAAGCCAGCGCTTGCGGTAGCCGCAATACCACGTTGGTGAAGCCCCAAAACACCGGTTGTTGCGTGTCATCCGCAAGGAAAAGGGGCATCCGTGCGACCAGCCCCAGACCACCCTGGCGCAGCGGCAATGGCCCGGCCAGCGTCAATTTGCCGGTGGCGCGAGCCAATTCGGTTTCGGCGCGCATCACCGGGTCTTTGAGCAAGTCCAGTCCAATGGCCTTTTCGTTGCCCGCCAGCGGCACAGCGTTGCTGATGACGCCCCCAGGGGCCAGGATCAGGATCGACACGCCGGGGTAATACGTCAACATGGTTTCTGCGGTTGCATCAAAATTGCTGATGTGGCCGCGGGTTTGTTGCACCAGCGTTGCCAGGGCATAGACGGCAGACAGCGCGCGATCCAGGTTGTACTGGATTGCGCTGGCGTGGTCACTGGCCTGGATGTAGATCTGGTTGCGTCGCGCTTGCCGGTCGTTGGCTTGCATCTGCCAGACCACGGCACTGCTGATCAGCAAACCCAGGGCCAGCATGATCGCTGCGACCCAGTTCGGACGTAGCGTGAGGAAGCGTTGCTTGGTGCGGGTCGCAGTGGCAAATTGCGTTGAGTTTGGCATGACTTCAAGGCTACCACGCCAAATCGGGGCGACGCCTAAAATCAACGCATGACATCATCTGAAAATACCCGGGAGCGTCTCGGCGTTGCCAAAACCCTGCTTCTTGAGCCCTTTGGTCTGGACGAATCGCATCTGGCGCGCGCGTTGGGCCAGATCAAGTCACACCGGGTGGACGAAGCCGACTTGTACTTTCAAACCACGCGCAGCGAGGGCTGGAGCCTGGAAGAAGGCATCGTCAAGACCGGTTCGTTCAGCATCGACCAAGGCGTGGGCGTGCGTGCTGTCAGCGCAGAGAAAACGGCGTTTGCCTATTCTGACGATATTTCTTGGGAAGCGTTGCTTGATGCCGCCAAGACGGTACGCTCTATTGGGGCGGCAGCCCAGACCAAGCGGGCGCGGATAGCTTCTAAAAAAATAGCGCTTTCGCGTTCGCTGTACCCTGAATTGGATCCGATCGTCAGTCTGGACAGCAGCGCCAAGGTGGCGTTGCTGGAAAAAGTCGAAAAACGGGCGCGCGCCAAAGACCCGCGTGTGGCGCAGGTGATGGCGGGTCTGGCGGCCGAGCACGACGTGGTGTTGGTAGCGCGCGCCGACGGCACCCTGGCGGCCGATGTGCGCCCGCTGGTGCGCCTCTCGGTCACGGTGTTTGCCGAGCAGAATGGCCGCCGCGAGATGGGCAGCGCCGGTGGCGGCGGGCGCTTTGGTTTTGCCTATTTCGACGACGCGGTGATTCAGCGTTATGTGGATGAAGCGGTGGACGCGGCATTGACCAACCTTGAAGCACGCCCTGCCCCGGCGGGTGAAATGACGGTGGTGCTGGGCCCGGGCTGGCCGGGTATTTTGTTGCACGAGGCCATTGGCCACGGGCTCGAAGGCGACTTCAATCGCAAAGGTTCCAGCGCGTTCAGTGGTCGCATCGGCCAGCGCGTGGCGGCCAAGGGGGTGACCGTGTTGGACGACGGCACGATGGCCGACCGGCGCGGTTCCCTGAACGTCGATGACGAAGGCAACGCCAGCAGCCGTACCGTGCTGATTGAAGACGGCATCCTGAAAGGCTATTTGCAGGACGCGATGAACGCGCGACTGATGGGCGTGGCATCGACCGGCAACGGCAGGCGTGAAAGCTACGCCCATGTACCTATTCCGCGCATGACCAACACCTATATGTTGGCTGGCAAAAAAAGCCCGCAGGAAATTGTTGCAAGTATCAAAAAAGGCCTCTATGCCACCAACTTTGGCGGCGGACAGGTGGATATCACCAGCGGCAAGTTTGTTTTTTCAACCAGCCAGGCGTATTGGGTTGAAAACGGCAAGATTCAATACCCTGTCAAAGGTGCCACCCTGGTGGGCAGCGGCCCGGAATGCTTGAAGCGCGTGAGCATGATCGGCAACGATATGCAACTTGACAGTGGTGTGGGCACCTGTGGCAAAGAAGGCCAGAGCGTGCCGGTCGGCGTGGGCCAGCCCACGCTGCGGCTCGACGGCTTGACGGTGGGTGGTACCGCCTGAAAGGGTTGTGAGATGACTGTGCTAAAGTCTTGGCCCATGAAGTCAGCCGTTTTCTTTTTTGGCTATTTTTGGTTCTCAAGCGCCATCGGCGGTAGAGAGTTCTGAACGTACCTGAAAAAAACGTCCTGACCTTCCAAAAACCGCCGCTTAGTCCGGCGGTTTTTTTATGTGCTTTTTTTGTTTGAAACTGAAAGGATGCCGTTGATGAATGCCAAAACAAACGTGGACCAGGATGTCTGGGCTGCCGGTGTACTCACCCCCGCCACCGACCGCACCGGTCAGACTGACAACCAGCGCATCAAGGACATCACCGTGCTTCCGCCTCCAGAACATTTGATCCGGTTCTTTCCGATTTCGGACACGCCGGTCGAAAAGATGATCAGTACCACGCGGCGCAACATCCGCCAGATCATGACGGCCAAGGACGACCGCTTGCTGGTGATCATTGGGCCTTGTTCGATTCACGACCCGGCTGCGGCCATGGACTACGCGCGCCGCCTGGCGGTGCAACGCCAGAAATACGCCGACACGCTGGAGATTGTGATGCGGGTCTATTTTGAAAAGCCGCGCACCACGGTCGGCTGGAAGGGGCTGATCAACGACCCCTACCTGGACGAGTCGTTTCGCATCGATGAAGGGCTGCGTATTGCGCGCCAGTTGCTGATTGAAATCAACCGCCTGGAGCTGCCCGCCGGCAGCGAGTTTCTGGACGTGATTTCTCCGCAATACCTGGGCGACCTGATCAGTTGGGGCGCGATTGGTGCACGCACCACCGAAAGCCAGGTGCACCGCGAGCTGGCATCCGGCCTGTCAGCGCCGATTGGCTTCAAGAACGGAACCGACGGCAACATCAAGATCGCCACCGACGCGATCCAGGCCGCAGCCGGTGGGCACCACTTTCTGTCGGTGCACAAAAGCGGGCGCGTGGCGATTGTCCAGACCAACGGCAACCGCGACTGCCACGTGATTCTGCGCGGCGGCAAGGCCCCCAACTTTGACGCCGCCAGTGTGCGCACCGCCTGCGACGAGCTGGCCCGCGCCAAACTGCCCGCCACGTTGATGGTGGACTGCAGCCACGCCAACAGCAACAAGCAGCACGAGCGTCAGCTGGATGTGGCGCGCGCCATTGCCGAGCAGATTCGCGCGGGCTCGCGCCAGGTGTTTGGCGTGATGATTGAAAGCCATCTGAACGCGGGTGCGCAAAAATTCACGCCTGGCAAGGACAAAACCGACAAGCTTGAATACGGCAAAAGCATTACCGATGCGTGCCTGGGCTGGGGCGATTCGCTGGCCTGCCTGGAGGTGTTGTCACATGCGGTGACGGCACGGCGCGGTACAAAAAAGTTATAAGCTTTTTTGGCCTCTAGCCCTTATTCAAAAAGCGCAAGCAGCTATTTTTGTTGTAGTGATTGCAGCAGCTTGGCGTGTACGCCGCCAAAGCTGCCGTTGCTCATGCAAACGATGTGGTCACCGCTGCGGGCCGCGCGCGTGACGGCGTTTACCAGCGCGTCAAGCCGGTCAAACACCTGCGCCTTGCCGCCCATCGGAGCCAGCGCAGACTGCGCGTCCCAGCCTAACCCGGCGCTGTGGCAAAAGGACAGATCGGCGGCCTCCAGGCTCCAGGGTAACTGCGTTTTCATGGTACCTAGTTTCATCGTGTTGGAACGCGGTTCAAACACCGCCAGGACGCGATCCCCTGCGGGCAGCGTGCGGCGTAGCCCGTCCAGCGTCGTGCGGATGGCCGTGGGGTGGTGGGCAAAGTCGTCATAGACGGTGACGCCAGCGACCGTGCCGCGCAATTCCATGCGACGTTTGACGTTCACAAAACTGCCCAGCGCCTGCACCGCCACCGACGGTGCCACGCCCAGATGCTCGGCAGCAGCGATGGCGGCCAGGGCGTTGAGCTGATTGTGCTGGCCGCTCAGGTTCCAGCGCACCCGTCCGGCGGGCTGCCCTCGGTGCAGCACCTCAAAATCTTGCGCGGGCCCGTCTGCCGTAAAGTCGCTCACCGCCGTGCCAAAGCTGCGCACCTCGCTCCAGCAACCGCTATGCAAAACACGTGTCAGCGATTCCTCCAGCCCGTTGACGATGACACAGCCACTACCGTGCGCGCCTGTGCCCGGTACCGTACGCACCAAATGGTGAAATTGACGCTCGATCGCTGCCAGGTCGTCGAAAATGTCGGCATGATCGAACTCCAGGTTATTCAGCACGGCAGTCCGGGGGCGGTAGTGCACAAACTTGCTTCGCTTGTCAAAAAAAGCGGTGTCGTACTCGTCAGCCTCGATCACAAATGCCTTACCTTGCCCCAAGCGCGCCGACACGCCAAAGTTCAGCGGTACGCCGCCGACCAAAAAACCGGGTTGCAAACCGGCCACCTCCAGCACCCAGGTGGTCATGGCTGTGGTGGTCGTCTTGCCGTGGGTACCGGCAATGGCCACCACATGGCGGCCGTGCAAGATGTTTTCGGCCAACCACTGCGGGCCGCTGGTGTAGGTCAGGCCCGCGTCCAGAATAGCTTCCATCAGGGGAAATTTGGGCGAACCGTCGGCCAGGCGGGCGCGGCTGACCACGTTGCCAACCACAAACGCGTCCGGCTTGAGTGCCAGCTGATCAGCCCCAAACCCCTCGATCAAATCGATGCCCAGCGCGCGCAATTGGTCGCTCATGGGGGGGTAAACCCCGGCGTCGCAGCCGGTCACCTTGTGTCCCGCCTCGCGTGCCAGTGCGGCCAAGCCGCCCATAAACGTGCCGCAAATACCCAGAATATGAATGTGCATCGCGGTATTCTAGGGAAACAAGGCAAAATCTTTGGCATGGTTGATCTCAAAGATGAAATTGCCGCTCGGGCGGCGCGTCTGGTGGTGGAAGAAGGACTGGGTTATGGCCCGGCCAAGCAGCGTGCGGCGCGCGATCTGGGGCTGGGGCGCACGCGGGCGCTGCCAGACAATGCACAACTGGAGTTTGCCGTCACAGACTACCTGGCCACGTTTTGCCGTGACACGCAGCCAGTTGAGCTGCGTGCATTGCGTGAGCTGGCTTTGCAGTGGATGGAGCGCCTGGCATCGTTTCGACCCCATGTGTGCGGCGCGGTGTGGCGGGGTACGGCCACGCGTTTGTCAGACATTTACCTCGATTTGTTTTGTGATGACAGCAAATCCGCAGAGATTGCCTTGATTGACCAAAAAGTTGCCTATACCGTGCACAGTGCGCGCGGGTTGCACGGGCACCCGGTGGACACCTTGAGTGTGCATGCGTTTTGCGCGCCCTTGAACGAAGACGTTGGCGTGCACCTGATGCTGTACGACCATGATGACGTGCGCGGTGCCCTCAAACCGGACGCGTCGGGGCGCCCACTGCGCGGAGATGTGCAGGCGCTGCGGCAAATGTTGGCACGGCAGGCTTGAACCGTATGGACAGGTCGCGCACTCGCAGGGGTTGGGTGGCAGCGGCAGCGGGTTTGGCACTGGCTGGCGCGGCAGGTGGACTGGTCTGGCGTCGTGCACGCCAGCAGTCTCGTGAGCTATCAGCGACCGGGACGGCCTTCTGGCAACAGCAATTCAAGCAGCTCGATGAATCGGCGTTGTCAATGGCACGGTTTCGTGGCCATCCTCTGCTGGTAAATTTCTGGGCCACCTGGTGTCCGCCTTGTGTGGAAGAGTTACCGCTTCTTGATGCCTTTTACCGTCAACATGTTGCCAACGGTTGGCAAGTGATTGGTTTGGCGGTTGATCAGGCTGCGCCAGTAGCACGTTTTCTAGCGCAACGCCCGCTTTCGTTTCCGGTGGCTCTGGCCGGGTTTGCCGGTATCGAGTTGAGTCGCTCGCTCGGCAACCTGAATGGCGGTTTGCCGTTTTCGGTGGTGTTTGATGCCTCTGGCACCTTGGTGTATCGCAAGCTTGGAAAGCTGTCAGAGCTTGATTTGCAAGGCATGCAGCGGCTTGTCAGTTAACCGGAATTTGGCCGGTTTGGTAGTAAACTGCCGCCAGTTAGCTAAAAATTTGACGTAAATAGACTAAATTAATGCAATTTCACTCATCTTGAAGGTGATGGGATTGCCTCGTTGGAGAACTTTGGTATGGACCTGAGAAAACTGAAAACCCTGATCGACCTGGTTTCTGAGTCGAATGTTTCCGAGCTGGAAATCACTGAAGCCGAGGGCAAAGTGCGCATTGTCAAGGCCAGCGCCACTGTCGTGCCGCAATACACAGCGGTGCAGACCTCGGTTGCCCAAGCGCCTGCACCGATGTCGTCCGCAGCGGCAGCCCCCTTGGCAGACGCGCCCGCCACGCCTGCCGCGGATACCGGGCATGTTATCAAGTCGCCCATGGTGGGCACTTTTTACCGCGCTGCGTCGCCCGGTGCCAAGTCGTTTGTTGAATTGGGTGACACGGTCGCCGAAGGCCAGACGCTGTGCATCATCGAAGCCATGAAGATTTTGAATGAGATTGAAGCCGACAAGGCTGGCAAGGTACGCAAAATTCTGGTCGAAAATGGGCAGGCGGTGGAATACGGCCAGCCGCTGTTCATCATCGACTAAGGCCAGGGCGAATCGCATGTTCAAAAAAATATTGGTCGCCAACCGGGGCGAAATTGCGCTGCGCATCCAGCGCGCGTGTCGTGAACTGGGCGTCAGGGCGGTCATGGTGTATTCCGAGGCCGATCGCGACGCCAAATACGTCAAGCTGGCAGAAGAGGCGGTGTGCATCGGACCGGCCGCGTCGGCCCTGAGCTACCTGAATATGCCGGCCATCATCTCGGCCGCCGAGGTGACCGATGCGGAAGCCATCCACCCCGGTTATGGTTTTTTGAGTGAAAACGCGGATTTCGCCGAACGGGTGGAGCGCAGCGGCTTCCAGTTTATCGGCCCCACACCCGAGTCCATCCGCATCATGGGCGACAAGGTGTCGGCCAAGCAGGCCATGATCAAGGCCGGGGTGCCCTGCGTGCCCGGCTCCGAGGGCGAATTGCCTGACGATCCGGCCCAGGTACGACGCATCGCCAGGTCGATTGGTTATCCGGTCATCATCAAGGCTGCTGGCGGGGGCGGCGGGCGCGGCATGCGTGTGGTGCATACCGAAGCCGCACTCATCAATGCGGTGGCCATGACCAAAAGCGAGGCCGGTGCAGCGTTCAACAACCCAGCGGTTTACCTGGAAAAATTCCTGCAAAACCCGCGTCACATCGAAATTCAGATACTGGCTGACAAGTACAAAAATGCGGTCTATCTGGGTGAGCGTGACTGTTCCATGCAACGCCGCCACCAAAAGGTGATCGAGGAAGCCCCAGCCCCCGGCATTGTGCGTAAATTGATTGATCGTGTTGGGGATCGCTGTGTAGCAGCATGCAAACGCATTGGCTACCGGGGTGCAGGCACGTTCGAGTTTTTGTACGAAGACGGCGAGTTTTACTTTATCGAGATGAACACCCGCGTGCAGGTGGAGCATCCGGTCACGGAACTGACCACCGGCATTGATATTGTCAAGACACAGATCATGGTGGCAGCGGGTGAAAAATTACCGTTTTCACAGCGCCAGATTCAGATCGGGGGGCACGCCATCGAGTGCCGACTGAACGCCGAAGATGCCTTCAAGTGCATTCCGTCACCGGGGCGCATCACCATGTGGCATCCGCCGGGGGGGCCTGGGGTGCGGGTTGATTCGCACGTTTACACCAATTATTATGTGCCGCCCAATTACGACTCCATGATCGGCAAGATCATTGTGCACGGCGATACCCGTGAACAAGCGCTGGCACGCATGCGCACCGCCCTGGGTGAAACCGTGATCGAAGGCATCCACTCCAACTTGGCGCTGCACCGTGAACTGATGGTGGACGCCAAGTTCATGGAAGGTGGTGCCAATATCCATTACCTTGAAAGCTGGCTGGCCGATCACGCCCGCTAGCGCACTTTGATCATCATGTTTGAATTGCGTCTGATG
>Ga0172372_10008333_pt1 | contig 13702 bp, 11 predicted proteins | sample LakKiv5m_2_FD_114544 | JGI IMG/M metagenome (GOLD analysis project Ga0172372, IMG submission 114544) | Freshwater microbial communities from Kabuno Bay, South-Kivu, Congo - kab_092012_9.5m | ecosystem: Environmental > Aquatic > Freshwater > Lake | place: Democratic Republic of the Congo...
AAGAGTATCGCGCCACGTTTCGCGTGGTCAGTAATGACGGCGGCCGCCCTGAAATCGTCTGCCCCTTCTGAGGGCCTGCTGCTGGATGGCAGGTTGAACCACACTTCCAAGCAGGTGATCGGGATGCTGGGCTCGCGGAAGCTTTTCCAGAGAGCCCGACGCGCTTGCTGGCTGGTCCCACTGGTGTCTTCGCGGGACAACCTGTTCTCCTCACCCCAAGTTCTGGCTTTGCAGCGTCGACTGGAAGCTGGGGACCTGCCGCCGCTGCTCCCATCCGAGGTCAAGCAGCGTTCGCTTGCGAGTTCAGCGCTTTTGATACACGCGGCAGCGAAGCGACGTAACGTTCGAGTGAAGGCTCTAGCTGCTTAAGGACCGCGTAAAACGCGATCGCGTCGTCTTCCGTGGCGGCGCCTCGGTAGTGCTGGTCGATGATCGATGGGCTGTTCCCTGCCCAAAGCGCGGTTTCGTGGCTATTTTGGGTCGCGAGCAATCGGTACGTGATCGCTGTATGGCGGAAAACATTCCGCGGAGTCGCAACACCCGCTTCGGATGCGAGCATGACGAGCCGTTGCGTGTAGGCGTCCTCGAGTCCGCGGGTATCCGAGTCGCTGAACGCTACTCCGTGGATGTTCAGTACCCGCGCGTCTCCATTTCTGAGCCGCTCGAGCCAAGGTATGAGCTCCGCTGGAAGCGCGACGGCCCGAACTTCGCGGACCTTCGTGATGCTCAGTCGGAGGTATTTGTCTTTGATGTTGGCCCAGTGGATGTGTGGAACCTCCGCGCGCCGCGGGCCTGCGTACAGTTGGAGCAGTAGTGCGGGGAGGATGTCGTGGTAGGCCTCCTGAAGCGCGGTTGCGATGAGTTTGGCAACATCGGCTGGCGACAGAATGGAGACCGCGGTTTCGTCTGGGATCGGCTTCCGCAGCGCAGCCGCCGGGCTTTCTCCGCGCCACCCCTCTTCGACGGCGAAGGTAAATAGCGCCTTGAGGTAGCCCACGGTGTTCGCCCGAGTTCGTGGCGCCGCCTGAGTCCGGCCATCCTTTGCGGTGAGGCGCTGAACATACAGCTCGAGGTCATCTTTTTGAATCTCGTGCATCATTCGCTTGCCGAACTTTGCCACGAAGGGCTTCAGGGTACTCTTCAGGGTCGAGATGTACCGGGGCTTACAGTTGCTCGCTTCTCGCGACAGAAAGAACCGGCTGCACCCCTCGGCGACGGAGATCGTCTGGGTCTTGGGCGCATGCTTGAGGTAGTAGTTGACCGCATCCGTGGCGGTTGCTCCCCGCTCGTCGAGTTGGGTGCGGAGGTCCGGGGGAGCCCCCTCGTGCGCCTCAATCCGTCTTTTTCTTTCGGCGTTAGCTTCTGCAGCCGTTTTGAAAAAAAGGCGCACCTTCTTCCCCCCGTTCATGGATGGGGGTATGTTGAGTCTCCAGCGATCGGCTGGAATTCGAGGATCGTGGATGACGCGGCCGGAAGCGTCAATTTTCTGGGGGCGGCGGATGAGGTCGTTCATTGCGTTTTGGACCCCCCAAAAATGGACACTTTTTGGACAGTGCTCCATCCGCCTCTGTGGCTTAAAAAACAGAAGGCCCTCGTAACACGCTGGTGACGAGGGCCTTAAATTGGGTGCAGGGGCTGGATTTGAACCAGCGACCTTCAGGTTATGAGCTTCAAGCGAGAATGTTGATGAGCAGAAACTTGCGTAAAATTTCGGTCCATTACGGAGAAATTACGGGAACCCCGTCAGGCGGTTTTGGCAGGGACCTTGGCCCGAGCGATCAGGGCCATGATGTCCGTGCGAACCTTCGCCCAATTGCGCGCGGTCATCAAGGCGATCTTCGCCTCCACAGCCTGCAAGGCGGCTTGGGTGTCGTGCGTCGCCATGGCTGCGCCTCCCATGGCGGCGGGGAGCTTCTCCTTAAGGACGCGGCGGAAATCCTCGTGGTCCGGGAGAAAATAGTGCTTTCGCAGCGTTTCAGCGGAGCTGTGACCTGTGACGATGCAGACCAATTCCACGGGAACACCGTGGGTCAGGGCAATCGTCACCCACGAGGCGCGAAAGGAGTGAAAGTCTCGCACCGAAACGCGCCTTTTACCCTTCCCGTCATGGCGCACCATTGTGACCGGAGCCAACGGGGAAGGCCCGCCCGGCACCGGGTCGAAATACCCGGCGTCTTTGAGCACGGCGCGCGTGCGGTCCGTGATCGCGGTCGGGTTCAGCTGATACAACCGGGCGCACTCGGGGAAGACGTAGTCGGAGTCCGAGGGGGGAGCCTGATCGAGAATCTCGGCAAGGAGAGGAGCGATTGGAATCGTAGCCGGTTTCCCGGTTTTGGCCGTCGACACCCGGATCGTGCCCTCAGCACGGTTGATCGTCTGCTTGCGGAGGCAGCAGCAGTCACCTTCGCGCATGCCGGTCATGCTAGCGACCACCAAAGCAGGATAGATGAGGGCATGCTCAGGCCGCTTCGCGATTTCCAAGATTCGCTCCAGTTCTGCAATGGGGAAGGGCCGGCGGTTGATCGTATGAGTCTCGTGCTCCGCAATCCCGGAAAACGGATTATCCGTGATGCCGGCACCCGCCGCCAACGCATTGAATGCGCTGCGCAACGCGTCGAGTTTTGCATTGTAGGTCGCACCCGCGTAACCCGCCTTGGCGATTTCCGCCATGAATGCTGCCGCCATATCAGGCCGCACATCTGACATGGCTTTGGCCTTGGGGAAATTCTGGCGAATGAAGTCGCAGAAATGGCTGTGCACCGCCTGAACGAGCTTCACGTAACGCGGCGCCAAGTGCCCGCGCGCCTTTTCCCAGGCGGCCGTCATATCACGCAGCGCGATGGAGGGGACTGCGGCACCGGTCCTGGCTTCATAAATCTGCTCAAGCAATTGAGCTTCGCGGCGCGGCTTAAGGAACTCTTCCGCGAGCCGATCATGGGCCGCTTGAGCCTGGGCCCGGCTCCGCTCGAACTCGATGTCGCCCAAGTCGCGCAGGCTGGCAGGCACGCAGCCGCAGACCTTCACGTTCAGGCGACGGCAAATAGAGCCGCTCTTGAGGCTGATTCTGGCATACCAGAACTGGCTCTTCCCGCGCTGGAGTTCGAGTGACATGCAGGATGGCTACGGCGCCACCGTCGCTTTTCCTCGTGCCCCACGGTGTGCTGCGCGGGCCTTACGCTGCGCGATAAAGGTATCAATTTCTTCGGCGATGAAACGAGGAGAGTCGGCGGTGACATAAACGGGGGTAATGTCCCCGGCAGCCTCTAGGCGCTCGACCGTTGAGACCGACACGCCCAGCTTTTCTGCAACCATGGCACGAGCTAGGAGGGTTGCGGGGGGCACCACAGTCTGAAGAGGGGCAGAAGGCGCCGCCATGCTAAGGACCGGCGCCTTAAGCATCCGGTGAAGGGCATGCTTCTCCGCCTCCGTCAGCGAACGGTCTCGGCGAAGGACGCTCTCGAGAATTTGTTTTGAATCCGGGCTCATCGCCGGACTATAGCTTCAATCTATAGGTTGAAACATATGAAGCACCCAACCCCTCGAGACTATTGCTTGGCTCACCTAGAAGTGGTCATGGCGCTTAGGCGCCAGCTCCAGCAACTCGAAGCGAAAAATCCCTATGGCCCGGTGGAGACGGAGCGGATCGCCTTAAGGGTTTCGCAGTCGTCCGTAGGCTACGGCCTTGGAACCACGCCGCAAAACTACAACCAGTTTCGTCGGCGGCTAAAATCAGGGGCGGCGACAATCGAGACGATCAAGAAAGCGGCTAATGAGCTGGGATGCGACTGCATGCTGGTTCTGGTTCCGCGAGGCCAAGGCGACATTAGGCAGTGGCGAGACCAAGTGGCCCCTCCAAAGCTAGATCAGACACGGCACCGGAGGCGGCCTTCGGCCGGGGTGGACGATGACGATTATTTCGCGTGAACAATCTGTGGCGACGCCGCCCACGGGCTGGACTTCTCACCGCACGGAGAGGTTTGCGGCGCAGGCGAACGCCGGAGCCGATGGAGTAAGCGAAGCTACCTACACCTCGTAGGAGGACAACCTTGACAGCGAACTGCACACAGAGGCGATCGCCGGCCGCGAAATCGATCGGGTCAATCTCGACGCCGACGCTGCCGCGATCCTCGAACCGGATGGATCCAAACCCATGACAGGCCACTCAGTGCCGCCGGCGTGGGGAGGTAATTTCATGGGGTCGCAATCCCCAATAACGGGGGGAATGTCCAATTGCCGAGCTGTGCCAACCTGCCTCCTGCGAAATTTCCGGGCCGAATCAGATCGTTTTTCCTAGTCGCACCAAACGTAGTTCCGGTATCTACAAGCGATTTGAAAAAGGCATTGGTGCCGTCTGGCTCGCCCTTCCGTGAACGGTTCCTCAATTTCGGAAACACGCCTTGCGATTTCAAAAATCATTAACCCGTGACCCGTCAGGTAACGTCGCCGCCGCGATTGGCGTCGGCCGGCGGTGCCGGGTGCTCAAAGCACCGGCGACATGCCCGAGCTGGCGCTGGTTCGAGCAGACTCACGGCATACCCCACGACCATGGTGCAGAGACAGCCAGTAAGTGCGTACCAAAGAAAAGAAACATCCGTGCCAAAGCACGTCCAGAGCGTCATTGCCAAGCCGGTTGCCCAGCCGAACAGTGCGCCGCGGGCCGTGGCGCGCGGCACCAGAATACCGAGCAGGAAGAGTCCCACCAAGGGCCCGCCAATCAGGCCGATTACCTTGTTGGTGGCTTCCAGTAAGGTGCCGAATTGTTGCACGAGGAAGGCGAGCACGATCACCATCGCGCCATAGATGAAAGTCAGCCAGCGAGCGATGCGGAGCTGCCGTGCTTCCGACAGCTCCGGCCGCCGCCACAACCGGCGGTAGAAGTCGATCAGACTCGACGAGGTGAGCGAGTTGATGCCGGAAGAGATCGTTGACATGCTGGCGGCAAAGATCGCGGCCAGAAACACCCCGGGCAGGCCAGACGGTAGTTCGTGGATAACGAAGTAAGGCAGAATCTGGTCGGCCTTGGCGATTCTCCCCTCGGCGAGAGGATCGCCGTGAACTTGGTAGAACGCGTAGAGAACAAGACCGGTGCCAAAGAAAAGTGCGGTAACGGGCAGGGTGAGCAGGAGCTTGAGCCAAAGACCCCGGCGCGCCGCCTGCATGCTACTAGCCGAGAGATAGCGCTGAACGGAAATTTGCTCGGTGGCCATTTGCACGAGTTGCATGGCCGCGGCGCCAACTACCAGCCCCCAGAAGGTCACACGCACGGTGGGGTCAAAGCTGAAACTAAGGTCGAGCCGCCCGCCTTGATGGCCGATTTCGACTACCCTTGCGAAACCGCCGGGGATGCGGGCAATCGCGACCAGGGCGATCGTCAGTTGTCCACCAATCAGCACTACCAGTTGCATCACGTCGGTCCAGATCACGGCCCGCATCCCGCCAAGCGTCGTGTAGATGGTGGTCACTACGCCGGTGCAAACGATGGTGAACCAGAGCGGAAGCCCAGTAGCCTGCTCCAGCGCGAGTGCTGGCGCGTAGGTAGCCGCCGCCAGCCAAAGTAGCACGCGGACGATGAACGAGGCGGCGGCGAGGGTGCGCAACTGCACGGAGAAGCGTTCTTCGAGGTATTGGTAGGCGGTGAAGAACCGCGCCTGGTAGAAGACGGGAATGAACACGAGGGCCGTCAATGGCGTGGCAATGAAGAAGCCCAGATTGACGAGGAAAAAGACGGGGCCGTTGGCGTAGCCTTCACTCGGCGCGGCAAGAAAGGTGATGCCCGAGAAGAGCGATGCCAGCACGGTCATCGCAACGAGAACGCTGCCCATGCTGCGTCCGGCAAGGAAGTACTCGTTAAGGGTGCGTTGACCCTTCACAAACATCGACCCGATCGCCAGCGTGGCGACGAGGTAGGCGGCGAAGACCGCGTAGTCTAGGAGCGAAAAAGAGTGGCTCAGATCAGTCACGACGGAAGGCGGCGGGACGCTCACACGAGTGCTTCCTGCGGCGTGGTCTCAGCAGCGCAGGTTGGCAAGTCTGCCGCCCGGTCTTCCTGCGTCAGGATCCGATTGACGACCAGTTGCCGGAACTCGGGCGAGAGGCTGGCGAAATACGCGGAAAACCCCGTGACGCGCACAACCAAGTCGGGGAATTTCTCCGGACACCGGTGAGCTTCGCGGATCTTCTTGGCATCGACGATGTTGATGTTGACCAGAGTTCCACCGAGAGCGAAATGCGCACGGAGGAGCCGGCCGATGATCTCGGGGCTGCAACGGCAGCCTGGATCTATCTCGAGTTGGAGGGGTGCGGTGTTGCCAAAACCCGGCTGGACATCTGCGACGGCTTTGGCGATCGCCGTCAGCGCGCCATCCCGACGAAAGCCTGGGTCGGGGTTGGCGCCGTGAGAAATGGGAGCGCCGGCGTGCCGGCCGTTGGGAGTGGCGCCGACGGTGCGGCCGAAGCGCACCGTATCTGCCCAGGAGAACCAGCCGGGCAGGAGTTTGTAGCCTGCCGGCATTGGCACGGCACGGACGGTGGAGACGAAGCGCTCGGTGATAACGCCGGCCCACTTGTCTCCGCGGGAGCGGCCTTGTCCAAAGCGATCGGACCGGCTCAGTAGCTGGCGAAGACGTGTTCCCTCGGGCCCGTTGAAGTCGGTCGCGATCGCGTGCCGCAATTGCGGCCAGGTGAGCAGTTGTTCAGCTTCGACGCGCTGCTCGATTGCGGCAAATGAGTCCGCCACGGTCGCGAGGCCTGCTCCGTCCACCGCCAAGTTGTAGAATTCGACTCCGCCATGGGAGGCATCGCGGCCCTTTTCAATCGGGCCGTAGCACAGGAGGTTAAGCAACAGTTCTGGTTCGTTGCGGTACTGGTGATCGAGATGGAAGTTGACTCCCTCCGCCACACATTGGACAGCGCGATCGAGGTGGCTGAAGAAGAGCCGCGCGAGGGCCTCTGTCGACGGCGCCCCGGTAGCAAAGAGTTCGTCGAACGCGACGGCGAAGACCTTGGCGAGGTTGATCTTCACCAGGTCGTTCAATCCGTACTCCCGGCCTGGTAGAGTCATCCAGTTGCACCCAAGCGCGATGCGCTCGCGGGCCAGTTCGCGGCTGAAGCCGTTGCGCGCAAAGCCCTCCACCAGTGCATGGTCACCCGAGAAGCGCGGGTAGGCCAGCCGATCGAGGCAAAGGATCTCTACTGCGCGGGCGAAGAGCTGCTCGTCGAGACCGGCATGCACGCGAACGGTGATGTTACAGCTTAAGCGCAGGCGATGCGCCGCCTCCAGTAGCAGGAAGGACACCACCGACGTTTGGTCGCATCCTCCGCGATCCGGACCTCCGATCTGATAGTAGTGGGTATCATTGAGCAGGAGACAGGCGAGGATGAACGTCGCTTCCTCCTCGTCGATCCGGCCAGCCGCCAAGTCTCGTTCGTAGAAGGGACGCAATAGTTCGTCGAGTTGGCCGCCGGCGCCATCGCGGTTGTAGGTGCGCGAAGCCATGTTGAACCAAGCCAGCCACTGGCAGGCCTCGCGAAACGTCGCGGGCGGCATTTCGACAAGGCGCGAGTTGATGGCGGCCAGGTCGCGGAGATTGTGCTGCCGATCGGGGTCACTTTCGGCCTCGGCCATTGCGTGAGCGGCGGCGGCGGTGCGAGTAATCCAGTTGCGGATGCCGGCGAGGGCGTCGAGTTCGGCTTCCAGAAGTTCGCACGCCTCGGCGTCCGCGGCGTGGCGGGCGAGCGACGCCTCGACTTTCGCCTTCAGGCCGCCCCAGCCGAGCCCTAATCCAATGCGATAATCGGGAGCAAAATGGGCATCCTTGCCGATGCCCGACCTGACATCGTACAGGCCCTGCCGCTCGTGCAGCGAGCTGTAGTCGAACGGGAACGGAGCACGCTGCACTGTGTTGCCAGGTCGCATGCGCGACAGCATGAACATCCAGCGGCCCGCCAGCGCATCGTCGGGATCGATGTATACCGGGTGATGTTCCATCAATGACCTGAAATTCTGACCCCAGGCTTTCGCGCCGTGGAAGGCGCCGGTGCTGTCGGCCGCTGGGCAGCGCCAGGTAAAATCCTCCGGAGGCGGTACCGAACCGTAATCGTCCTCGTCCTGCGGTCCGAAGCGGCGTAGCTTGGCTCGGGTTTGAGCGAGTTTCTTCTCGCGCAGGCGATCGATTCTAGCGTCGAAGTTATTCATGGGCAGTTGCTCCTATTCCGCTAATCAAGACGGTGAGGTTTCGGGTGCGGCCGATATCGGCCAGACGGTTCAAAGTCGCAGGTGAAGGGGATGAGAAGGCAGGAGCGGCCCGGCCGAGGGCGGCGTACTTGCCGGTACCTAGAGGATGGTATGGCAGCAATTCGTAATAGAGGAGTTTCCGCAGCTTGCTGAGCTTCGCCGTGATTCGCTCCATTTCCTCCGCCGTATCGTTGACGCCGGCAATCAGCGGTGTCCGCGCGATCAATGTTTTTCCAGTGGCGTTCAGCCGCGAGAGGTTCGACCAGAGCGCCGAGTTGGAAACACCCGTGTACCGGCGATGCGTCTTCTCGTCAGCTAGCTTGAGATCGAACACGATCAGGTCGACCCAGTCCAGGATCGCCTCGAGGCGCGACCAGTCGTAGCACAGCGAAGTTTCGATCGCAGTGTGGATCCCCTCCTGTTTGCAGCCTTGCAGAATGTCCAGCGCGAATGGCCCTTGCTGAAGCGGTTCACCACCAGAGAGTGTCACGCCACCCTCGGGTTCGTAGAAGATCCGATCCTCTAGCACTTCGGCGACGACTTCGTCAGCCGTGATGAGTCGCCCGACAAGTTCCGGAGGCCTGCCCGGATAGAATATCAACTCGGGTGCCGCCGCGAGACCTTCGGGGTTGTGGCACCAAGTGCACCGCAGCGGACATCCCTTCATGAAGACCGTCGTTCGAATTCCCGGACCGTCGTGCAGGGAGAATCGCTGAATGTCTGTGACGACGCCGATGGCCATACGGTTAAACGCCGGAGCGGTACTCGCGAAACGTGAATCCGAGCGGACGAAAGCGCTCGATGTCGGCCTTCAGGCCCTTCATTATGGCACCGTAGTCGGACGGCCCTGTAAGGAACTTCACGCCGTTGGTTATCAGTTGCTGCATGTACTCGGTATCTCCGAGACCGGAGGTCGCGCAGTAGATGCCATGCCGATTGCAGGCCTCCGCGCAGCGCATGATCGCGTCCCAGACTTTCGGATGCCGGACCCGCCCCGGCTCGCCGATGCTCTGCGAATAATCCTTTGGTCCGACGAAGATCATGTCGAGTCCCGGCGTGGCCGCCATGGCGTCGACTTCCGCCAGCCCCTCGGGATCCTCGATTTGTACAGCAAGGAAAGTGTGATCTAGTGCGAAGCGAATGTAGTCTTCGGTCGACGCCATGCCCTGATCGGCGTCTCCATTCACGCAATCCATGCCCCGAAGGCCGAACGGATGGAACTTGGCCTCGCGGACGATCTGTCGCACCTGTGCGGCCGAGGAGACATGTGGGATCATCAGCCCCTGGGCTCCCATTTCGAGCGGCTGAATGAGGTCGGCATGGCAGCCCCGGCCGCTGCGAATGAGCATGTCGATGCCCGTGATTCTCGCGGTCCGGACGACGCCTTCCAGAAGGGATCGATCGATCGCCTGGTGCTCGTTGCAGATCCAGAGGCAGTCGAATCCCATCAGGCCGATCAACTCAGCCAGATTGGGATTAATGAAGTTCATTTTAGCGGTGAGGATGATCTCACCCCGCCGCATCTTTTCGCGCACGACGCTTCTTTTCATTGTTGGAACTTGGTATAGCCGGAACCGGGTTTCGACACCCCTCAATGGAGGGTAGCAACAGAGCAACAAGCGGATCGGGGGGAGGTCATGGATTCGCGGCGCCTCCATCTGGAGCTGGGGCGGGACGGATAACAATGATTGCCAGTTGGCATAAAATTTGATCCAGAGTGTCGTCACGCGATGAAGGCGAACCTCAAGAAGAGCCTGCCGGTTGTGGTCGCGGACTATCTCCAGGGGGAGATCGCCGCCGGTCGAATGCGTGGCCGGCTGCCCGGTGAGCGGCAACTCGGAGCAGAGTTGAATGTCAGCCGCGGTTCGCTGCGGACCGCGCTTAGAATCTTGCGTCGGCGCCGCGTCGTGATGTCACGCGCGCGCTTGGGCTCGGAAGCCTTGGGCGCGCGAGCGACTTCAGGCCGGACGAATCCGCGCTCGATAGGAATTCTCGCGCCTGTGGCGCTGGAGACGCATCGGCTTTTCTACGCCCTCGAACTGGAGAAGATCCTCGAACTGCTTCAGCCGCTGGATTTAGAGGTGACCAAGCATTATAGCAGGAGTTTCTTCACTGGGAATCCGCAGCGGGCGTTGCAGCGACTCACAGAGAAATACCCCCATCGCTGCTGGATTCTCTTCCTGTCGACGCCAGGTACGCAACGGTGGTTCGCAGCGAGTGGTTTGCCCTGTCTAGTAGCAGGCTCCTGTCTGGGCGAGGTGAAGCTCCCCTTCGTAGACCTCGACCAACGCGCCATGGGCCGGCATGCCGCCGGGCTTGTCGTACGCCACGGGCATCGAAATGTTGCACTGCTTTGCCGCCATCAGGAGAGCGTGGGGTTGATCCACGGTCGGGAGGCATTCGTCGAGCAATGCGCCGTCCTGAACCACACGGGGGTGCGCGCGGCGATCGCGTGGCATGACGACACAGTGAGCGGAGTGGCTGGGGCCGTGCGGCGCGCGCTTAGCGCGAAACCGCGACCCACGATTCTGGTGGTAGAGACTCCCAATCAATACCTCGTGGCGCAAACGACACTCCAAGCGATGCGCCTCACCATCCCGGCAGACGTTTCTTTGCTCAGCCGATCCAGCGAACCTTTCCTAGACTTCTTGCTACCTTCCCCAGTCCGATACCACGTGGATCCGCAGGCGCAGGCCAGCAAGATTGTACATGGGGTGAGATACTTCCTCGAAGACCAAGTTCCGCCCGCGCGTGGATTGTTGATGATACCGAAATTGGTCGGAGGCAACTCAGTTGGCCCGCCCACATCCGCGCGGGCGATGGAGTGACGGAACTCGGGTGAGTCGGTAGCGGTTTCGGCCAGGGCTAAAATTTGAACCAGGGTTTTTACCTCGGCAGACAGAACCCGGCCAACCCATCCTAGGGCTTCGGGCAAGCCGTGCGCCATGTAAGCCGGCGAGCTAGACCATACTTTAATACCTGTGCGCCGGAGCGTTCAACACGATTTCGAACAATGAAGAACAATGCAAGTATCGTCGATTGCGACATACATCCTTACGTTTCCGAACAGTGTCCGATCGAGCCCTTTGTGCCCGATAGCCTTCGGTTGGCGGTCGACCAAGGCATGGCGAATCGCCCAACCCATGGCTATTCAAATCCCTTCGGACTGATCCGTCGCGACGCGCATTGTCAAAGCGCACGTCAGCTCGTTGAAGAACACCTCGACAAGTTCGACATCGCATTTTGCGTCTTGCAACCCCCCGGGGTGGGAGTCAGTCAGATCAACAATATCGACGTTGCCAATGGCATGGCAGAAGCCTGGAACGACTGGCAGATCGAGAACTACCTTAAGCGGGATCGGCGCATATTGGGATCAATCTGCGTCAACATGGCGGACCCCCCAGCCGCGGTGCGGGAGATCCGGCGGATTGCGAAATCCTACCCGCGCATGGTGCAGGTCATCGTTCCCGGCGAGAGTCGAGAATTATACGGTCACCGCCAATATTACCCCGTGTACGAAGCCTGCGAAGAATTCGGGCTGCCTCTCGGACTGCATCCTGGGCAGGAGGGCTCTCTGGGGTCGGCAACCCCGGTTGGTCGCCCTTCGAACTACTTTGAATGGCACACGATCATTCCCCTGACTTTCCAGGCGCACACTGTTTCGATGATTTGCGAAGGTGTCTTTGAGCGTTTCCCACGTCTGCACGTCTTACTCGTGGAGGGTGGAATCAGCTGGTTGCCGCCGCTGCTCTGGCGTCTCGACAAGAACTATAAAGCGCTCCGGAGCATGGCACCGTGGTTGAAGGAGCTTCCCTCTGAGTATGCGCTGCGCCACTTGCGCCTGACGACTCAGCCGATCGAAGAGCCACCTCAGAAAGGGCAATTGGCCCAGATGTTCCGGATGGTGCAGGCCGACCGGACGGTGCTGTTTTCATCGGACTATCCCCATTGGGACTACGACGATCCCGTGCGCTGCCTTCCTGCAGACCTCGGCGACGATACCATACGGCGGATCATGTATGACAACGCATTTGCGCTCTTTCGGTTGGAACGGTTCTCAGAGGAGGGCACTCGTCCGACAGTATGAAGACGAACAACAATCAGAAGACACCGGGCCTCGATTGTGGTTTTGGCTCGGAAAACAAGGCGTTGGATTATGCCTTCCAGTTGGTGGAAGAGGCCGCTCCACCCAAGAAGCGTGAGGGCCGCGACCTCGTAGTCTGCTCCGCGACGGAAATTCCGGAGGGAGGCCGACGCACTGTGGCAGACGGCAAGCGATCCATCGGAGTCTTCCGGATCGGCGGGCAATTCTACGCGCTACTGAATGTCTGCCCGCATATGGGGGCCCCGCTCTGTGTCGGTAAACTTCACGGCACCCATCGCCCCAGCGAAGTGCATGAGTACGACCCCGCGTTCCACGGTAGGATTCTGCGCTGCCCATGGCACGGGTGGGAGTTCGACGTGATGACCGGGAAAGGGCTCTACGACCGCCACGGCCGGGCGGCGACATTCCCCGTTCGCGTCGACTCCCATGGAGATGTGGTCGTCACAGTCTGATCAGGATCAGACCGGCAGACTAGATTTTCCGTTTCCTTGCCATCAAATGCAGGATTGCAGCTAGCAGCGTTTACGCGTCTTTGCGGCTGTTTTGCGCCCGGTCGACGTGCCGCTCTAAATGGCGCCGGCCATCAACGCGCGGATGCATAGTTTGGAATAGGCCCTCGGGCAGGCACTCGGATGCGACGCACGGACGGCGGCGCCTGCCCCGCGACTCAAACGGCTCGCCCGCACCACGGCATGCCGGTTGCCCATGTGGATCACCAGATTCCACTTTGTGACCCGAGCTTGGGAGTCGGTACTCGCTGATAGGCGGTCGCGCGTCTCCGGCGGCTTTTTGACGCATTATCACAGCGTAGGAATGTGGTCTGGCCACGTTTACTTACACGTGATTCTCGCGCTTGGCATAAAGAATAAACCAGAACATTGAACTCGGCGGGGATAGTCTGGCACCTCTACGTGAACGGCGTCCGCTGTAGTGCGCCCCTTCAATAACGGTTGCTACACTCTCACCCCATGCCGATTCGTCAGTTCACGTCGCGACTTCGAGCTTTGGCGCTTGTTATGCCCGCGCCCGCGGATTTTTTATGCAGTGCTTGTCCTGCAACGATCGCCGACGCTTCGTGTAAGCGTTGGGACGCTTTTGCCGCCGGTAGAGATGGGTACCGTGCCTACCAGCAGTCGAAGTCCCCCTGTACGCAACGTAACGCGCTGCTCGCGGGCTTAAGGCGGAAGGGAACACCTTGTGTGAAGGCGTCAAGCGAGCGTGGCTCCCAGCCCGTTGTTGGCATTCCCAGTATCTTCGGCCTAGCGATGTTATAACCCAAGCTCCTGTTGAACTATTATGAATATGAACAACCACTCCACCTTCGGCCCGTGTTCGGTTGACCCGCATTTGCCTGCGAATTTCTG
>Ga0172372_10008334_pt1 | contig 13700 bp, 10 predicted proteins | sample LakKiv5m_2_FD_114544 | JGI IMG/M metagenome (GOLD analysis project Ga0172372, IMG submission 114544) | Freshwater microbial communities from Kabuno Bay, South-Kivu, Congo - kab_092012_9.5m | ecosystem: Environmental > Aquatic > Freshwater > Lake | place: Democratic Republic of the Congo...
CACGACGCCCTGATCCTCGACGCCGTTCGCACGCCCATCGGGCGGCACCGCGGTGCGCTCGCCCGGGTGCGCGCGGACGACCTCGCGGCCGATCTCATCACCGCCCTGCTTGCCCGAACGGGAGGCGCGCGTGAGGCCGTGACGGAGATCGTGCTCGGCGCGACGAACCAGGCTGGCGAGGACAACCGCAACGTCGCGCGCATGGCGGCGCTGCTCGCGGGATTGCCCGATGCGGTGACGGGCGTGACGGTGAACCGGCTCTGCGCCTCAGGCCTCGAGGCCGTCGTGCAGGCGTCGCGCGCCGTGCGGCTCGGTGAGGCCGACGTGCTCGTCGCGGGTGGCGTCGAGTCGATGACGCGCGCGCCGTGGTCGATGCCGAAGCCGGACGAGCCCTTCGCGCGGACGCCGCCGCCCGTCTACGACACGAGCCTCGGCTGGCGTTACCCGAATCCGCGCCTCGCCGCGCGTTTTCCTCTGATTTCCATGGGTGAAACCGCGGAGAACGTCGCCGAGAAGTACGGCGTCTCGCGCGCGGATCAAGATGCCTTCGCCGTCGAGTCACACCGGCGCGCGCACGCAGCGTGGGAGGCGGGCGACTTCGCGGACGAGGTCGTGCCCGTCACCGTCCCCGCCGCGGAGAAGAAGGCGGCGCCGACGATCGTCGCGCGCGACGAGGGCGTGCGCACGGACGCGACCGTCGAGAAGCTCGCGACGCTCGCGCCCGTGTTCCGCAAGGGCGGCAGCGTGACGGCCGGCAACTCCTCGCCGCTCAACGACGGGGCGAGCGCGGTGCTCGTCGCCTCGCGTGCGTGGGCGCGGGCGCACGGCGCGACGCCGCTCGCGCGCATCGTCGCGACGGGCGTCGCGGGCGTCGAGCCGAACCTCATGGGCATCGGCCCCGTCCCGGCGACGCGCATCGCCCTCGCGCGCGCGGGGATCGGCGTCGGCGATCTCGACCTCGTGGAGCTGAACGAGGCCTTCGCGGCACAGTCGCTCGCGTGCATCCGCGAGCTCGGCCTCGACCCGGCAAAGGTCAACGTGCAGGGCGGCGGCATCGCGCTCGGCCATCCGATCGGCTCGAGCGGCGCGCGCATCGTCGGCACCCTCGCGCACGCGATGAAGCGGCGCGGTGCGCGCTACGGACTCGCGACGCTCTGCGTCGGCGTCGGGCAGGGGCTCTCCGTCGTGCTCGAGCGCGAGGACTGACAGAAAGCTATTGATTTCAGCTACTTACGCGGCGCGCGCCCGTGAGCGCTGCACCGATCAACGCGCAGCGCGCGCGGCGAGCAGCGCGTCCACGACCTCGACGACGGACGCGACGCGCGGCGCAGCGGTGTACGCGTCGTAGTGACCGAACGGATCGATCAACACCGCAGAGAGCCCGGCCGCGCGCGCGCCATCGACGTCGACCGACGGCAGATCACCCACGTAGAGTGCCCGCGACGCGGGCACCCCGACCCGCGCGAGGGCCCGGCGGAAGATCTCCGGGTCGGGTTTCCGCACGCCCTCGTGCGCCGAATCGACGACGCACGCGAACACGTCACCGAGCCCGACGTGCGCGAAGAGCGCGTCGAGCTTGCCCTCGGAGTTCGAGACGACACCGACGGGGACGCCTGCAGCCCGCACCCGCACGAGCGCATCGACCAGGCCCTCCGGCACGCGGCGCCAGAGGTTCAGTTCGTCGTGCGCGCGGCGCAGCACGGGGACGACCGCGCGTGCCTCCGCCTCGCCAATCCCGAGGGCCCCGAAGAGCGCGACGAAGAAGAGCGTCCAGCCGTCTTCGTGCGCACCGCCCGCCGCGAGCAACGCCTCGTAGCGGCGCTTCGCCTGCGCCTCGGCGACGCGCACCTCCGTGCCCGTGATCGCGCCGCCGTCGGCCAGGTGGAGATGATCGGCGACGAGCGCGGCGACCGCGTCGTGATCGAGGAAGACGACGGTGTTGCCCGCATCGAGCAGGAGCGCGTCGATGCCTGCGACGTGCCCAGGGTCGAGCGTCACACGGTCGGGCATCACGGAGTCGAGCATCACGGAGGCACGTATCGCGGCATCGCGACGCACGAAGTGAGGTGCCGGGACGCCTCGGTCAGAGCAGCGAGAGCAGGCGTTTCGCGCGGATTTCGGCGGCGTCGAGGAGCTCCTTCGCCTCGTCGGCGGGGAGGCGGAGACGCGTGACGAGGTCGGCGAGGATCTTCTGCTCCTGCTCGGACTGATGCCCGTCGATGTACGTGACGATCAACGCGTGCTGCAGGAGCGCGCGGCGGTCTTCGGCGCCGAGCTCGGTGAGCGGGACGTCGTCGAGCGTGCGCGGCGTGCGCGCGTATTCGCGGATCGCGTCGGCGTCGGCGCCGTGCACGTCGAAGGCCGAGAGCAGCGCCTCGATCACCTCGCGCTCCTCGCCGTCCATGCGCCCGTCGGCCCAGGCGACCGCGACGAGCGACTTGAGCATGGCTTCCTGATGTTCCTGCATGAGCGCTGCCTCCGTGGGGGCGGACCCTAGCAGAGACGCATCAGGCTCGGGAAGCCGCGTCAGTCCCCGACGCCGGACCAGAAGGCGTCGGCGCGGCGGATGGCACTCGCGGCGCCTCGAGCGCGCTCGAAGCGCTCGATCGCGGCCGCCGAGGGCGCGCGCGGATGGCCGAGGTCGAGCGTCTTCAGCGCGACGCGATCGCCGAGCAGCTCGTCGAACGCGAGGTACACCGCGCCCATCCCGCCACGCCCCAGAAGACGCTCGACGCGGTCGCGACCGGCGAACACGGCGCCCTCGCGCGGGCCGCCGCTCGCGGTTTCCACGGGCGACGCGACCACGCCGGCATCGGCAGACGCATCGCGCGTCGGGAGGGTCCGGGGACCGGGCGGCGTCGGCAAAGCGCGCCGACGATAGGCCCTCGGGGCGCGGCGAGCCATCGCTGGCGCACGCTGGTCAGCGCGGATCGCGGGGTCTACATTGCCCGTCCCATGACGACGCTCTCTTCGCGTTACAAGGCCCCCTTCGCGCCGGGTGGCTCAGCGCCCGTCGATGCCGAGATCGCGCGCCGCCTGCTCACGGTCGCGCTCTCCCGCGGCGGCGACTACGCCGACCTCTTCTACGAGTACGGCGTCTCCGGCAGCTACTCCTACGACGAGGGCATCCTCAAGGCCGCCGGGCGCGCGGTCACGATGGGGCTCGGCGTGCGCGTCATGAAGGGCGACGCGACGGGCTACGCCTACGTCGAAGAGCTCTCGATGGACGCGATGGAGCGCGCCGCGCGCACCGCCGCGCAGATCGCCGACGGCGGCGGCGCACCGGCTCCGGTGGGCGTCACGCCCCGCACCGTCGCGCGCCGCTACGAGCTGCCGCAGCTCACGCTCGACGTCGCTGGCACCGAGAAGCGCGAGCTGCTCGCACGGGCCGATCGCGTCGCCCGCGCCGAAGACCCGCGCGTCGTGCGCGTCGACGCCTCGTTCAACGAGGAGATCCGCGAGATCCTGATCGCCTCCTCCGACGGCAAGCTCGTTCACGACGTGCAGCCCCTCATGCGCTTCGGCGTGCGCGTCATCGTCGAGCACGAGGGCAAGCGGCAGTCGGGGTCGTCGGGCGGCGGCGGGCGCTTCGGCATGGGCTACTTCGAGGGGCGCAGCCCCGAGTGGCACGCGAAGGAGGCGGTGCGCCAGGCCGTCTCGATGCTCGACGCGCGCGAGGCGCCCGCGGGCGAGCTGCCCGTCGTCCTCGCCCCGGGCGACAGCGGCATCCTGCTGCACGAGGCCGTCGGCCACGGGCTCGAGGCCGACTTCAACCGCAAGAAAACGAGCAACTACTCGGACGCCGTCGGCACGAAGGTCGCGAGCGAGCTGTGCACCGTCGTCGACGACGCGACGCTCGCCTACTCGCGCGGGACGATCAACGTCGACGACGAGGGCAACGAGCCGACGAAGGCGACCCTCATCGAGGATGGTGTGCTGCGCGGCTACATGCAGGACCGCCACTCGGCGGGCTTCTTCGGCACCGCGCCGACGGGCAACGGGCGCCGCGAGTCGTTCCGCTCACACCCGCTCCCGCGCATGACGAACACGCTGCTCTTGGCGGGCAAGGACGACCCCGAGGAGATCGTGCGCTCGGTGCCGCGCGGCATCTACGCGCGCCGCTTCGGCGGCGGGCAGGTCGACATCTCGAACGGCGACTTCGTGTTCTCGCTCACCGAGAGCTACCTGATCGAGGACGGGCGCATCACCGCGCCGCTCAAGGACGTGAACCTCATCGGCAACGGCCCGGACGTCATGCGCAAGGTCGTGATGCTCGGCCACGACGTCGAGGTCTCCGACGGCATCTGGACGTGCGGCAAGGACGGGCAATCGGTGCCCGTCGGCGTCGGCTGTCCCACCATCAAGATCTCCGCCGTCACCGTCGGCGGCTCGCAGATCGGCTGAGGCGCATGTCCATGACATCCAACGGCAAAGTGGACTCGCTCCTCGACCTCGGCGACCGCATCGTCGGCCTCGCGCGCAAGGCCGGCGCCGACGTCGCCGAGTGCAGCGTGCGCGAGGGCGATCACCTCAGCGTGAAGGTGCGCATGGGCGCGCCGGAGCTCGTCGAGGAGGCGGGCTCGCGCGCGGTCGGGCTGCGCGTGATGCTCGGTCAGCAGGTCGCCGTGACGTACACGAGCGACCTCAGCGAGCAGGGGATCGCGCGCTTCGTCGAGGACGCGCTCGAGCTCGCGCGGCTCTCGCAGCCGGACCCGTTCGCGGGGCCGCCCGATCCGTCGCTGCTCTCGACGCGCGCCCAGCACACAGACCTCGACCTCTACGACCCGGCGATGGGCGCGCTCGACGCGGCCGAAGCGCTGCGCCGCGCGAAGGCGGGCGAGGCGGCGGCGTTCGCGCTCGATCCGCGCATCTCCAACAGCGAGGGCGCGACCTTCACACGGGCCGCGGGGGCGAGCGCGCTCGTCACCTCGGGCGGCTTCCGCGGCGGCGGCGAGGGCACGTACGCCTCGGTCGTCGTGTCGCCCGTCGCCGAAGACGAAGGCGGCAAGAAGCGCAGCGGCCACCACTGGGGCGCGCGCCGCAAGCTCGCCGAGCTGGAGGATGCGGGCGACGTCGGGCGCGAGGCCGCGCGCCGCACGCTCGCGCGACTCGGCGCCCGCAAGGTCGAGACGCAGGAAGTCGCGGTCATCTTCGATCCGGACGCCGCGCGCGCGATGCTCGGCCTGCTCGCGGGCGCCGTGAACGGCAGCTCGATCTGGCGCAAGTCGAGCTACCTCGCCGATCGCGAGGGGACGCGCATCGCCTCGGAGCACGTCACCGTGATCGATGATCCGCTGCTCGTCGGCGGGCCGGGCTCGCGCCCCTTCGACGGCGAGGGCCTGCTCTCGCGCCGCAACGTCGTCGTCGAGAACGGCATCCTGCGCACCTTCCTGCTCGACTCGTACAGCGCGCGGAAGCTCGGCAAGCAGAGCACCGCGAGCGCGTCGCGCGGCTCGTCGGGCGGCGTCGGCCCGGGCAGCACCAACTTCATCCTGCAGCCCGGCGCGATGAGCGCCGACGAGCTGCTCCGCGCGACGCCGCGCGCGCTCTACGTCACCGACATGATGGGCTTCGGCTTCAACGCGGTGACGGGCGACTTCTCGCGCGGCGCGAGCGGCTTCTGGGTCGAACACGGAGAAAAGGTGTTTCCGGTGAGCGAGGTCACCATCTCGCTCAACCTCGACCAGATCCTGCAGCGCATCGACGCGGTCGCGAACGACCTCGATCTGCGCACCGCGGTCGCCGCGCCGACGTTCCGCGTGAGCGCGATGACGCTCGCGGGCAAGTGAGCGCGCCTTGAGCCGCGCGGAGACGACCGCCGACAAGCACCTCGCGCGGCTGCTCCCCGTCGCGCGCTGGCCGACAGCCGCAGAGGCCACCTCGGCGCGCTGGTTCCAGCCGACGACGCTCGGGCGCGGCGGCGCGCTCACGGTGCACTCGCGCACGTGGATCCCGGCGATGGTGCCGTGGCGCGCGACGCCGGACGGGCTCGTGAGCGACGACGTCGTCGCGTGGTATCGGCGCTTCGCCGAAGGAAGGCCGGGCGTGCTCGTCGTCGAGGCGACGGGCGTGCGCGATGTGCCGAGCGGGCCGCTCCTGCGCATCGGCGATGACCGCTTCGTGCCCGGGCTGCACCGCCTCGCGGACGCGGTGCGCGAGGCGAGCGGTGGCGAGACGCGGCTCTTCATCCAGCTGATCGATTTTCTCGCGATCAAGCGCCGCCCCGAGCGCACGCGCTTTTTGCGGCAGTTTCTGCCCGTCAGCGATGCGCTCCGCGCGCGCTTCGCGGAGGTGACGGGCGCACCCGCGCCCGGCGACGACGACGCGCTGCGCGACGCGCTCGTCGCGCTCGACGACGCGCAGCTCGCGCACGTGCTCCCACCGCGGGAGCGCGAGTCGCTCGAGCGCGGGCACCGCGAGCGCGTGACGGATGTGCACCTCCCGCACATCGCCGCGCTGCCCGAGACGCTGCCGCCGCGCTTCGCCGAGGCCGCCCGCCGCGCGCGCGAGGCGGGCTTCGACGGCGTCGAGCTGCACTACGCACACGCGTACACGATGGCGAGTTTTCTCTCGCGGCTGAACACGCGCGACGACGGCTACGGCGGCTCGCTCGCGGGGCGCGCGCGGCTGCCGCTCGAGGTCTTCCATGCGGTGCGCGCGGCGGTCGGCGCGGACTACGTCGTCGGCTGTCGCTTCCTCGGGGACGAGGTCGTCGCGGGCGGATCGCGGCTCGACGACGCGCGCGCCTTCGCCGTCGCGTTCGCCGAAGCGGGCATGGATTTCCTCAGCGTCTCGAAGGGCGGGAAGTTCGAGGACGCGCGCGCGCCGAAGGTCGGCGAGGCCATCTATCCGTACACCGGCGAGAGCGGCCACGAGTGCATGCCCACCGTGCGCATCGGCGCACCGGGCCCCTTCAGCCGCAACGTGCCGCTCGCCGCCGCGGTGCGCGCCGCGGTGCGCGAGGCGGGACACGAGACGCCCGTCGTCGCCGCGGGCGGCATCGGCACCTTCGCGCAGGCCGAGCAGATCCTCGCCGACGGGCACGCCGATTTCGTCGCCGCCGCGCGGCAGTCGCTCGCCGACCCGGACTGGTTCGCGAAGATCCGCGCGGGACGCGGCGATGCGGTGCGCCGCTGCTTCTTCACGAACTACTGCGAGGCGCTCGATCAGGCGCACAAAGAAGTGACCTGCCAGCGCTGGGATCACGCGCCCGACGCGCCCGGTGAGGCCCCGCCCGCGCGCAGCCGCGATGGTCGGCGACGCCTCGTCGCGCCGCCCTGGACGCCCAGCACCTGACGCCGGCACCGCGCGCGCACCGTGGGAATGCGCGCGCTTCTGTGATAGGCGAGGCCGGTGGGCGTCGTCGTCGGACTCACGGGTGGCATCGCGTCGGGCAAGAGCACCGTGGCGCGGCTCTTCGGTGCGCTCGGCGTGCCCGTCGTCGATGCCGACGCCGTCGCGCGGGACATCGTCGCGCCAGGCAGCGAGGCCCTGCACGAGATCGCAGCGGCCTTTGGAGACGCGGTGATCGTCGACGGCGCGCTCGACCGCGCAGCGCTCGGCGCGCGCGTCTTCGCCGACACCGACGCGCGTCGCCGCCTCGAGGCGATCACGCACCCGCGCATCGCCGCCGAGAGCGGTCGCCGTCTCGCGCTCGCGCTCGCGGGCGGCGCGCCCTACGCGCTCTACGAGGCCGCGCTGCTCGTCGAAAACGGCGCGTACAAGATGTTCCCCGCGCTCGTCGTCGTGACCGCGCCCGAAGACGTGCAGCGCGCCCGCATCGCTGCGCGCGATGGCCTCGACGCCGCGCAGGCGCAGGCGCGCATCGCCGCGCAGGCGCCCGTCGCCGCGAAGGTCGCCGTCGCCGATTGGGTCATCGAGAACGCGGGCGATCTCGCGGCGCTCGAGGCGCGCGTGCGCGCGGTGCACGCCGCGATCCTCGCGCGGTTCGCCGCCCCATCCGCAGACGCCACGGTCACGCACGGAGACGCACGATGAGCCGCAGACGCACGCTGGTGACGGGCTTCCCTTCGAGCTTTCTCGCGCGCCGCGTGGTGCAGAAGCTGCTCGCCGCCGAGTCGTCCACGTACGTGACCTGCGTCGTGCAGGCGAAGTTCCACGCCCGCGCAGAAGAAGCTCTGCGCGAGCTCGGCGACGCGGAACGCAAGCGCGTGGATCTGCTCGAAGGCGACATCGCGGCGATGGACCTCGGGCTCTCCGGGCGTGAGTTCCGCGCGCTCGCGCAGGAGGTCGACGTCATCCACCACTGCGCGGCGGTCACGTACCTCGGCGCCGATCGGCGCGCCGCCGAGCGCGTCAACGTGGGCGGCACGCGCGAGGTCGTCGAGCTCGCCGAGGCCGCGACGAACCTCTCGCGGCTCGTGCACTGGTCGACTGCGCTCGTCTCGGGCGCACGGCGCGGCTACGTCCTCGAGAGCGAGCTGATCGCGCCGTCGGGCTTCCGCAACGCCATCGAGGAGACGCGCTACCGCGCTGAGCGCATCGTGCTCGAAGCAGGCGCGCGCGTGCCGGCGACGGTGCTCCGCCCCGCGACGATCGTGGGCGACTCGCGCACGGGCGAGATCGATCGCTTCGAGGGCCCCTACCTGCTCGTGCAGCTGCTCCTGAGCGCACCGAGCGACCTGCGCCTGCCGCTGCCCGGGCGCGGCGACGTCCCGCTGAACCTCGTGCCCGTCGACTACGCGGTCGACGCGGGCTGCGCCATCGCGCGCGATCCGCGCTCGGTCGGGCGCACCTTCCACCTCGTCGATCCGCACCCGCTCACGACGCGCGCGGTCTTCGAGCGGCTCGCGCAGGAAGCGGGGCGACCCTCGCCGCGCGGCTCGGTGCCGACGCGCGTCGCCGCCGCGCTGCTGCGCGCGCCGGGCCTCGATCGCCTCGCGCAGGCGCCGCGCGCCTTCCTCGAGCAGCTCGGCACCGAGGTCGTCTACGACGCGCGCAACACCGAAGAGCTGCTCGCGCGCACCGGCATCGCCTGCCCGCCCTTCGAGCAGTACGTCGCGACGCTCGTCGATGCCGTGCGCCTTCAGCAGGCCGCGCGCCGCGCGCAGGTCGCGAGCGAGCTCGAGTCGGTGCCGGAACACGACGATCCGCTCGAAGCGTGAGTTCGACGCGCCCGAGAGGGCATGTCGGCGCGACGGGAAAGCTCTTCAAATCAACGCTTTGCGGGCGAATGGCACTCTCGCGCCCGCGACTTTGATCGGGATTTCGGGATGCGCGCGTGAGGCCTTTGCGATGCGCCGCAGAACTTCTCGCGAGGCCGCGCGTCGGAGCTTCCACGGCGCGCCACGGAGCGCGCAGAGGAGCCCGCCCGTGGACGTCACGCTCGTACTCACGCACGACTGCAACCTCGGCTGCGCCTACTGCTACGCGGGCGCGAAGTTCCAGAAGCGCATGACGAGGGAGACGGCGTCGCGCGCGCTCGCGCTCGCCTTCGCCGACGGCGCGCCGCGCGTGCAGATCTCGTTCTTCGGCGGCGAGCCGCTGCTCGCGTGGGACGAGCTCGTGCGCTCGGCGGAAGAAGCGCGCTCTCTCGCAGCCGCCCGCGACGTCGCGCTGACGATGTCGGTGACGACGAACGGCACGCTGCTCGACGACGCGCGCGCGGCGGCGCTCGACGCGCTCGGCGTCTACGTCGCGCTCTCGATCGACGGCGTCCGCGAGGCGCACGACAGCGGGCGACCGCGCGCGGGCGGCGGCTCGAGCTTCGATCAGGTCGCAAGCGGCCTCGATGTGCTCGTGCGCCGCGGGACGCCCTTCGAGACGATCTCCGTCGTCACGCCGCAGAACGCGCACCTCGTGGGCGAGTCGGTCGCGTGGCTCTTCGCGCAAGGTGTGCCGCGCGTGGGGCTCAACCCCTGCTACGAGGCGGCCTTCGACGACGCGGCGCTCGCGGCGTGGGAGCGCGGGCTCACGCAGGCGGCCGAGACCGTCGCGGGGCATTTCCGCAGCGGGCGCGTCGTCTCGCTCACGACCTTCGACAACAAGATCCTCGCGGCCGTGAAGGGCGGGCTCTCGGCCGGGGATCGCTGCTCGCTCGGCACACGCAGCGTCGCCGTCGCGCCGAGCGGCAACCTCTACGCCTGCGAGCGGCTCGTCGGCGAGGACGACGACGCCTCGCTCGTGCTCGGGCACGTCGACGACTGGGCGGGCCCCGCGGGCGAGGCGTGCGCGCGCGGCCCGGTGAACCCGGAGTGCGAACCCTGCGGCGAGCGCTGGCGTTGCAGCAGCCACTGCGCCTGCGCGAACCGCGCCGAGACGGGCCGCACCGACGTCGCCGGCGGCACGCAGTGCTGGCACGAGCGCACGACCGCGCGCATCGCCGACCAGCTCGCCGAGACGCTCTGGGCCGAGCAGAACCTCGCCTTCCTCGCGTGGTTCTACGGCCGCGCGGCGGCGAGCGAGACGCCCGCCAACGACGCCCCCGAGCGCACGCAGCGCGAGCCGCGACGCGACGTCGGCAGCGTGCCGCGGCATGCGCCCGTCACTGCGCGCAAGCGGCTCGTCGTCGTGCGCTGAGGCGTCGCCCGACTTCCAGGATTTCCAGATTCGTATTCGCCAACGCCTACGTCACGGAGACGCCATGACCGCGCCACGCCCCGCCCGCCGCAAGCCCGTTCGAGCGCCGCTGCCCTCCTCGCGCGATCACGCCCGCCCGCTCGCGCCGGCGCCGCGCGAGGTCGTCGATGCGCCGCGCGGCTATCCGACCGCCGCCGCGCTCTTCGCGTCGGGCGGCATCTCGGCGCAGCTCGGGGCGACGCTGCGCGCGCTGCTCGGCCCCGCCGCGCTGATGGGCGCCGTGGGCGTCGCGGCCTGCGGGCCGCTCGATGCGCCGCCGAAGACGGAGCCGAACGCCGACATCGGGCCGACCGACACGAAGCCGAAGCCCGACGATGCCGCCCAGCCCAACACCACGCCGCCCGACACCACGCCGTCCGACACCGCACCGCCCGTCTCCGACACGCCCTCGGTGACGCTCACGCCGCTGCCGCCGCAGCTCCCGCCGACGCCTCCGCGGCCGCCCGTCCCGCACACCATCGACACCGGCCATCCGCCACGCCCGTGGACGCCGCCGATCGTGTCCGGGCCGCTGCCGCCGCTCCCGCGCCCGCCCATCACGCGCGGCGCGATGGTGCACGTCGAGCCACCGCGCCCCGAGCCGGTCGAGCCGCTGCAGCTCATTCGTCCGCGCCCCGACACGATCCCGCTCGGCGGTGCGCCCATGGTCGTGCAGCCGCCCCCGCCGCCCGTGCGGCCCGCGCCCCACGCCCCTCAGGCGCCGGGCCGAATCATGGTGCGCCCCGACGTGGAATGAGCGCAGAGAGGCGCAGGCCAACTCCTGCCAGCCGCGCGATCGCCCCGCGAAATCGGCCGATCGCGTGGTGCGACGAGGCGCGGAGCGCGTGCTAGCGTCGCCGCCGACCATGACCCTCTCGGACGTGCTCGCGGGCCATCGCGTCGTCGTGTGCGTGGGCTCGGGCGGCGTCGGCAAGACGACGAGCGCAGCCGCCCTCGCGCTCCACGCCGCGCGCTCGGGCCAGCGCGTGCTCTGCCTGACGATCGACCCCGCGCGCCGCCTCGCGAACAGCCTCGGGCTGCACGAGATGACGACCGACGAGCAGCAGATCCCCGCGCGCATCTTCGCGGAGCAGGGCCTCGACTGCGCGGGCTCGCTCTCGGCGATGATGCTCGACACCAAGCGCACCTTCGACGACATCGTCGTGCGCTTCGCGCCGACGCCCGAGCGCGCGCAACGCATCCTCGCGAACAAGCTCTATCAGTACGTCTCGACCTCGCTCGCGGGCACGCAGGAGTACATGGCGATGGAGAAGCTCCACGCCGTACGCCGCGACCCGCGCTACGACCTGATCGTCCTCGACACGCCGCCGACCTCGAACGCGCTCGACTTCCTCGACGCGCCCGAGAAGCTCACGAGCACCATCGACTCGCCGGCGATGCGCTGGTTCGCGACGGCGTTCGAGGCGAGCGGCAAGCTCTCGCTGAACCTGCTCGGGAAGGGCGCCGCCTTCCTCATCCGCGGGCTCTCCAACTTCACGGGCGCCGAGTTCCTCGACGAGGTCGCGCACTTCGTCGTCGAGCTGAACGCGCTCTTCGGCGGCTTCCGCGAGCGCGCGCGCGAGGTGTCGGACGCGCTGCGCGGCCCCGAGGTCGCGTTCGTCGTCGTGACGAGCCCGAAGCCGCTCGCGATCGACGAGAGCCTCTTCCTCGGCGAGCGCCTGCGCAGCTCCGGGATGCGCTGCGCCGCGTACGTCGTGAACCAGATCCACCCGCTCCACGCCGAGCCGCAGGCCGACCGAGCGACGCTCGAGCGCGCCGCCGCAGAAGCGCTGCCCGCCACGATCGCGCCGGCTTCGGCCATCTCCCGGATGCGCCAGGCCCTCGACGACGAGCGCCTGCTCGCGATCGCAGACCGCGTCGAGACGGAGCGCCTGAAGGCGCGCGGCGGCAAGGCGGCGCTCTACGTGGAGGTGCCCGCCTTCGAGGAAGACGTGCACGACCTCCGCGCGCTCGCGCGGGTCGCGGAGTTCCTGACCGGCGCCGCGCGCGCCGCGGTCGTCGAAGGAGGCTGAGGGATGGCGACGGGATTCGTGGCGGTGGTGCTCGCTGCCGGGCAAGGCACGCGGATGAAGAGCGCGTTGCCGAAGGTGCTGCACCCGGTCTGTGGGCGCGCGCTCGTCGCGTGGCCCGTGCTCGCCGCGCTCGAGGCGGGGGCATCGCGCGTGGTGGTGGTCGTCGGACACGGCCGCGAGGCGGTCGCACAGGCGCTCGCCGCGCGCTTCCCCGACCACGTGAAAGACGGCCGCGTGACGACAGCCGTGCAGGAGCGGCAGCTCGGCACGGGGGACGCCGTGCGCTCGGCGCTCCCCGCGCTCGCGGACGTCGCGGACGGCGACTACGTCGTGGTGCTCTGCGGCGACACCCCGCTGCTCCGGCAGGACGCGCTCGGCGCGCTGCTCGCTGCGACGACGCACGCGGGCGCGCGCTGCGGGATGCTCACCGGCATCGTCGAGGATCCGACGGGCTACGGGCGCATCCTCCGCGATGCCAACAGCCGCATCGTCGCCATCCGCGAGCACCGCGACGCGAGCCCCGAGGAGCGCGCGATCCGCGAGATGAACCCGGGCGTGTACGCCGTGGAGAAGGCCTTCCTCGGGCGCGCCATCGCGGCGCTCGACACGAAGAACGCGCAGGGCGAGCTCTACCTCACCGACGTCGTCGCGCGCGCGGCCGCCGAAGACCCGGCCGGCGTCGCGAGCGCGCCGTGGACGATGGACGATCTGCACGGCGTGAACGATCGCTACGACCTCGCGCGCGCCGAGTCACTGCTCCGCGCGCGCATCCTGCGCGACCTCGCGCGGAGCGGCGTGACGGTGCGCGACCTCGACGCGACGTACGTCGACGCCGACGTCGTGATCGCGCCGGACGTCACGCTCGAAGCAGGTGTCGTGCTCCGCGGCCGCACGCGCATCGGCGCGGGCGCGCGCATCGACGTCGGCTGCGTCCTCGAGGACGTCGACGTCGCGCCGGGCGCGCGGCTCAAGCCGTACACCGTCGCGTCGGAGAGCACGATCGGCGCGCGCGCGCAGGTCGGGCCCTTCTCGCATCTGCGGCCGCGCTCCGCGCTCGGCGAGGACGCGCACATCGGCAACTTCGTCGAG
>Ga0172372_10008335_pt1 | contig 13698 bp, 4 predicted proteins | sample LakKiv5m_2_FD_114544 | JGI IMG/M metagenome (GOLD analysis project Ga0172372, IMG submission 114544) | Freshwater microbial communities from Kabuno Bay, South-Kivu, Congo - kab_092012_9.5m | ecosystem: Environmental > Aquatic > Freshwater > Lake | place: Democratic Republic of the Congo...
ATCCAGAAAATAACAAACTTATTACTCTTTATTCAGATTCAAAACTTAACATTACCAGTCGAACTGGATGCTCAACAATTTCCTTTAAAAAAATGAAATTTGTAGATATTAATATAAATCAAAGTGGTTTTTTAGAAATTAAGAATGTTTATACTCCAACTGCATCAAGTCAGGCTTGTGTCTTAAAATCCAGAATAATTAACCCCGCTGGAAAAAAGTGCATTAAAGCAAATTTAGATGATTGTAATACTGAAGCTGGGGTTATTTTCGATGGATCATCAAATACCAGAGCTAGCGGTAGTGGTATAAGTCATTTTTACGAATATTCTGATTATTTTGACACTACCTCTCCAGACCCAACTGGAAATATAACAATTACAGATTCTTTTTCCTCTAGCAATATTTTTGTAAGGAAAGAACAAAAAATCCGGATTTTACCCGAAACATTTCGTGCAAATATTCAATTTATTCATAATGCAACTTACAATAAAAAATGTGGCTACGGCATGTTTTTTAAAATTATTCCAAGACCTGCTCTCATGTGTTTTTCAACTGCTAATAACGTTACAGTGCGCAATCCATCTTGCAATGTAGATTTAGCATTATATGCACCCATACCAGAATTTACTAAAGACCCAACAGGCGAAAATTGGATTGCCACCCAATCTGCCACATCCCAGTCTTGTTCAAATCCTGAAGCTAAAATTAATAATTGCCAATGCATGTCTTCCAAGAGAGAAACATGTTCTAACGAGTTAGAAAAAAGGAAATCTTTGAAAAAAAAAATTGATCCAACCTTTGTACATAACGCCAAATATTGTATATACCCATATAAATGTGCCAAGGTTACATGCACTTATAATCAAAGCACCGGAGATGTTGAAAGTTGCACCAAACCAAGCGCAGATTCAGAATGCAGTAACACTCATTCACCAAATACCCCTCCAGCATGCTGTAGCAATATCGAAGGTTGTTCAGAAATCGATGCCGCATCTTGCAACCCACAACCATGTTGTGTAGATGGCAAAGATAATACATCAACTTGTGCAGCCAATTCCAAGGCAATAATATCGTGCAATTATCGTTCGCAAGCTATGTGCGATGCTTGCCAAGAAGATATTCGTCAAGAACTCATAACTATTCCTCAAACATTAGCAGTTTCTAAAAAAAATTGTTATGATTTTGAAAAAAGTTCTTATTTTAGCTCCTACCAACTGATTAAAAATAAAACTGATAATTCTCTTAACAGCTTTGATAGTAGTGAACTTGATAAATATAAAATCAAAACATTATCGGAATATAAGAATGATGGCAATGTTTTACTAAATTATGGAAATTTAAGTGCATATGAACCTCATCCAAATAATGCAGTTCCTTCATATAAAATAGAAAATTTACCAATATTTTCTCATAACCAAGTTACTTTAATTAGAATTTCTAACAGTAATTTTCTATTTGGAGCCCCACCTCCCACTTCAAATGACTCCGTTGAATTATATACCCAAAATTCACCTACTTATAAAAATGGTTTACATTTGCATGTGGTTTTATGCAAAGAAAGTTCATCTAATTCAATAGATTGCATACCATCCTCTTTAACCAATTTAAATCATTCAACAAACATCACAGAATTATATACCGATCTCGATCCAAATATTTCGACTAAAAAAAATTTTATAAAATTCGACCAATCAGGGAACATGGTCAGGTCTCTTAACTTTAAAGATCCAAACAATCCAGCACAAACTATCGCAAATTGGGGTAATGCAATTAAATGTAATATTGCAGAATCACTTTTTTCAAATAAAAATTGGTTCTGTTTTGAAAATGATTTAAATAATGAAGCGGAAATTAACAAATACAAACTGACATTTAGAATCAAAGACACAGACCCTAACCCTTTTAATAATGATGGTGAATATGTTGTAGATATCACTTCAACTAAATTTGATGATGATAGATCGGCAGGAATTGTAAATAGCATTCTAAAAATAATCACACCAATGTTTTTTGAAACTAAAGATGATCCGAACACTCAAGTCAATGAAGCAAGAGATGGTATTCTGAAATACTTTTATATTTCCTTAATAAATCATAGTCTTTTTAAAGCAATTTTAAATATCACAATTGTTTTATCTATTAGTTTTTTTGGGCTTGGCTACTTAATGGGTATTACTGAAATTAAACATTCAGAAATAATGAAAATTTTGTTTAAAATTGGATTTATTTATTTATTCATTTCTCCTTCGATTGGCTGGATTTGGTATAATAAATTCTTTGTTCAACTATTTCGAGATGCTACCGACTATTTATCTTTTAGCGTTGCTATGATATTTGGTAATGCAGAATCTATAAATAATAAAATATTGTCAGGGGACTATACAGATAAGTCAGTTTTATTTGCCAGCTCAGACCGCATCTTAACCATGATTTTTTCCGATGCAATAGTTGCAAAAACTGGAGCCTTAATTTTTTCAAGTATTTTTGGTTGGGTATTTTTTGTAATTATTGGCTATTGTTTTATAAATTATATTTATGCCATAGCCAACTCAATTTTACTATTTATCACTTGTCAAATAATTACGGTGTTACTTTTAGTTATTGGCCCGTTCTTTTTTATTTTCCTTCTCTTCAAAATCACTAAGGATATGTTTGATAATTGGATCAAGTCTTTAATTGGATTTTCGCTTCAACAAATATTTTTGGTATTAGTTTTATCTTTTTTCAATTCAATAATTGAAATATTTATGAAAAATGCCCTAGGATACAGGGTATGCTGGACTGATGTTTTAAAACTTAATATAATCTTAACCACCGTTGCTCTATTTAATTTTTGGACAGTTGCCGGAACTAATTCGCCGACGGTTTTTAGCGAAACTGATCCAGATGAAAGTTTTGGCAATGACCAAAATATGCCTTCATTAATTTCTTTTGTTATGCTGTATATTATAATTGGCATCATGAAAAAATTTACCGATTTCTTCACAAATTTAGCAGTTTCATTATCTGGCGGACTAAAAGCATCGACCATTGGCGCTGATGCCAAGGCAGCCGGAGGAAAAGTACTTGGAGTAGCAAAAGCTATGGGTTCCAAAATATACTCAGTCACCGCGGGGCAACTAGTTGCAAGAGCAGATAAATTCTTATTTGATTCCGGAAAAATCGCTGATAGACAGCGAGAAATTCAAAGAGATAAAATTAAAGGCATGATTCAGCAAAAAGCAAGCCTAATGAAAGCCGGAAACGATGCGGTTAGTGACTATAAAAAGAAAAATGCCGTTGCCCTAGCCTCAATGTCTCAAGCTGAGCAGTCAAAAACTCTTGAAAAAGTTAAAAGCGATGCGATTAAAAATTATGCCAGCTATAATGGCATTAAAAATGTCGATGAAATTATGAATATGAAAGGATTAAATTATAGTGGAACCAATGTAATTTTTGGGGCAGCACAGGCTGCCAGACAAGCGGTTTCTAAAGATGGAGCATTATTTAATTCAGCCAATGACAAAATTATGAAAGGAAAAGATACTCCAAATATTTCCTTTTCTAAAGATGAAGCAATTCAAGCAATGAAATCAATGAACAAAGAAGAAAAAGAGGAGTTTATTAAGGGAGTTGAAAGCGGGAATATTCATGTTAATAAAGGTAGAATTGAACAGGCAAGAGACATAGCCTCTGCAGTGGTTAAATCGCCACAAACCGCGATTAAAGCCGTTTTCAACCCTATAAATACCTCTAAAGCTATCGCTGGAGGAGTTGCCTCAAAAGCATCATCAATTGGATCAGCAATTAAAGGACAAATTATGGATAGCGATTTAAAAAAAGAAGCCATAAAACAACTGGAAAGCGAAGGAAATATCCAAAAATTTACCGATAGTAAAGCTTTTAGTGGTGGCATTGCCGGCACAATCAAAAATAGTTTACGAAGCGATGAAGATAAAAAATTAATTAACGAAAGAATGCAAAAAATTGCTAGCGAAACCAGAACATTTAATGAAAAACCTAAAATTACTTCGGATCATGTAATAGCCAGTCTTAAAAGTAAATCAACTCAACTTGAAGACACTAAAAAGAATCTTGGTAAAACCGAATTAAAAGATGGCGATAGATCGGTTGGAGCCGATGCCAAAGAACTTTATCGAAAAGCCAAGAATTTTTATAATCCATCATCTAACACAGAAAGCGAAGAAAAAAAGTCGAAACAAGAAAAAATTCTTGACCAAGTTAAATTAAATCAAGAATTTAATCAAAAAAATCTTGCCAATAAAAAAGAGGAAATTACTAGCAAGGGAGTTGATGTAAAATTTCCAAATATTGAACAAGCCGTTGCGTCTTCGCATGAAAACATTAAAACCAAACTTAAAGAAGTTGATACCGCATTGAATCAGAAAATCGATGATATTAAAAAAGGCTCAGCTCCAGATGAAAAGAATTTTGCTTTAGCTCATGATTTAGCAGAAAAGATAGTTAATCGCGAAGATTTTAAAAATGATCGCGATTTTATGTCAAAAATTGAAAATTCAGATGATAAAAAAATAAAAAATCTTGCAAAATTTTATAATGATGCCAAGGAAAAAAATAATAGCAACCAGCTTTCAATGGCCGATGAAAAGGCTCAAAAACTTGCAATCGATCGAGCTCCAAGCGAAATCAAAAAATTAAACGAATTTAAACAAGATTTAATTAAAGCAGATAAAGATATTTCGCAAAGAGTTGATTATATTGACAAGGCCATGGCTAAACCTGAAAACAATTTAGTAGAGGTTCTTGATAAAGTTAAAGGTTCTAATATCGAAGAAAAAGAAGGTAGAGTTAAAAATTTTATTAAAGAAGCCACGAAAACCGTAAACGAATATCGCAAAAATAATAATATTCTAAAAAGAGCTGCCATAGCATCGGTTCCTTTCAAAAATGCAATAAATAAAACTTTTAATAAGTTTACCGATAATATTAAATTTAATAAAGACAGAAAAGTCTTGAGTGAATTGAGTGGAGTTAAAGATTCTTCTTCACTTAAAAAATTTATTGATAAAAATAGCGATGAAATAAACAAATAATGAATATAGAAAAATTTTGCACATTTTTAAAAACACAATTTAATGCTAGATTTGCTTTGCATTGTTTGAAAAAAATCATTTTTCCTTTATCGATTTTTTTCTTGTTAAATTCTTGTGAAGATAGCGGATGCATTGAAGCAGATGATTTTGGTGAATATCAAAGTAAAACATTAAAAGTTTATGCTAGCGCTTCCTCGAGTTTATGCAAATTTAATAGACTTATTGATGTTGGAAGCCCTAACCAACCCGCTTTAATTAAACAATGTATATCTTCAGAATCTTGTGCTAACAAAGGTACCCCTAATGAAAAAAATAAATGCGCAGTTACATGTGAGACTGACTGCTTAAATAATCCAAAAAAACATAAAACATATTTTGATAATGCTCAAATAACTATACCAGCTGATAGATCCCCCTCTGAACCAAGATATGTTTCAGTTGGGAGTGAAGATTTCAGGATTTTTGATAATTCAAAAATTTTAATTTCAGCATTTGGAAATATTTCTCTTGGTCAAAAAAATAACGATCAAATAATTTTTTCAAAAGATGATTTTGGCGACTTAATTAATAACGACATTATCCATAAAGATAAGCTATTTATGGTTGATTCCAATGATGAATTAATCCTTAAAATATCAGCAAAAATTGGAATAGATGTTAATAGAACAGATCCTCAAAATTTTACCCAATATTTTAGTGATCCAACATATACCGCCACTGAAGATATTTACAAAAACAATGAATTAAAATTTAAACATTCTCAAATTGCCAATGGCTCAAAAAGATTATTTGGTTATTTTATTGAAAGCCCCGATCGATCTATTTATCCTGAAGATGTTAGATATTTACCAATTCTTCCTGAGCCAAAACATGCATTTTGTAAAGTTACTGAAAATACAAATATAACCTCGATGGAATGTAGTCATGACGATGTTTCATATCCCGATAAATATTCTGATGCTGTCGCTCTTCCAGCTTCAGTTTCCATTTCAGAAAAAAAAGAATTCGATAAAAAATTGTCCGAATATTTTTCAATCGACAACAATAAAGACCAAAAAAATAAATTTAATGACTCTGGTTTTTTACTAAAATATAATGAAAAACCATATCCCTTAAATAAACCGATACCACCAACAAACACTAGCAATTCTATAAAAAATATTACTCAAGAATTTCAGACCGAACAAATTCTTGTCACGCAAGCTCCAAATCAATACAAAGATTACGAGGTGCGATTGGTATATACTCCAAAATCTGGATCAAATTGCCAAAATTTTTACAATGATCCTACCAAACTTCCAAAATATAAAATCCTAAATTATTCTGATCAAAATCCTGTCGATACTTCGAGTTTTAGCACCATGCAAAAACCAGATGCGGGCGAAGACACGAACTTTACCACTCAAAATAAATATACTTTTAAGTCAATTAGAATTAAAAATCTTCAAAAACTCTATTTAAAAAAAATTGAGAATATCAAAGATCCAGATGACGATTTTATTGCCGATAATTGTGATTATGAATTACATTTTTATGAATATAAAGAAGTTGATAATCTAATATCAGGATTTAGCAAAATTGGCGTAGTTAAAAATTTAATATTACCAAGTGGCAATTCATACATTACAGATAAAAATTCAAATATTATTATAGGTCTTGATTCTTGTTCGATGAATGTTGACATAAGAAATGCTGATGGAACTTATGAATTTGATGGTAACAAGCCATATTCAATAAATGAAACCGAAGAAAATGGAATTTACCTTAGAAAAGGTCAAGTTTTATTAATAAAACCAGATGCTTGGAATTCCAATTATATAATTCGTGGCTCTGATGAGCAAGGCACTCTTATTGATAGTCAACAAATTACATGCGGTGTAGGATTTTATATTCGAAAAACCCCTAAGCCTGCAGTATTATGTCACCAGCAAAAAAAACAAAGTGTAAATGTTAATGAAGATTGGCTTAGTGATAATAATTGCTCAAGTTTGTTAATAGTTAATGATGTTATTCAAGGTTGTTCATTTGATTATAGCGAATGCGATGATTATAAAAAACTAAATCGTACAACCAAAATTCTTGAAATTAATAATAAATTTTGCCCATCTTCATTATGCCTTCCAACTGAAGATCAATATAAATCATCTGATTGCAAACCAACTTATGATATTTCCACAAATACATTCCGTCCAGCTTCAAATTGTCCAGATTTCACAGCTATTACAAATTATGCAAGTCAACTTGATCCCCCTATTAATGGACAAGAAGTAATTAAAACTAATTTTAATAAAATTCACATTAAATGTGACACTGCTGCAAATTGTGGTACATCAAATAATTGCAAAGACTTTAGCTCAATTATTAGTAGCAATTCCAATTATTTAACTGAGTATAATACCTTATCGCCTACTGATAAATTAAGTTATTTTACATTTGAAAAATGTAAAACCTGCCTAACATCTGGCATTAGTTCATTAAAAAAAGTTTTTGCCCCAAATGAATCTGTGGATTTAGACCAATGTTATGATCTAGAAAACTACAAAGGTAGTATGAATGATTTTTACAACAAATCATCATCAACCAAGGATAGGATGGAAATTAAGGAGCTAAAAGATAAGGGGCTAAATTATTTATCGCCATTTTTAAATCTATACGGAAATTTTTATTCATTAAAATCCACCGATGAAAATTTTAATTTTGATGTCATTGGAAACAGAAAAGTTTATGAAAGCAAAGGTGGCATCAATTCAAGTCAAAATGGATATATTAAATTCACCCTCATTAGCAATCCACATGACCTAAATAATGTTAGTGGAAATTCTTCAACTGGCTCTTTATCAAATTACAATGTCAAATTAATAAACTCTTTATTTTTTAATTTACAAAGATTAAATATCAACCCATCAAATAATATTTATAGAAATTTAAATTATATTGAAGATAACTCAAAATTAAGAGTTACCTCTGTTTCAAAAAGCGAATTTAAGAATGGACAGCAATTAGAAATTCGACCTTGTACAGACAACGGTTCCGTTTGTTCTAGCTATTTAATCCCTGCAGATAATCCACATCAACTGTTCCCAAAAATTATACATTATACAGATTCAACTCCATCTAATCAAAATAAATTCAAGTTCAACGAATATGGAAAAATTGAAAGAATTTCAAATCCTTCGGAAAATGAAAGTGCCTTCGATTGTTCCCCTGAAAACATTGGCTCTGTGGGGTCAAATTTTTTATGTTTAAATTTTAATCAAGGCTCAAATGAACTAAATCGAATTTCATTCAAAATTATAGACAATGAAACACCTAACTGTAAAAAAAGCAATGGAGACGATTGCTCAACAGTAGCCAATGATTGCAATGGCGTAAAAAAAATCAACATAAAATGGGATGGAAAAACAACTGGAAATTGCCCAGATACTGAAGAAAGTTGTGATAAAAAATATTATTGTGTAGATAAATATTTCAACAATACTGGTCATTACAATGTTAATGTTAGAGTTTTGAATCCAGAAAAAACTAAATTTGCAAAACTTGCTAACAGCATAATATCTCCTGTTTTAGAAGAGATTGATGGATACAAAATTGACTCAGATGAAAATGTTGAATCTCTTGCTGGAGTTGAAAATTTTAATAAAAATTATAATGGAGTTAACTCGATTAGTAACGATGTGGAATTTAACCCCACCTGGGGAGCTTATAACACTGCTAACGATCCCAATGTTATAGTTTGGAAATATTTTCGCTTTGAAAGTGACAATTTGAACATTAACATACCAATGGAAGACGATAATAAGTGTAAAACTTCAAAAGGGTGCGTAATTGCCTATATAGCTGGATTTTTTGGCTCTATTAATCCAGCTACTAAAAAAATTGATACCAATCAATGTTTCTTTTCCAATCCGAATTTAAGACAAATTTTAAGAAATAATTGTCATAAAAAAATGTCATGTAATTTTATAATCAACGAACAATTTATAGGATCTCAAACTTTAAATGCTAATAACGAAATAGTTGCAACACCAACAAGATGCAATAATCCCCTTCATATTTATATTGGTTATAAAAAAGCTTCTAAAGACATTTATAAGGAAAGTCAAGCAGCAAGAATATATAAACGCATTACAAGTTTTAAAGTATTTCAAACCACTCTAACTCTATCAATGGTGTTAATGATTACATTTTATGGATTAGGCTTCATGATGGGGGTAACCGAGATGAAGCAATCAGATATTATGGATCGATTGGTTAAAATTGGACTTATATATTTATTTACTAGTCCAATTTATGGTTGGATATTTTTTGAAAAATTTTTTGTAACTTTTTTCAAAGGCGGAACAGATTATTTAACTTTTTTAATGGCTTCCATTTTTGCAGATGATAATTTAATTAACAACGCCCTAAATACTGGCAATCTATCCGACAAAACACCGCTATTCTCCTCGGTTGACAAGGTTCTTGGATTATACTTAATTAATGATGTGGTTCATAAAAAAATTTCGGCCTTATTATTTTATAATTTTGTTGGCATTATTTATTGCGTCATTCTTTATTACTGCGCTATCAGCTATATTTATGCAGCTTCCAATGCAATTCTATTATATTTAACTGCCCAATTTTTTACCTCAATATTATTTGTAATTGGACCATTCTTTTTTATTTTTATATTATTTAAACAAACCAAGGGATTTTTTGATAATTGGCTAAATTCACTTATAGGCTTCTCCTTACAGCAAATATTTGTAATCTTTACTCTAAATATCTTTAATATGCTTATTTATATGGTAACCAAAATGGCATTAGGTTTTAGGATTTGCTGGGATAATATTTGGTATATTAATTCATTTGGATTTACCATGTCATTATTTTCATTTTGGACAATACAAGATGCCCCACCTTACATCAACGAAACTTCAAATGTATCGGTTCATGGCGAACACAAAACCACCTCACCTTCCTTAACAATGATAATTTTAACTTGGTCGATGGTCACAATTATGCGATCATTTTTAGATACAATTTCAGATTTGGCCGCCCAATTATCGGGTGGCATTCAAGCTTCCGCTCTGGGCGCAAACATTTCTCAAGGAGCAAGCCAAGCTTTAGCCAAAGCTAGTGCATTAGGTAACAAGGTCTTTGATAAGGTTGGTGGCAATCAAATGATAAGTCGACTTGATAAAGCGGCATTTGACTCAGGAGCTCTTGCTAAAAAGGCTCGCAAAGACAAGAAACAGCAAAATAAAAATGATCGCAAAGATATTAAGGAAATGAGAAAGGCTGGCGAAGATGCAGTCAAAGAATATAAAATGAACAATGCCGCCGAATTTGCTAAGATGAGTGAAAGCGACAAGAAAAAAACATTAATGGAAATAAAGAAAGATGCGATGATTAATCATGCTGATGGCAAAGGAAAATCTCAAAAAGACATCGATAGATTAATGAACAAGAAAGGATTTAAAGGTAATGGTGGAAGTAATATTTTTGGTGGTGGATTGAATATGATTAGAAGTGGAGGAACCGCAAGAACCTCTCTTAACGACTCAATTTCATCGGTTGATACAGGATATTCAAAAGATGAAATTAAGGGTGCCATGAAAAATATGGATGAAGATCAAAGAAAAGACTTTATGAACAACTTAAAATCTGGAGAAATTCAAAAAAAGGGAAAAAGCAATCGTCTTGATCCAAGAACAAATCCTACAGCCGATGCCAGAAATACCGCAATCAAACAGCTTGAAGAAAGTGGTAAAATTGCCAAAAAATCTAATATCGCTAATTCTAGCACCATCCAAGCTGGCTTAAAAATGGCAGGGTTAGAATCTAAAAGATCCGATAAAGATGAAAAACTTATTCAAGAGCAAATGCAAAAAAATGCCATCAGCTCAGCCACCGATAAAGGAAGTAACTTTAGCAAAGATGAAATTAATAAATATGAAAAATTGGCAAAATATCAAGACGCCAAAGATATCGGCGATAAAGATGCCATGAAAGAAGCTCGCAAAGAATTCAAAGAAGCCGATAAGGCGGTTAAGAGTGGTAAAGGAAAAAATGATATATTTTCTGATAGCAAAATTGATGCCGATAGACTAAATAAAATTAAAGAAAATAATAACATAAAAATGGCAGAAAACAAAGAAAAACAAGGCGAAATCGGCGGTAAAATTAATCAAATACAAGATTCAATTAAAGGTAATGCCACTCACAATGAAATGGATAATCTAAATAATAAAATTAAATCTGGTGATGCCAGCGATGAAGAAAAGTCAAAATTCAATAAAATGGTTATCGAAGACAATAAAAATAGTCGCAATAATGGAGAGTCTAGTTATCAACAAAAAGATATGGCAAGATCGAATCTTCAAGAATCATTATCTGATTTGAAAGTTGAAGAGTCAAATATTGAAAAAAGACAAAATAACAATAACAAAAAATAAATATTAAATTTGCAGTTGAAAATCATTGCTCATCAAATACAATTCATTTAATTTTTTTAAAATTAAACAATCATGAATTTATGATGAATTTAAATTTTTTAGCATATGAATAGTTCAATCTTGACTAAGTTATTAATTATAATATTAATAATTATCTCTTTAATTATTTCAATCATCCTAAAAAATATATTTTATAGCGGACAATCCAAAGCACTAATTATGCAAATTAAAAAAATCAATTTAGCAATTGATGAATTTACCCAAAAATATCACGCTCTTCCGGGGGATATTAACAACACCATTAAATTTGGGTTAAGTGCTTATGATACCGATGGCAATCAAGATAATAACATCAAGGATTCCAACGGCAATATAATTTTGGCGAATTCTGAAATTGTGTATTTTTGGCATCATTTATCAAACTCAAAAATTTTACTCGAAAAATATGATGGTAATGAATATGGAATGGCAAAAACAGGTTTTACTTTTCCCGAAAGCAAAATTGGTAATGCTGGGATTATTGCTTTTAGCGACAAAAATAAAACCTATTTGCAAATTGGCTTCAACTATGCCGACTCTTACCGCATACATACCAAAAGTGAAACTTTAACTCCAAGTGAAGCGTTTTTGGTTGATAAAAAAATTGATGATCAAAATCCAAATAAAGGTTCAATTTTTGTTGCAGGTGGCGATGTTTTAAATTTTTTACAAAATTCAATTTGTGCTTCAAGCGATTCTTATAATTTAAATGTTAGTAAACCAGCTTGCCAATTGATTATAGAACTTAAATAACTTTTAATTACTTATAAGAAAAAATTATTAGAAATTGTTTTTTAATAAGTTATTTATATAACGAAATTACTATGAATATCAAAAATAAAGAAATGTCTATAGCCTCTCACTTCAATGAATTAAGGAGTCGGGCTTTATTTTCATTTTGTAGTTATGTAATTATTTTCATAATTTGTTTTTTTTACGCAAAAGAAATTTATCAATTTTTACTCCAACCTTTTGTCGAAATTTCTAAAAATAATAATTATAGAAAGTTAATTTACACCAGTCCTACCGAGGCTTTTACCACATATTTAAAATTATCTTTTTATTCAAGTTTATTTTTTTCATTTCCGATTTTTTTTGCAGAATTTTACCTTTTTTTGTCTCCAGCTTTATATAAAAATGAGAAAAAAAACATATTAATTACCATTTTTTTTTCGTTTTTTTTATTCATTTTTGGTGCAATTTTTTGCTATTTTTTTATTCTTCCTCTCACTCTTGAATTCTTCTCAGCCTTTGAAAATAAAGGCTCTACGCTCGATGGAGAAATGCCAATTTATCTTGAAACTAAAATCAGTGAATACCTAAATTTTACCATAAATTTACTATTTGGTTTTGGTATTGCATTTTTATCACCTTTGTTCTTGCTTTTTTTATTAAAAAGTGGTGTTGTAAATGTTAAGGATTTAAGTGCAAAAAGAAGATACTGGATTGTAATAATATTTATATTATCCGCAATCCTTACTCCTCCTGATGTCTTGAGTCAGATTAGTTTGGCAATTTTGTTAATTTTATTATTCGAAATTGTCATTTTAATCGCAAAATATTTTAACAAATAAATTATATAAATTTTATGGCTACAGTAAAAAAAACTGCAACTAAAACCGTTGCAAAAAAAGCTCCAGCTAAAAAAGCTGTTGTTGCTAAAGCTCCTGCTAAAAAAACAGTTGCTAAAAAAGCTCCAGCTAAAAAAGCTCCAGCTAAAAAAGCTGTTGTTGCTAAAAAAGCTCCAGCTAAAAAAGCCGTTGCTAAAAAGAAATAGTCTTTACTGATTATTTTTTTTCGGAACGCGGGGGAAAATTCTCCCGCGTTTTTTTTATGGCTGAAAAATAACTCCGCCCAAACCATCTTCATCATTGCTACCAGTAGTATTTTTAAAGCTTATCGGTAAGTTCAAAAATGACCTTACTGCCAAAAATGCAAAGGCTTCGGCCTCAATAGAATCAGTGTTATATCCCAATTCATTTGCGGTAAAAATTTCCATATTTGGCAATTTATTTTTGATATAATTCACTAATGTTAAATTATAAGCTCCTCCACCACAAATTATTATTTTCTTTGGCTGAAAATTTTCCTGAATTTTATTTTTTAAGTTTTCTGCAAAAATTTCACAATAATTTGCCAAAATATCATTAACTGCAAGATGATTTAAC
>Ga0172372_10008336_pt1 | contig 13698 bp, 13 predicted proteins | sample LakKiv5m_2_FD_114544 | JGI IMG/M metagenome (GOLD analysis project Ga0172372, IMG submission 114544) | Freshwater microbial communities from Kabuno Bay, South-Kivu, Congo - kab_092012_9.5m | ecosystem: Environmental > Aquatic > Freshwater > Lake | place: Democratic Republic of the Congo...
CCCAACCTCACCCGGTTCCCTCATCCCTCGTCCCTCAACCTCATCCCTCATCCCTCCCCCCTCACCCTCGTCCCTCAACCCTCCGCCGCGAAGCGGCGCCTCACCCCCACCCTCAATCTCAACCTGTTCCCTCAACCCTCGTTCCTCAATCTCAACCTGTTCCCTCATCCCTCGTCCCTCAATCTCAATCTGTTCCCTCATCCCCACCCACGCCCTTGCCCGTTCATGCCCCAGCGCCGCCGCCGCGCGCAGCAGCAGCACATACGCCTGCGAACCCAGGCCCAGCAAGGCGACAGCCATCCGGTCCGCGCGGGTCATCAGTTCCAAAAGTCCCGGTTCGGGCGCCGGTACATGTGAATGACCCAGCCCGCGCGCACCCCGAAGGCGACATCGAAGCGGTACCCCGTCTCCGAGATGCCCGTGTCGAAGTTCATGGCCCGTTGCGGCAGCGTCCGGGCCTGCAGCGCTTCGACCCCGACGAACCAGTTGCGCAAGCCGTCGTCGGACATGTTCCACCACGAGAGCGAAGTACGTACGGCCGGGCCCCACGCGAGCCGGTCGTAGCCCGCGAGGTAGGGATCGTCGAGTTGGGTGATTTCGTTTTCCGTGTTTTCGAAGTGCAGGCGGTGGTGAAAGGAGCCGGCGCCGACCGTCGCGAGCAGGCCCGAGTTCGCCGGCCCGCCCGGCAGGGGGAACAAGCGCCCGGCCTGGAGGAGGAACAGCCCGCTGCGGCCGGTCATTTGGAGCAGCGCGACCTGCCCCTCGTTGTCGATGAGTGCCCCATCCGGGGTGAGCAGGTTTGCGAGCACCCCGGCTTCGCGGACCGGCGCCCCGAAGCCCCACACGGCTTCGACCCCGGTGAACCAGCAGGACCTCCACTTCACCCCCGCACCGATGCCGAACTGTCCGCCCGCGCCGAAGCGCTCGGCCAAATTCCCGGCCGGCACCGCCCCGCCGCCGAGCAGGTGGACGTGCGCAGCCGTCAGCGACGAGTCGCGTACGGCGCGCGTTTGGCCGAAGGCAACGCCCCAAACGACGCAGGCAAAAGGCAGCAGAAATCGGCGCACGGTCCGAAGGTACTGCAGTATCTTCGCCTCCCTTTCCTTCGCCCATGCAGCCCATTCACCTGGTCGATCTCGGTGGCCAGCATGCCCGGATTCAGGACGAACTCGACCGCGCGCTGCTCGACGTGGCGCGCTCCGGCGCGTACATCAAAGGCCCGGACGTGGACGCCTTCGCCGAGGAGCTCGCCGCGTACACCGGGGCGGCCCACGTCATCCCGTGCGGGAACGGCACCGACGCCCTGCAACTCGCGCTGATGGCGTTGGGCATCGGACCGGGAGATGAAGTGATTACCACCGGTTTTACGTTCATCGCCACGGTGGAAGTGGTGGCGCTGCTCGGCGCGACGCCGGTCCTCGTGGACGTGCACCCGTGCACCTTCAACATCGACGTGGACCAGGTGCGGCGTGCGGTGACCCCGCGGACCCGGGCCATCGTGCCGGTGCATTTGTTTGGCCAACCGGCGGACCTGGATGCCTTGCTGGAAATCAGCCGTTCCTCGGGCATTCCGATCGTCGAAGACAATGCGCAGGCGATTTCTGCGCGTTGGCTGGGCGCGGGCGGGCCGCGGCCCGACGCACCCCAAACCGGAACCCTGGGCACCCTGGGCACCACCAGCTTCTTCCCCTCAAAAAACCTCGGCGGCATGGGCGACGGCGGTGCCGTATTCACAAACGATGCGGACCTCGCGGCGCGCGTGAGGCGGCTTGCAAACCACGGCATGCAGGTCCGCTACCGCCACGACGAAGTGGGCATCAACTCCCGCCTCGACACGCTGCAAGCGGCCGTCCTGCGCGTCAAGCTCCGCCACCTCGACCGCTACTGCGCCGCCCGCATCGCCGCCGCCGACCGGTACGACGCCCTCTTCGCCGGCATGCCGGGCGTCCGCACCCCCTACCGCGACCCGCGCGCCACCCACGTCTTCCACCAGTATACGCTGCGCCTCCTCGGCATCGACCGGGACGCCCTGGTCCGCCACCTCGCCGACCGCGGCATCCCCACCGGCGTGTACTACCCCATCCCGGGCCACCGCCAACCGGCCTTCGCTGGCTTCCACTTCGATCCGTCCCAGTTCCCCATCTCCGAGGCGCTGTCCCGCGAAGTGCTCTCCTTGCCCATGCACACGGAATTGACCGCCGACATGCAACAGTACATCGCCGACGCGGTCGCGGCCTTCCTCGTCCCGGCCTCCCTCCCGAATCCCTTGCCCGCATGAACATCGCAGTTGTAGGAACCGGCTACGTCGGTTTGGTCACCGGAACCTGCTTCGCAGAAACCGGGAATTCCGTGGTCTGCGTCGACATCGACGCAGCGAAAGTGGCGGCGATGCAGGCCGGGCGCATCCCCATTTACGAGCCCCACCTCGATGTCCTGTTTGAGCGGAACATCGCAGAAGGCCGGTTGACGTTCACCACGGACCTGTCCGAAGCCGTGGAATCCGCCTCGATCATCTTCCTCGCCCTGCCCACTCCGCCGGGCGAAGACGGTTCCGCCGACCTCAGCTACGTCCTCGGCGTGGCCGACGAACTCGGCCGCCTGATGCGCGACTACAAAGTCATCGTGGACAAGAGCACCGTGCCGGTGGGCACCGCTGAACGCGTCCGCGACGCGGTCGCCGCCCATGCTTCGGTGGCCTTTGACGTCGTCTCGAACCCCGAGTTCCTCCGGGAGGGCTTCGCGGTGGACGACTTCATGAAGCCCGACCGGGTCGTCATCGGCTGCAGTTCGGAGCGCGCGCGGAAGGTGATGGACGAGCTCTACCGCCCCTTCGTGCGGCAAGGCAATCCCATCCTCTTCATGGACGAGCGGAGCGCGGAGCTGACGAAGTACGCGGCGAACGCCTTCCTCGCCACGAAGATCACGTTCATGAACGAGATCGCGAACTTCTGTGAGAAGGTCGGGGCCGACGTGGACCTCGTGCGGCGCGGCATCGGGTCGGACACGCGCATCGGGTCGCGCTTCCTCTTCCCCGGCATCGGCTACGGGGGAAGCTGCTTCCCGAAGGACGTGCAGGCGCTCTACCGCAGCGGACAGGAGCAAGGATTTGATTTCCATATCCTCGGCAGCGTGATGGAGGTGAATGAGCGCCAAAAAACCATCCTCTTCGAGCCCATCCTCGCCCACTTCAAAGGCAACCTCTCCGGTGTGCGCATCGCCCTGTGGGGCCTCGCCTTCAAGCCGGAAACGGACGACATCCGAGAAGCCCCGGCCCTGTACATGATCGAGAAGCTGCTGGAAGCCGGAGCGGACGTGGTGGCCTTCGATCCGGAAGCCATGGACAACGTCCGGGCCCGCATCGGGGACCGCATCGCCTACACGGACCGCCCCCTCGACGCGTTGACCGGTGCCGATGCGCTCGTCATTTGCACGGAGTGGCAGGTCTTCCGCAACCCCGACTTCCAGGAAATCACCCGCCGCCTCAACCAGCCCGTCGTCTTTGACGGCCGAAACCTGTACGACCTCGACCGCATGCAGAAGCTCGGATTCACCTACACCAGCATCGGGCGGCGGCCCGTCACGGCATGAAGGAGCGCGTCCTGATTACGGGTGCGGCGGGCTTCCTCGGGTCGCACCTCTGCGACCGGTTCCTCGCCGAAGGCTTCCAGGTGGAGGCCATGGACAACCTCATCACCGGGGACTTGAAGAACATCGCCCACCTGATGGGGCACGAGCGCTTCACGTTTTACCGGCACGACGTCACGAATTTCGTCCACCTGCCGGGGCCCGTTCACCACATATTGCATTTCGCTTCGCCGGCCTCGCCCATTGATTATCTGAAGATTCCTATCCAAACGCTGAAGGTCGGCTCCCTCGGGGTCCACAACTTGCTGGGTTTGGCAAAGGACAAACGCGCCCGCATCACCATCGCCTCCACGAGCGAGATTTACGGCGACCCGGAAGTCCATCCGCAGCACGAGGACTACTTCGGCCACGTGAACACCATCGGGCCGCGCGGGGTGTACGATGAGGCGAAGCGGTTCCAAGAGTCGATGACGATGGCCTACCACCGGTACCACGGGCTCGAGACGCGCATCGTCCGCATTTTCAACACGTACGGGCCGCGGATGCGGCTCAATGACGGCCGGGTGCTGCCCGCCTTCATCGGGCAGGCGCTGCGCGGCGAAGACCTGACGGTGTTCGGCGACGGTTCGCAGACCCGGAGTTTCTGCTACGTCGACGATTTGGTCGAGGGCATCTTCCGCCTCCATTTTTCCAACGAAACCCGGCCGGTGAACATCGGCAACCCGGACGAAATCACGATCCTCGACTTCGCCCGCGAAATCATCCGGCTGACCGGCACGGACCAAAAAATCGTCCACCGCGAGCTCCCGGAAAACGACCCGAAGCAGCGGCGGCCGGACATCTCGCGGGCCCAAGAAGTCCTCGGCTGGACGCCGAAGGTGGGCCGGGCAGAGGGACTGGAGCGAACCTATGCCTACTTCCGCACCCTGACCCCCGAGGAGCTTTACAAGTCGGAACACAAAGATTTTCAGGCATTTTCGCGCAAATGACTCCGGATTATTTCGCCCACGAAACGGCGGTCATCGATCCCGGGTGCACCATCGGGGCCGGGACGCGGGTTTGGCATTTCACCCACATCATGCCCGGGGCGGTCATCGGTGAAGCGTGCAACCTCGGCCAAAACGTGGTCGTCTCCCCCGGCGTGGTCCTCGGCCGCAACGTCAAGGTCCAAAACAACGTCAGCATCTACGAAGGGGTCACCTGCGAGGACGACGTCTTCCTCGGCCCCTCCTGCGTCTTCACGAACATTACGAACCCGCGCAGTGCCGTGATTCGCAAAGGGATGTACGCCTCAACCCGGGTAGGCCGCGGCGCCTCCATCGGGGCGAACGCCACCATCGTCTGCGGCCACGACATCGGGGCCTACGCCTTCGTCGGCGCGGGGGCGGTGGTGACCAAGGACGTCCCCGCCTACGCCCTGGTCGTCGGCAACCCCGCCCGCCAAATCGGCTGGATGAGCGAGTTCGGCCACCGGCTCACCTTCGATGCAGACGGCGTCGCGAATTGCCCCGAAGCCGGCTCACGCTACCGGTTGCACCGCCGCCCCGAGGGGTTGGTGGTGGAACGCGAACACGACCCCCACGCATGACCCTGTACGACCGCCTCCTCTCCGGCGAGGCCACCCTGAGCGTGGTAGGCCTCGGCTACGTAGGCCTGCCCATCGCGCTCGCCTTTGCCCGCAAAGTCCGCGTCATCGGTTTCGACATCAACCCCGAACGCGTGGAGCTCATGCGGCGCGGCATCGACCCCTCCGGCGAACTGCCCGCCTCGGCCTTCGAGGGCTGCGACATCGCCTTCACGGCGGACCCTGCCGACCTGCGGGCCGCCCACTTCCACATCGTCGCGGTCCCCACGCCCATCCACCCCTCGAACTCGCCTGACCTCGGCCCCCTGCTGTCCGCCTCCCGCACCGTCGGCGATGCGCTCAAGCCCGGCGACTTCGTGGTGTACGAATCCACCGTGTATCCCGGCTGCACCGAAGAAGACTGCGTGCCAGTCCTCGAAGAGCGGAGCGGGCTTCAAGTGGGCACGGACTTCAAAGTCGGGTACAGCCCGGAGCGCATCAACCCCGGCGACAAAGTCCATACGGTAGAAACCATCGTCAAGGTGGTCAGCGCCTGCGATCCAGAAAGCACCGACGTCGTGGGCCAGGTCTACGAACTCGTCGTCGCGGCAGGCACCCACCGGGCTTCGAGCATCATGGTGGCCGAAGCTTCGAAAATCATCGAGAACACCCAGCGAGACGTAAACATCGCGCTCGTCAACGAACTGAGCATCATCTTCAACCGGGTCGGAATCAACACCTTCGAGGTGCTCGAAGCGGCCGGGACGAAGTGGAACTTCTTGCGGTTCTCTCCGGGCCTCGTAGGGGGGCACTGCATCGGCATCGACCCCTATTACCTCACGTGGAAGTCGAACAAGCTCGGCTACCACGCCCGGGTCATCAACTCCGGGCGCTACGTGAACGACTCGATGGGCTTCTACGTCGGAAAGCAAACGGTAAAACGCCTGCTCGAGCGGGGCCGCAACCCGCTGGATGCCCGCGTCCTCGTCATGGGCTTGACCTTCAAAGAAGACGTGGCCGACATCCGCAACACGAAGGTGGTGGACGTCATCCGGGAGCTCGAGTCGTACAACGTCGCAGTGGACGTGATCGATCCGATGGCAGAGGCGACGGAGGTGCACCACGAGTACGGCATTGTGTTGCGGGCCCAGCCGCTCGCGGGCGGGTATGACGCGGTGGTGGTGGCCGTCGGACATGCGGCGTACCGCGACCTCGGGGAGGCGGATTTTCGGGCGTTGCTGAAGGGAAGGGACGGCGTGGTGGTGGATGTGAAGGGGACGTACCGCGGGCGGTTGGGGACGTTGGGGTATTGGAGCCTTTGACCAAATTTGCCGACATGCGCACATTTTCGACAGTTCTGGTGACGGGGGGAGCGGGGTTCATCGGCTCGCACCTGGTTCGGCATTTGGTCCGCACCTGCCCCGACATGACGGTGGTGAACCTCGATGCGCTCACGTACGCGGGGAATTTGGCGAACCTGAAGGACCTCGAAGGGGAGGAACGGCATGTGTTCGTGCGCGGCGACATCGGCGACCGCGACGTGCTCGCGCAGGTGTTCGCGACGCACCGGCCGGAGGCGGTGGTGCATTTGGCCGCAGAGAGCCACGTCGACCGCAGCATCACCGGGCCGCTCGCCTTTCTCGAGACGAACATCCTCGGCACGGCGGCCCTGCTGGAAGCGGCCCGCGCGGCGTGGAACCCCGGCGAAGGCTTGTTTCATCACGTGTCCACGGACGAGGTCTTCGGGTCGCTCGGCCCCGACGGGCTGTTTTCCGAAACGACGGCCTACGACCCGCGCAGTCCTTACAGCGCTTCGAAAGCTTCGAGCGATCACCTCGTGCGCGCTTGGCACCACACCTACGGGATGCCGGTCGTGGTCACAAATTGCTCAAACAACTACGGCCCGTTCCAATTCCCCGAAAAGCTCATCCCCCTGATGATCCGAAACATCCGGGACGGGCGGGCGCTCCCGGTCTACGGGGCCGGTGAAAACGTGCGGGACTGGCTCTGGGTGGGCGACCACGTCACCGCCCTCGACGCCGTACTGCACCGGGGGGCCATCGGTTCCACCTACACCGTCGGGGGCCTGAACGAATGGCGGAACATCGACCTCGTCCACTTGCTCATCCGGCTCGTGGATGCGCGGCTGGGACGGGCAGAAGGGGCTTCGCTGGGGCTGATCCACCACGTCACGGACCGGGCTGGCCACGATTTGCGCTACGCCATCGATGCCTCGAAGATCGAAGCAGAATTGGGGTGGAAGCCGTCGATCACCTTCGAAGAGGGGCTGGCGCGGACGGTGGAGTGGTACCTCGGGAACGAGGATTGGCTGGACGAGGTGACGAGCGGGGCCTACCGGACGTATTACGAAGCACAGTACCGCGGCCGCGGATGAGGTGGTGGCGGCGGGCGGAGGAGGAGGTGGCCCCGGCCGGCGTTTCGTTGGGGTGGGATGTGCACAGCCACCTGGTGCCCGGGGTGGACGACGGGGCGGCGACGTTGGAGGAGGGGCTGGTGCTCGTGGAGGGGCTGGTGCGGCACGGGTACCGCGGGGCGGTGGTCACGCCGCATGTGCACTCGGACCTGTATCCAAATTCCCGCACAACGCTCGCGGAACCGTTCGCGCGGCTCGAAGCGGCGGCGGCGCGCCGGTTTCCCGGATTTCAACTGCGCCTCGCCGCAGAATACCTCATCGACGAGCGATTTGAACAGCTGGTGCAGGAAGGCGATCTGCTCGATTTCGAGGGGGTGGACGCCGGAGGACAGCGGGCGCGGTGCGTGCTGGTGGAGTTGGGGTTCGCGGCGATGCCGCCTCAGGCAGAGCGCGTGCTCTTCGACCTCGAGCGCATCGGGTACGTCCCCGTTTTGGCCCACATCGAACGCTACCCCTACCTCGACCTCCGGACGGCTTTGCGCTTTGCCGAACGCGGCGCCTTGCTCACCGTCAATGCTGCTTCGCTGGCCGGTGCGTACGGGCCGCAGGTCCAAACCTTCGCGCGGACCGTCGTAAAGGGCGGCCACGCGGCGGCCCTGTGTTCCGATGCCCACGGCATGCGGCACATCGATTGCCTCCCGGCGGCCGTGGCGTTGCCCGAGGTCCGAAAGTCCCTGCAAACCGGCGGCTTTCCCTTGCACCGTCACCTCGGCACACGAACTTGACATTCAGGACATCTCCGCTTCATCCGCGGGGACGTGCTTCGGGGCGTGAATCCGAACGAACCGATTCGGCGGCGCGTGGACCTCGTCGTCCTGAGCGACGTCCACCTCGGCACCTACGGGTGCCATGCGGAAGAACTTTTGGACTACCTCCGTTCAATTGAGCCGAAGGCGGTCGTGCTCAACGGGGACATCGTGGACATTTGGCAATTCCGAAAGCGTTACTTCCCTCCGGCGCACATGCATGTCCTTGCCGAGTTCCTCGCTTGGGTGGACCGTGGGATTCCCCTGTACTACCTGACCGGCAACCACGACGAGCTGCTGCGGAGGTTCTCGGGCTTGTCGCTCGGCAGCTTCCACTTGCGGGACAAACTCGTGCTCGAACTGCCCGAGGGCCGCGCGTGGTTCTTCCACGGGGACGTGTTCGATGTCACAATGCAGTATTCGAAGTGGCTCGCGCGGTTGGGCGGCGCGGGGTACGACGCGCTGATCCTCCTCAACCGGTCCGTCAACGGGGTCCTCTCCGCGTTCGGCCGGGAGCGCATTTCCCTTTCCAAAAGGGTCAAAGACGGGGTCAAATCCGCGGTGCGTTTCATTGCGGATTTCGAGCGACTCGCCGCAGAACTCGCCATCGAAAAGGGCTTTACCCATGTGATCTGCGGCCACATCCACCAACCCACCATCCGCTCCCACCGGAACGCCGCTGGCGAGGTGACCTACCTGAATTCCGGCGACTGGGTCGAGAACCTGACCTCACTGGAATACGTTGCGGGCACCTGGACGGTCCACCGCCACGTCCCCCTCGGCGCACCCCCTGTTTTTGCCGAATTGCCCCCCTCTACCCGCGACTTGCTTGCCCGTTTTTTACACGGAGAATGGGATGCGCCGGTGCGGTTTGAGGTGTAAGTTCGCGCATGCCTCCTACCCTCCGCACTTGGGCCCGAGCGGGCGTACAACGGCTGCTGTCCCAACGTGGCGCAGTGGCCGTCCGCGAAACCCCACATGATCAAATTCTGCAGTTCGTTGAAAACCTCCGTCCCGTGGACAGCGGTCACGGGCTGGTACGATTGGGCGGCGCAAACGATGGGGGTTACCTGATTCCGAACGACTTGCAGGGAATTACCGCCTGTTTCTCTCCAGGGGTAAGCGAAACCAGTGCATTTGAACGCGATTGTGCATAGTTGGGGATGCACTTGTTTTTGGCAGATTATTCTGTGGAACGTGTTGGACCTGAACTCGAGGGATTTCCATACACGTTCACGCGTCGATTTGTCGGGCCAGATCCTGCGCCAGAATTTGTTTCGTTTCCTGTTTGGCTCAGAGAATCATCCGTTCCTGCAGGGGACTGGATGCTGCAAATGGACATCGAAGGCGGGGAGTACCCGGTGTTACTGGAGACGCCGCTTGAAGAACTTGCGAAGTTCCGGATCATCTGCATTGAACTTCATCAAATCACCGCACTGTGGAACGAGGACTTCTTCCAATACGTTCGACTCGCCATCGATCGATTGTGTGTTCATCACCGCTGCGTCCACCTTCACGCGAACAATGCTGGCAGCGAGAAATCGCATCGAGGGATCCAATTGCCAGACCTTCTCGAGGTGACGTTTTTGCGAAAAGACCGAATGCCTTTGCAACCTGCTCTCGCTCCATTGCCACACCCCCTTGATGCCCCCAATTTGGCACACCTGCCGGAATTGAAGCTAGCTGCGCCCTGGGCGTGACCCCTCCCTCCAGGCTTGGATTACACGCGAGAAGCTGCTGTTCACCGTGGGCACGAAAACGTGTGCGCACCTGAGGGTCCACAAATCGAACAAAGCAGAACGCATCACTACATCAGGAGCATGGTTCCCGGATAAATGAAGGGGCATCTCTGAGGTTTCTAATTCAATCCACGGATTCACATGCAATTTTTGGCGCAAGTTTGCTTGCTGAAATGCCTCGACAACCCGGCGCGAATCGGTGGCAAGGTATACGTGCCGCATGGAATTGAACACCTCACCGCGCGCCATCCGCTGGAGCAACGGCATCCACCAGTTGGAGCTACTTTTGTCTGTTTGGCGCACGTGGATGCCCACACACGCTTCGAGCGACAATCCGGAAGCGGTCCAACTTTGGGCAATTTCCAGGCGAAGATCCTCTTGAATGCGGATGTGGTCTAATCCACCCCGCGGAATTGGCCGAACGACTTCAAAGAACAGCCACATACGACCCTTGCCCCGGTGCTCAAGCGGCAACCGAGAGCCCAATCGGGATACCTCACGTCGCGACGAGACGTCATAAATCCTTCCCCTCCTTCCTAACAGCAACTTTCTCGAAATCCAATCCATCCAGTCGAGATGGTTCCAGAGCCACGAACCCAGTCTTGGAACTTGAAAGATCGGAGGCAACGATAGCAGATAATGGTCAGCGTAATGCCCTGCCCGAAATCGCTCCTTTTCATCGGGAATCCACTGCCGACCGGTTGCCGTTTCGAGTTCCTGCCAAGACACTGAATCGATGTACAGGGGATGGGTGCACGTGAAATACAGGGTGAACGCATCCTCGCCTACAGCTGCAAACATGCCATCGCGCATGTCTATCACGAAAGGCAGTTCAAATCTTTCCGCCGTTCGGATCAGGGTGCTCAGGTGATGCAGGCGGTCGCCGATGCCGGTTTGAGCCTTATACCACAGCACATCCCGTCCGCTTCGAAACAACTCAGCAGCGCTTTCATCTTCGGCCTTCATCACACTGTCACGCTTCCGGCGCCAGCCGCACCACCAACCCGTGCAATTCCGGCGTCAGGTGGAGTTGGCACCCGAGGCGGCTGTTCGGCTTGACATGAAAGGCCTGGTCGAGCATCTCCTCCTCGGACGCGCCCCTGTCCGGCAGCGGCGTTTCGGATTCGACGTACAGCTGGCAACTGGCGCACATGGCCATGCCGCCGCACGTGCCTTCGACGGGCAACTCGTAACTCTTGCACAGCTCCATCATGTTCATCCCCATGTCGGTGGGGCCTTCGAGCTCGTGGGCTGCACCTTCGCGGTCGATGACCGTCACGCGGATGAGGGGGTCCATGGGGGCCAAATTAACCGCGGGATGGTCAGAATCCGGTGACCCCGTTCACCGTCGTGTACTTGAGCACCAAATTCTTCTCGGGGTAGATGCGCTTGAAGGCGCTTTGGACCATGAGCGTCGCTTCATGGAATCCACACAGGATCAGCTTCAACTTGCCCGGATAGGTGTTGATGTCGCCGATGGCGTAGATGCCCGGAATGTTCGTGCTGTAATCGAACGTGTCCACCTCGATGGAATTCTTCGAGATGTTCAGGTTCCAATCTGCAATGGGGCCGAGCTTCGGACTCAACCCAAACAGCGGCACCCAGTGGTCACATTCCATCCGGCGCACCCCCTCCCCGGCGATTTCGCATCCGACCGCCTCGAGCGCCCCGTCGCCGTGCACCTCTGTGACCTCTGCGTTCGTTACGAGCCGGATGCGGCCCACGGCTGCGAGGTCGAGCACCTTTTGGACGCTGTCCAGGTGCCCGCGAAATTCCTCGCGACGGTGCACGAGGGTCACCTCCGAGGCCACCCCCTCCGCCAGGAAGATGGACCAGTCGAGGGCCGAATCACCGCCTCCGCTGATGACCACGCGCTTGCCGCGGTAAAACTCCGGGTCGCGGATGATGTACTCCACCCCGCGGTCCTCGAAGTGCTCCAGGCCCGCCACCGGGGGCTTGCGCGGCTCGAAGCACCCGAGTCCACCGGCGATGGCGATGATGGGTGCGCGGTGCACCGTCCCGCGGTGGGTCGTGACGATGAATTGGCCTTCCGCATCCTGCTCGATGACCTCGGCCCGCTCGCCCAGCGTAAATCCGGGCTTGAACGGCTCCGCCTGCTCCATCAGCCGGTCGACGAGTTCGCCCGCAAGGATGCTGGGATACGCGGGGATGTCATAAATCGGCTTCTTCGGGTAGATCTCCGAGCACTGCCCGCCGGGTTGCGGCAGCGCGTCGATGAGGTGGCACCGCAGCTTGAGAAGCCCGGCTTCGAAGACCGTGAACAGGCCGCAGGGACCGGCACCGATGATGAGGATGTCCGTTGAAATCATGAAAATGGGTGCGCGCAGCGCGCGCCAAATTTACACCCCAACCCCCCAGCCGACTTGATTGTTCGCAGCATTCCCCGCATTCACCCCGCCCAATTCACGGCCTCGATGGCCCGCACCTCCGGAGCCGCCGCCCGCACCGCTTGCTCCACGCCGCCGCGCAACGTCATGTGGATCATCGAACAGTCCGCGCACGCCCCGTGCAACTCCACCAGCACCCGCAAATCCTCGGTGACCTCCACCAGCCGGATGTCCCCGCCGTCCGCGGCCATGTAGGGCCGGAGCCCTTCCAAGGCCCGCTCGATGCGCCCTTCGATGGCGGTGCGCTCCTGCGCGGTTGCCGCTGCCCCTGCCTGGATCATGTGCTCTTGCCTAAACGCTCCAGCAAGTTAGCTAAAACCTCCCGGAATGCGGCGGCGGCGGGGGTGGCGGTTTGGAGCGCCGCGGGCCGTCCTGCATCCCCGGACTCGCGGATCGAGGGCAGCAACGGCAGCTCCCCGAGGAACGGCACGTCGAGGTCGGCCGCCAGCCGGCGCGCCCCATCTTGCCCAAAAATGTGGTACTTGCGGTCCGGCAAATCCGGCGGAACGAAGTACGCCATGTTCTCGACAATGCCCAACACGGGCACCTTCACTCCGTCGAGCCGGAAGAGCCCCACGCCCTTGCGGGCATCCGCCAGCGCCACCTCCTGCGGGGTGCTCACCACCACCGCCCCGGTCAACGGAACCTGCTGGACCAGTGATAAATGGATGTCGCCTGTGCCCGGCGGAAGGTCCACCACCATGAAATCCAACTCGCCCCAGTGCGCGTCCGTGAACAGCTGCATCAGCGCCTTGCTCGCCATGGGACCGCGCCAAACGATGGCTTGGTCCGGGTCGGCAAAAAAGCCGATGCTCAGCACCTTCACGCCGTATTGCTCGATCGGCGCCATCAGGGTCCGCTCGCCCACTTGGACCGGTTGCGGCACCGCCCCCGCCACGTCGAACATGAGCGGCACGCTGGGGCCGTAGATGTCCGCGTCGCACAGCCCCACCTTGTAGCCGAGCTGCGCCAAACCTACCGCGAGGTTTGCAGCGACCGTGCTCTTGCCCACCCCCCCTTTGCCGGAGGCTACGGCGATGATTTGGCCCACCCCCGGCAGCACCTTGCGCGTCTCCGGTGTGCGCTCTTCCTGCTTCAACGCCTTGATTTCCACGTCCACCTCCACGCCGGACCCGAAGGCCCGCTCGAAGGCAAACCGCACCGCCTCCTCCATCCGCCCCCGCGCATGCAGCGCCGCTTGGGTCGTCCGGACCACCACGCG
>Ga0172372_10008342_pt1 | contig 13692 bp, 10 predicted proteins | sample LakKiv5m_2_FD_114544 | JGI IMG/M metagenome (GOLD analysis project Ga0172372, IMG submission 114544) | Freshwater microbial communities from Kabuno Bay, South-Kivu, Congo - kab_092012_9.5m | ecosystem: Environmental > Aquatic > Freshwater > Lake | place: Democratic Republic of the Congo...
CCTGCCTGTTGAGCTTTATAAACAATCATATAAATCTTCCGCTGTGCATCAGTAAACTTTCCATTTACCGGAAAGGTCCTAGTTATATCTGCTGTGTAATGAGATTCAACCTCAACCCCAGCATCAATTAAAATTAAGTCACCAGGTAATACATCACCATCATTTTTAATCCAATGCAACACACAAGCATGAGCACCGGATGCGACAATGCTGGGATACCCATTGTCATTTCCTTCTAACCTTGCTCTGCCATAAAAGGCAGCCTCAATTACTCGCTCACCTCTTGCTACCGATGTTGCTGCTGGAAAAACACGGACCATATCGGCAAAGCCACGCACTGTTGCATCAACCGCTTTTTGCATCTCCTCAATCTCATACTTGTCTTTAACAGATCGCATAACCGAGATGTAATTTAAGAACTCTTTTTCACCCTCAGTATTTTCTTCAACTAACTTATCAATTGCAAAATCTTCACCACGGACCAGTATGGTTTCTTTTTTATCCTTCAAAAACTCTTCAATCGACTCAATTTGTCTAACCTTAATTCCATACTTAGTTTCAGTCTCCTCCAACGTCATTCTCCTACCAACCCAGAACTCGCCATATCTTGTGTTCTTATAAAACTCATTGTCATTTCGAGGTGACCTTGGGTGAATAAACAACAATGCTTCATGGCCTGTGCTAGTTGGCTCCATTACAAATAAGGAGTCTGGAACACAATCTGATGCAACAATTCCAGTAAACCAACTAAAGGCAGAGTGTGCTCTAAATTGGTAATCAGAATCATTACTTCTTACCTTTAATGATCCTGATGGAAAAATTAATCTCTTGCCCACATATTGTTTAGACAACTTCTCTCTGCGTAGTTTTGTGTATGGAATTGAAGGGTGTGGTGTGATACCGGTAAGTGGGGATTCTGCCCAACCTTGCTTCATAAACTCACTCATTGCATCAGCTACTGGAATGTCATGGGTTCTCACATCAACACCCTTTTCATTATTGTTGTTACTACCTGAATTCATTTGATAAGCCTACCTAAGAGGCTTAAATTGGCTTGAGATGAGTAAACAGCGGTAATCCTACGGTGTTGGAGACGTCGTATAGCCCGGTCTAGTGCGCCTCACTGCTAATGAGGTTAACCCCTAAAGGGTCTCGGAGGTTCAAATCCTCTCGTCTCCGCCAGTACCTAATATTTCTAACGGTGCTTGACTTTATTGACAGATTTGATGAAGACTTATATTTTTAGCCGTAGATGCGAAAATTTTCTGATCTTTATTTTGTGCTCTCTTGTAGTCTAAAAAATGGAAAAATGGATTTTAAACGTTATGGGTCATTCTCTGAATCCTTATGGCAAGTTTTCATACACTCGAGATTTTACACATAACGAACATAATTTCCCCAATCAACTTGCTAACTCTTACTTGTGGATAAAGCAAGGGGATTTTGACTACTCAGACGCCGTGGGTCAATTCATTACTAAGTTTGCTAGGTTAGAAAATCCCCGCGACAAATTTCTGCTTGACGAACCTGATGATTGGACGATCGAGCAAATGGCCAGCACACCTTTGCAAATTTCTTTCTTAGACCTTTTAATTCAGGTTTTACGAGTGAAAAGAATTTTAGAAATAGGCACCTTTGTCGGGCTTTCAGCTATGCATTTTGCAAATGCAATGTCACCTGATGGGAAAGTGATAAGCATTGAAAAGTATTCGAAATTTTCAAATATTGCGAAGCAAAATATAAAACGAAATGGTCTTGAGGGTAGAATTGAAGTAATCCAGGGTGATTTTTTGGAATTAGTGGCCTCTCAAACAATTAGAGCGGATTTCGATTTAATTTTTATTGATGGCGGCAAAGAAAGTTATAAAAAATATCTTGAGGCAAGTTTTAATTTGCTAGCTGAAGATGGAGTTGTTGTGATGGATGATATTTTTTTCTGGGAGATGCGGTAAATCCAGTGCCTCAAACTGATAAAGGAAAAGGTGTTTTGGAAAGTCTTGAATTTGCCTTACAGAATAGGGACATAAAAATCACTATAGTTCCAATCGGTTTAGGAATGTGCATTATCAGAAATATAAATCCAAAAAAATTGATAAACTAGATAAGGCCTGCCAAATTTTCACGTAAGTCAATCAGTCATCATACTAATTTATAAAATATAATAAAATTCCTTAGGTTATGCGAATTATACTTTATGTGAGTTCTTTTTAAACTCACAAAATTTCTTAACATCAATAAATTAAATGAGATTACCATGTAAGGATATTTACCACGAATATTTTGCTTTCTAAACTTTGAAAATTAGGGATTAATTTACTCTTTTGCTAGATTTTTGTGCATGTGACAATGTCAAACCATGATGGGCGTGATGATTTCCATTGAAAATTATTCTACATTTAAAGCAAATCCGTTATAAGTATTAGTCTACTGAACGTCAGCAGGAACGCCATATACAGTTACATTAGATTGAATATCTCTTATGACTAAACTTCCAGCTCCCACTACAACATTGTTTCCAATTTTTATACGATTAATTATAGTGGCACCGCTGTGAATTTTAGAGAATTTTCCAATCGAAGTATTACCCGCCACTACAACTCCAGGATCGATTGAAACGCATTCACTCACAAAGCAATGGTGATCAATAGAAGCACCAGTATTTAAAATCACACCATCACAAATTTCCGATTTATAGCCAATAAATGCATTTGGTAGGAAAATACAGTTTTGACCGATTGAGGCTCCAGCCATAACTTGAGCACTAGGGTGAACAACTGATATAAGGTTGAAGCCGGCTATTTTTGCTTTTGCAATATTTTCATGTCGAACTTCGTTATCAGAAATTGCAATTAAGGCGTGTTTGATTTTAAATTTTAAACACAAATCAATCCAGTCAGCTTTGCATAAAAATCTAACTCCCTTGAATTCACCATTTTCTGGGAAAGAAAAATCTTTTACTACTCGATCAGCTAGTACTGATTTTTTGTCTAATTTCAAGACTTCATCAAAGGGGTGTATAAACAACTTAACTTTATAATCCGAAATATTCTCAATAAAACTATGAATCAAACCTGCAAGTCCTTCTTCATAACCAATAATGGCTAAATGTTTTTGATTCATGTTTTGTTTACACTCAATCCACGGGATGAAAAGTTTTCATATTCGCGTAGTGCATGAATGACTTTAGCAATTTCTGTATTTGTTATGGACGGTCCAGATGGTAAATAGACGCCATATCTAGCAAATTTTTCAGTATTAACGCATTCAGAACTGGTGCCTAAGTATGTTGCCCTAGAAATACTGGGATAAAATGGTCTTGTATCTATTCCTTGTCTTTTCATAAATTCCTTGAATGAAAATCTATCGTCAACCAGAACTTCAATATAAGCGCCAATCTCCTCTTTATGCACTTGAGTGTTTATAAGATCTACTCGTGCAAGTTTTGAAATGGCAGACTCATACATTTTGTAAACTTCTTTTTGACGGCTTAAGCGAGCTGGTAAATGCTTTAATTCGCTGAGAGCAATTGCGGCAAGTGGATCTGCAAATCTAAAATTAAATCCACAACGGTACCAATTTGCTTCTTTTGTATCATCCATTCCATGGATTCTAAGTTTTCTTAGTAATTCAGCACGTTCTTTAGAATTGGTAACTATAAACCCACCTTGTCCACTTCCAATTATTTTTGATATTGATAGAGAAAAACAACCTAATTCTCCAAATGTGCCTAGATAGCGATTTTGAAATTTAGATCCAAGAGCTTGAGCCGCATCCTCAATCAAATAGATTTTATTGTCCGAGGCTATTCTTTTTAATTGGTTTAAATCAGAGCAACGTCCATTCATATGCACAACAATTATTGCCTTGGTTCTTTCAGTTATTTTCTTTTCGAGATCGGCTAGAGAAATAATAGGTGACGATTCCTCGACGTCAACAAGAATCGGTTTTGCCCCCACTATTTTAACTGCATGCGCTGCTGCTATCCAACTTCGATCTTGTACCAAGATTTCATCGTCAGGTTCCAAATTCAATGATAGTAATGATAGTAAAAGAGCGCTACTACCATTATTTACAGCAATAGCGTGTTCTGTGCCTAAGAATTTGCTAATTTCTGCTTCAAACTCTTTAGTAATAGAACCCATACTAAGTTTACCTTGCAAGATAGCGTTGTAAGCAGCCTGAGCACTGTTTTCATCTATTTTGACTTGCCACCAAGGAATCATAATTACTACAGTATAATCTATTAACCGTTGCAGCACTAACACTCAGGAAATCAACTGATATGATTCAAGCATCAAAGCAAAAGTCCTCAGGGTAATGTTTTCCTTTTTTAAATTATGCATGTGCCGATAAAAATCTTTTAAAAATTGAATAAATTCAGGAATAACATGTAGGCTTGAACTAACCGATGGAGACGTCGCATAGCCCGGTCTAGTGCGCCTCACTGCTAATGAGGTTAACCCCTAAAGGGTTTCGGAGGTTCAAATCCTCTCGTCTCCGCCAGTACCTAATATTTCTAACGGTGCTTAACTTTTTTCCGAATATGAGGGTAGGCAAGGCTTAAGGTAAATAGAATCAATGAAAAAATTCGAAGCAAAGAAATAATCGAATACTGCTCTGATGCTAAACCATCCATCTTTCCACCTAAACCTAACCAGTAAATATAGCGCCAAATTGCAAAATGATAAATCAACTCAAAGGTTTGCCATATGAAATAGAAACCTATTTGGATTCGATTCCGAAGTGCCAGCACAGCTAAAGGCGTGAGCCATAACACATATTGAGGTGAATAAACCTTACTAAAAATAGTGAAAGCAAATACTACAAAAAAAGCTATTGAATATAAGTCATTAAGATCGGCATATTTCAGATAGTAAATTGCTACCAATGCAAAAACAAATAGAGTTGTTAGCGTATAAACCAAGTTTAAGTTAGTAATCGATAATCCAAGCAGATCCATAGCTTCCCAAATTGAACCAAAACCAATTCCACGATTGGAACTAAACTCAAAAAAGTATCTCCACCCTGCAAAATCGTTCAAAATATAAGGTAAATTGATGAGCAGATATGAGCTAAAAGAATAAACATAGAATTGGCCTAATTTGACTTTATCTCGCTTGAAGAGGATACAAGTGATGGGTAAGAACAAAACTATTGGATAAAACTTAGCAGCAATTGCAATAGCTAACAAAAGCCCACTTAATCGGTACTGTCTCTTATCAAAATAATAAATTGCCATAATAGTTGGCAAAACAGCCCACATATCCCAATTAATAAACAGGGAGAAAAAGACAGCAGGAGCAAATATAAAGAAAAAAACGTTTTTCTTGATTAATATAAATAGATAGAAATTAGTAGCTGTAAAGAGCAAAACAATAAATATTGCATTGACATCAAAATAATTGACATAAGCAATCCCCTGTTGAGCTGTTATGAATGAAAGGAGCCAAATTATGGTTCCGATAATTACCGGATATTCAATGGGAGGAATAAATTTCGAAGGTTCGGGAAAGGACAGGTATGAATACGGCCATACATGGATTTCTAATAATCGACTGTCCCAAAATATCGGTATATCACTGTAGCAAGCCTTAAGCCAGACGGTAGGGCTAGAAAAGTCGTTTAACCTGCATGGATTAAATTTTATAAATGCAAAAATGCAACTGCACAAGGAGGCAGCCGTTACTGATGCTAATTTAAAATTACTTTTTTTCTTTACTGAATTGTATCTATCGAAAGAGGTATTATTCGTCTATATTCACAATGATATATCTAAACCTGAAGTGATCTAGGAAAAGGGTAGACTTTTGACTCGATATAAAGTCGCAATAGTTGGCGCAGGTCCTGCTGGCTACTTCACTGCGCAAGCTTTTCAAAAAGCCCAGAAGGATGATCTTTTATTTGCACTTGACATGATTGAACGGCTGCCAACTCCTTGGGGGTTAGTTAGAAGCGGTGTTGCACCAGATCATCCAAAAATAAAAACAGTCTCAAAGGTATTTGAAAAGATTGCAAAGGAGCCGAACTTTAGATTATTTGCCAATGTCGAGTTGGGTAGAGATGTATCACTAAAGGATTTAAGGGATCAATATGATGTTGTAGTTCTTGCAACTGGCGCTTCTCGGGGGCGAAAACTAGGAATTCCAGGAGAGAAGTTAAAAAACTCATTATCTGCTGCTGAGTTTGTTCCTTGGTATAACGCGCACCCTGATTATGTTGATATTGATGTAGATTTTTCGTCCGACACCGCGGTAGTAATCGGCGCTGGAAATGTGGCAATGGATGTGGCACGGATTCTGGCAATTGATCCAACAGAACTTGATCCTACAGATGTGGCAGAGCATGCACTTGTGAAATTGAAGCAGAGCAATATTCGAACCGTGATTATCTGTGGCAGACGAGGTCCTGAGCACGCCGCCTTTACCACCCCTGAGCTTCGAGAACTTCCGAAACTGGAAAACACAGATGTCTGTATTGACCCAAAGCAAATAGAGGAAGCAATAAAGCATATTGAAGAGATGGATGATGTTGAGAAGGACCTTAAAAATAACATCGAAGCAATGAAAGCTATTGCAGAGCATGAGAAAAAAGGGGCTGCAAGAAAACTTGAGATAAAGTTTTTATCTACTCCAATTGAGATTAAGGGTAATGGCAAAGTTGAAGAGGTTGTGTTTCAGAAGAATAAAGTTGAAAACGGCAAAGTGGTTCCTGCCAATAAGACATTTTCAATCAAAACTGGATTAGTTATTACGGCTATTGGTTATAACTCAATTGAATATTCTGGTGTAAGTATAGAAAATGGGCGGATTACAAATATTGCAGGACATGTGGAGCACAATGTTTATGCAGTAGGTTGGGCAAAGCGTGGGCCAACTGGTGTGATTGGTACAAACAAAAGTGATTCAACTGATGTGGTTGATCTAATTATTAAAAACTTGAAAGAGCCAAAGACTAGTGAAGGAATCACCGCATTATTAAAATCAAGGCATGAAGTAATTGATCAAACAGCATGGGAAAAAATAAATGCCTCTGAGATCATTTCTGGTGAAATTGTAGGAAAACCACGAGTAAAAGAGGTGGATCGGGGGAGGCTGATAGGTTTGGGTAAGAGTTAGCAATCTGACAGATATAAGAAATTTGAGTATCATTATTTTATGAGTACTATTCAGCAATTAAACATAATAATCCCAGTTTTTAATGAGGAAAAAACTATATTGTCTGTGCTTAATAAATTGAATTCTGAATGTAAGTCTATAAAAGATAAAAAAATTTTTGTGGTGGATGATGGATCTAAAGATAAAACTCCTTTCTTGTTAAAAGAGAATGCAAAACTTTATTCAAAGCTGATAATTTCTGAAAACAATCGTGGTAAGGGAGGGGCTATTATGTTAGCTCTTGAACACATAAAAACTGGTTATGTCTTAATTCAAGATGCAGATCTAGAGTACGACCCAGTGGAAATCCCTAGATTATGGAATCTAGTAAGAGAAAATGACATTGATGTGCTTCTAACAACTCGGTTGTCTGGCTCACCATTGACAAGAGTTCATTATTTTTGGCACAAACTTGGCAACAAATTCATAACCTTTGTTTTTAATATTATAAACAACACAACATTTACCGATATTTACTCGGGGTACATTGTTTTTAGGCGCGATTTGGTAGATAGTAAAAAGCTCATATTCAAAGGTTGGGCACAACAGGCAGAAATTCTCACATTTTTAAAGTATAAGTCAAAAAAGATTTATGAAGCACCCATAACTTACAAAGGTAGAACTTATGAGGAAGGCAAAAAAATCAATTCAGCTGCGGTAGCCCCGGTACTATTTAGTATGTTTTGGACTAAACTCCGAACAATTTTTATTTAAGAATCATCTTTGTTTAAGGTTCAAGAAGGGCAGGCACTATAGTTGGTGTGGCATCAAAATTAGCGCCCGTAGCTCAACGGATAGAGCATCTGACTACGGATCAGAAGGTTTGGGGTTCGAATCCCTACGGGCGCACTTGACGTTGGAGTATCAAATTACTGACTTTCTGATCCCTAATCAAAGGCAACTTTCTTATGTAGTAATTAGTTTACTTTAGGAGGTTTTTCTACTTAGGAACTATCATTAGGCGTAATTGAGAACTAAACAAGTTGGGGTTGATAAATTACCTCTATTGATTTATTTTTTAAGCTGTAACACTTGCGCCTGAAGTACAACCCAAAGGCATCTGACTTACTAACTGGGTGTAACCACCGTTTATAAATTATATTCTAAATGATGGTGTAGACTAGTGAAAGCCTCCATTTAACGACAAGATACGGACCAGAAAAACTTAAAAATAGAAAATTAAAACAATATGTTTTGCCTTATAAGTTCATTGTACATATACTCGGCTAAACGACCGAACCAATTATACTACTTTTTAAAAAAAGGACAAATATGCTTTCTAGATCCTCATTTTTATTTAGGGTTATGCGAAAGATTTACAGGAAACTTATCGATTTTATAGAAGTATTTTTACAAAAATTGCTCGAAACCAACATAAACAGACACTACTTTTATTCTTTTTATTTTCTAGTTAGGTTACATTTACATACCTTGTATATAATTGGCGAAAGAAATAGAGAATTTACAAAATTCAAAGAATATTTGGATTCTTACCTAAATACGTTTCCTCAGATGATTTTAAAATTCCGAAATCAGGCTGGTCTTGCGAGCAAGTCTCCAGCCGATATAGAACATTATCAAAGCCTAATTTTTAAGCAACAACAAGTTAGAGGGTTCAATGGAGCATCAGCACGGCTAATAGACAGTAACACGTTCCTTGTTAATGCAAGCACTCATGCATATTTAGACACTTATATCAAATCAAGAATATTAGCTGGATACGGGTATAAAAATGTTTTTGTTTGTTTAAATAAAAAGCAAAGAGCAGGTATAAAAAATATGGCGATGCTAAGTTACTGGAAACATTACATCCAATTAATTGAACCGCAGCGAGCTCGTAAAATTTTTGGGTGTCGTAAAAATTTACATACAGAAGATATTACTTGGGCAATTAATTTAAAGAATAAAATGACTTATATTGAAACTGCAAAATATCGAGTTGAGTCGGAGTGGAATAAAAAGGGTTTGGGTCGGCCGCTTCACCTATGCGATGCAGAACACATTCATAATGGTAAGAAAGCTATGTCAAAACTTGGTTTACCTAAAAATGCATGGTTTGTCGTTTTACATGTTCGAGATAATGGTTTTCAAAATGGTGATTGGCAAAAACAAAATCCATATGATGATTATCGGAATGCTGACATTGAAACTTACCGAGAAGGCGTAGAGTTTATTTCGGAGATTGGGGGGTATGTTGTTCGGGTGGGTGACCCAAGAATGAAGCCATTCCAGAGTTCCCCAAACTTAATTGATTACGCGCATTCTAGTATTCGATCAACTTATTTAGACACTTATTTATTTGCAATGTGTAAATTTTTTATCGGTACGTCTTCAGGTCCCATTTTGACACCGCAACTATTTGGTACTCCAACATTAGCAACTAATTTTGCTCCAATAGGATATCGTGCTCATACAAAAAACTCAGTCACAATATCAAAAAAGTATTACTCAAAGCCGTTAGGACGAATACTAAATTTACAGGAGGCACTAAATCATACTTGCTCTCACGAGACCCATGGCTATCGGTTTAAAGAGAATCAAATCTCCCTTATAGATAATTCTTCAGACGAAATTTCCAGTGCTATTATAGAAATGAATGGAGTAGTGGATTCAAACAAGACATACTCCAAACTAGCAAATAGCCTCCAACAAGCAGCTGATTATTCATATGAGACACGTAACGGGTATCCTTGTTTAGGCAGGCTGGGAGAAAAATATTTGATGAATATGAGTAGTTTAGAAAACAATAAGATAAGCTAAATAATAAAATATATTCAAATTTCTTACAGTATAATGAAGTACTGTGACGCCAATATCCAACTGCAGAATTTGTAAAAATGAGCTTTATGGTGTTTGGAAACTTTTAGATGCACCATATGGCGATTTGTTCCAGGATAAAATAGATATTGCTAAAAGTATCCCATTAAATACTTTAGCACTAGCGCGTTGTAAAAATTGTCAGCTTTTACAATTGTCAGATCCAACTGATATTGATTTGCAATACAGAAAATATTTATATTTTACAAAAAATACAAATCAACTAGCTGAGTTTTATTCTGATATCTCTGATCGATTGATTGGACAATATAAATTAAACAGCAAATCACAAGTACTTGACATTGGAAGTAACGATGGTACTTTTCTAAAAAATTTCTTAGATAAAAAATTTATGGTTATTGGAATAGACCCCTCTACGCCGGCTTGTGAACATGCAGCTAGTATCGGCGTACCAAGCATCAATGAGTACTTTACTAAAGATTTAATTGAGAAGCATTCATTCAGGAATGAATCATTTTCTTTAATCTCTATAAATTATACTCTTGCTAATATTCCAAATATAAGTGAATTTATTCAGAATATATCTCTGTTGATGAATGAAAAAACTATATTAAGTATAGTAACTGGGTATCATCCTGATCAGTTCGCTATAAATATGTTTGACTATATTGGACATGATCACCTTAGCTATTTTACGATTCAAGATTTCGTCCAACTCGCAAAACTTCATGCCCTAAAAATTTTAGATGTTACTCGTTATGAACATAAAGGAGGTTCGATTCATATAGTTTTGGCAAAGCAAGAAAATTCATACTTACCAAGAGGTTCAGTCCTACAAAATATTCAAAGGGAGATGTGGAGCGAGGTGGGTAGCGATTTACCTATTTTTAAAATGGTAGAAAACCTCACTCGCTCTAAAACTATACTAAAACGTTTTTTGGTTTCTAACAAAAATTCTAAGATATGTGGGATTGGTGCCTCTATCAGCACAAGTCACTTGATAAATGAGTTTCAGATTTCAGGATTTTTAAGATTTATTTATGATGACGATATAAGAAAAACTGGTAAATTTTCACCATTTTATGGAATTGAGGTAAAATCACTCAGCACTCTTTTAGAATTTGACCCAAATGTGGTCGTAATTTTAGCATGGCAACATACAAATAAATTAATGAACCGCCTGATTGAAATTGGTTATAGGGGGCTATTGGTAGTACCTCTACCAGAGTTTAGGATTTATTATCTTGAGGAATAAATTTATCTAGTAGGTAAGATTGATCCAGAGTTAAAAGCCCCCCATCTACCACAATTTCTTGTCCATTAATTGAATTTGGTGCCTTTATCATCAAAAACTCGACAAGTGTTGCAATTTCCTCCACTTGAGTGAATTGATGTGATGGAATATGAGATTGAATCTCAGTAAAATATTGGTTATTTTTTTCATAGAAGTCCCTAGCACGCTCTTTAAACACATAACTGCCAGGGCAAACTGCATTTGCAGTCACATTGATCATCACACCTGAAGCTAAATATTTCATCATGGAGAGTATGGCGGCTTTGGTAACATGATAGGGAAAGTCTTGCGACCCAATAGTCTTAGAACTAGCCGGCGATGTAAAAAGTAATATCTTTTTATTCGTATCGTTTTGTATTAAACACAAGTCTTTTACAAGCTCAAAAGGCGTAATAACATCACATGTTAACATGTTATGGAAATTTTTTAAATCACCACGGAATCTTTGAGCAAATATAACACCATCAATTTTTTTTGAAACAACTAATTTCGCCCAAATTTTTTTTGCAGATATTACATCCTCAAGGTTAATTGATATTAAGTGTACTTCATTGTTTGAAAAACTGTCTCTTAGATATCCTTGTGGGTTTCTAGACACATGTGTTACGTTGACCTTAGAGGCCGCTAATTTTTTTGATATTGCTACGGCGATGGGTGAGTGACCTCCAAACACCACCACATTCATCTTCATATTTTATCGCAAAATAGTCACGAGCCATACTTTGCGCTGCTAGGTTTGTACTGTTTTTAGCGGTTATTGAAATTATTTCAATGGTGTTATTGAGTTTTTTGTGTCCAACTGCCTTATTAAACCCAGGTGGTTGGTGTACACTTGCAGCTTATTCGATCGTATGAAATAGGCCAGAAATTAGATTAATCGAAATTCGAAAGCTCACTTCTCTCGAGGAACAGAGCGAAGCTCGGAGGATTTTTGATAGAACTTGGGCTATAGCCATTGGTACTGAGATAACACCTAACCTTTTGCAGGCAATGGTGCACAGTGGTTCATATCTATCAGGCGCGTTTATTGACAACAAAATAGTTGGCGCTGCCTTTGCATTCCCTGCAACAAGTAATGGATTACACCTTCATTCACATATGACAGCGGTTATAGATGAGCATAGAGATAAAGGTGTTGGCTATGCTTTGAAGATAGACCAATGGAATTGGGCAAAAAAACAGAATTATTCTCATCTTTCTTGGACCTTTGACCCCTTGGTAAGACGAAATGCAAAACTAAATATAGTAAAGCTCGGCGTTGATATCACTGCCTACCATCCCAATTTTTATGGTGAAATGCCGGATGTTCTAAATGCAGGAGATGAATCAGATCGTTTAATGGTTTCATGGAGTACAGAAATTGACGCTCCAAAGGCAAGAGAGTTAATTACTAATCCAAAATCTGAGGATATTTTGATTGAAATTCCGGAGGATATTGTTGTAATTCGATCTAAGGACCAAAGTGAGAGCATGAAATGGCGTAGGCAGGTAAGAGTGCAATTCCTGGCTGCTTTTGAGAAAAATGGCAAAGTAATTGGCTTTTCAACAAACAATGAATATGTTGTGCGGATATGAGAATTAAAGATATTGAATTACGAATTATTCAACTACCCCTTGTAAGGCCATTTAGAACCTCATTTGGTACCCAAACCTCACGCCAGGTTTTAATGGTGAAAATGGTAAATGAGAATGGTACAACTGGATGGGCTGAGTGTGTGGCAATGTCTGAACCCCTTTACTCACCTGAATACACATATGCCTGTATTGATCTAATAAAGAGATTTTTACTTCCTACATTAAAAAAGGTTGGGGATTTTAAAGCTGAAGAGGTTGCCACCATATTGAAACCCTTCTTAGGTGGTCAGATGGCAAAGGCATCTATTGAGACTGCAATATTGGATGTCCAATTAAGAGATGAGAAAAGATCACTAGCTGCATACCTTGGTGCTACTAAAAGTAAGGTTGAATGTGGTGTATCGGTTGGAATTGCAAATAATTTAGATGCGTTAGTTGAAGAGGTTAAATCCTACGTGGATGCTGGGTATAGAAGAATTAAGTTAAAGATTGAACCAGGTTGGGATATAGAAGCAGTTAAAACTATTCGAAAGATCTGGCCAGAGATTCCATTACAAGTAGATGCAAACCAAGCTTATTCAAGAGGTGATGGCAAACACCTATCAAAGCTGGATGAATTCAACTTATTGTTAATTGAGCAACCATTGGATGAGCATGACATTTTAGGACACGCACTCCTTGCTAAAGAGGTTAAAACACCAATATGTCTTGATGAATCAATCATCTCTTTGCAATCAGCTGAAGATGCTCTAGCGCTAAAAGCTACAACTGTTATCAATATCAAGCCTGGTAGAGTTGGTGGTTACTTAGAGTCGGTAAAGATTCATGATTTGTGTTTTAAAAGTAAGATCCCAGTTTGGTGCGGTGGAATGTTAGAGACTGGTATTGGCA
>Ga0172372_10008344_pt1 | contig 13692 bp, 10 predicted proteins | sample LakKiv5m_2_FD_114544 | JGI IMG/M metagenome (GOLD analysis project Ga0172372, IMG submission 114544) | Freshwater microbial communities from Kabuno Bay, South-Kivu, Congo - kab_092012_9.5m | ecosystem: Environmental > Aquatic > Freshwater > Lake | place: Democratic Republic of the Congo...
GGCAGTTTTCTGCTACGAAGATCCAATCGCGCATATTGAGACCGTTTCCGTAAACTGGAATAGGCTGGTTATTCAGAGCGTTACTAATAACTACAGGGATTAATTTTTCTGGATATTGGTAAGGACCAAAATTATTGCTAGAGCGAGTAATTAAACAGGGCATTTGATAAGTTCTATTGTAAGAGCGTACAAGGCAGTCTGCACCAGCTTTTGAGGCTGAGTAAGGATTGTTTGGCAGCAAATTAGAGTTTTCCGTGGTGGATTCAGAGTCAAAGTTTAATGATCCATAAACCTCATCCGTGCTGATGTGTAGGAATTTTTCTATTTCGAATTTGAGGGCGATATCTAATAAAACCTGCGTACCGAGTGTGTTGTGAACCACGAAAATTTCTGGATCTTTTATAGAATTATCGACATGAGACTTGGCGGCGAAATTAACTACTTCTTGAAATTTATGTTTTTTGAAAAGATCCGAGAGTAGATCTTTGTTTAAAATTGATCCCTGGATGAAATGGTATCGCTCGGGGTCTTGGTGTTTATGGTTGAGACGGGAGATTTCAAAATCAAGAGCGTCTAAATTAAAAACTTCTAGATCTGGATATTTTTGTAGGACATGGTGTATAAAATTAGTACCTATAAATCCATTTGCGCCAGTTACTAAAATTTTTTTGTGCATGATTAGACTTTTATTTTCGTAGGAGAAATAAATAGATTTTTTTGCAAACCCACATTCTTAGAGGATTTAAAAGCATATTCAAGAGCTTCTGTCAGATAGAAATGTCCTTTTTCAGCAAGCATGCCTATTACATTTATATTTTTATATTCTTGGGCTCTAAACGCAGCTCTCATTCTATCAAGCTCTTGAATAAAATCTTTTGTTAGATTAGGAAAGGCATGATTATTCAATTCTGCTTTTATAAAATTCACTTTGTGATCTGAAATGATATTCATATCCTTAAGCTCTTGAATAACTTGGTCTTCGACATTGTTAGTATCTTCATTAATCCAAGTAGATGCGCAGATTGGATAACCCTTTTCAGTAACAGATCCTGGGCAATAATTGAAATAATTTACCACCCTGAAAATATTTGTATCTGGTTTGAAATTATGCAAATAGTAAGCTTTACCAGCATTGACAGGCTTATCAAGAATTATATTGACGAATGCGGAATTTAAAAATCTGGGTTGTGAGTTGTTAAAATCGAAATTGATGTTCAAGTATTTTAGCAATAATGGATATCCAGCATTCCAAAACAAATGTTCAATATTATTAATCTTCCTAGAAGTTTTATCAGAACTGAATTCTAGAGACTCACATTGATTATTATTTATTACTAAATTCTTTACATCCGAAGACGTGTGAAATTCAACTCCATATCCTTCTAAAATATTTTTTAATTTTTCTATAACTCGATACATGCCAAATTTTTTAGGATAAATTAAGCGACCTGGGCGTAAATAACAATCAGGTAAGCTAAATTGATCGGGAAAAGCAATCCTGGAGCGTAATGCATCAGCTTTCATTAAGCCAATCACTTCTTGCTCATCAAATAGTACTACTCTACCTACGGGTATAATATGCGTTGCCATTGGATCTAAAAGCGCTGGATCCATCTTGTAATGTTTATAAACAATAGGTTTGAAAATTTCTTCATAGAGAGATTCACCAAATTTTGCAATTAAGAAATCTTTTGCGTTGTTGTAAGATAGCGGGCTGACGTCTTTTTTTAATTGCATACAAAGATCACCGATATATTGAGATTTCTTTTCTGTTGGTAAGCCTCTCAAGTCAACAAAAGGGGTATTTAATTGTAATTTATTATTAAAATATGTTCCAGAAATATCCCTTCTTAAGCCGCTCATATATTCCCATTGGTCCTCGCCTAGAATATTTATGAAGAGATTATCTATTTCGGGAATATTCGTTTCTGAGTATATGTGAATTCCATAATCAAATATTAAATTGTTTCCATAGTCAAACTTTTTATAAAGACCACCAAGCTCGCTGCTTTTTTCGATGATAATTATTTTTGATTTTGTTTTTTTGTTTTTTTTAAGATCTAGTGCTAGTAGCATAGAAATTATGCTTGCGCCCACAAAAACAATATTATTATTCATTGTACTCATTATTTCAACCACACACTAATTCATATACGTCTTTTACTACTGCCCTTGCTCCGAATAGTTCTTTTTGTTGCATCAAGGACTCATTGAAGCCAATTTCTGTTTTGGCTGTAGAAGTTCCAAAATCAAAAAATTTTCTATCAGAATAAATATTATTCAGAAGCTCATCTATGATGATATCTACTGCCCCAAGAGCTCTACCTTCTTCCGTGCTTGTTATATACTGGGTTTTAACTATTCGCTCATCAATAAAAACTAAAACACCAGCTAGTATTTTTTGATTTAGTTCAGAGATGTAAAGTTTGATATTATTTGGAAAACGTGAATTCAAAAGAGAAATTTCTTGGGCATTATGCACAGGCTTGGCTTGATACTTTTCGTTAAGGAGCTTTTCTATCATCCTAAAATAAGTTTCGTAATCTGTAGATTCTTTTACTTGGATGCCTGCTTCTTTAGCTTTTTTAATACAGGATCTGCGTCCCTTAGCTATTTTAATGGAGTTTTTAATATTAATTACACTAGTTATGTCTCGGCAAACCAATTGTGCTCCTGCTTTATATAATGCAAATAGATCTTCATCTCCGGGTTTTTTGAAATAAATATTCGGCATGGCTTTGTAAACAAGCTTATGAAGCTTTTCACTCTTCATATAAGTTTTTAAAGCTTCAATAATTTGATACATGCCTGTAACTTTTAAATCATCAGAAACGATAAACCCTCCAAAAGTTAGTCCTAGATGAGTGTTGAGAGCATTGTCGCTAATATGAGATGGTAAAAGAGCTACAAGAGAATTGCCTTTATAGATTAAAAGCGAATGGTCTTGGAATCTATCAGAGTGATACTCCATAAAGCTTCGTTTAAAAAAGAAATAAGAATTTTTTGCTTGGTCGACAAAATCATCCCAGAGCTTGGCTTTTGAAGAGTCATATTTTATGATATTAATCGAATCCATTTTTATTCTTTTTAGTTTTTAACTATTAAAATATCTTCTCTGCGGTTTGACATAGGTAAATTTTCGGGTTGCGGCAATAAGTAAGTTTCAAACCCTAATGCTCTGTATCTCATTAATATTGCAAGAATTATACTATCGTCAATAGTTTCATATGTTTCAGGAAAATTCACTATTGGTAAGGGTTTGGGGCTATCACCGCAATAATTTTTATGCGTTTCCATTCCTTTTTCAGACAAAAAAAATCTATTTCGCTTGCTATTATTAGGCAAGTCTCCAATTAAAAACACACCACCAGGTTTTAAAAGCTCTATAGCTTTATCAATAAAATTAAAAGGGTTTGCTTCAAAAAGAGTTATTTGTAAAACGCTGTATGCAATAACTACATCTAGCTTAGTCTTTATATTTTGAATTTCTTTAAAACAATCTGGAAATTTCCCATTTACTTTTTTAATATTGTAACCGGAGGGTATTAAATTTAGCATTTCCTGAGAATCAATCATAATTAGTGTTTGATCGTATTTATTAGCATTGTTAATTAATAAATTAGCTAAATCGCTACAACCACATCCAATATCTGCAATTGATATATTTTCTCTGCTAAGATTAAGTTTTTTATTTAAGTCTTCAAAAATATTAATTTCTATATTTTTTCTATAATCATCAGGGAATCCTATCTTCTCATATTTTGATAAGCCTGGATTTGATGCTCTTTTTTTGAAGTCATTAAATGTTAATCTAGCGTATGGATTTTTAGTGCTCATAAAATATTTGCCTTTAAAGGTAATGAAGGCATAAATCCAGGTATTTTTTTTACCACTAATTCATTAAATACCATTGGATTTTTGTTCATTACAGTATCTTTAAATACGACAGTCCCAATTGTTCTAGAGTCGAGAATCTCTGTACTATGCATGATTATTGAGGATTGCACTTCTGAGTTTTCAATCACACAGTTATCACCAATGCTCGTATACGGACCTATTGTTGAATTGATAATTTTCACGTTTTTGCCAATAAATATCGGACCCATTAGGTTAGATTTACTTATGGATGATTTTTCTCCGCAAGAAATATGCCCAAACATATACGAAGCATCAATGCTAGTATGTTTACTCTCGACAATTTTTTTAGAGAGTAACATCCGGCAATTAGCATCTAACAGCCCTTCTCTTGTTCCGGTATCATACCAATAGGAATCTAGGATATTAGTTTGTACTTTTTGCCCTGTTGAAACCTGCATGGCTATTGCATCTGTGATTTCCAGCTCACCTCTTAATGAGGGTTTAATTGTGTCAATTGATTCATAGATTTTTTTATTAAAAATGTAAACTCCGACTATCGCGTAATTAGAAACAAAATGCTTAGGTTTTTCGACAAGTTCTACAGCTTTGCCTTGTTCATCAAATTTTACGACACCAAAATTATAGGGATGAGTGACATCTTTTAGTAAGATGAGAGTATCTGCTTTATGGGAGTAAAAATCATTGATCAACGACATTAATCGTTTATCAAATAAATTATCACCAAGCAAGACAATAAAGTCATCTTCTTTGGTGAAGTCTCTTGCTAAGCCTACTGCGTGAGCAAGCCCGCGAGGTTCATCTTGATATATAAATTGGATATTTAAATTTAATTTGTGGTTTTTTAATTCAGTTTCTATTTGATATCCGCGCTCATCACTAACGATGACGGCAATTTCATTTATTCCTGCGTTTTGTAGGTATTCAATACAATGAACTAAAACAGGTTGACCAGCGATAGGAATAAGTTGTTTGGGATAATTATCTGTTAAAGGAGAGAGCCTTGAGCCTTTGCCACCTGCTAAAATTACACCTTTCATTATTTAATTATTCCTTTAGGCAATAGTCTTGCCATAAAGCTTTTAGGGTATAATAAAAGTTTTTTGCAAAGGATTCTACATCATTTAGCGGAGAAGCTAGATACTTATCTCTAATATTCTCTTTGTAATTTTGTATTCTTGAAAAATCTTTTGCCAATTCAATTGCGATTTTTTTATATTCATCTATATCATATGCAATTAATTCATTAAATCTTAGAGTATTTAATAATGAAGCTGAGGATCTGTTAGCTTGGCGACTCCCATATAAAGTTACGAGTGGTATGCTCATGCTAATTAAATCACAACTGGTAGTACCTCCGCCGAAGGGAAAGGGATCTAGAGCAACATCAATTTCTTCATAGCTTTTTAAGTAGTTTTCACGACTATTATCAAAACTTTCTAAAATTAGTCTATCTTCTGTAATTCCATTTTCAGTGAAATATTGTACAATACGATTTTTAGTTACTTCATCATTAAAAACAATGCTTTTCAAGAACAACTTAGAATTTTCTACTTGACTCATAACATCAATCCATGTATCTAGAACCAGATTATTGATTTTCATGAAATTATTGAAGCAACCAAAAGTAATAAACTTATTTTTTATACAAGGAGCTGGGGAGCTCTTGAAATTAACGCTGTCAGGGTAGGGTGCATAGATATTCGGTAATCTAAGGATTTTCTCATTGTAAAATTTTTCTTCGTCAGCATTAACCATATAATTATCACTAATCATAAAATCAATTTCTCGTATTCCAAGAGGACCTGATTGACCAAGCCAAGTGATTTGTATGGGACAAGGTCTAAGCTGGAATAAATCTAGTTTGTTTTTGTCAGTGTGACCAGATAGATCAATCAAAATATCAATTTCTTGATTTTTGATTAGTGTATAAAGATTGTCATTGTCTATATTCTGAATGCTTATCCAATGATTTGGCTCCAATTTCCATTCCTTGGTAATTGAATCTTCTTCGTTATTGCAATAGCAAAATACTTCACAGTCTAGTTTTTTCAATTCCTTAAAAAACCCTCTTAACCAAAAAAATAATGCATGACATCTAAAATCACCTGATATAAATCCAATTTTTAATTTCTTATCAGGTATTTTTCTGCTAGAAAAATCATTTATGTAATTGACTTCTTTTACTACATTAAATTTTTTATCGTATTCATTTGCATAAGATAGTATTTCGTCATTCGTGCTATGTGGAGAATACGATAAAAAGAATAAAAGTGTTTCGTAGGATTTTTTGTTATTTGGAGAGATTTCAATTTGTTTCTTTATGTACTCAATACCTTTTTCGGATTCTCCCGTCTTCATATAGTAATATCCTAATTTGGAATATGCCTCTCTGGAATTGGGGTTTAAAGCTATTTCTTCTTGGAGCAATTTAATTGCTGAGGAGTATTCGGCTTTATTATTTTCAAAAAATTTTGCAATTAAGACTCTAAGATTTACGAGTCTTGGGTTTATACTTAAAGCTCGACTAGCATATTGATTAGCTTCAGTATAATTTTCTTCTTTACCATAAGATAAAGCTAATAGAGAAAGAGCACTGGTATTGTGCGGCTGATTCTTAAGTATTTGATGTAAAAGTTCTCTTGCTGTTTGATATTGTTCGTTTCTAATATATAGCCCAATTAAGAAAAATTGTATCTCCTGGTTTTGAGGTGATAGCTTTAGGGCTTTTGAACCAATCTCGATAGCAGCCTTGATATTATTATCATCAGATTCAAATTGAGCCAGCATAATTAATGAATGAAGATGATTTGGTGCAAGTTTGAGAATCTTATTTAAATATTCTTTAGCTTCTTGGGTTTCTTTTTTTTCTACTAATGTCACAGCCTTCAAATATAAAGCGTCTAGATCCTTGTAATTTTTTTTCAAGAGTTCATCAGCTATTTCCAAAGCTTGATTATAGTTATGATCTTGAATTGCGGTAATCAGGTTTTGTAATTTATTTTTTTGTTTAGTCGACGTCTTCTCTTGCATATTCATTTATTACCTCGTTCCACATGTTTTGTAGTGCTTTAGATAGTTGTTTGGCAAATGCTTTAATATCGCAGAAAGAAGATGATAAATATAACTCTCTGAATTTCTTTTTGTAGTTATTAATTCTGTTATAGTCTTGTGCTAGATTTACTGCTTTTGCTATATATTCTTCTTCGGTATATGAAATCAGTTCATTTTGTTTCATTACAGAAAGGACGCTAGCAGACGATCTTGCTGACATTTTATTGCCAAATAATGTTATTAATGGGACACCCATCCAAAGTAAATCATGAGTTGTAGTTCCGCCACCATGTGGAAAAGGATCAAGTGCAATATCAATTTCGTTATAAGCCTTTAGGTAATCGAGCTTATTTGAGTCATGTTTCTCTAGAATTAGTCTTTCTAATCCAATGTTATTTTTGGCAAATTTATCAAGAAAATATTTTTTAAAATCTTCATTTTGAAATAGTTTATTTTTTAATTTTAATTTTGAATTTGGAGTTCTAATTAAAATTTCACTCCATGTTTTAATAACTGAAGAATTGATTTTAACTAAATTATTGTAACTTCCAAATGTAATAAAATTATTTTTCATGCAGGGAGCTTCTTTTATTGAAATATCCTGCTCTGGAGGGTTAAAACATGAAAAATATTCAGGCATTATGTATATTTTTTGTATGTAAGTCATAGACTCATTAGTTCCCTGGAAATGTGAATCTGAGATAGTGTAATCAATATTTTTGATACCTATGGGGCTTGATTGACCAAGCCAGCTTACTTGTACTGGAGCAGGTTTCTGGGCAAAAACTCCTAAGCGATTTAGTGCTGTATGACCTGATAAATCGATCAAAATATCAATTTTATGCTCTTTAATTAAGTTGGAGCATTCATAGTCATTTAAATTTACGATATCATACCAGTTTGGAGTTTCTAGCATTAGCATTTTTGTGGCGATATCAACTTCATTATTACAATAAGCAAAAACTTCGATATTCTCGTTGCGTAAATTGGCAAACAAATTCTTTATCCATGAATATACAACATGTTTTCGAAAATCCCCAGAAACAAATCCAACTCGAAGTGCTCCATTGTTTTTTTTAAAATCGATATGAGGAAAATCTTGGAAGCCAAATTCCTTGGCTGAATATTCTGGGTAGATAACCTTCTGATATTCATTTGCATGGTGCAATAGTTCTTTATAGGTAACAGAGGGAATATAATTTAAATTCATCATTAAATTATCAAAAGCAATTTTTTGGTTTGAAAATTTTGAAATTTGTAAAAGTTGATATTCTTTAGCCTGTTCTACTTCACCTATTGAACAATATAGGTGACTTAATAAATTGTAAGCATGGCATGAATCGGGATCAAGTTTGATTTCTGCTTTTAATAAATCAATAGACTCTAAAACATTACCTTCTACTTCAAAAAGATAGTGAGCATACATTGTATTTATTAATTTTAATTGATCTTTTTTATCAAGAATCTTTTGTAGGAATGTCCACATAGATTTGGTCTCTTTGAGATTGTATAAACTAAAACACACCCCCCAGCAAGCAATTACATCATTTTCATCGATGGAAAGAGCTTTTTCAAAAGATCTTAATGCAAGATCAAATCTCATATCGTTCAAATAAATATTCCCTAGGGTTTTTAAGCTGCTTAGATGATGAGGATCGATTTTAATGCTTCTCTCAACTGCTTTCAGTGAATTCTCAAGATTATTCTGAAGAAGATAAATTTCTGCAAGTATAGACCAGAATTCCGCTGAGTTTTGATTTAATCCGAGTGCTGTTTCAATAAATTTCTGAGCATCTTGAAGCTTTTTCATTTTTAAACAAGCCAGTGACATTAAGTACCAAGCTTGATCATTCTCAGGGTTTTTTTTCAAGGCTGTTTCTATATTACTTATCGTATTACTAAAATCCATCTTATCAAGAGCTTTTTTCGCTGAAATAAGAAGTAAGTCTTTTTTGTTATGAATTGAATTTTGCTTCATGATTTATTGATTAAAAAATTTTCTAATTACAGATATAGTTTTTACTATTTCATCTACGCGATGAAAAGGAGATAAAGGTAAGCTTAGGATTTCTTCACTAATCAATTCAGCGATAGGATAAGAATTCGCACTAAGTTCAAGATTTTTATAGCAATTTTGCAAATGTGGTGCCAGAGGGTAATGGATATTAAACCCTATAAAATTGGATTTTAGATGCTCAATTAAGTTGTTTCTTTTACCATTCAACACTCTTAGGCAATATACATGCCAGGTGTGTTTATTGTCATTGTCTATAGTTGGTAGTATTAAGTCATCAAGATCTTTAAGTTCTCTGTGATAGTGTTGCGCTAATTCAATTCTTTTTTTATTCCAAGTATCTAAATATTTTAATTTGACAGATAGGAAAGCCGCTTGTAATTCATCTAACCTGCTATTGTATCCAACATAGTCATAATAATATTTTGTTTTTGAGCCATTATTTCTTAAATTTAGCAGGATGTCATACAATTCAGGATCGTTAGTGGTAATAGCCCCGCCATCACCATAACAACCTAAGTTTTTAGTAGGGTAAAAACTAAAAGCAACGGCATGACCATGACTTCCACATTTTTGATTTTTTTGTTCAGCTCCATGTGCCTGAGCAGCATCTTCAAGAATTTTTATATTATATTTTTCCCCAAGTTCTAGAATTGGTTCCATATTAGCCATTTGTCCATAGAGATGAGTGGGAATTATAACTTTAGTTTTTTTGGTAATAGCTGATTCAATTTTTGTTATATCGATATTAAAGTTGTTAGGATCAATATCTACAAACACAGGTTGTGCACCGTTATGAGTCGCTGCAAAGGCTGTCGCTATGTATGTATTCGCTGGTACTATGACCTCGTCACCAGGACCTATTCCCCATGCTTTTAGAACTAATGATAGGGCATCGATGCCACTTGCAACACCAATAGCGTATTTTGTCCCACAATATTTAGCAAAATCATTTTCAAATTTTGCTACCTCTGGACCTAGAATATACCAACCTCGATTCATCACTTGTTTATAGGCATTGTCAATCTCTGTTTCAATGCATTTATACTCTCGAGTGAAATCTATGTAGGGAATCTCTTGTTGAAATTTTTTCTTAGTAAATTTATTGATTAAAAGATCTAAGTACTTCATTAATACTTTAGACCCGTTAGCTAAAAAAATCTCAATACATCAAATTAACTAAATAAAAATTGATACTAGTTTTAATGGTGGGCAGGGCTGGGTTCGAACCAGCGTACACTTGCGTGAGCAGATTTACAGTCTGCCTCCTTTAACCTCTCGGACACCTACCCAAAAGAGCAAGAAAGATAGCTTGCTTTTGGTTATTATACAGGGCAATGGGGGTTCGTTTAGGGATTTAACTAAACTTTTATAACTGATCTTCTTAACTTTTCATGAATTCTAAAATATCTTCTCTGGCACAAGCTTTTTAATAAGATCAAGAAGGGGGGTATAGGGGCTTTGTAAAAAACCTTAACAAATGAGGTTTAGAAAGAATTTTTTAAATACGATGTAAAGTTAAGAAGATCAGTTCAAGCAGGCAATATTTACGCTTTACTCAATAAACATATCTTCCTCTGAATTTCCAAGAATAATAATTTCACCAGCTTGTTCAAGAGATCTCACCACTCCGACAATTTTTGTCTGGACTTCAGATACATCTTTCATTAGAACAGGTCCCATCATCTCAATATCATCCTTAAGTAGCTTGGCACCTTTCTCAGACATGTTTTTGAAGAAGATTGCTCTAATGTCGTCATTAGCTCCTTTTAGTGCTAATCCAAGATCTTTTGTATCAACGTCACGAAGCAATCTTTGGATCGACTTGTCATCGAGCCTGACAATATCTTCAAATACAAACATTAGGTTACGGATATCAGTTGCAAGAGTTTGATCAATAGCCTCAAGATCTTCAAGAATTCTCTTCTCAGTGTTACGGTCAACACGGTTAAGAATTTCTGCAAGTGATTCTACGCCACCAGCCATGTTTTGAACCTCGTTCTGAGACATAATTCCAGCGAACCGTCTCTCTAAAATTCTTTCTACCACTGACAATACTTCAGGATTGGTTCTTTCCATTTTTGCGAGTCTAATTGCGATATTAGAACGAATCGTTTCGGGTAAATTTTGTAAAACCAAAGCGGCTTTTTCAATTTTTAGATGTGATAGTAAGAGGGTTACTACCTGAGGGTGTTCGTGTTGGACAGTCGTAGCGATCTGCTCTGGATCTATAGAACGCAAAAATTCAAAAGGCACTCTTTGAATGGTATTCGTCATTTTGTCAATAATATCGTTCGCGCCATCGGCTCCGTAAGCGTGGACAAGCATACTTTCCGCAAGATCAAGACTACCGCTGGCTACACCCTTTTGGATCTGGAGTATGTCATAGATTTCATTTAGAAGAATCTCTTGGTCCGCTTCGCTTACAGTACCAACCATGGAAATCTCTTTTGCTAGTGCAATTACTTCGTGGTCATCATCAAAGTTTCTTAAAACGCTCGCCGCAGCCTCCTGATCCATTAAAACCAAGGTGGCGGCAACTTTCATTCTTTTGCTCCAGCTTTTTACAGAACTTTGACCTTTACCCATACTTAGTTCATTAAACCCAGAATAACTCTAAAATAACTAGGTTAATGTCATTAGGGAGAGGGATTTTTGGGTTTTGTATCCTCCAAAAAGTTGATCTTTGTGAACTGGTCTTCTTAATTTATCACGATATTGTCAAACTGGTTTAGTCGTCTCAGTTTTAGGCAATTTATTTATTTGGGGTTGGGGTATTAAAAAAAACGCTAATTATCAAAGCTCTGTTTGAACTTTTGGGGTTAATTGATAAATTAAGAAGACCAGTTTAATGGTGTAACTAAGTCTTAGCTATAATTACCTTATTGCTTTTTTAAACCAAAAAGCATTTTTACTAATTAAAAAGGATAAAAAGCTTGTATCGTAATGTATTTCTTGTTCTATTGTTTTGTTTGTTTTGCGGAAATGTCAGGGCTGGTTCTGATAGGGGAACCACACATTCTTGGCAAAAAGTTGCAAAGGTTTTGGATGTTCAAGAGAAAAGTGCGGGCGAGTTTCGCGAGCAGTTGGTAAAGCTTGAGTTTGATAATGAGGGTAAAAAAGAGCAAATTTTTATTACTAATATTGTGCCTGACTACCAGCCATATAGCATAATTGCAAAGAAAAATCATTTTTATTTATTGGGAATTGATGATTCAAGTGATGAGGTTTATATTGCTGATTATTATCGGGAGCCGGTGGTTTATACATTGATGTTCGTGTTTTTCTCACTAATTATTTTATTTGGTCGCATGCATGGCGTGAAAGCATTGCTATCACTTGCTTTGACAGGTGTGGCTATAATTTATTTTATGATTCCAGGTATCAAAAATGGTTTTAATCCAATTTTGCTTGCTGTTCTTGTCTCTGCCTTCGCGACGGGTGTTACTGTATTTTTGATTGCAGGATATACAAGAAAAGCTTTAGCTGCGACCATCGGAACCACTATGGGTGTTTCGATCGCAGGAATAATTGCCATTATTGCAATCAAGTTAGCGCCATTAAGTGGGCTTGCAAATGCTGATGCTCAGATTCTTTTAGCTAATATTGGTGAACAAAAATTAGATTTTCAGGGATTGTTAGCCGCGGGTGTGATTATTGCTAGTTTGGGTGCTGCAATGGATGTAACAGTATCGATCGCAAGCGCAACTCAAGAGGTTTATGAAGCAAATCCAGCGCAAAGTAAAAGGGAATTGTTTGCTCATGCTGTTACTATTGGCAGAGATATTATGGGTACAATGACTGATACGTTATTGTTAGCCTATACTGGAGCTTCTTTACCTTTGTTTTTGCTGCTTTATAACGAAAGTGGATTAAGATTATTGAATATGGAAATAATTGCCACGGAATTGAGTTCGGCTTTAATTGGAAGTATTGGGCTGGTTCTGGCAATCCCAATTACGGCGATGGCTTCAGTTTTTTTGTTAAAGGGTCTAGATCAGTTAAAAGGTACACTTGTTGAAAAGGAATAGTCATGGTTGATCTTTTAGATTCAAATGAAAAAATAAAAACTATTTATTTGGTGCGTCACGGTGATACGGTCGCAACCATGAAAGGGCGAATTTGCGGGCAGAGCGACATAACTTTAAATGAAAATGGCGTGTATCAAGCAGAGGTTTTATCTGCTTGGTTTAGTGATCTTGGCGTTGAGTCAATCTTTTCAAGTCCTCTAGCCCGCACTGTGCAAACGTCTGACTTGATCGCCAAGTCCGTAGGGCTTTCTTCCTATTATAAGCATAGTGGTCTCATCGAAAAAAATGAGGGCGATTGGGAGGGGAAAACTTACTGGGAATTAAGAGATCAAGCTCCTAAGCTTTGGGAGAAGTGGTCTAAGGATCCTATTAATTTCGCTCCGCCAGGTGGAGAGAGTGTGCGAGATTTTGTGGCGCGCGTGGGGAGAGCTTTTAAAGATATAATTCATAATTATGAAATAGGATCCAAGGTGGTCCTTGTGACTCATGCTGGCGTTATTAGAAGTATGATTATGAATGCTCTTGATATACCAGCTGAAAATTTTTTTAGGATTGATATACCAACTGCATCTGTAAGTCGATTGGATTGGTCTGAGAGCTATACGGCTTTGAAGTATACTGGGCTTACTTTGGAAACTTTTAGCTATGCGGTCGCCTAAAACTGATCCCCTTAAAGTTGCAAGCCGCTCCCTGAGCAAGCTTTAGGTTCTTAGTAAA
>Ga0172372_10008345_pt1 | contig 13690 bp, 8 predicted proteins | sample LakKiv5m_2_FD_114544 | JGI IMG/M metagenome (GOLD analysis project Ga0172372, IMG submission 114544) | Freshwater microbial communities from Kabuno Bay, South-Kivu, Congo - kab_092012_9.5m | ecosystem: Environmental > Aquatic > Freshwater > Lake | place: Democratic Republic of the Congo...
GCCCAGCGTCGACTACGGCCAAAGCACCGACTTCCGCACCCACCGCATCCTCGCCGCCCAGAACGTCTGCGGCTTCGAGAACGTCGCGAACCTCGCGCAGCTGCCCGCGACGGGCGCCTACGTCATGGCCCTGCCGATGAAGATCAAAGGCGGCACCGGCGGGCCGTTGCGGATCGTGGCGTGCGTGGATGCGAAGTAGGGGAGCCGAGCTCAGCCGCTCAACACTTCCCGTTCCACATACTTGCGGAACCGCCCGATCGTGCGGAAGACCTTGAAGCCGACTTCAGACGCGGCTGCCACAAGAGCTTCCTCTTCGTTCAGCAGCACGACGACGGGCGTGCTAAGGCCCTCCTGCACGCCTTTAGGCCACGCTAGATCGAACACGCCGATGCGCTCTCCGGTCGCTTCGTCGATGCACTCGTAGTCGCGTTGCCCCTTGGGCAGGGCGTTCGATGCCATCCATTCGCTCAAGGTCTGCAGTTCCGCCGCCTCTTCATCCTCGTCGCTCGGCCGCGGCTCCAGCGTCACTTGCTCCAACGGCGCCCGTTCCTTCAGCCAGCGCTTGTCGCCGTGCAGCAGCTCCTGCATGCGCTTGTTCAGCTCCTTGGCGAGCAGCTCCTTGCGCGCCTCGAGGAAGTCGAGGTAGTGATCGGCCTTCCACAACCGCTCGTCCTCCGGGATCCACTGCGAGGCCAACGCACCCGGATGCAGCTTCTCGACCTGCGGGAAGTAGCGCTGCGGCAACTTGTCGCTGATGTCGAGGTTCGTGTCCTTCGTCAAGAAGCAGAAGTTCGCCAGCGCGTTCACCTCGCGCCGCTTGTAGCCCTTCTTGTAGAGCTGGCTCTTCGGGAAGATGTGGTGCACCTCGAGCCGGCTCAGCTCGCCGTGCAGGCTCGCCTTCAACGGCAGACCGCTGCCCCAATCGCGCGCCTCGCCCATGCGGGTCAAGAGGTACAGCACCGGGTAGAAGCGTGCACCGAGGCTCCAACCTCCGAAGTGCTCCGGTTCCGCGCGCAGGCCGCCGTGCCACTGGCGCAGTTCGTCCAGGAGCTGGTCCAGTCCGCCCGACTCGCCCGCCAACATGCCGAGGTCGCGGTCCAGCGCCGATTCCGTCGAGCCCGAGTAGCGGCCCCACATGCCCGACTGCGCGAACCAGAAGAGCAGCTTGTCGCGCTCCTGTGCGCTCATGGCGCCGAGCTTCTGCTGCTGGCGCTGGTCCAGGTAGCGCGCCATGACCGGGATGCCAAAGCGTCCGAACAAGACGCGGTCGTGGTCGAGCCCCAGCCGGCCGGCGATCAGGTTCAAGCTCGTGTCGACTTGGCGCGTCGCCCGCTCGACCGCGTCTTGCAACTCTTCGGCGTTGCGCTCGTGCAGGTATTGGAAGCGGGCCTAGCCCGTGAGCACCGTGTTGACCGAACGCAACAGCCAATCGAGCGTGAAGTCGTACCCGTGGGCCGTCCACTCGGCGAGCTTCGCCTTCAGCACCCCGCGTCCCTCGGGCCAATCCGCGCAGATCTTCGCCAAGGCTAGGTCGCCCTTGGACAGCTTGGTGCCGCCGCTGTTGACGCGATTGAAGATGTCGACGACGACATCCAGCGTCTTGTCGGGACCGGTGACTTCTTCGACATGCAGGTCGATGGTGATGATGCCCAGCAACTGCAGGATGCGCGGCTGGTACAGCATGAAGTTCTCCATGCCGACCTGCGGATGCTCCACCAACCTGCGCCCGAGCGCTTTTTGGCCTTCCTGCCCATCGCGCAGCAACTCCGTCACATCGATCCACAACGGATCGTCGCGCATCTTCACCGGCTGGTAGAACTCGAACAGCTCCTGCTGCAAGTGGAAGTGCAGCCCCGTGAACGTCTGCGCATTGCCATCGAAGAACTTCGGCGCCCGGCCACGCACCACCCCGTACAGCGACGTCATCCGCTGCTGCCCGTCGAGCAGCAGCTTGACTATCCCCGGCGCCAACTGCGCGCCGCCTCTGTGCTGCGCCGTCTGCGACTCGGTCGCCCACACCAGCAACCCTCCGACCGGATGCCGGCGGTAGAGCGAGTCGAACAGGCCACGCACCTGGTCGCGGTTCCAGACATAGCCGCGCTGGAACTCGGGCAAGGCCATGTGGCCGTTGTCGATGTGGTCGAGGAGGGTGGAGATTTTCATGGAGGAAGGGGCGCGAGGCTACGGCTGGAACGCCACGTCTGGTAGGGGGACGGACATCGCACTGTCCGTCCCCCCTGGAGAGGTGGTGATGCCCTCGGTCTGGGCCCTGGCCTGCGTCCCGATTGCCGGCATCTGGCTGCACCAGCCTGAGCCGGGCGCAGGCTCGCTTGCCCGTTTCTCCCCGTTGCGGCCTTCCTGGATGCATGGCTACCCTGGGCCCTCGCCGCGCCTGGCGCCCTCCGAATTCGCGCGGTCCCTCCCCCTCGACCCCGACCGCGGCCAGCCCAGCATGCACTGGATATTCACGCCCAAGAGCCCCAGCACGCGGACTCGTGACCCAATCTCCGGCGAGTACTTCTCGAACGAGGCCATCGACAATGCCGGGCAGGCCTTGGTCCGCGAAGCGATCCAGAACTCCTTGGACGCAAGATTGAAGGGCAGCTCCGACCCGGTACGCATTCGCATCTTTGTCTCCGGGGACGATGCGGCGTTGTCCCCAACCGGCCATCGGCGGTGGTTCAAGGAAGCCTGGCCCCATTACCACGCCAAGGGCAACGGGCTGCAGCATGGGCGGCTCTCCCCCAGCATGCACTGTCGCTTCCTCGTCATCGAGGACTTCGGCACTACTGGCCTGACCGGCGATCAGGCGCAGTTCGAGGAGGTGCCCGGCGTCCAGAACTCGTTCTTCTACTTCTTCCGCGCGGAGGGCAAGACCGCCAAGGAGGGTGATGACCGCGGTCGCTGGGGCATCGGCAAGCAGGTGTTGCCGCGCTCCAGCTTGGCTCAGACGCACTTCGGCTACAGCGAGACGGACACGGGTGCCTTCGTGATGGGCAGTTGCATCCTCAAGCACCATCAGGTGAACGGGCATACCTATGTCCCTGACGGCTACTTCGGGGTTGCGAGCATCACCAGGGGAGAAGATCAGGTGGCCATGCCGCTCACCGATCCCGGCGTGATCGCGCAGTTCCGCGCCGATTTCCGCGTGTCGCGGCAGCCTGGCCAATGGGGAACCACCATCGTCGTGCCGTGGCTGGACGCAGAGGACGAGGACGGCGACGCCGATTCTGCCTTCACTCGCGATCAACTCGCCATGGCTGTCCTCGAGGAGTACCTCTTGCCTCTCATGGACCGACGAGTGGAGGTCACGGTCGAGGATACGGATGGTGCCATTTGCCTGACCGCCGACAACTACGAGGCTGGGCTGCAACAGTTATCCCATTCGCCCGTTCCGTCCGTGCCTGCGCGCGCGGCGAAGCTGCAGCCCTTCGTGGAGTTGGCCAAGCGAATCGAGCGCAAGGAGTATCGCCACTACCACCTGAATCCGTTCCCCCAAGAGAAGCCGACTTGGGTGGACAGCGTCCTCCCCGAGGAGAAGCGGCAGCAAATCAAGGCCGATCTCCTGGTCGGCAAGGTTGTCCGTGTGACCGCTCTAGTGACCGTGCGGCGCAAGGGCGAGGAGGAGGGTGACCCGGAACGGCGCACCACTTCGAGCTTCGACTGCTACTTGTTCCGCAACGCCGTCGATGCCGTACCTCCGCGGTTCCTGCGGGAAGATCTCCTTATCTCTGGTCTGCGCTCCAAGGCAGTCTCCGGCTGCACCAGTCTGGTTCGCATCGAGAAGGGGGTCTTGGCGACCATGCTCGGGGATGCCGAGAACCCGGCGCATACCGAGTGGTCGGCGAAGTCGGAGAACTTCAAGAACCGGTACGTCTACGGCCCTGGCATGCTCTCGTTTGTCATCGGCTTCCCGTCCGACCTGCACAAAGCGCTGACAACCGAACCTGCACGCGTCGACCGCTCGTTGCTGCTCGATCTCTTTCATGACTCGGGTCCGGACCTGCCTCAGGAAGATGGGCAGCAAGTGGTCCCGCCCACAGAGAAGGTCAAACCTCCGGAAGGGGGCGAAGGTCCTGGCCCCGGGACCGACGACGGGGGATCCACGCCTCCGCCTGTCGTTCCGCCGCTGCCGATCCCGAGCCGTCCGTACCGAGTGCTCGACACCGAGGACGGGTTCACCATCGTCTCGACCGCGTCTCCTTTCCCGCAGGAAACCCTGCTGCGCATCCGATGCGCCTACATAACCACGCGTGGGAGTGCCTTGAAGAAGTACAACCGTGTCGACTTCGACTTCTCGAAGTCCAAACTGATGTTGCAGCTGGATGGCGTTGCTGCCGAGAAGGCCGACGCGAACGAACTGCTGCTGCGTGTCACCGGTACCACCTTCCAAGTTCGCGTCGCTGGCTTTGATAGGAATCGCGATTTGGAAGTCCATGCGAAACTCGTGGAAAGCGGGACGGAATCGCGATGAGCGTCACACGCATCAAGTTCCTGCAGCGGACCAAGATCTTGCAGCAGGATGCACACATCGAGGTCTCCAAGCCGGGGCCGCGCATCTACTTTCAAGCCAGGCTCCAACTGGCTAGCTACCAGCTGCCGCAGAACGCTCGGATCTACATCGAGGCCCACCAGTTGATGGAGCGCATCAGGTTCGACCTGGGCACCGTTGGCATGCCGAATCCTGTCAAGGCGCTTGAGATTTCCAGCTTGAAGGGCACCCGTGTGAGCTTCGATCTGGCGGTGGTCGATGGTGCCACCGGCCAGAAGGTCGCCAGTGCCGACAACCTCAAGCCGGTCGTGGCAGACGGCGATGCGGCTCGGACCCAGAACTCGCTGCTCCCTGTGGATACGACGAAGGGCCTGGACGGTCTCTACTGGCGCGTCGACTACAGCGAGAAAGACGAGGAAGGCATGAAGGACGCTCCGGTGTTGCTCGTCGACCAGGAGGCCTCGTCGAGCACAGACCTGATGAGTGACGCGTCCCTGCGGGTCGCTGTGTTGCCCAGTGCCATGAGGGAGATCCTGGGGCGAGTTCTCCTCGTGGATGAGCACAGGTACGAGCCTGACGGCAAAGACTGGCGCAACTGCTGGCTCCGTTTTGCTGCACGCATCGCAGGGGACGAGCCGCCCAGCCTGGATGTGCCGCACCACGAGGTAGATCAGGCCCGCGAGGAGTGCGACCACTGGATTCAGCGGGCAGTCGAGTTGTTCTGTAACAAGCACGAGTTCCTCAAGCAGTTGCTTGCCTCCAAGTCCATCGCATGAAGATCCGTCGCTTCAACGAGGCCGGTATGCTGCAGTTCCGGCAAGTCATCGCCGATCGCCGCCAGGCGGCCAAAGCCAAGCGGGCCGTGGACCCAATTCCCGCGGAACTGTTGCAGTCCGACGAATACACGACGGAGACGCGGTTCCTGTTGCCGGACGCGCCCGCTGCATTCAAGACGAAGCTCGACATCTGCAACGCGGTGTTCAAGATGATCCCCCAAGGGGACTTCGAGGCCATGCGCGAAGATGCCCCGTTGTGGTCCTGGTTGGCCGGCTGGTACTTCGACGAGATCACCATGGGCCGCAAGAAACTCAAAGAGGAGCGCGCCTACGTCGCGATGGTGGACTTCGAGGGCAGCTACCGGCACCTGATCCTAGGTCCTTGTTTCGTCGCGACGACGGCGAAAGACGATCCGGAACGCGTGCGGATCCTGCTGTATGACGATCCGACGACCATGAACGAAGTGATGGTCCAACTGGGCTCGTACTACGACTACCTGATGAATCCCGTCGTGCAGGGCGTCGTGCGCGAACTCTACTGGGATCCCTCGCGCGCCCGCACGAAACGCGGTTCCGGCGGCAAGCTTCCCGGCTCACCACGCCGCTTGATGGACTACTTGCACCAGCTGGAACTCAACTACGATCTGCGCAGCATTTCCGTCGAGCGACTTCTGTCCTTCCTTCCGGAGGAGTTCGACAAGTACAAGTCGCCGTTCTAGCTCGTAGTGGTGGACTCACCGGATTCTTGGCAACCTCCCTGCGCGTCAGGTTGGTTTTTCGCTTAACGCAGCGTCTCTCGCGCCAGCACAAATCGGAGATCAGAGCCCCCTCTTGAATCTACATCAACGCATAGGGTTACTTCGGCCCCTAGGATGAGCGCCCAACTGCCGAAGCACAACCGCACCTGGCCTGCGATCATGGCATAGATCCAAAATGCGCTCGCCCAGCACCGTGCCGCCGGGCGCACTTCGATCACGGTGGCCAGTCAGGGAGGGGGCGGACGAGGGGGCGGGGGCTCACAGAGGGAGGCGCGACCATATGGAAGTGAGGAGCATCAACGCTGTGTCAGAAGCTGCTTCAACAGCCATGCCCCGCCCCGACTTCTCTAGCTCAACGATTGCAAGCGACCTGGGTGGGAAAGCCGTACTGCTCCTCCTGCGCCCACTTAACTGCAGTGCACCAGAGGTCACTAGCGTGAATGCCATTGGCTATGTCAACCAACCACCTGCGGTCGCGCTTCCGACGCAGCGTAGTTGGGTAGCTATGGATACTAGAATACTTGCAAAAGCATGGGCCAACATCCGATATACCGATCTCCACTGGGGAGAGACACCTTGCCGCTAGTTGTTGAGCAGGCAGACATATGCAAGTGAGCCTTTCATGAACCGACCTCAAAAGAGGATGGGGAGAGATCGTGAGCAGCCCCAGGGCAGGCTTGTTGGTACTTGGTGCTGTTGCTTGCTGATGCTTGACCGACAGCACTCAAGCAGGACTGCAAGGGTGATTGCACAGTCGTATTCGCCTACACCGCGTGGGTGTGGTGTGGCATGAGCCCTGCGTTTGATCGCTGGGCTGTTCTCGGAGGAGGCGTGGCCCCAGGAGTATCTGGATCCGTACCCTCCGTGCCTGTATGCGATGCTCATGAACGGGCTTCACAGTGGTCAGGATGGGTCAGTTTCTTCGTGTCCAGTTTCGGCATGGATCGCGTCGATTTGCCATTGAACTTGACTTCGCCTGGCAGCGGTGTCCTCTCATCCATGATGTCCGGGCGAATCCTCGCGGAGTCTGGCAGCCTTCGCGTGGTCGGCTTCACAGCTAAGGAATTCGTGGTCACTCGGGCAACTGCGCTCGCGGTGGCAAAACTTCGCCCCTCGGAATTATGTCTGCTAGTCGCTGTCGGTCAAGAGAGGGCTTACTTGGCTATAGACTACATGGGCGAACGAATCGGAATCCAGGTTTCAGCCTCTACTACCGATGGCCTGGTCGAACTATTGAAGGAGCAAGCGACGCTGGACTCGGCTGACTTGCATGGAACAGCCTTGACCCGGACCTTCGCTTCAGCGTTGAGATTGGTTCAAGGTAGGCAGTTGTCTCACGAACAGGGCATTCTCGACACACGAGATTTTATCGCGAACATGGTGGCTGCTCGTCGAGGCCGCTACCGAGCATTGAACAGCCAGCTGTTTCAGGAGCTTGCCGAATGTTCCACATGGAGATATCCGGATGATGGTGATGACCGAACCGTACCCGTGCTTGTTCCGCGAGTTGGCTGCGAGTCCGCTTTTGAGTGCGCGGTATCTTCTATAGTTTGTGCACATCTCGGGCTTGTGAATTCACGAGTCAGCGGGCCGGGGCAACGGCGACGCCATTCGCTTGAACCTGAAGATGTCTTCCAGGCGGGTGTCTTGGGATTGCATGCAGCCGTGATTCGTTTTAATGTGTCTCTCGGTGTACAACTTTCTACATATGCCATACATTGGATCGATCAGTCGATTAAACGAGCATTTAGTAATGCGGATAAATTTATAAGGATTCCAGTGCATGTAAGCAAAGACGAATATATTGAACCGATTGTAGATTTCTGTGGCTCGTTCCCTGCAGATTTCGAGTCGGCTGTCGAGGCAAATTTGGAGGCAGGTTCATTGCCGGATGATGCATTTTTATGCCTGCATGCTCTAGATGTATCCGAGGCAATTACGGATGCACTGTCGGCGATGGACGCAGATCAGGCAAGGGTCCTCATTTACCGCTATGGACTGCTCAATCAAAACGAAACTACATTGCCGATGTTGAGTAACGCGATGGGACTTAGCCGTGAGCGGGTGAGGCAGATACAGATGGACGCGGAAATTGCAATTCAATTCCGACTACTCAAGTTCAAGGCGGACGTGTAAATCCATGCAGAATCATGACAGGAAAAGCTCAATTGGCACGAATCCAGACTGGTTTCAGGATGGGATGTCTGGGGTATTGAATCGAGCAGAAAGGATCATGGTCACCTCTAGTATAGTCCGTCTTGACGGCATGCTCGGAATCTGCACCGGAGCCGCGCATCTTCCGCTTGATTTCGTCTTCAAGGACCCGAACATTGAGCCCTTGGACGAAACTTTGGGGCGACTCGTGTCCCGAGGGGAACTAGATTCGGCCCTCAGGCGGAAGGCGAGCACGGCTAGCAGCGTTGCGGAAGCCAAGGCGGCGATACGAACCAGGGTACGTCGGGCATTGGAGCTCTTGGAGCAAACGGTCCAGTTCCAGTCCGCCATCATCGCGACACATGATCGGCTCTCTGCCGGCGAGGTCAGGGTCCGTGCATACCTTCATGGTGATGTGTCTACGAAGGCCATTCTCGTCCAGGGGGCAAATGCCGTCTTCTTGAGCGGGCACGATCCGTTGTCCTTCCATTTTGAACCAGCCGCTCCTGCTGCTGTCGTCGACTCTGCTGGCTTTTACGCAGACGCCACGAATTGGTACGGGCAGGTATGGGAGGCCTCGATCGACATCGCGCCCATCCTCATCGAGGAGTTCCGCACTTCGTGGGCCATGGCGGCTTGCAACCCCTATTTTGCCTACCTGCACATGGCTTGGCACTACCTTCGGCTTCATGATGGCAAGCTCGAGTCACAGCTGGTCTGGGCAGATGCAAGGTTCGCACGTCTGGCTGAATTTCAACTGGACGCCGTTAGGCAGGCGGTTCGAATCATCGAGGCACACAATGGTTGCTTTGTTGCCGATGTGGTTGGATTGGGCAAGAGCTTCATTGGCGCCGGCTTGCTCAAGTACTTTCAGTTGTCCGCCGAGCTGCGCCCACTGGTCATCTGTCCCGCTCCATTGGTTTCCATGTGGGAACAGCAGTGCGAGGATTGGGATCTAAATGCCCGAGTCGTTTCTGTGGGTGCCTTGACCGATAATTCTGAGCTTGCCCCAGCGTTTAGGTTGGAAGACAGCAGGTTGCGTTTCCGAGAGATCGTCCTTATCGACGAGAGCCACCTCTTCCGAAACGACGATAGCCAACGGTATCAGCTACTGAGTCAGTTTCTTTCTTCTGGTAGGCGAGTGATTTTGCTGTCCGCAACCCCGATGAACCGCAGTCCGTACGATATTTACCATCAACTAAAGCTGTTCCATCAACAGGAGCGTACACGCCTTCCCGTTTCGCCGGCCTTGCTGCGGCCATTTTTTGATCAAGTGGAACGCGGGCAAGCAAGGTTGCAGGACCTGCTTCCGCACGTGCTCGTCAGACGCACTCGGCGCGACATTGTACGTGCATACGGCCGGGATGCGGTCACGGGGGCGAGGATCCGCGCTGAAGATCTGGCCGAGTATTCGAACGGCCAACGACGCGCCATCTTGGACCTCGCTGGGCGCTCCTTCAGCTTTCCGACACGGCTGCTGAAGACCGTCAGCTACAGCATGGAGGCGACTTACGGCCCAGGCGTCTACGGACAGATTCGTGACATGCTGGTCGCCCGTGCTCAGCGGCCGGGTCCCTCCCTGCGGTACGCGCGGTACCGCAGGTTAGATTATGTCCTGCCGGCACATCGCCATCTGTACGCGCAGCTTGCTGGTACTGCCAATAGCCTGTCTGGCCTCATGCGATCACTTCTCTTCAAGCGGCTGGAATCCAGCACGGCTGCATTTCTTGGCACAACCCGCCGCATGCATGAGTCTGTGAGTCGCATGCTGCAGGCGGTAGAGTCCGGCCAAGCACTACAGTTCGATGATGCGGATGAGCTTTCCGCGGCTTCAGATGATCATTTGCAGTCCGTAGATAGTGCTGATACAGGAGGTGTGCGCATCGAGCATCTGGACAGGCACAGGTTTGCCTCGGATCTGCGTTCGGATCGCGGCGTCCTCGAGACGATGATTGCCATCGTTGGCAGTGTGGATTCCAGGAGGAATGCCAAGCTGCTCGCGCTTAGGCGGCTGATCGACGAGGGGGGGCATGCAGCTTCCAAGGTTCTGGTCTTCACACAGTTCCACGAAACCGCCACGATGATCCACGAGGCGATGAGCCAGTGGTATCCGGCCAAGGTAGTCGCTTGCTGCACCGGCACTGCGGGCGACAGGGCACGGATGCCCGTCAGGTTCTCGCCTCTGTCCCATCCCGATACAAGGCTCCGAGCGCATGAGACAGAAATTGACATGCTCGTCTCCAGCGACGTCCTATCTGAAGGTGTCAATCTCCAGCAGTGCAATCTGGTCATCAACTTCGATTTGCATTGGAATCCTGTCCGCTTGATCCAGCGCTTTGGACGCGTGGATCGCATCGGGTCGACGCATGAGTCGATTCTGGCCTTCAATTTCCTTCCGGAGCTGGCACTGGATGCAAACCTAGGGCTGCAGGCCCGCCTCTCTGAGCAGATCCGTGAAATTCACGATGTCATCGGTGAGGACTCTGCAATCCTCGACCCTCGCGAGCGCCTGAACGAAGAAGCCATGTACGCCATCTACGAGTCTGAGCGGCTCTCCGATGACGGTGTGGAAGGAGCGGGGGCGGAGAATGCCCTATCTGATGCGGCAAGCACGCTTGCAGCCTTGGAACGAGACAACAGGCAGTTGCTCGATTCGATTGCTGCATTGCCGTTGGGCCAACGTGCTGCACGCGCTTGCGTTGGCGACAGTCCATATGCGTTGGTCCTGATGAGAGCGGGGACGGAAATGCGCTTCTACCGAGGCGGCCCTCATGCATCGCCCTTGCACATTGCCGCCGAGCAGGGCTTGGCCGAGGCCTGTTGCTCGCCTGAGGAGCCGAGCATGCCGATCCCGAATTGGCTTGGTGATGTCGTGGAGGCAGCCAAGCGCCACTTCCGCGACGAACTCGAACTGCGAGCTGGCGACTGGCGGAACCTCAGGCGGGGCCGTGAAGGGCAGCGCCAGGCCTTGCAGCGCCTTCAAGTCTGCGCCAGGGATCACGCTCAGGATCCACGCGCCACTGCCAGGATCGAGGAGCTGCTCACCATGATCCAATGCGATCTGCCCGACCCTGTCGTGCGTGCGCTCAGGGAACTCGATCGGCGCAGCTTGGAGGACGGTCCCTTCCTTGATGAAGTCTCCAAGCTCTGTCTGACTTATCAATTGCGCAAGATCCGCGACGCGAGTCGGGATCTGGAGCAAGCCGACGTCGAGGTGGTCACATCGATGGCCTTCGTTCCGGCCTAATTCCGGATCACGTTGGACGCCTATCGCGCATCGATCGGCAATACCGTGGTCAGGACCCAGCCTGCCACAGGCAGCACAAGAGCGTCCCTGCGGAACACAACGCAGGGATAGTTCCTCACTCGGGACGTATCGCCCCACGCCTCGGCACGTGTGGCGACTCTGGAGGCGCCAAGGACCTTCAGCGCTTGGACCGCGTCAAGGTTCACCGAGGCGGACAGCTCGCGCAGTTGCAGGACCTCGCGCGTCGGCCGACCTCCGACCTTGGGCACCGCCGTGCGCAGGTCCATGTGCATTTCCCCATCGGGAAGGGTTCGCAGGCCGACCCGCAAGCGTTTGACGATGTCATCCCAGCGCGCGGCAGAACCGTTCCGCGAGTCGCACTGCACCTGGCCAGCCTCCTCGTCGGGCGACGGATCGTCGATCAACGACAGGTGCACCGACAAGTCCAGTCCATTGGGTCCGCGCACCCGCCACGGCACAGTGGTCGCCGGAACCGACTTCTCGAGGAAAGTCATCAGCTCGCTAGGCAGCAAAGGCCCCGGTCCATGGATCGTGTATGGGCCTAGTCTCGCCGCCACGGGCCCCAACTCCTCTGGCGACTCGTCAGTTGACCCAGCAGCCACGCTCTGCGCTTGCACCGCCCGCGGAGGGGGAGGCGTCGCTGCGGCCGGAGCCGGTGCGGTCGAACTCGTCGGACTGGCCGGGGTCGCCGAGCCGAACTGTGCGTTCGCCAATTCCCGTAGGGCCGCGGTCCTTGCCGCCCCGATCTGGGCAGCAAGCCCAGGCTCTGCGCCGAGGTGCCCGACGAACCGCAGCACCGTGTCCGCCGCTCGCCATGCCCCCTCTGCATCCATCTCCTCGCCGTGCGTAGCCGAATGCGCCTCCGCATTGCGCAGATCGATGACGAAGTGGGACAGGGTCCGAGCTTCCTGAGGCAGTTTGCGCCAATAGGCGAGTTCCGAGAAGTTCTGCTGGAAGATACGCAACAGTGCAGCGAGATCCAGCTGCTCCAAGGTGGTCAGGTTGCGTGCCCGCACTTGCCCCGCCTGGGCGGTGCTCAGGCTGCGGATGACCCGAACTTGCCACCAGTCTTGTCCTGCGCAATGCTCCGCAAACGAGTCCCGCAGGAACTTGGACAGGGTCAACGCCGTGGATTGGAGCAGGTCAGTTCGTTTCATTGACTGAAGTAGAGTTGGTGTTCGAGGTGGAGCGCACGGGCGGGTTGGCAGATGGATACCCAGTCCACTGAGGAAGGGCCCTCAGCCAAGTGATCTCCGCACCCGATCCCCATCCGCCTCCAGCCGGTCTTCGCGCAGCAGGCCGTTGATCACGGACCGGGCGGCCTCGTCGAGGTTGGGGCCGGCTTTGGCGAAGCCCAGCCAGTGGGCCAGGTCGCGGATGGACTGGTCGCGGTCCTTCCAACTGTGGCCTTCCAAAGAAGCGAGGTACTGGGTCTTCAACTCGTCGCGGCTGTAGTCGTCGATGCTGCGGTGCTTCAGGCGCAGGGTGCCGTCCTCGTTGGCGAGGATCTCGCGCCGGACGGCGGTGCGCAGGGCGTTGTCCCAGCGTTCCTTAATCAGCTTGCCCGCGCGTTGGTGGCCCTCGGCGAGGGACAGTTGCTTGATGGCTATCTCGCGGTCCATGGGGCCGTGGTTGGCAAAGCACAACCGGATGAGGCGCATGGGTTCGGTGTCCTCGTCGGCCACTTTGCGGGGTGGGCTATCCGGCTCGTCTTCTTTCGGGGCCTCGGCGGCGACGGAATGGGTCCTCGCGGGCTGCTCGTACAGGTTCGGCTCGGGACGGGCAGGGGCAGGCTCAGAAGCGGATGCAGCACCAGCGCCGGTCTGGAACGCACCCGGCCAGCCGCCGTGCTGCTCGATGACCTCGTCGATCTCCTTCATCAGACGGATGGTCTCGGATAGAGCGACGACGATCTTGTGGTAGTGGGCGATGTCGTCCGCCGAGAGCGTGCGACCCTTGCGGTCCTTGAGCCATTTCTCGCAGACCTGGTAGCCGCCGATGTGGAAGTTCCACACGGGCTCGCGCACGCCGCGGAAGCCGGTGGTCTGCGCCTTGTCCACCCAGACGGTGTCGCGCGTCCACGAGACTTTTTCGACCTCGGGACTGCGTCCTCTCTCGGGGCTGCCGATGAACTCGGTGATGGGCTGGTCGAGCCGGGGCGATTCCAGCAGGTGCAGGGCGGTGAGTTCGCCGCCGAGCCGGGCCAGCGCGCGGAACAGCTCCAGGTTCCCGGTCAACGGCA
>Ga0172372_10008349_pt1 | contig 13685 bp, 11 predicted proteins | sample LakKiv5m_2_FD_114544 | JGI IMG/M metagenome (GOLD analysis project Ga0172372, IMG submission 114544) | Freshwater microbial communities from Kabuno Bay, South-Kivu, Congo - kab_092012_9.5m | ecosystem: Environmental > Aquatic > Freshwater > Lake | place: Democratic Republic of the Congo...
TCATCAACCCACCTATGAAGGGCAAATCTGGCACTAACGTGATGGGAGAAGAACAGCCATGCCCAGCGCTTAGAACGATTGATTACAGACTCAACCCAAATATCAAGCGCATCAACACTGGCGATCGCATCTCACTGGTGGCCTTGACTGGCGGCTATTTATCAAAATACAATGATGAGATCGCCATCAATAAAGAATTTATCGTCTCCGGCGATGTCACCGTTCACCGTGGCTCATTGATTTACGACTACGAAGTCATCGTCAATGGCAATGTTTGCGAGAAGGTATCCATGAGCATTGGTGGCAACATGCGCATCAAAGGTTTGATCAGCCAGTCCCAAGTTCAAGTTCGTGGCGATCTCGAAATCGACAAAGGCATTTTCGGCAAAGGCGACTGTAAAGTGTCCGTTCAAGGCAACATTCACAGTGTCTATATCAACGAAACACATCTTGAATGCGAGGGCATCATTCACGTAGAAAAAGAAATTTTAAACAGCTACACGTGGACACAAAAAAGCATGAACTCGCCAGGAGCCGTCATTGTTGGCGGTCAACACTTTGCCCAAGATAGAATGGAAGTCTCTTCAATCGGCTCTGAATTGGGACTAAAAACCCTTATTGTTATAGGCATCGATAAGCGCGAGTACCAAATTGAAAATGTGCTCGCTCCTCAAATTGAAAATCTAAAAGAACGCCGCGCGCGCGCACAACAAATGCTCAATGGAGCAACACGCTTCAATCGCGACTCACTCACTAAAAATGTCGAGGATTTGAATCACGAGATCAGCAGTCGTGAATCTGAAATCGAGTACAATCAGGCCAATATGAAACCACGCAACTTAAAAGCCTGCCTACTCGTCCGTGATACGATTCACCCAGGAACCACTATTGTCATTTGCGGTGCAGAAAAGATTGTCGGTGAGGCACTAAAAGGTACAACCATGATAAGGGCAGAAGGCAACGAAATAGTGATCACTAAAGTCAATCGCGAGTGACTTTAAAAGCTCAAAAAAAAACGGGCTGTAAGTTTAACTGTTGATCCCGTTTATCGGCAAAGTGATGATGAACGTGCTCCCTTTGCCTAATGCACTTTTAACCTGAACCTTACCACCGATCAGTTTCAACATACCTTTAATGATCGATAGGCCCAATCCTGTCCCACCATATTTGCTGCCCATATCTGTATTGACTTGAAAAAACTCATCGAAAATATTTTTAATATGGTCCTCACTCATGCCAATACCCGTGTCCGACACGACAATTTTCAAACGATCAGCTTCTTTAAAGCATGACAATTCAATGTTCCCAGATTCTGTAAATTTGGCGGCATTGGAAAGCAAATTATAAACACATTGACGTATACATTTCTTATCGCTGAGTATTTCCAGTGGCCGATCTATTTTGAATTTTAATTTATTATTATTTTTAGAAATTAACAAAGAACATTCTTCCGACAATTCAAATAGCAAATCATACATCTCAAACTTCTCAAGATGAACACGTGTTTGTCCGGCCTCTATTTTGGAGACATCCAAAATATCATTTACCAATGATAACAAATGCTTTCCGGAACGCAAAATCAAGTTAATATCCTTGAGCGATTGAACAGGATCGGCCAACTCTTGTTCAAGTACAAGTTCCGTATATCCTATTATAGCGGTAAGTGGAGTTCGTAATTCATGACTCATTTTAGTGAGAAAAACACTTTTTGCATGACTTGCCGATTTCGCCAACCCTTCGGACTCTATCAATAAGATCTGTGCATTTTTAAGTTCTGTATTTTTGACATGCAACTCATCGTGGGCTGATTTAAGCTCATTGAGACTCGTCAAATAAATATTTTCATTCTTTATTTTGAGTTCCTCCAACCTTTGCAACGCTCTTCTCTCACGCGAGAGTTTGCGTTGCAATATTTCAATTTGCTGCTCCAATCGCCTCACTTGGGACAATTTATTTTTTAGATCCCATTAAAAGTACCACGAACGTTTCATTGTGAAGATCCGAGTAAGAACTTCGATCTTGGGGCGCAAACTCGCCATAAGTATAAAAACCACAGCTGGGGATGTCTTTAAGATGATCTTTCAGCAGCTTGTGTTCCCGATAAGTCTGGCTGCCTAAAACCTGCTTTCGCGCAGCACAAGAAAACAATAACGCCACATCCGGTTTGCCCGGATAAAGCTTCAAGGCCCGATTCAAAGATAGATTCGAAGCCGTTAAAATTTCTTCTATCGAAGCATGTGCCAGCTCGACCACACTTCCAACCGGAATATGACCTTTCATAACGATGTCACCATTTGGCTGCTCTTGAAATGGCGCCCTCAAAGACATGCCGCCACATTCATGGTGGACTAAGAATGGATACTCTGGACTAACCGGAACATAATTGCCAAAAGACTTGCGAAAAAATTCTACCGCAGTCATGTCCCCTATCCTTTGCAAAGTTGTATCATCGGATTTAGTAACAACGCCTTTACGCCCTATGGGCGACCAACCTGAAGCTATACCGATAGAAAAGTTGAAATCACCATAGCAAAGCAACACGGGTATTCCATTAGAAACTATCTCGCGCCCACAAAATTGTGTGGTTTTTACAAACTGCCAATCGTCTCCCGCCACCCCACCCACAATAGGAAAGTTCTCTCCCAATTTACGGCGTAAAGTATCTATTATGACAGTAGAAGAAGCCACTAATCCAGCAGGTGTTGTAATGCATAGTTTGGGTTCTCCAAACTCCTCTACCGTGGCAGCTTCGATAGCCTTCGCTACAGCCATTTCCACATCAGTGTCCAAACCTATACCTAAGCCAGCCTTAAAATGGATCGTTTCATCATGAAACACAATCAATGTTGCTGAATCTTGACAATAGCTCAACTCTGAAGACATCTCGCCATCTGTTGTGCAACCGATCAATTGAATGTTTGGAAAACTATCGTTAACCTTATCAATAAAAATTTGAAATTCATAGTCTATTGCAATGAACAACAACCCCGCATTTGCAGAGTATTCGCCAAGTTTTTGTTTGCAATCGTTGATCAAATACTCCGCAGCTTCACTTGAATTGACTATTTCGGTATGTGCCACAGCAACAATCATAAAGGGATTCCTATGAGCAAAGTTTTTGAATGGTCAGAGTCAGTAACTCAAAATCTATGGGTTTAGTTAAAAAGTCTGTGCAGCCCACTTCGAAGGCATGATCTCTATGTTCATCCATCGCATGTGCCGTTAGAGCAATGATAGGAACTCTGAATTTTTTTTCACGCAATTGCTTCGTCGCATCCCAGCCGTTGAGAATGGGCAAATCCAGATCCATCAAAATGATCGCGGGGTTTTGTGCAAGCGCCATGTCGACCCCTTGTTGACCATCATCAGCCGTGATGACCTCAAACCCTCTCAAGACCAGTCGTCTTTGAATTAAAAGTTGATTCTCAGGAGAGTCTTCAACCAAAAGGATTTTTATCATTAGAAGTTATTCAAGTCAAAAAAATTTTACCCCTAAGCTTGAAAATAACATCATTATTTTTTTGTTCAATCAAATTTCCGAATGCATTTTCTTCTTGACTTCTGCAAAAATACGTCTACCCTTGAAAAATGTCAATAATATTATTTAAATAGGATAAAATGCTTAAAATAGCCTCAATCTTAATACTTTTATGTCATTTCGTCTCTGCTGATGTCGTTTTACCAGCAATATTCAACCACGATATGGTGTTGCAAAGAGACCTCAAGGCTCCCATTTGGGGTTGGGCTGAATCAGGCGAAGCTATCGAGATCTCTTTCGGGGAGAAAACTCTAAAAACCACTGCCGATGCAAAGGGCAACTGGAAAGTTGAAATAGGTCCGTTGAGCGCTAATTCACAAGGTCAAAAACTGAGCATCAAAGGCAAAAACCTCATCACGCTCACCAATGTTCTCATAGGGGATGTTTGGATTTGTTCTGGTCAGTCCAATATGGAATGGTCAGTTAGCGGATCGGATGAGCCCACTAAAGCCGCCGCCTTGTCCAAAAAAGGCAATTTGAATATTCGATTGTTTAGAGTGCCCAATCACATTCAGGCCGTATCTCCACTAGCTGACGTTCAAGGCGAGTGGACAACCTGCAATGATGTCAATCAAATCAATAACTTTTCTTCCGTTGGCTTTGCCTTTGGCCATAGCCTAGAATCAGAATTAGCCATTCCCATCGGACTGATCGACACCTCATGGGGTGGAACAGCTATCGAATCATGGATTCCAGCTGAAGGCTATCAGCAGATTGGCGAGCCTTTACCTGAAATCAATATGGCACAACTAGAAGCCGCCAAGAATGACATGAAACAAACCGTCGCTAACTTAGATGCCTGGAAACTCAAAGCCGCAATGGCTGAAAAAAATGGCCTTTCTTTGCCCAGCCCGACTGTCCCTCAAGTTTCTCATCACTCTAAAAATGGCATTTACAATGCCATGGTTGCAGGCATGACTCCCTTTGCTGTCAAAGGCGCTATTTGGTACCAAGGTGAATCGAATCGCGGTAGAGCCTACCCCGATTATTTCAACAAACTCAAAGCTTTAATAGGAGGTTGGCGCAAAATGTTCACTTCTGAGAAACTATCCTTCTACATTGTTCAAATCGCCCCTTATGATTACAATAGGAAACAACGTTCCGAAAAAGACCAAATCCTCTGCGACACCATTTGGCGCACTCAATTCCGTGCCGCTGAAGAGATTGAAAACTGCGCGATTATTCCCGTTCACGATACCATCGAAGGCAACGTGAGCGATATTCATCCAAAAAATAAACTGACTGTTGGTCAGCGTTTAGCAGCGTTAGCTTTAAAACACGATTATGGAAAGAGCGTCATCACCACCGGACCCGTGTTCGACAAAGCTGTCGTCGAGGGTTCAAAAATTATCGTTCACTTCAAACATGTCGATTTAGGTCTAACTACAAATGATGTAAAGGAACTAAAGGACTTTGAAGTGTCGATGGATGGAAAAACTTTTTCTCCCGCCAAAGCAATGATCGAGGGTTCTACCGTTGTCGTTCAAAGCGAGAGTGTTGCAACACCCAAATTTGTACGCATGGGTTGGAACGAAATCAGCATTCCAAATCTAGCCGATAAAAACGGCTGGCCTGCCAGACAATTCACCAATCAACCCTATTGAGCAACCAACAGTCACCCTCTAAGACAAATCATTTTTTTATCATTACAATGTTACAATGTAGCTTATTGGTCCAAAACATCACTCTTTCTTCTGACACTCCATTTTCATAACAATACCATCACTTAATAAGAGGCTCGTCTTATTAAATGATGGTATTGATGCTAACCTTTACCACGAGTCTTATTCTTCTTTGGTTTGGCATTGTTTTCTATAAATTCTATAATCATTCCCGCAATATCTTTTTGTGTCGCTGATTCAATACCCTCTAAACCGGGAGAGGAGTTTACCTCCATCACCAATGGGCCCCGACTCGAGCGCAACAAATCTACTCCACAGACATTGAGCCCCATCACCATCGCGGCTTTAACCGCAACGGCGCGTTCCTTAACGGACAACTTCACCAATTCAGCAATGCCACCACGGTGCAAGTTGGATCTGAATTCACCTTCAGGAGCCGTCCTTTTCATGGCGGCAATCACTTTGTTTCCCACTACGAAACAACGTATATCAGAACCACCCGCTTCCTTGATGAACTCTTGAATCAAAATGTTGCTCTTCACTCCCATAAAGGCTTGAATCACACTCTCGGCGGCTTTCTTGGTTTCAGCCAAAACCACACCAATCCCCTGCGTTCCCTCCAGCACCTTGATCACCAATGGCGCCCCTCCCACCTCGCGTATCAATCCATCAACATCATCTGGAGAGTTTGCAAATGCGGTGACGGGAATGCCCACCCCCTTTCGCGACAATAACTGAATCGAACGCAATTTATCGCGCGAACGACTGATGGCGACCGACTCATTGACACTATACGTTCCCATCATCTCAAATTGACGTACCACTGAAGTGCCATAAAAACTGATTGAGGCACCAATACGTGGGATGACGGCATCAAAATAGCCTGGGCCAAATTCCTCGTCCCTATAGTGAACAGTAGGATTGCTTTTACCCATATCCATAAAGCAACGTATCGGATCAATCACTCTTGCTTCATGTCCACGGTTCACTATGGCTTCAACCAACCGAGAGGTTGAATAAAGCTTATGATTTCTTGATAAAATGGCTATTCTCAAAGGTATTCCACACTCATAAAAAAACGCTCTAAACGGTTTTAATTTCCATCCAGAACGACGAATTTTAGTTTCCAGAGGTTCTCGTTCACGCAAGGGTTCAGAAATTTTTCAATGCTTCATTTAGCCATGTTTCTTTCAATAGCCCGAATCATGTTTTCCAAAAACCCCGTCAACTTGCATGAAAATCAATCTGGAGGACAAACAAATCGACAAGATTTTCTTACCTCTTCATAACATTTAGATTATTTTGGAACAAACGTTAACACGGCTTTTACAGTTTCAAAATCCAAAAACACGAGAGGACTCGATTTGCAAGTTTCGCCGTTTTAAAATAAAGCCGAGAAAACTATGCCCCCTTAAATTGGACCCTCACTTTTTTTGAAATGTCCAGCTATCAAAAATTTTGTTCTTATTTTTGGGAAATAAGTTCTATTTTAGAACTCTCGTATGGCATTGCTAAATTTTTGGTTTTAACCAATCTAAATGTGATGCCATTGTCTCTAGTTTCCCATGCAGCAATCAACTCCTTTTCATTGAAAATAATGAGATGACCGTTATCTATTTTATACCTCAACTTTTCACCATTCTTTGTTAATACACCGTCAGCGAGATTCCAGATTTCTCCAGTTGGCAACTGTTTATACACTGGCGCTATTTCAATATTCAAAGCCCGCCATTCTTGATCGGACGTCTCGTACGTAAAACTTTTTCGTTTATTGAGTTTATTATCCCTATCTATCATGATCAATCTAAACGTGTTTCCCGCATCGCGAGTTTCATTGACGATAACACAACCATCGTAAGGCCCGCCCTGATAGGTGATTTCCAATAAATTCCCCTTTAGCACATAGGTCCCTTTTTCACCATTGATACGCACTCGTCCATCTTCAAGAAATTCAGCACCGCCTCTGCCTTCTGTCGAACTAAAATATTTTGGATGCACTTTTGCAGTTTGTAATGTGCCATCTTTCCAAGCATCTAAATCTCTCGCCAGTGATTTATCATTGTCCTTTAAAGCTCTTGCTATTTCATCTAAAAACACCTTTTCCAATTTTTCGTTTTCTTTCTCAATAGTGGGCTGATACTTCTTATTGATTTTCTCAATGGCTACATTGTATAACTCCATATACTTCTGTACCGTTTGGTTTGAAGTTCTCGCCGTTAAATTTGTTTTTAAATGCTCCAACTCATCCATCATTTTTATGTCAGCACCACGCTCAGCTTTTTTGATTTCATCGTCAATAACTTTTTGAAGCTTCTCTTCTTCTTTTGCCTTGCCACTGTCTATTTTCTCTTTGTAATACTTGTGTTTTTCATCATAAGACTCTATGGCTTTTTCAATTTTAATATTTCTGTAACGAACTTCGCCTAAAATCAAATTCATTTCTACACCAGACTCTTCCGCGCTCATCTCGGTTTTATTTTGCAGTTCACCCTTTGTGATAGCCACCTTTTCGCCAGCATTCAAACTCACTGTTTTGTCATCTTTGGTAATATCTAGACGACCTTCTGGCAATGTTATTTTTTCATCATCACCTTCTAAATAAACCGAAAAAGACGTTCCTCGCACCCCCGCTACTGCAGACGGCGTTTTCACCACAAAGGCCTCTTCCTTCAACGATTTAATCCGAAATCTAGCTATGCCGATAGATAGCTTTAGGGTCGTATTTTTATCCACAGGTTGCTCTAAAGTCATTTGACCGCCACTGGACAGAGACCCACCAACCTGCTCGCCTATGAAAAACTTAACCGACTGTTTGGTTTTATTGATATAACTCTCGCCTAATTTAATCTTTCTGATTTCTTTTAATGAACCATTGGCGCTTTCAATGACTTCTTCAACACTCATGTCCTTGCTTTTGTAAAGTGAGTCTGCAAAAAATAACACATTCAGACTCAGAACATATAAGACAAAAGCCGTGTATCTCATGTCTCCATCGATCAATTGAAGGGATCAACCTTAGGACAAAGCTGATAAAATCAATGGTTTTTTAATGGTTGTCTCTGATCAACAGGCTTTAGCTACCCTCATGCAGTAAAAAATATATAAATTTCAGAAAAAGGAAAGCCTTTTTCTGAAATTCAATAAATCAATTTAATTCTCGAAAAGGGCAGGAGCACCGTTAAAGCCTTTCCTATCAATTTTTCTTCAGGCACTGGGCCCCACATGCGACCATCGTAACTGTGATAAGAATTATCTCCCATGGCAAAATAAGTCCCCGGCAACACCTTGTAACTTTGCTCAGGACCCGTGAAAAACTCGAAAGAACCGCCTTGGTGGAAAATATCTCGATACAAACGCAAATGCTTGATGTTAAAGGCATCACCCTTATATCTCAATTTAGGCACAATCGTTTCGGTGATCTCTTCTATATTGATATTCGGGATGGGAAACTTTTGAATCGTGCCATTGTCGTCCAACCACATCTGACCATCCACCCTCGCTAAACTTAAATCTGAACCGCCCGAAAAACTTCCCTGCCAGAGTACCTTATCAGATACTTTCAGCTTCAGCGCTTTAGTCGAAAAATCCAACTCCAAAATGTGAGGCATGAAATTTCTGGATATTTCCAGTTCCAAAAGACCTTTAGTCGGCAAGACTCCCATCTCAAGTGCGATCTTCACATCTCCAACAACAGGAGCCCCCATTGGCAAAGGCCCACCACGATCGCCTTTATCGCCATGCCCGCGCAAATGATCTTTTTGGTAGAATAGCAACGTTTCCTCTTGATCTGCCTTAAACGCCAAGTCAGAGCCTTCGCGCCATTGAGCCAAGGCCACACCACCTTTCCAATAACTATCTAAGGATATCATTTGTTCGCGATTCGCATCGTCGAAAACTTTCACCCACAAGGCATCTTGGGCACGCTCTGTCTTAACAGAGTATCGCCACACACCCTCTTGCTTTAAAACAATGCTCCCATCTCTAACCGACAGTTCATCGCCCGGAACGCCGACACAGCGCTTGATGTAATCCTTTTTTATAATGCTCAATTTTGATGGTTTACCCTGACAAGTCGGCTGCGGACAGGTCAATCCCTCTGGTATGGTGTTTGGAGCACTTTCAGGCAACTCGCGCATCACATCATTTTGACAACGATCACAAGTGATGGTGCGGTAAGGAAATTCAAAAACAATCACGTCCCAACGCTGCGGTTTTTCAAAGCGATAAATGAACTTATTCACCAATACTTTGTCACCTAATTCACTTGGATAATCCCCTTTACCATGTAAGGTCGGCTGCATCGATCCGGTCGGAATCACATACAATGCCATGACAAACTTCATCACCAGCAAGGCAATGCCCAAAGCGGAACCAATCGGCTCTATCCATTCCCAGAAAATGTATCGCAACAGCTCGTTTCGAGTCAAATTATTATTCTGGCAAAAAGATATGAATGGGCAGTTGTTGCACGCCCCATTTACGTGCTTCGCTGACATCAGCAAATCTTAAATCGATATGTATGTTTTTTTCATTTTTCCAAGCATCGCGCATCGCCACTCCCGTATCGTCAACCTCGCGATAACCTACCCCTGGAATAAACAATATCGTTCCATACGGCAACACACTGGGGTCGGCGGCCACGCCATCAAGATTCCAAGCATTTTTTCCCGTGCTCGTCAGTCCATCGGCATAGATACCACAAGACTCTTTGCCAGGTGTATATGCTGTCACTTTAGCCTTGAGCGTTTTCTGATAGACAAATTTGGGCAACGCAATCACAGGGACCATTTCAGTTTCAACCTTGGTTTCGAAAAAAGGATCACTCAGTAAATCAACTATGCCACGATCACCGCTTGCCGCTCGCAAAGGTTTGGGGCCGGTAGAGGTTTCGGAAATCCAGATCAACACACCCAAACACAACACTGGCAATAAACCCGCCAACCAGTGGGATGCCACAATTTGATCGCGCTTGTTACCCACGAATTTGACCTTCACCTTCCACCACGTATTTGTATGTGGTCAATTGGGCCGCTCCCATCGGGCCACGAGCATGTAAACGATCCGTTGAGATGCCTATTTCAGCACCCAAGCCAAACTGTCCGCCATCACTAAAACGAGTGCTCGCGTTGATGAGCACCACCGAGCTATCAATCTGGTCGACAAATTTCTGCCCTACGCAACGATTCTCACTGATAATCGCCTCCGTGTGCCCTGAACTGTACTTCGTGATGTGCTCCACCGCTTCATCAAAACCTGAAACCGTTTTAACACTTAAAATCAAATCGAGATACTCTTCGCCAAAATCCGCTTCGCTTGCCGCACTTGCATTGCTGAGATGAGCCAAGCTGCGCTCGCAGGCCCTTAATTCAACCGCCCTGAGTCTAGCTTCAAGCTTGGGCAAAAAACTCGCCGCAATAGCGTGATCGACCACCAAACTTTCAACCGCATTGCAAACACCTGGACGTTGAATTTTTGCATTTTCAATGATGGCGATAGCTTTTTCGAAATCCGCCGCCTCATGAACATAAATGTGGCAATTCCCAGCATCGTGCTTGATCACAGGCACTTGGCTTTCTTCAACAACACGCTGGATCAACCCGTAGCCACCACGGGGAATGACCAAGTCCACCAATCCCTTCTGACGCACCAAATGTCCCACCACCTCACGGTCACAGCAATCGAGCAAACACACCAACCCATCAGGTAGACCCACATCCAATAAAGCTTCACGGCAAATAGACTCAAGCACCATATTGCTGTACACAGCTTCTTTTCCGCCTTTGAGCAACACCGCGTTGCCCGCTTTCAAACAAAGCGCCACCGCGTCGATCGTCACATTCGGACGGCTTTCGTAAATAAAGCCAATCACTCCAATGCCCACTTGAACTTTTTGTAAAATCAAACCATTTTCAAGTCGTCTTCCCTCCGATTTTCCCAAAGGGTCCTCAAAATTCTTGATTTCAACAACAGCTTTGATCAAATCGTTGATTCTCGCATCGTTCAAAGTCAAGCGATCCATCATGGCTTTGCCAAGTCCGATGACTTGAGCCTGATCAAGATCTAAAGCATTAGCTTTTTTAATGCCTTCGCGACGCTGCTCCAACAAAACGCCTAAACGGTCGTAAAATGCGGAACGTTTCGCTAAGCCACCTTTGCGAAAAGACGCCACTGCGGCCTTGGCTTGGATAGCTTTAGATTGTACCTCAGATTCAGTCATGTTGTTTGATTAAAAGCCGCTTTTTTCCTTGATTTAAGCAAGCTTCGATGGTGCCTTTATTTTTAGAGTTTCACTTAAAAGTACGTTTGAAATTTTGATTATAGAGACAGAAGATCGGCGGCAAACCAACGACGATTTTTAATCGTCAAAGCGATAAAATCCCATCCTTCTTCAAATCGAGAAAAAAGCTACTCAACATGGAGTTCACACCATGATGAAACCAGCTCAAATAACGATTGGCATTGTCCAAATAATCACCGCCGCGGTAATCGACTAGATTGGTGTATTCGTAGCGCTTTGCAATCAATCCGTCCTCAATCACCAACGCTTCCATACGATGATAGAGTTCAACATTGGACTCGACCATGCTCCATTTTGAACGACTCGATCCAGCTTTGATATCGGGCAAATCGCGATCCTTTTTCCAACACTCCCAGTGCACCTCAATGCGCTGTTTGTGTTCGCCTTCAATTGAGTTGAACAAACCTGAACGCCTAAATTTTTGGACAATTTGAGGATAAAACTCATACTGTTGCTTGAACAATTCGCCTGTATCAAACCCCTTCACGTCAAGCTGAATGGCCTTGAACACAGGCTGATTGTCACGTTTGGCCAACATGAACGCCGAAACATCGGGATCAGGACTCGGTGGCAACTGACAGCTCGACAAAAGCAACAGCGCGCAAAACAGACCTGATCGAACCATAAATCCTAGTTTCAAATAAACACTCAACCTGAAGTGAATTGGGATTCTAGCTGAATTCAGCCACGCTTCAATGCTATAAACAAGACTTGCCAATTTTAAGTTCGCCAAGCCCTCTTTATCTGTTTTAAAGATAGCGCCTCTAACGTAAATTTAAATTTTTTAATTAAAATGTTTCTTATACTTCTTAGCATATGAAGCCACTTTGCGATGAACTTTCTTTTGCTCATAGGCTTTGATCACTTCTTCGAAAACAATTTCATATTTAGGCTCTGCGGAAATAGCAATGGCCTTCAACAACCACGACATTGTATCCACAGTCAGTGAGTCTTCACTTTGCTGAGCATCACTTAATTCAGAACGCAAGGTTTCGACCGCAACATCCAAAACTTCAGGCGTATCAATATGCTCATGAAAAATCTTTTTTGCGCCAAGCCGAACCAATTCCAGCTCTTTGCTCTTCAACATATTGATAGTGCGATTTTCAGAGCCAGACAATTGCTCAAATTGGATTTTATCTCCAAAAATGATCGGGTTCCATTTAGCATAAAATTCAAACATCGGCTGCGACTTTTCAATGTGTTTATTAACTAAACTTCTCAATAGTTCAGCTTTGCTAATTTTTGCTAACTCCTCTTTATAGACGTCATTTCCAGAGCAAGCTAAAGCTCTCACCAACCAAGCCACTTGATCATTCTCTTGTTTGGTCTCATACTTTTCATCTGGTTTAATTCTCTTTTTTAAATCAGCTAAGACAAGATCGTACACTCTCGTATCAGAAATGCCCTCCCATTGCAAAGATTCACAAGCTTCTTTTTTTTCATCATTTGAACCCGTCTTAAAAATCCGAATGAAATTTAAAACATCGTCCTCATAAATTCCAGCAAAAAGATGAACATTTAATAACGCCAAACTGAGCCAAAAAACTATTGAACCACGCATTTTCAAATCGACTGCTTTGAGAAGTAAAGAATAAATCTAACTTTCAAAACACGCCTTCAACACTTACAACAAAAGAACTTGATTTACCCTACCCATCCAATCGCAACCACCTATGGTAAAGCATATTCGATAAAATGGATTAGCCTTCCAATGGTTCCAATAAGGTCACAACGATAGGGCTTTGGAAATTAGGATCTTTCCGAACTCGCTACCCATTTAAATTAAAATTAAAAAATAAAGTATTCTAAAGTATTTAAGAAGCTCTTTACCTCATTTTCTTTTTCTTATTTCTTGACGTTCATGTGATTTTATCATAGGCGTTGATTTTATGGATTTGATTCAACTCAAACTGTCGAACTGTTAAAAATTCTTTTTTCAACTTTCCCATGAACATCAGTTAAACGATACTGTCGACCTTGAAAACGATAGGTCAGCCGTTCATGATCGATGCCTAGGGCATGTAAAATGGTCGCATGCAAGTCATGAACGTGGATGCCGTCTTGAATAACGTTAAATCCATAATCATCGCTCATACCATGCACATGCCCAGCTTTGACACCCGCTCCTGCCATCCAGATAGAAAAGGCCTTGCCATGATGATCACGACCATAAGCGTTGGGCTTGGGGTTACCTTGTGCATAAGGGGTGCGGCCAAATTCCCCA
>Ga0172372_10008352_pt1 | contig 13682 bp, 7 predicted proteins | sample LakKiv5m_2_FD_114544 | JGI IMG/M metagenome (GOLD analysis project Ga0172372, IMG submission 114544) | Freshwater microbial communities from Kabuno Bay, South-Kivu, Congo - kab_092012_9.5m | ecosystem: Environmental > Aquatic > Freshwater > Lake | place: Democratic Republic of the Congo...
ACAGGAGCTAGAATAAATGAAGGTAGAGCTAAATTAAATGCTGCTTTAGGTACAACTATTGACTTTACAGATAAAGAAGCTATTACAGCTGAAAAATTATCTCATTATTATGGTATAACAGAAGAGCAAAACGCTCACCTAGCAATGTATGCTAGAGAGATAGGACAAACTAATACTGATATTTTAAATACAGTTATTAAAACAACTGTACAACAAAAATCTCAATTTGGTGGTACTATAAGCCAACAAAAAATATTACAAAAAGTAAGTTTAGTTAGTGGTGAAATATTAACTAAATTTAAAGGTAATGTTGGTGAATTAACTAAAGCTGTTTTACAAGCTGATAGATTAGGATTAACATTAGAACAAGTAGATAAGATTGGTGAGTCATTACTTAACTTTGAACAATCAATTGAAAATGAATTAAAAGCAGAATTATTAACTGGTAAAGCTATAAATGTAGAAAAAGCAAGAGCAGCTGCTTTATCAGGTGATTCAGTTAAGTTAATGAACGAGGTAGCCCAACAAGTAGGTAATATTCATCAGTTTGAAAAAATGAATGTTATCCAAAGACAAGCATATGCTGAAGCATTTGGAATGAATGCTAGTGAGATGGGTGATATGCTTCGTAAACGTGAGTTTGAAAATAAATTAGGAGCAGATGCTCAAAAATCAGCTGAGGAACAACTTAGAATAGCTAAAGAAAGAGGTATAAAAATTGATGAAAGTGTTAGAAAAGATCTTGAAGCTAAATCATTAGCTGAATTACAAAAATATACTTTTGAAAAAATCAAAACTATATTAGAAAAAATAGCCTCAGGTCCAATGGCTACAATATTTAAGTACTTAGAAAAAGGTCTTAAATTTGTTGAAAGCATATTTGGTACATTTAGTAAAATGACTGGTGGTGGTTTAGGTAATGCTTTAGGAGCAGCTATTTTAGGAGCTCCATTGTTATTAGCAACTACTAGATTAATGGCTGGTGGATTAAGAGGATTATTTTTCCAACGTGGTACAGATCCAAATCCAATGGTTGTCCGCATGCAAGGAGCTATTGGAGGAATGGGAAGTAGAACAGGTTTTACACCTGGACTTGGATTTACAGGAGGTGCTTTACCTGGGGGAATTACTCAAAATGCCGCTGGAAGATATGTTGGCGCCAATGGTAGATATGTATCAAATGCTCAAGTTTTAGCTGCCCAACAAAAACAAGGAGCCATGGGAATGAGAAACATGGGTATAGGTATGGGATTAGGAATAGTGGGTATGGGGTTAGACTCCATATCCTCAAATATGGAAGCTGGTGGTGCTAGAACAGCTGTTGGAACATTAAGTGGAGCAGCTAAAGGCGTTGGTATGGGTGCAATGTTTGGACCACTAGGTATGCTTCTTGGTGGTGTAGCTGGAGGTTTATTTGGATTAATTGGAGAAATGAAAGCTACTAGAGAAAAAGAAGCAGCTGAAAAAGCCGCTAAAGAAGAACGAGAGAAAAAAACACAAGAATTATTACAACAAATGGCTGTTAGACCTCTTGAGTTAAATGTAAATAATGATACCATTGCCTCATGGAACACATATTCTACACAAAATGGTGCTAATAGTTCATTCGCTTAACATATTTATATAAAACAATACAATTATGGCATTATTTGACAAATTAAAAAGTGGTTTATTGGGTTTGAAAGGACAACCTGGACCTAACTTTGAAAATGAAGGACAACGTACTTCATCTAACATTCAAGCTCTAGCTAAGAATAACATAATGATATCTTCTCAAGATCTAATCTCAGGAAGAACATATGGTGATGCACCTAACCAAACTAAAATTGCTCCGTCAACTTTAGATTTACATGGTGTAACACCTCAACAATATGTTAATTCATTAGGATCATCTAATTCTAGAGCTAATTCTCAATTTGCATCATCAACAAATACTGGATTTACATTAGAAAAAAGATTAGTATTTAGTGGATTAGGTTTACAAGGTAAAACACAACCTGTATTTGAAAGTGTAAGTCAAATGACAACATCAGATATTCAAGCTAAAGTTCAAAATAACATATTACAAGGATCTCAAGACTTATTAACTGGTAGAAGATATGGTAAAGGTAGATTCACAGTATTTGTTCCTGCTTCTACTTTAGATGGAAATGGAATACCAATTGGTGATGTTTACAGAGATAAAGGACCTAAAGAAGGAAGATACTAATGCCTTTTCTAACATTAAATAATGATTGGTCTGAATTAGCGACATTCTATAATCAAAGCTTCAATAACAAACCTGAAATACCACGTATAAGATATAATAGTTTTGACGATGGTTTAATACGTGGTGGAGTTTTAAATGTAGGAATTTCAGCTATTAGAGACACAGCCCGTATAGGTAAATTTTACCTTAGCGGTAGAGGCGCTTCATTTTTAATTAAACAAGTAGGTTTACAATTATCTAATCCAAAATTAGAACAACCACAAGATTTTAGAGCTTTAACTAATAATAATACTAGATTATATAATTTAGGCTTAAATACATTAGCTCAAGTTCCAATTAATGCTTTAGGAGGACATATAATTCGCCATGGTATTCTTCCTGTTGGTGGAGTTGGATTTTTAGAAGGTGATAGTTTAAATAATATTAAAGGTTATAATTATGAAAATATTGTTTTAAATAATGATAGATTAGGTAAAAATAGATTAATTGGATACCTAGATAAAATAAAAAACACAACTCCAGGAAACACAACACCTACTTTATTACAAGAATATAATGGTGGAGCTGCTTCAGTTTATGGTATAGGAAAAACACAAATTTTCACTACTACTATAAAAACTGATAAACCAACAGTTTCAACCTTATCATATAAAGGTATATCATCTTATATTGATGGGTATAGAACAATAACTAGCAGTGGTTTTATTAGATCTCAACAACAGCAAGCTTTAGATTTAGTTGGTCAATCTCTTCGTAGTCGTACTAGAGCTAATCTTTTAACAGAAGATATAACTAATCCATTTACAGGTGAAACAAACACTATAAGTGAATCTGATAGAGCTTTAGCTGACCAATTAAATAGTAATGCTTCTAAATTAACAGCTGAAGCTAAGAGAATACAAGATGGAATAGATGAAATTAATACTAGAATAGCTGATAATGATTTTTCTATTTATAATCATCCTCTTTATAGATCAAGAAATATACAATCAAGATTAGGTGTATCAACTAGTAAGTATGGGCCTAATAATATAAAAACAAAACATAATGTTGACTCTATCAATGTTATTGATGTTGTTAATAATGATGTTTTTTATAAAAATTCTTTAAATCCAAATAGTGATATAGCTAAAGATGGATCTGTTTTTAGTAAAACAGTTACAAGTGACACAGGTATAAGTGGATTTTTTGGACGTGATATAATTAAATTTAGAATTGAATTTTTAAATAATGATGCTCCTGTAACAACAGGTATAAATACAGATGTGTTAGCATTTAGAGCTTATTTAGATGGTTTTGATGACGGAATGACAGCTAAATGGAATTCATTCCGCTACATGGGTAGAGGTGAAGAATTTTATGTTTATGAAGGATTTTCAAGAGACATAAGTGTTGCCTTTACTATATTTGCTCATTCACCAGAGGAAATGAGACCAATTTATAGAAAATTAAATTATTTGTTATCATCATTTGCCCCCGATTATTCATCAGCTTTAAAGATGAGAGGTAATATATCTTACTTAACTGTTGGTGATTATTTATACAGACAGCCAGGTATATTCACTGATATCAAATTATCAGGAATGTTAGATTCTAATTGGGAAATAGCTTTAACTGATCCTGAAAATGGTATTGATAAAGAACAATATGAATTACCTAAACACATTAAGGTAAATTTATCATTTAAACCTATACATACATTCTTACCTAGAAAAGTACAATCTGGTAAATACTCAGACACACCATTTGTGACTTTAGATAAAAAAGCATATCCAACTCAAGCTGGAGCTATATACAATAAAGACGGATCTGTCAAAACTCCAGCATCTAACAAGTTTTTAGATTAATTAGAATTCTGGTCTAAATTCATATTTATTATCATGGATCGCTATGATAATATTCCAGTAATCAGAACAGTACCAACTGTTCAATACCCTATATCAATTAGATATCGTGAATCAGTTAGGTATCCAAATATACTTTTAACTGAGAACGATGTATTTTTAAATACAATAAGAGGTGATAGGTTAGATAAATTAGCTTATCAATTTTATGGAGATCCAACATATTGGTGGATTATCCAAATAGCTAATCCTGACTTACCCAATGATTCATTGTATCCAACACTTGGATATCAATTAAGAATACCAGGTAATGTTACTCAAATTTTAGCTGATTTTGAACAATTAAATAGTTAAAAAGTGTTATGTCTATATTTAAAAGTACTCTTAAGCCTGTAATAGCTGCCCAACTTAAGGCCCGTGAAAAGATAGTTTCATCTGATGTTAGAACTGACGCTTTTTTAAGATATACTACAGGAAAAAATTCCTGGGTTAGGATGACATCTTTTGTTAATTATGACTCTAAAGTATTTGATAAAAAAACAGGTAAATTAGTTAATGATAATAGATACACTGGTGACTCTTTATCTAAAAAATATATTTTAGAAGGTGGTACTTTATATGATAAAGGAAATGATAAATATAGTTTAAGGTCTGGTGTGGGAAAGTTAGATGGTGTTTATGCTAGTAGTATAGATAAAATTAACTCTAACCCAAATGATAATAAAGTAGATAGGTTATATGGTTTACGCCCAATGCCTGGTATAACTAATGTTAATATTATTAATAAAAGTGCTTATGGTTCTTTAAGAGAGGCTACAATACAATTCATGGCATGGGATAAACACCAACTTGAAGAATTAGAAATATTATTTATGAGAACAGGTTATACTGTTCTTTTAGAGTGGGGATGGTCACAATATATTGATCATGATGTTCCTACTTCTATAAATAATTATCCTAATATTAAAGAAGTAAAAAATTTTGACAAACCAACAATTAATCCATTCAAACCAGGAATAACTGATATTGATATATACAATAAAATTGATTCTGATATAGCTGATAATAAAGGTAATTATGATGCTTTATTAGGGTATGTGAAAAATTTCTCATGGCAATTAATGTCTAATGGAGGATTTCAATGTAGTACAACATTAATATCTAGAGGTGAAGTTATTGAGACACTTAAAGCTAGTGCTAATCCAAATATTATTCTAGGTTCTAGTTACACACCAAATACTACAACTTCAATTGCTGAAGAACAAAAACCACTTTTAAGTAATTTTGAAAAAATATTTTTAAATATTATAGGTAAAATTAATGAAGCTGAATTTGTTGGAAGTTTTACTTATGGTAGTGGAAATACAACAGGTGATGTATCTGGAAGCTTATATATAAGTGGATCATCAACTGATGATCAAAAAATATTACGAGATCAAACAGACGCTATCTATGATGATATTAAAACAAGATTATTATCTGGTTCATTTGCTGATGTAGTAGGTACATGGGATAACTATGAAATTAACTATGCGGGTACTACTGGTATTGATTTAGATAAAAGTGTTGTTATTAAATTTTGTGATGGTAAAACTGAAGGTGTAGGTATTGAGTATATTCAAATGGATACTTTCATAGCTATTATAAATGAATTTTTTCTATTAAAAAATAGTAAAGATAAAGCAAAAAGACCTGTTGTAACAATAGTCTTACCAGGAAATACACCATGTTTAGCTAGTGAAGACTCAGTTAGTATTGATCCAACAACATGTATAATCCAAAATTCACAAGCTACATTTATAACAAATCAAACTGATGGATTTTCTCCAGACTTATTTACTGAAGTTAATGTCACATCATTAACAGATAATGCTTTAACTCATATAGCTGATTTAAGTAAAGTTGAATTTTTAGCTCCAGGTACAAAAAATATTGGTCAAGTAGGTAAAATATTTGTCTCAATAAGTAAAATTATACAATTATATAGAAATTTATCTGGTGGACCTGATGGAGTTGATGTGTTGACTTTATTACAAGATGTTTTAGATGCTTGTTCATTTTCTTTAGGAGGTATTAATGACTTTAAATTATTTACTGATAGAAATGTTGTTCAAATTATTGACGCTAAGTATTTTGAAAACGCTTCTAAAGAAAGTAAATTTAAGTTTGATTTAATTGGTTTAAAGAGTATTTGTAGAGATGTTAAAATAAACTCTCGTATATTTGCTGAGCAATCAACAATGATAGCTATTGGAGCTGGTACTAGTGGAGCTAATGAGGGTAATTTAGGTGATATATATGCTTCAACTCAAACATATTTTAATGCTGGGTTAGAAGATAGAGTTATATCAGCTACATATGATGCTGGAAATAACCCAACAACTGTAAACTACGGAAGCACAGTATTATCAGGCAGTGATGTTTATTATTATAATATATTTAAAAATGTTGATTCATTAACTAACTATATTAATTATAATGTTACAGGAGTTAATAATAAACAAGGTGTTCAACAATGGCAAGTAACAGTTGTACCTCAAGAAAATCAAGTTATAAATGCGGGTAGTTTATTAAAAACAGTACATTATCAACTTAATGGACAAGATATTGACTTTAAAGCTTTAATTCCATTTGAACTTGAAATTACTCTTGATGGTATAGGTGGATTTGTTATTGGTCAAATTTTTACTATTGATAAAACAATATTACCTAGAGACTACTATAATAAAAATTTAGGATTTATTATTACAGGTATTAATCATAGTCTTCAAAATAATGATTGGATAACTAATATTAAAACTCAAATTTGTTTATTAGATAATGAAAGTATTAAAGATAGAGCATCAATTGATAAAGATAAACTTAAAAAAATTATAGCATCAGCTAGAATTAATCAGGCACAAAATGGATATTTATATTGTGCTTTAGCTGATTATATAATTAGCCAGTATGTATTCGCTGTCACTAAAGGAGGATCTATTAAACCTAACTTTGGTTTAATTAGTGATTTAAGTTCAGATCCTAAAAAAATATATACTGTTGAATATGAAATAAATGATTTTTTTCCAAATACTGATAATATAAATGTGATCAAACCTAAAATACAAACAATTACTGATTATATTGTTAGTCAAGATTTTATTGAAAAATATTTAGAAAACTGGTATAATGCTGCTAAACCACTAAATGCTCCTAACTTTCCAGCTACATTTGAAGAATTTAAAACACCATCTAACGGTGTAGGAACTTCTGATTGGAATACAGTGTTAAAAAATATGACTGAACTTCTTAGAAAACCAGAACCATTTGATAATTACGCTTTAGGAAAAGTGGTTAAAGATGCTTACTGGAAGAAAACAGCATCTCAATTAACAAAAGATTTTTATGAAGATGTGACAAAAACTTCAAAACAAGCTTGGGAAGCTACATTTTTTGGACAAATACAAAAAGGAAATGAAAACTTTCTTTTTCCTATAAAATTACAAGAAAATGGAACAAATACTATTATTAAACATATTCCTTTTGATAAAGCAGGAGGTATTGAAAATCAACCATTTGATGTTGAATTAACAATATTTGTTGGGGGAGGAGGAACTGGTGGTGGTAGTGGTACTACAATAACAACTCAATATGGTATAACTAATGATTCTTTTAATCAATTATTTGTAACTTTTTATAATTTTATAGAACAAAATAAACAATCATTAGGATTAAGTGCTTATGGAGCACCAGCTGTTAATTATGTAACAACATCAACTGCTAATTTTAAAGTTATTCATTTAGAAGGAACAACAAATTAAAATGTACATACCAGAGTCATATATAATAGAAACAGGGTTTAGCCAAGGGGGAGACTTTCTGGTAACTGACTCAAGTCAACCATATAAAGGTTTTTATCATAAAGATAAACAAAATAGATATTGGTCTGGAGAAAAACATACAAATACTTCATTTTTATTAACACGTATAACAGCTGATTCTTCTTTAACTTTAGATTATGTACAAAAAGGAAATTATATAAGTGGTGGATTCACACAACGCTTTTCTGGTACATTAGATGCTCCGTTACTAAAAGGTACTATTAGAGTACCAAGTGAAGAAGATTACATTAAAGGATATTATGTACGTTATGTAGCTCAATTAAAAACTTCAGTTAACCCTTATGTTGTTGAAATTCTTAAAGAAGATTTTGATACCATAACTAACAATAGATCATATCTTAATTATTATGATATTACTTCTTTAGTTTGGAAATTAACAGGACCATTAACTGATGTTTATAACAATAATATAAGAATTATATCTGGTGTTAGAGATACAAATTTACGTTCATTACAAGAAGCTGAAAAAATAGTAAAAGACGCACAGTTGGTCTTATATGATCCTTTACAATACACTCGTATATCAGTTCTTCCAACTCCAACTCCATCAATAACTCCTTCTATTGGATTAAATTTGATTCGTGAAGAAATTGAGATGGCGCCTCCGTCACCTCCAGCTTCTGCTTCACCATCAATATCTATAACACCATCAATTACAGTATCTATAAGTTTAACACCTTCTATTTCTGTAACATCTACAGCTACTCCAAGTGCTACACCTAGTATAAGTATTAGTGCCACACCTAGTGAAACACCTTCAATTAGTGTTACTCCATCTATAAGTGTAAGTGCTACACCTTCATCTACACCTAGTAAAACACCTTCAATTAGTGTAACATCAACACCATCATTAACAGCTACTGTAACTCCATCTATAAGTGTTAGCTCCACACCTAGTGAAACACCTTCAATTAGTGTGACAGCTACTCCAAGTTTAACAGCTAGTGTAACACCAAGTATTAGTGTAAGTAATACTCCAAGTATTACACCTAGTATTACTGTTACACCTAGTGAAACACCAACTGCTAGTGTGACACCATCTAGTACTGTAACTCCAAGCATAACAGCTACTCCATCTGAGACAGCAACACCTAGTATTACACCTTCAATAAGTGAAACAGCAACACCTAGTATTACTCCAAGTAACACTGTTACTCCAAGTATAACTGCTACTCCATCTGAGACAACAACACCTAGTATTACTCCAAGTACAACTGCTACTCCATCTGAGACAGCAACACCTAGTATTACTCCAAGTACAACTGCTACTCCAAGTAATACAACAACACCTAGTATTACACCTTCAATAAGTGAAACAGCAACACCTAGTATCACTCCAAGTACAACCGCTACACCAAGTAATACAGTGACACCTTCTAACACAGCTACTCCATCTAACACTATCACTCCTACTAACACTCCAAGTATTAGTGTAAGTAATACACCTAGTATTACTCCAAGCATAACAACTACACCTACTGAAACAGATACACCAAGTGTAACTCCATCTAATACTGTCACACCTAGTATGACAGTAACTCCAAGTAACACAGTAACACCTAGTATAACACCTAGCAATACTACTACTCCAAGTATTACTGTTACACCTAGTAAAACACCTTCAGTTACAGTTAGTGTAACACCAAGTATGACTCCATCTACATCTAATCCATTAGATGGTGAATACTATAATATAGCTGATACAGCTTATGCTGCTTGTTTTGGTCCAACATTCTCAATATTAGTATATGATGCTGATCAGCCATTAGAAATTGGTGAATTCTTATATCAGGTTCCAGATGGTACAGATACTTGGACTATAGCTGAGATTCAAACTTTAATTGGTAGTGTTGCTACAACATTCTACTTAACAGGTCCTGGTATATCAGCTGGTTCATATTTAGTAATTACTGATAATGGAGGAAGTGCTTATGTTTCTAGCTCAGGAGCTTGTGTGACACCAACTCCTAGTGTGACAGCTACTCCATCAATAACAGCTACTGCTACACCTAGTAATACTGTAACTCCATCTAACACTGTTACTCCAAGTAACACTGCTACACCTAGTAACACAGTAACACCTAGTATAACTCCATCTATTACTCCAAGTATCACAGCTAGTGTAACACCTTCAAACACTGTAACTCCATCACTAACAGCTTCTATTACTCCAAGTAATACTGCTACACCTAGTGAAACACCTAGTGTGACTGCTTCTGTTACTCCAAGTAATACTGCTACTCCATCTATTACAGCTAGTGTAACACCTAGTATTACTCCAAGTAATACAGCTACTCCTTCTATTACACCAAGCTCAACTGCTTCAGTGACTCCAAGTATAACTCCAAGTAATACCACCACACCAAGCAACACAGTAACACCAAGTAATACTGCCACACCTAGTATTACACCTAGCAACACTGCTACACCAAGTAACACTGCTACTCCAAGTAATACTGTTACTCCAAGTGTAACACCTTCTAACACTGCTACACCAAGTAACACTGCTACTCCAAGTAACACTGCTACTCCAAGTAATACTGTTACTCCAAGTGTAACACCTTCTAACACTGCTACACCAAGTAACACTGCTACTCCAAGTAACACTGCTACTCCATCAATTACACCTAGCAATACTACTACACCTAGCAACACTGTTACTCCAAGTAACACTACTACACCTAGTATTACACCTAGCAACACTGCTACACCAAGTAATACTGCTACACCTAGCAACACTGTTACTCCAAGTAACACTGCTACTCCAAGTGTAACACCTTCTAACACTGCTACTCCAAGTAATACTGTTACTCCAAGTAACACAGCTACTCCATCAATTACACCTAGCAACACTGCTACTGTTACTCCATCTATAACACCTAGTATTACACCTAGCAACACTGCTACACCAAGTATAACTCCAAGTAATACTGCTACTGTTACTCCATCTATAACACCAAGTAACACTACTACACCAAGTATTACTCCAAGTAACACTGCTACACCTAGTATTACACCTAGTAACACTGCTACAGCAACACCTAGCATTACTCCAAGTAATACAGTGACACCATCTATTACTCCAAGTAACACTGCTACACCTAGCAACACTGTTACTCCAAGTAACACTGCTACACCTAGTGTGACTCCAAGTAACACTGCTACACCATCTATTACTCCAAGTATAACACCTAGTGTGACACCAAGTATTACTCCAAGTAATACACGTACTCCAAGTATAACACCTAGTGTGACACCAAGTATTAGCTTTACTAGCACTGTCACTCCAAGTATTACTCCAAGTAATACACGTACTCCAAGTATAACACCTAGTGTGACACCAAGTATTACTCCAAGTATAACACCTAGTGTGACACCAAGTATTACTCCAAGTCCAACAATGCCATTAGGTGAATGTTGGTCTATATTTAATCCTAGTGAAACAGATTATATAGCAGTAACATATATTAACAGAGATGGTAGCAATGGTTGTACTATCCTAGGTCCTTTAGATGATAGTAAAATATGCATCAAACCTAATACAGGAGGTAATATAACTGCTACTGTAGGCCAAACTTGTGGTTCTGGAGCTGAAACTACAGTGATTGCTACTTACCAAGGTACAAGTTGTGTTGATGCTAAAGATTGTGTTGATCCATCACCTACACCTACTAAGTCACCAACCCCATCAGTTACTCCTACTAAAACTCCTTCAGTAACTCCTAGCGTAACTAGAACACCTAGTGTAACTCCTAGTGTAACTCCTTCAGTTACACCTAGTCCAAGTAATAACTGTTTTGCCCACTGCTTAGAGTATGATGCGTCTAGCTGTACAACAGCATGTGATAACTACTCTCCTTGTGACGTTTAATATTTAAAATAAAGAATATGTCTACTTATTATTATTCAAATTGTACAACTTTAGGAGTCGGTTGCTATCTGTACTCAGATTCAGCATGTACAACTCCAGTTAGTAATGGTTATTATTCTAATGGAACTGATTGTTGGCAAGTAACCGGAGGATATGGTTATATTTCTACTGAAACAGTATGCTCTAGTTGTTTATGCTACTCTATTATAAATGAAACACAGGATCAAATAACTTATTATTACACTCCTTGTGGAGGTGTTTATGATGCATATGTACTAAATGGAGGCCAAACAGTTTATGTATGTAGTGAAGTATATCCAGGAGTAGATGCTGGAGGAACTATTACAACTTGTAGTTCTGCTACAACTTGTACTGGTGATGTAGATTGTTTATTCTGTAGTTAATGTTAAAAACTACAGTAATAAATTTGCTTACCCAAAATCTTTAATGTATATTTAACCTAATAATAAAGGTTATGTATTACATTGTTGAAACAAAAGAACAACTCAAATATTTTTTTGACAAATCAGAACATAATACTTGTTTTGTTAATATCATTACAACAAATGATAATCATCATCCCTCATTAACTAAACCATGTTTAGTATATTATCATGATGGAGAAAAAGGTTATATATTACCTGTAGACCATAGTGAGGCATTCAAATTAGATTGGCTAGATGTTAAACAATTTATATCTGGTATTAATACTGTCTATGTTTTAGATAAGAAATTTCATTTATATTTTTTACCTGGTGATAATTTAGTTGATTTAAATTTTATCAACTATGTTGATGAATCACAATTTGATACTAAAGTACACACTGACTTTAATTGTGACAAATATTATATACAAGAATTAAATACACTTATACCCATTCCTAAACATTATGAGAAATGGGAAAATATATACAATTATTTAAATGAAAAGTTATATTTTTCTAAATGGCATGGTGATAATTTATTTTTAAATGATATATACACTAATGTGTTTTATCAAATAGAAAAAAATGGTATAGGTATTGATCCATGTAAGTTTAATAAACATTTTGAAACTACTTGGAAAGATAATTCGATTTACGGGAATACAGTTTTTACACAATATAATTTATACAATACAACTACTCGCCCGTCAAACGCATTTAATGGCGTTAATTTCGCCGCTTTACCTAAGGATGGCGCGCGTGAGTCATTTGAACCAAATAATTATGTATTTGTTGAATTTGACTATAGTGCCTACCATCCACGCATCATTGCTAAAGTAATTGATTATACATTTGAGATTGAACCATATGATGAAATACCTAAAGAAATTATGTTTCAAAACTTATATGGTGGTATTAGAGATGAATACGCGTGGTTTCCATTTTTTTCTAAACTAAAAGAATGGTTAGATGAACAATGGAATGCTTTTAATGACTTTAATCATTTAGGATTACCTAGCGGAATTAATATACCATTCCAAAAAATAGAAAACCCAACACCAAACAAAATATTAAGCTATTTAATTCAGTCTTATGAAACATATTATAATACATTTACATTACAACGTGTGCTAAAAATGTTATATGGTAGAAAAACTAAAATAGTATTATACACATATGACTCAATATTACTAGATGTAGCTAAGGAAGATATTAAATTATTATCAAAAATTAAACAAGAACTTGAAGCCAATGGATTCCCAACACGTATGAGTATTGGTGAGAATTATGATGCTTTAATAAAAAAATAACATATTTATGACATGGAACTTAACAATAGAGGAATTGGCAAACAAGTTATTCGCGACCTTCTCAAAGAAGGAAGACATAGAAAAAACAATTGAGGTTATTACAGCCCGCTATTCTATCTTATTCAATAAAATTTTTATTTTA
>Ga0172372_10008353_pt1 | contig 13680 bp, 11 predicted proteins | sample LakKiv5m_2_FD_114544 | JGI IMG/M metagenome (GOLD analysis project Ga0172372, IMG submission 114544) | Freshwater microbial communities from Kabuno Bay, South-Kivu, Congo - kab_092012_9.5m | ecosystem: Environmental > Aquatic > Freshwater > Lake | place: Democratic Republic of the Congo...
CCTTTTGACCCCCAGTCAAACGCGCTACCAAACTGCGCTACAGCCCGCCAAGTTGTCCCGTGGCCCCCCGGGGCCGCGGGTCGCCGGAAGGGCGGTGCTGGGGGCGCACCGCCCGAAGCGGACAGGGCGGGATTCGAACCCGCGATGCGGTTACCCGCATACAGCATTTCCAATGCTGCTCCTTCAACCGCTCGGACACCTGTCCGACGAACGAGAAATCATACCGGAAGGGGGACTTGCCCGGATGTGGCGGGTGTGGCTGGAGAGGCGGCACCGGTCTCGGCCGGTTCGGCGGCGGTCTCCGGCTGGGGCGTGGTGGCTTCCGTTGCCGACGCGGGCTCCGAGCCCGGCATGGGCAGTCCCCATGCGTCGTTGGCACGGATGAACAGGTGCACCACGCCGGAGCCAGGCCGCGGTTCGGAGACCAGCATGCAGTCGCCGGTCAGTTTCACCTGGTCGCCAAACCGACCGGCCGCGGCAGGATCCCTGGAACGCAGCTCGCTCTCGGGCATCCACTTTGGATCGCTTGGCTGAAATGGCGTGACCCTTTGGAAGGTGAAGGCCACGCCCGCGGAGGGCGTGCCGTCCACCGCAGCCTGGGGACTGCCGGCCACAAGGCACTCGGCGGTGATCGCCACAGAGGAACCGAACGCCGCGGCTGGCCCGGGTCGTGGGGCCACCAGCGCGGCCTCCTCCGTCCAGGCGCTCAGCACCCGCCGCTTGTCGCCTTGGGTTGGATTGGGCACCTTGAGGTTTCGGAACACGAAGACGCGGCCCGCTGCGCTGAGGGCGGGAATGCTGGCCTGGGGTGCGCCCACCACGGCCAGATCGGCGGCCAGACCCACAGCCTGCCCAAAGTGGGAGAGCGGTTGGGACAGGCTTCCGGCCAGGAGCGTGGAGGGCGTCGATCGCCATCCCTCGCGCGACGGCGTGTACAGGGATGCCCCACCCGCATGGTGTCCGACAGCCGTTCGCGCGTCGGGTGCACCCACCAGGGCGCCGGAGAAGTCCCGACTCAACACGATGTCTGCGCTCTGGCCGAACAGCGCCGAACCCCTGCTCAGGCCTCGCTGGCCGTGATGGAGTGAGGTGTTCAAACCGCCGTCTCTCTCGCCGGCGGTCTCTCCGGGAGAGGACGGATCTCCGGAGTCCCTCGTTCCTCCGGGCAACTCCCACTTGAGGGTGGAGCTCTGCTTCCAGGAACTGGCCAAGCCGTGGTTCCACAGGAACGCCACGCCACGATTGACGTCCATGTGCACACGCACGCGTGGAGCGCCGGCGAGCAGGGTCCAGCTGCGCCGGACCGCGGAACCGAATGGCGTCTCCAGCACGCCGATCGCCAGGCTGGTTCCCAGCAGGGCTCCCTCGATCACCGGCTCGCTGATGAGTGACTGCGCATACCTGCAGCCTCCCGCGATCCGCTCCCACAGGAACACGCGGCCCGACTCCGGCATGCCGTCCACCGTGCTGCGCGGCGCACCCACGGCGATCCATCGTCCATCCGGGGACACGGCCACGCTCTCGCCAAATCCGATCACCTGTGGATCGGCCGGAGGCTCGAGTCTGGTCCACGGCTTGGAGGGATCCCGCGGATCCATGACCCACGCGGCACCGCCGCCAACGGCGCCGGGCGCGCCGATCACGGCCGGGTGGGCGGCCAGGCTGATGGACGCACCGAAGCCGTCGCTGCCGCCCTCCGGTGATCGCAGTTCCATGTTGGCGATGCGGGTGTTGATCGGGTACTCCCGTCGCTCGGGCCCTCGAACCGCCAGATGCTCGGCCTTGCCGGCGCTCCACGGGATGCTCGGGGCGGACTGCGAGCGGCAGGCGGCCAGCGCGGCCACCAGAGCCAGGAGTTCGATCAACCGCATGCCGCCGCGACGGGTCACGACGGGCAGTGTAGAGGCGGGTCCCAGGTGGTTGCGTGCCCTACCATCCACCTCCCATGCGACCGCTCGCCATGCTGACGCTGCTCGTGCTCTCGATGGCGGCCGGTGCCGCCGTGCTGGCGTCGCTGCAGTCGGCCGGCACACCGCCCGCCGCCGATCAGGAGAAGAAGACCATGCCGCTGCTGTCTCGAGCCGGATACGACATCTCGCCACTTTCCGAGCCGCAGGTGGCCGAGCTGGCCAAGCATCTCACGCCAGAGCAGTTCCGGGTGACCCAGAAGAGCGGCACCGAGCCGGCCTTCTGCGGCAACCTGCTCGACAACAAGAAGGACGGCACCTATGTGTGCGTGGTCTGCGGCCTTCCGCTCTTCAGCAGCGCGCACAAGTTCGATTCGGGCACCGGCTGGCCCAGCTTCTTCCGGCCCTTTGACCGGGATCACATCCGCTACATCAAGGATGACAGCCACGGCATGGAGCGCGTGGAGATCGAGTGCGGGCGTTGCAGCGCCCATCTGGGCCACGTGTTCGAGGACGGCCCGCCGCCCACCGGGCTCCGCTACTGCCTGAACTCCGCCGCCATGGACTTTGTCGAGAAGGACAAGCCCATGCCGGCCCGGAGCCAGCCCGTGCGGACCGCCACGGCCTACTTCGCCGGCGGTTGCTTCTGGGGGGTGGAGCACCGCTTTCAGGAGTGCCCGGGTGTGGTCGAGGTCTCCAGCGGCTACATGAACGGCACCACCGAGAATCCGACCTACGAGCAGGTCTGCGGCCACGGCACGGGGCATGCGGAGGCCGTGCGCGTGGTGTTCGATCCCTCCCGCGTGACCTACCGGCAGTTGCTCGACGGCTTCTTCCGCATGCACGATCCCACGCAGCTGAATCGGCAGGGCCCGGACGTGGGTGACCAGTACCGCAGCGCGGTCTTCACCACCGATGCCGAGCAGTTGAGGGAGGCGCAGGCCTTCAAGTTGGCGCTGCAGGCGTCGCCGCGGTTTGCGGGCAAGGCCATCGTGACCCAGATCGAGCCCGCCAAGACCTTCCACCCGGCCGAGATGTACCACCAGGACTACGTGGAGCGCACCGGACGCGCCTGCCACGCGATCAATCCATGGCCCGCGGTGTTCGGACAGGACAAGTCCCCCGCGGTGGATCCGGCCAAGGCAGGACATTGAGCTGCATGCCGATGCGCGTGCTCCTGCTCGCTGGTGCGGCGGTCATGGTGGCCATGCAGTCCGCGCCCACGTGGACACCGCCGCAAGCGTCGCCGCAGGATGCCGCTGGCAAGCCGGTCCAGGTTCCGGATGCGTCGGCGTTCGCCAAGGCCGCCATGGACCTGGTGTCCTCCGCGGACCTGTCCAGATGGCATGACCTGCTCTGCGTGGAGCCGCATGTGGCCGGCACGCCCGGAGACGTGCGGCAGGTGGAGCGACTTCGACAGGCGTTCGAGAGCATGGGGCTGAACCCGCAGGTGGAGGGCTTCAAGTGCCTGCTGTCACGACCCGTGTCGGCGCAGCTGGAGATCGTGGATGAGAGACCAGGCGCCGGCGAGACGCTGCCGAAGGGTCGCCGCGGCGTGGTGCCGCTGCCGATCGACGAGCGGAACCTGCTCGAGGATCCGGCCACGGCCCATCCGGACCTCTCCTGGGGCTGGAACGCCTACAGCGGCAGTGGTGACGTGACGGCACCGGTGGTCTACGCCAACTACGCCACGCGCGAGGACTTTGCCACGCTGGCTTCGCTTGGCGTGCAGGTGGAAGGCAGGATCGTGCTGGCGCGCTACGGCCGCTGCTTTCGCGGCTACAAGGCTCGCTTTGCCCAGGAAGCCGGCGCCGCGGGACTGATCCTGTACTCCGATCCGGCCGACGTGGGATTCACTCGGGGCAAGGTGTGGCCCGAGGGTGGTGGCTGGGCCAACGACGCGTGCATCCAGCGGGGCACGTTGAGCACGTTGCCGTATCCGGGCGACCCGGGCACCCCCGGCGTCTATGCCGGCGAGAACGTGTTGCGCCAGGCGCCGGAGCGACTGGACCTGCCACGCATTCCGGTGCAGCCGATCGGGTACGCCGCCGCGTCCGCGATCCTGGCCCGCTTTCAGGGCCCGGATGCGCCCGATGCCTGGAAGGGCGGACTGCCCATGCCGTATCGGCTTTCCATGGCCCAAGGCTGCCGGGTGCGCCTGCAGGTGGAACAGGAACGCTTTCTCGGCAGTTCGGCCAACGTGATCGCCACCATCCCTGGTGCCGTGCATCCGGAACGGTTCGTGATCCTGGGCTGCCACCACGATGCCTGGGGGCTTGGTGCGGCGGATCCCGGCGCGGGCACCATCTGCCTGCTGGAAGCGGCCCGGTGCTTCGCCGTATTGGCCGCGCAGGGAATCCGCCCGGCCAGCACGCTGATCTTCGCCGCGTGGGGCGCCGAGGAGTTCGGCATCATCGGCAGCACCGAATGGGTGGAAGGACACGCCACCGAACTGGAGCGAAGCGGGGCGCTGTACATCAACCTGGACATGGCGGCGATGGGGCCGAATCCGTCGTTGGCCCTGTCGCCGGAACTTGGCGGCATGGTCTCTGGAGCGATCTCGAAGGTTCCCTCGGCCGCGGCACCTGGCGAGACGGTGCTGCAGTCGCTCCAGCGACAGGCTGGGGACCGCCCCGTGTTCGGGGCGCTTGGTGGTGGCAGCGACCACATCGGCTTTGTGTGCCGGGCCGGCGTTCCCAGCGTGGCCATCTCCGCGCACGGGGCCCCCGGGACCAGCTACCACAGCAACTACGACACAGTGCAGTGGTATCGCTCGATCGTGGGCTCGGACTACGCCAGCGCCACCATGGTCACGCGGTCGGCCATCGCCGTGGCGGCGGCCATGAGCCAGCCGCGACTTCCGGCCTGGCGCATGCAGGATCTGGTGCGCGGCATCACGGCCCACCTGGACGCCCTCATGGCCCGCGTCGACGAGTCGCAACGACGCCAGATGGCCGTGCTTCAGCCCGGACTTCAGGAACTGCTGGTGCGCGCCGAGCGCATCGATGCGGCCACTCCCACGTCCACCCTGATCAGCGACCGGAACGCGGCGCGCGTGGAGCGGGGGTTTCGCGGCGCGGTGCTGGCCTTCGTGGACGAGCAGGGCCTGGATGGACGGCCGTGGTTCCGCAGCCTGGTCGCGGCCTCGCACCGGGATGACGGCTACGCCCCCTGCATGCTGCCGCTGCTGACCGAGGCGGTGATGGATCAGGATGCCGCGCGGCTGCAGGCGGCCGTGGAACGCATGGAGAAGGCCCAGCAGCGATGCGGCAGCGCCCTGCGTCTGGTGGAGGTGGGACTGGGCCTTGTGCCGGGCGGTTCCTGAGCGGCGCGTCACCACGCGTGACGTGCCCGCGGCGATCGACCGTGGGGAACCCTAGACTTTCACCATGATCCTGGCGCGATCGCTTGCGCTGCTCCTTTCGCTCGCGTGGTGGCAGGCGGCCACGCCGGAGGCTGGCGTGCGCGTGGAGCCCTCCACGGTGGACTTTGGGCGTCTGGAGCCGGGCGAGGCCCGGACCGCCACCTTCCGTCTTTGCAACGACTCTGTCCGTGCGGTGCGCGTGCTGAGCGCCTTTCCAAGCTGCAAGTGCACGGACATCACGGACCTGGCCGGCGCCCAGATCCCCGCGGGCGGCCAGGTGGAACTCAAGGCCACGCTGCAGGCACCGCGGGCGCCTGGTCCCAAGGACGCCAAGGTGTTCGTGACGCTCGAGGGCGTGTCGCGGCCGGTGGTGGCCCAGATGCAGGGAGAAGTGGTGTGGGCGGTGCAGCCCTCGCCACCCTATGTGGACGCGCTCAAGGGTGTGCGAACGGGCACGGTCATGCTTCGGTCGACGGATCAGGCGACCTTCCGGGTGCTGTCCGTGGATGGCCGGCCGCCGGCCGGAGCACCAGGCTCCGATCCCACCGCTCCGGCTTCGGAGCATGGCGTGACCTGGGACCTGCAGGGGGTGCCGGACGGCTCGTTCCGCCAGTGGATGCTGGTGGAGACCGACCATCCCAAGGCCCGGCTGATCCCGCTTCGGGTGCGTCACGAGTCCACCGGTGTCCGCTTTGATCCGCTCGCCACGCAACGCGGGTGGCAGGTGCCGGAGAGCGTGGTGGTGCTGGGTGCGGTCAAGGCGGGCCAGACCGTGACATGCCGTGTGGTGCTGGAGAACGCCGTGCCCAAGGGCAAGCCTCGTCCGGCGGGATGGGATCGGATCAACGGAGTGCGGGCCGAGGATCCACGCCTGAAGGCGGAACTGGTGCAGGCCACGGTCAAGGCCGACGCGGTGGACGTGACCCTGCGCGTGACCGTGCAGCCGGGATCCACGGGCGTGCTGTGGATGCCGGTGGCGATCGAGGGCGCCACGGGCACGGGCCATTGCTTCGTGGCCGCGGTGGTGGATCCGTGACGAGTCTGGCCATCGATCACCTGAACGCCGAGGGCGTGGCGGAACTGCTCGACCGGGCTGCGGCCTGCCTGCGGTCGGATCCGGCCCGTCGGGGCTGCACCGTGCACCTTCCCGATCAGGGCCGACTGCTGGCCACGGGGGACCTTCACGACAACCCGATCCACTTCATGAAGGTGCAGGCCTTTGCGCAGCTGCATGACCCGTCCCACCATGTGGTGCTGCACGAGCTGATCCACGGCGAACGGCTCACGCACGGGGCCGACCTGAGCTGGCGCATGCTGGCCAAGGTGGCCGCGCTGATCATGGCGCATCCCGGACAGGTCCATCCGGTGCTGGCCAACCATGAGATCGCCCAGGCCTTCGACCAGCCCGTGAGCAAGGGTGCGGGCGAGAACACGGCCCTGTTCCATGACGGCATGGCCTGGAGCTTTGGTGACGACGCCGGGCGGGTGGACCAAGCCATCCGAGGCTTTGTGCGGGCCATGCCGCTGGCGGCCCGGACGGCCCGAGGCATCCTGTGCGCCCACTCGCTGCCCTCTCCCATGGCGATGAGCACCTTTGATGCCGGGGTGCTGCAGCGCGAACTGGATGACGCGGACTTTGCGGTGCGCACGGGAGCCGCCTGGAACATGACCTGGGGACGCGGGCAGACCGCCGAACAGGTGGAGACGCTGGCGCGGGCGTGGGACGTGCGACTGTTCATCGTTGGGCACAAGCACGCCGCCGAGGGCGTGGAGGTGATCGGTCCGCGCATGCTGGTGCTGAACTCGGATCACGAGCACGCCATGGTGCTGCCCGTGGACCTGGGACAGGAGCCCGCGGATGCGGCGGAGATGGCGCTGGGGGCGGTTCCGCTGGCCATGATCGGGGCGGCGCTCGATGGCTGACGGCTCGGTGATGCTGGCCCTGGAGACAGCCGACCGCATGCAGGAGGTGGGGCTGCGGCTGGCCGATGGAGCGTTCGTTGCGGAACCGGTCGATGGCGCGGCGCGCGACCGCGAGGACCTGGTCCCAGCCATCGATCGCCTGTGTGGCCGTTGTGGCGTGTCACCCGCGGAGATCGCCTGTGTGGCCCTGAACGCGGGCCCCGGAGGGTTCACGGGATTGCGGATGGCCCACGCCGCCGCCCAGGCCCTGGGGCTTGCCATGGGCGTGAAGCTGGTGCAGGTCCATGGCGCTGCCGCAGCGGCCGAGTGCGCGCGTCTGGATCGGGTGATCGACTCCACCCTGCCGGTCTGGGTGGCCTTGGCGTGCAAGGGGGACCAGGCATGGCTTGGTCGCATGGACCCGGCGTGCGGTCACGATCCACGGGATGGCGGCAGTCGGACGGCGGATGGCTGGGAGCCGGGACCCACGGCGGTCCTGCTGGCGGACGAGCACTTGCCCGCGGCATTCGGGCCGATTCTGGCGCGGTGGGGCGTGCGCCGGCTGCCGCGGCGCGGAAGGGCTGAAGCCGTGGCCGGCGTGGCGGGCCGGCTGCTGGACGCGGGTCGCACGGTGCCGCCTGAGGCCATGGTCCCGATCTATCCGCGCGAGGCCGAAGCGGTGCGCCTGTGGCGACAGCGACACGCGTCCCGGTAGTCCCGCATCAGCGGAACAGACGGAACAGACGGAACAGACGTGGAAACTCGCATGCCCAAGTGCGGGCGTGGCCTGCACTGCGGCGAAAGTGAGTCACCAATCTGGCCGAGATCCCGCGTGTCATGCAGGATCCGCGCCCCAGTTCGTCCAACTCCCGCATCCATGCAGGCCAGCTGCTGGTGGTGGGCCAAGCCCCATGTTGGCCCGAGTGGATGGAGGCGCTGGTGCACGCCGGTCACAATGTGGAGGCGGTGCCGGACAGCCAGCGGGCGCTGCGGTGCGTGACGGAACGATGGGTGGAGGTGCTTCTGGTGGCGGGCGAGACCGCCGTGGACGAGGCCCAGACGCTGGAGCAACTGCACCGTGTCTCGCCATGCACCCAGATGCTGCTGATCGGTCCGGGCACCTTCGAGCCCACCACCTCCATCCGCAGCCTGTCCGACACGCTTCCCGCGGGCGAATTCCTCCGCGAGATCCAGTCGGCCTTGCAAGCCTCGCGCGTGGCCCGCGAGCGGCAGGATCGCAAGGATCTGCTGCGCGGGCTTGCCGAGCGCATCCGCCGCGATGGATCGCCATCCGACGGCGTTGTGGAGTCCATGATCCATGCCGCGTCGGGACCCGCGTCCGAGATGGAGGCCCTGCAGTCGAGCGTTGGTCAGGAGCTGGACGCGCTGCACGCCGCACGGGAGACCGCGGACTTCATCGTGCGAAACCTGCCGGGCGCCGTGGTGGCGGTCTGGCTGTCCGGTCCGGCCGGTCGCTTTGGGCTCACCGCCTGCAGCGGCACGGGCGACGACCGGACCGACGCCATCGCCCGCCTGATGGCGTGCGTGGAGCGACGACTGCTGCCCCGTCCGACGTCGGCTGGCGAGATGGCGTTGGTGACCAGCGCTGCGGAGTGGGCCCTGGCCGAGGACGTGGAAGCCCTTCGGGCCCGTTGGGGCATCCTGGCGCCGTGTCGGGCGGATGGCGTGTGCCATGGATTCATCATGCTCGTGGGTCCGGATGGCGCGCCGCTGGGCTCGGCGGAGCAGGCCATGGACTCCATCCGCACCATCCTGGGAGCGCACCTGGCCCGGATCGAACGGGTGCACCTGCGCGCGCAGCCGTCCTGGCCGGACCTGTCCGGCGATCCGGACGAGCCCGGACCCTCAGGCGACGCCTTCGAGTGAACGAAGCAGCGGGGTGACGCCGCCGTGCACGCGGTCGCCCGTCTGCACGAGCACGTCGCCCACGCCCTGCGGAACGATGAGTTCGGTGGTGGATCCGAACTTGATCAGTCCCATGCGGTCACCGCGACGCACCTGGTCGCCGGCACGCGGCGTGCACACGATGCGCCGCGCGATGGCTCCGGAAACCTGTCGAATGCCGAACGGGACGCCACCGGGTGATCGCAGGCAGAGCAGCAGGCTCTCGTTCAGGTGAGCGCCTCTGGGATCACGGGCGTCCAGGTACTGCCCGGGTCGGTGCGAGCGGCTGGTGACCTGGCCGTCCCATGGGATGCGGTTCACGTGCACGTCCAGCACGCTCAGGAAGATGCGGATCACCACCGCTGGCCCGTTCACGGCGGCATGGTCGGTGTGGTGCTCCACGGCGCTCACCACGCCATCGGCGGGACTGAGCCAGCACCCTTGGGAACCCGCGGCCGGACGGCGAGTCGGATCTCGGAAGAAGGCGCAGAACCCCAGCCACGCCACGGCGATCACGCCACAGGGCAGCCACCACGCGGGCTCCCCGCGGGCCGCCAGCCATGCGCACGCCACAAGCACCGGCACCGCCACCACCGTGGCCACGCCCCATTGATCCGCACCGTGACGGTTCAGCATGCCGGACGCGTTCGCGTCACTCCGTGGCCTTGCCCACGAAGAAGCCGATGGCGCCGCACACGAGCACGGCTCCGGCCAGCCCACCGGTCCACATCATCCAGTCGCTGGCGTACATCTGGGCCAGTTCCACCGGGGCGCCGATCAGTCGCATGGCCACCACGGTCACCGCCGCCCCCAGCGCCAAGGCGCTGGGCACCATCAGGCCCACACCCAGTCCGCTCCAGGGACCGCTGTAGGCCTCGGGCACGGAGGATGGGGCCGAGGTGAAGATGGGAGCCCGCGCGCCACGTCCGGAAGCCGCCGCCACCGCAGCGCCCGCGGCGGCACCAGCCACGGCCCCCGCGCCAGCGCCGCTCTCGCCACCTTCCTCGCCGCCAAAGATGCCACTGGCGTTGGCGGGGAGTTCGGCACCGTCGTCCGAGGAGAAGGCCTCGTCCATCAGGGCCGCGCCGATGCTGCTGCTTTCGCTGTCGCTGGTCAGATCCAGCAGGCCGCTGCCCGAGCCTTCGCCCTCCAGACTGACCCGGTCGCTGATCGATGACCCCGCGGCACTGTCCATGCGGCTGTCCATGGCGCCGCCCGCCGAACCGTCCAGCGTGAGTTCCTCGGTGGCACCCGCAGGCTCCATGGCCGCGCTGCCAAGGCTGTCGTCCAGGTTCACCGAGCCCTTGCTCGGGACCGGGGCGGCGGAGGACTCCAGGTCCAGTTCCAGCGTCAGGTCATCGGTGCCGGCGGCGGAGGAGACGATGGCCGACATCGAGGCGCTCATGCCTCCTGCAGCCGGTGCCGGGGCGGCGTCCCCGTCCAGGTCCAGCTCCAGGGTGAACTCTTCGGATGCCGGCTTGGCGGCGGACTTGGAAGCGCCACCGTCCAGGTCCAGTTCAAGCGGCTCTTCGCCCAGATCCAGTCCTCCCGAGTCGCCCACGCTCGAGAGCGAGGAGAGGCCGACCGGGCTGTCCGAGGGTCTCTGAGCCGCAGGGCTGCCGGCACCGGAGTCGGCCAGATCCAGCTCGAAGGAGTCGTCCGATGCGGGAGGCAGGTCCAGTTCCAGTTCCACGCCGCTGCCCTCGGAGAGCAACTCGACCTCGTCCACCTTGAACATCAGCTTGTCGTCGTGGTCTCGGAACTCGCGGAGCTTGCCCTCTTCGACCAGCGCATTCACCTGGTCCGGACTCTTGCCCAACTTCGTGGCGGCTTCCTCGAGCGTGTAGAACAGCTTGGCCATGGGGTGTGTGCGTGGTCTCTGGAGGGCTGGGATCCGATCCCGCAGACGGGTGAGGTAGGGTACGCAGGGGCGGGATGGCCCGCAAGGGAATGTCCGCAGCCGATGTCGAAACAGGTTCCACAAGTCTTCATGCACGCGGCAATTCCATGAGACCCGCCCGGGCTCGCTTGATCACGGACCGCCTCCAGGCGTGGTTCGCTCTCCACGCCCGGGACCTGCCATGGCGAAGGCGGTCGAGCCCGTGGAAGACGCTCATGAGCGAGGCCCTGCTTCAGCAGACGCAGGTGTCGCGGGTGGCGGAGCGGTTCCCGGAGTTCGTGCGGCTGTTCCCATCTCCGCGTGCCATGGTGCGGCGGGGTGAAGGGGCGGTGCTGCAGGCGTGGCGCGGCATGGGCTACTACCGGCGTGCCCGATCCCTGCACGCCGCGGCCGCTCGGATCGTCTTGATGCATGACGGTCGGGTTCCCGCCGATCCCCAGTCGCTTCGTGCGCTGCCGGGAGTCGGTCGATACACGGCCGGCGCCGTGGCGAGCATCGGGTTCGGACTTCGTGAGCCCATCGTGGATGGGAACGTGACCCGAGTGCTCAGCCGCCTGGCCAACCGGTTGGACCGCGCGGATGATCGGGCCGGTCAGGCATGGTGTTGGGAGCAGGCCACGCTCTTGGCACTGGCTGCCCGCGAACCGGGCGTGGCCAACGAGGCGCTGATGGAGCTTGGTGCGACCGTCTGCACGCCTGTCGGACCGGCGTGTGGCACGTGTCCCCTCCGATCCCTCTGCGGCGCGTGGCGGGCGGGCACGCAGGATCGCATCCCGCCGGCCAAGGCAAGGCTGTCCCGACGGCCGCTCCTGCTCCACGCGCTGGTCGACACCCGCGATGGACGGGTGGCGATGACGGAGCGGCGGGAGGGACTGTGGCAAGGGCTGCTCATGCCGCCGCTGATCCCGGCGAAGGCGGCGCTGACCCCGGCCAGACTGAAGGCGCTCTCCGGGGCGGCTCGAGTGGGGCCGCTGCGGGCCACGTTGGCGTTTGCCACCACGCACCGGCAGATCCGCTTCATGGTGCATCGGGCCTGTTTCGCCCGGTCCGCGGACCTGCGGCGGATCTCGCTGCGGTCCTTGCCCCTGCAGGCCGTGCCTGCCGCGGGCCAAAGGGTGATCGCCGCGGCCCTGTCGGCGAGTCCGCGGCGTGCTACCGTGGCCACCTGATGAGGCGACTCGTTGCCATCCTGGTCCTGGCCGCATGCTCCATGCAGCCGGAACGCACCACCGTGGACTCCAACGTCCGGATGCCGGGCGAGCCGTCGACCGTGGCGCGCACGCTCACGCCGGCGGAGGAGAACCAGCTGATCGACGCCATGGCCAGCGCCCAGACTCCGCAGGAGCGTGCCGAGGCACGGCCGCTGGAGCAGGCGGGCGCGAGCGGCCGGTGGCGCGAGGTCCCCACCGTGGCGGGTGTGGCGGTCAAGCGGTGCCAGACGGCGATCCTGGACCAGCGGGCGATCGAGGGTGGCTGGCGCTTCACGCTGGTCAACATCCACGACGAGCCCGGCGAGCTGGTGGTGCACGGCAACGACGCGGAGGGCGTGACCGACGTCACCGCGAGCGTGGGCGTGTTCGGCGAGCGAACCTCGCGCGCCGAGGCCCTGGTGCGATCGTTCCGGGAGACCCTGCAGGAGTATGCACGGGTCAAGCGGCCGCTGTGAGGCTCAGGCCAAAGGCAGCGGCGGACGCGCGTTCGCCTCGGGATGCAGCCGCTCCACCATGGCGGCCACGCGCAGCAGCCGTGCATCCTCCATCGCAGGGGCCTGCAGGTGCAGGCCGATCGGCAGTCGCCGCGTGCCTTCCATGGCGAACCCCACGGGAACGCTGATGCCCGGAATGCCGGCGATGTTGGTGTTCACGGTGTACACGTCGCACAGGTACATCTGCAGCGGATCCTTCAGGCCACCCATGGCGAAGGCGGGCGTGGGGCTGGTGGGCCCGGCGATCACGTCGCACACGCGGAACGCGGCGTCAAACTCGTCCTTGATCCGCCTTCGCACCCGCAACGCGCGGCCGTAGTAGGCGTCGTAGTAACCGGCGCTGAGCACGTAGGTCCCCAGCATGATGCGACGCTGCACCTCGGGGCCGAAGCCCTGGCCTCGGCTCTCGGCGTAAAGGTCGTCGAGCGACTGCCCGGCGCGGGCCGCGGCGCGGAAGCCGTAGCGGATGCCGTCAAACCGGGCCAGGTTGCTGCTGGCCTCGGCGGGCGCGATCACGTAGTAGGTGCTGATGCCGGCATCGGTGAGCGGCAGGTCCACCTCCACCAGCGTGGCCCCGGCGCCGCGCAGCCGATCCAGCGAGGCCTGCACGGTGGCGTTCACGCGCGGATCGTTGTCGGCGCTCAGGTACTGGCGCGGCACGCCCACGCGCAGGCCCTGCACCGGCGTGTCCAGTTCGGCCAGCGGGTCCTGGACCGCGGTGGGTGCGGTGGTGCTGTCGCGAGGGTCCGCGCCCGCCATCACCGCGTAGGTGAGCGCCGCGTCACGAACGCTCGCGGTGAGCGGACCCACCTGATCCAGGCTGCTGCCAAAGGCGACCAGTCCCCAGCGGCTCACGCGGCCATACGTGGGCTTGAATCCCACGCAGCCGCAGAGCGAGGCCGGCTGTCGGATGCTGCCGCCGGTGTCGCTGCCCAGCGCCACGCCGCACAGCGCCGCCGCCGCGGCCACCGCGCTGCCGCCGCTGCTGCCGCCCGGC
>Ga0172372_10008354_pt1 | contig 13680 bp, 12 predicted proteins | sample LakKiv5m_2_FD_114544 | JGI IMG/M metagenome (GOLD analysis project Ga0172372, IMG submission 114544) | Freshwater microbial communities from Kabuno Bay, South-Kivu, Congo - kab_092012_9.5m | ecosystem: Environmental > Aquatic > Freshwater > Lake | place: Democratic Republic of the Congo...
ATAAGGAAAAAAGAAAAATCAATTTTTATAAAATAGAATCATACCTGATTCTAGATAAAAATTCATAAATAAATCATTTTATTTAAATATTTATTTTTCAATTTTGTTATTAATTTATTATTATAATAACAATAAAGTTCTTTAAGTGAATTAGGAAGTTCAGGTAATACACTTAATTGATTATCATTACAATAAAGTGTTTCAAGTGAATTAGGAAGTTCTGGTAATACACTTAATTGATTTTTATGACAATAAAGTTCTGTAAGTGAATTCGGAATTTTCGGTAATACACTTAATTGATTATATCTACAATTAAGTTCTCTAAGTAATTTAGGAAGTTCTGGTAATACACTCAATTGATTATTTCCACAATTAAGTGTTTGAAGTGAATTAGGAAGTTCCGGTAATACACTTAACTGATTCATTTTACAATCAAGTAATTGAAGTGAATTAGGAATTTCTGGTAATACAGTTAATTGATTAAAACTACACCAAAGTTTTTCAAGTGAATTAGGAAATTCAGGTAATACACTTAATTGATTATTATTACATGAAAGTATTTGAAGTGAATTATGAAGTTTTGGTAATACACTTAATTGATTAAAATCACACAAAAGTTCTTTAAGTGAATTAGAAAGTTTAGGTAAAACATTTAATTTATTACAATAACAATAAAGATATAGAAGTGAATTAGGAAGTTCTGGTAATACACTTAAATTATTATATCCACAACAAAGTTTTTCAAGTGAATTGGGAAGTTTTGGTAATACACTTAATTGATTATTAAAACAATCAATATAAACAACTGTATTATAATTTGTAATTTCATCAAATGAATTATAATCATATTCTTTGTCATCATTTTGATATTTAATTTTGATTGTCATTGTGTTTTTATTGATTCGAAAAATTTAATATTATTTTGATAGAAAAATATTAGCAAAAACATAAATCAATTTTTTATTTATAAATGTGTATGTATTAAAAATATTTAATCTAAATTCTTATTAATCAAATACGATGATTGTTTCAATTATTTGTTAAAATTTAATATTGAATGACATTCTTGAAAGATTAACATAAATGTAATCAATCTTACAAATAAATTCCCTTTCTTCATCTGGAATTAATCATAAATTATTTTTTTATTATTATATTCCTAATGTCTCTGGAAGAATTAAATCAATATTTAAATATAAATCACCTCGTCTTTCAGATTCTTCAATTAATAAACCATAATTATGAATAATTATTTGTTTAGTTTTTCTAAGTTCAGAAGATGGAATTATATCAACTTTATATTCTAGACCATTCGGTAATGTTATAATCTTTTGACCACCAACATATAATTTTTCAAGTTCAACAGAAATTACCAATAACAAATCATAATTATTAATAATTTTATATTGGTGTTCTTTAGGATGAATTTTAATAATAATATTTCCAGATATTCGTTCAATACCTTGATCACCATGTCCATAAAAAATAGTTTCCGATTTAGCAAGATTTATTTCAAGTTGAATTTTTTCATGATTAAACATTAAACCTCTACATAAATCACATAAAGACATATTTCTACCAATTCCAATATATCCATAACCTTTACATTCCAGACATAAAACTTTTCTAGGAACTTCAATTTGTTTTTTAATTCCATTATAAATACTTTCTAAATTTGCTGTAGCATTTATAATTGTATCATTTACCTTCTCATTTATAATCTTGTTTTGATTATTGTTTTGGTTATTGTTTTGGTTATTGTTTTGTTTCGTTTTTTGAATTGAAGATGATGGAGATGATTTTGTATTTTGAAAATTTTGATAAAAAAATTTACAAGCTTTAATAATTGATTCTAGATTTTCATTTTGTTTATTATCGAAATAATGTTCATTTTTTTCAATGAATTGTGTAAATATTTTTTTAAATGTAAATCCATTATCATGATTATTTTCAGATTTTCCAAAGAAATTATTTATTAAATTATACCAATTATCTGGAATTGTAAATGAATATTTATAATCGGGTGAAACAAAATTTCTAAATTTGTGGTCGTTATCATATTTCTTACGTTTTTCCGAATCAGATAATATTGTGTAAGCTTCAATTATTTTTTTAAATTTATCTTCATCATATCCATCTTGTTGTAAATGTTTATTTCTATCAGGATGATATTTAATTACTAACTCTCTATAACGTTTTCTAATATCTTGAAAAGAAGCGTTTTGTTCGAGACCAAGTATTTGATAATATAACAACATATTTATTATATATTTATTATAAATTATATTATGTTAAAGTTTATTTTTTTTATTCATCATCTGAATCATCATTTGTATAACAAATATTTGTTTGTTTATCATCTTTTTTTTGATTATTATAATTTAATTTTTGATAATATTCACATATTTCTCCTTCAGTCATTTTTGATAATTTTTCCTCTTCTTCTTCTAATAATTTTTCATATTTTTTATTTATTATTTTAACAGAATCAATCAAATTATCATGATGACTTTGATCTAAATATGATAATTCATCATTAATATTTGTAATTTGAAAATATGGTGTTCCTTCATGGATACAATAATTTTGTTTATTATTTAATATAATATTTTCTAAATAATAATCACTAACCCATACATTTTGTGATTTCTCAACTGTATCTTTATTTAAATATTTTAACAAGGTTTCAGCTTTCTTTTGTGCGAATCCCTTTTCTTGTTGTAAACATATTTTAGTAATTTCATCATATTTCTTATTTTCTAGATGTTCCGCAATTGTTGATATCATTCTAATTATTTTTTGATTTTAATTATCTTGTCATTTCTAATATATATTTAAAAAATTAATTCAATTTTTTTATTTACAAACCTTTATTATTGTTTATTTTAACTTCAATTGGTTGATTTCGAATTACTTTAATTTCATTAAATGCTTTTTCTAATAACATTAAACTCTTATTCCATGTAAATCTCGAAACTAATAATTTTGCTTTTTTACTGGCTTTTTCATATATTTTATTATTTGTATATATAGTAGTCATTGCCATTGTTAAGTCATTCGATGAAATAATACCACGTGTTCCCATTGAAGCATCCATCATATAAGGAGCACGATAAAAAGTTTCAGGAGAAATCATTAATGTATTTTCATTAAATATTTCTCCTTGTCCAGCAAAATTTGGGACAATTTGAGGAACACCAACAGATGCCATATCAAAGTTTGAAAATCCCCAAAATTGACCACTTGAAGTTGATAAACCGACATCAACACAATTATAAACTAAATTTAAATACTCATTTTTGAAATTTGGATGTCCATTTTGAGGATTCGGTAATGAAAATAATAAATATTTTTCCCATTCCGAAGAATCCGAATCATATGTGACTATTCCCTTTTCAATACACATCGTTTCCATTAATTTTGCGATATCCCATCCCCTATCAATCATTCCACATCCTAACATTAAACATACATCCAATTTATCATCTGATTTAAGATTATCAATTTGTTCTTTTAAAAAACTAGTATATCCATCCAATAAAATATCCAATCGATTTTCAAAAATATTTTCCATACCACAATAAAAAATAAATGTATTTTTACCAATTTTTGAACTCAAATCCTTACGTAATTTTTCTTTTGATTTACCTAAATTCATAAAACATGGAGATACACCAGCCGGAAGTATATGAATCGGTTTTTGAAATCTCATTTTTTCCAATTGTTCTTTCGCAAAAAGTGTTGGTACTAAAACACCATCTAAAATATTCAATGACTGAACATCACTATGAATTAAATTTATATAATCAATTGCTAAAAATCCCAATACTTGTGTATTATCTAAATTACATAAACCTCGACGAATTACATTATTAATATAACTAATTACAATGTGTGGATAATTGAATAAAATTAAATGATGTGGTTTATTTACATTAATAACATTAATTAATTTTTGAAAACCAAGTAATCCGGTGTTATCTCCAGCTTCAATTAAATTATATCCAACTTCAGAACTTGTTGTAAAATGATTTTCTATTGCGAATAATGTTAAATCATATTTTTCTGTTAATAATGGTAATAATTGACTAGCATATCTTCCAAAATCATTTTGATTATCCGGTGAATATCCAACCCATAAAACTCTTTCTTTGCTTTTTTCAATATTTTCTAGACTCATATTATTTTTTGTATATCTAGAACTAATTTTTATTTTAAACTCTGTTTGATTTCAATTTATAAACAATAAAAAAATTAATTATCAATCTCATCACTGGTGATGAGTTAGAGGGGAAACTCTCCCTTTTTTAGTCCCTCGTTTCGGAACATTGATTGGCGGCGATGTCGCACAAAAAGAGAGTTGTGGAAATTTCTTCGGTTTCTCCACAAATTCCCAATCATCCCAATCATCCATCCTTCTTGAGAGGCAAGAACAGGAAAATAATAATTGTTTAGTTTATTTATGTTGTTCAATTTTTTAACATGTATTAATCTAAAATAGTATAAATTTATATATAAAAAAATTAATTATCAGTCTTTTTTGAACTGAACATACCCACCCTCCGCGCGAAGGGAACAGAAACGGGTAGACTCTTACCACCTTTCTTCATGAGAGAACCATCGTCCCTCATTTCGTAGGGATCGGGACTTGGTTGATGGTTGTTTCCATCCAACCACTCTGACGATTCATCATCCTCTTTCTTGGGTTTGTTATCACCCACAGCCTGTTTTGGAACATATGGAACCAAGACAGAACAGATTTTCGAGAAAGCCTTTCGACAGTTAGGACACTCAAGAGGAAGAGGAACTGAGGTGTCCACGTTCACACAAGTATGTGGGGGAATTTCCTCGCGTGAAGGAACAGACTTCGAGGCACCCATAATGAGAAACAAGAAGAGAGAAATAATAATATGGATATATTTTATTGAGAAATCAATTTTTGATTATATTGAGTTCTAGAATGTGCTATTTTTTTATCTAAAAACTGGATTTTTAAATGAAACTTTTTTAGGTCTATCAATAGTATCATTTAATTGTTGTTCATCCGATGATTGTTTTTCATCTGATTGTTTTTCATTACAAGTTGGACAATCGCCATCTTCTAATTGTTCTTCATTTATAGAGGTAATTTCTATAAAATAATCATTATTATTGTTTATTGTGTTTATTGTATTTATTGTTTTTAGTTCAGATGTATTTTGTGTTTTTATTTTATTGAATTCAAAATTTAAATTTAGATCAATTCCGACAAGTGATGTTTTTAGATCAATTAATGTCCAACATTCCCAATGATATCCCCAATCAGAATAAGGATATAATACATATCCATTTTTACCATAATCAGATCCCCATGAATTTCTTAACCAAAATCCTTTTTTATCATATCCAACAACAACTAAAGCTTGTCCTCCTTGCCGTAATTGGAATGGTTTTGTTGGCTTCCAAAATTCGGTTTGTGTAATATCAAAAACGGGCATTAATAATAATGCGGGACCATTTTCAAATAAAGCTCTTTTTAAACCAATAATTGATAATATACGGGCATATGATTCAATTCTAAATTGTTTAGCACGTGTTAAATAATCAGATACATTGCCATCTTTGGGAAAGAGTCTATCTGGAAGACATCCTTTTTGTTTTAATATATTTAATAAATCACGTCCAGTCATTCCTTGATGTCCAGAAGTTCTGAGATTATATATAAATTGGGCTGACATATGTTCATCTAGATTAATATCTTTTTTTTCTTGCCATTCTTTAATACAAGCACCGGCTAAAGCTAAACATAAATGTGTTGATTGTTGATTTTGAATAGGTAATAAATCAGGTATATAATTTATGGTTTGAGGTAATTTAATGTTAATTGTTTTTTCACTACTATATTCATAAATTTTATCATGATAATCATCAGGTGAAGGTAATGCCGTTAATGTTTGATATAGTTTTTGATATATAGGTTGATTTTTTGACATATTTTATTATTATTTCATTATTATTTTATTAAAATCTAAACATATCGATTTTCATTTTTTTTGTGTTCATTTTAGATTTACATATATAAAAAAATTGATTCATTTATACTTTTTAAAAAAAAGATTGTAGGTAGAATGTATGTATGAAAAAATAATTATGATAGTTAATTAATAATTGCTTTCTAGAAATGAATATTACTTTTACTTATTTAAATTTGTATTTTGTGTGTGAGATTTCTCTACATGATTTTTAATGTGAAACATATGATTTTATGTAGAGAAATCTCACACACAAAATACAATATAATATATTTTTAAAACACTTCCTAGGAAAAAGTGATAATAAAAACATATTAAACAAAATCAAAATCAAAACCAAAACCAAAACCAAAACCAAAACCAAAAAAATAAAAACAAACGAAAAACACGTGTTTAGAGGGATTCAATATTAATATTGGATCTCTTTTTTTATAATTATGATAATATTGTATTAAAATTGTGGAATATGATGTCCTGTTCTCCAAGTAATTGGTAAATGATTGCTATAAGATAATTTATGCCATTCTCTCGATAATTTACCTTTATTAGTTAATGTATCTGTTAAATCAAAAGCGTTAATTGAAAGATTTACAAGATGAAATTCGGTATCAGGATTATCATTTTCTAGGTGTGTAATAAATCTAGAAATCCAAATGGAATGTCCGATAATTATTGTAGTTTTGCGATAATTAATCCATCCATTATAATATTTATCTCTAATTCTGGTTAAAAATTCTGTATGTTGTTCAATCGCATCATTTTTAAACCAATAACCATATTCATTGATTGTATCACGTAATTTATAATTTAGAAAATCATTCAACGGTAAAAATATATCCTTAAAATGATTACTTGTTAAACCGTGATAATCACTTATTTTATGACCTCTAATTTCAATCATTCTATCATCGATAAATAAATTAACTTTAATGTATTTTTTTGAAAGAATACCTAATAATAAACCTAATAAAGTTTCAACAGCACGAATCATTGGAGAAACTTCCATATCATATGTTTGATTATCTTTCATATGATTTGCCATTTGTGTTCCTGTTAAATATGATTGTAAATAGCCTAATTCGGTTAATTGTGGTTCATTATGAATTGGTTTAGTAGTTCCTCCACCAGCTAAATTTAAATTTGTATCTGTTTGACCATGTCGAAGAATATAAAATCTAGATAAAATTTGATGATTCATTCCATGATTTGGATTTATTTCCATATCATTAAAATCAAATGTTAATTGTCTGTCGTCAAATTCCCCATCTAAATCTTTACCAATATCAGTTGGAGTTGGATGTTTATTATAGACTTCAGTTTCCAAATTATCAATAAATGATGTTGGAACTTTTGAAATTAATTTTATTGATTGTTTAATTTTATTTGATAATTCTAGACGTTCCATATATTTTTATCAAATATTATATTAAATATTATATTAAATACTATATTAATTATTTTTTTATGATGGTATTTTACAAATATATGAAAAATAAATTCAATTTTATTGAAATATCCTAGTATCTACTATATACTTTATAACCTCTAATATACGGTTCAAAATAACATTTTGATTGTGACTGAAAAATTATTCAGATAATGCTAAAAATAGACTTCCAAACATAGCAACGCCAACGATAATTCCACCAGATATAAATAACTCAAAAGCAGTATTATCGGATATTTGATGTTTAGATTTAGAAACACTAGCATAAAATATTAATGATAAACCAACTATATAAAATAATAAAACTATACATAAAACTACATTAAATGTTTTCGATGTCATTTATTGATTGAATAATAATAATAAAAATTGATTTTAATATTCAATTTTTATTATTATGAAAGATACCACAAAAAAAAATTAAAAAATAAAATAAAAAATGGAATCACAATCAATACCATATTTAGATAATGAACAAATATATGTATGTTCAATTTTAGAAAAATGGAATAAATTAAAAAAAATAGATGGTATTGAACGAAATAAATATTTAAAATATTTTAAGAATCCGGAAGCTACTAAAAAATTATCCAAATATTATAGTAATATATATGGTCATTTAATTGAAAAATTTAAAGAAACTGGAATTGATATATTAATTGCAGGTTCATCTGTAATTGGTTCATTTCCACCATATGATTATCAACCAAATGATTTAGATTTTTATGTTAAACATTTAAATAATAAAAAAATAATTAAAATTGATAAAAAAATAAGAGAGGTTTTTCTCGAATCTAAAATAATAATTTTTCGAAAATTAATAACAATTACGTGGTGGATTTTTAACCCTGAAATGACACAATTACATTTAACAATTCAATTAAATACATTTCAAATTGATAGTTGGAGTGATGTATTTATAATTTATCATAGTGATTTTTTGTGTATTGGATATGAAACTAAAACAAATAAATTTGTTTATTTTAAAGAACGTTTTAATCCAATATGGTTATCAAATAAACCAGAATATTCATGGGGAAGTAATATTCTCTCATTTGATGTTGATAATTCATTTGTTAATGTAGTTAATAAATATAATAAAAGAGGTATTCCAATTAAAATGGCTTTAAAAAATAAATATTTAACAAAAAAATTTATATTAGACACTTATTTTAAAGATATATTTGATATTAAAGAACTTATTCAAACCGATGAAGAAACTCAAAACGAAGAAAATAGTAATCAAAATGATGATTATGATGATGATGAATTGGAATTTAGTTCAGTTGATATAATTGATTTAAATATTGAAATCGATCCGGAACTATACCAACGATATAATTTGGATTTACTTTTAGGTAAAAATGAAGATACATTAAGTTCACTATTATCATCCCAAAATGATAATAATTTAGAAAGAATTAATCAAGATGAAGTGGATGTTGAAAAGATGAATAATGATTTAATATATATAAATGGAGAAATTCCAGATACAATTCTTAATAATATGATGGATAGAATTGAAGAAATATACGGTTTTGAAATTATTTTTCAAAGTGAAGACATAATAAGAGAATTTCTTAAAATTAACAATATAATTTTATATGACTATATATCTAATTGTATTCTTGATAAACAATCACCTAATTATTTAATGACATGGAGATATTTTTATCAAATTATACGTTATAAATATAATTACAATATTTATCGTTTAAAAGATTGTTATATTGATAAATTTAAAATGGCATATCATAAATATTTTTCCGTTTCATCAAACATTAATGATTTACTTTATAATATTACTATGCCTCCACTTATTAATTTAATATTATTTAAACATAAATATAATGATACTTTTCTAGAACTTGTAAATATTTTAAATGAGTGTGATAATGATAATAATTTAAATTATGAATTATGTCCAATTCTTTTTACAAAACAATCCATTTTAGTTAGTGGTAAATGTAATCATCAATTTTCATTACAATCATATATTATGAGTTTTGGAACAAAACAAACAATTATTAACTGTCCACTTTGTAGAGCACCATTATTACAACTTAAAATCATATTTTATCCATTAACAACCATATCTAAATTAGAATCTTGAGAACTTGTTTTATTAATAAATTCATTTAATATTTCCTCAAATTTATTCTCATCTCTTGGTTTTATAATTTTTATATCATTTTCATTTTTTTGATTAAAATCTTTATGAAATTCATTTAGAAAATCATCATTTTCTAAATTTCTAGATACATTTTCAATAACTTTATTTTCCAAATTATTTTCAGAAATTGTATCTAGAACACTATTATTTAAATTTTCATTTTCAAGAGAAACATTTTCTAGAGATACATGTTCAATAACTTTATTTTCCAAATTATTTTCAATAGAATTATTTTCAGAAATTGTATCTAGAACACTATTATTTAAATTTACATTTTCAAGAGAAACATTTTCTAGAGATACATTTTCAATAATTTTATTTTCAGAAATTGTATCTAGAACAATATTATTTAAATTTTCATTTTCAAGAGAAACATTTTCAATAACTTTATTTTCCAAATCATTTTCAATAGAATTATTTTCAGAAATTGTATCTAGAACACTATTATTTAAATTTTCATTTTCTAGAGATACATTTTCAATAACTTTATTTTCCAAAACATTTTCAATAGAATTATTTTCAGAAATTGTATCTAGAACAATATTATTTAAATTTTCATTTTCAAGAGAAACATTTTCAATAACTTTATTTTCCAAAACATTTTCTAGAGAAACATTTTCAGAAATCGTATCTAGAACATTATTATTTAAATTTTCATTTTCAAGAAAAACATTTTCTAGAGATACATTTTCAATAACTTTATTTTCCAAAACATTTTCTAGAGAAACATTTTCAGAAATTGTATCTAGAACAATATTATTTAAATTTTCATTTTCAAGAGAAACATTTTCTAGAGATACATGTTCAATAACTTTATTTTCCAAATTATTTTCAATAGAATTATTTTCAGAAATTGTATCTAGAACAATATTATTTAAATTTTCATTTTCTAGAGAAACATTTTCTGAAAGTTTATTTTTATTAAATAGGTAATCTTCTAATTTTTCTAGACGTATTTCGATTGATTCTAATGTGTCTAGAATTAATTCAAGTTTATTAATTATAAAATCCATTATAGTTTATTATTAAAAAAAACATATAAAAAAATTAGATTATAATCGCCATTATAAAAATTGTGTGATTAATTTTAGAATATCATCATATAACATATTTTTTTCTCTAAAATATTCTAAAATTTTATATTGATTTGTCTTATCATAATTCCGTTTAATATTTTTATAATCTTCTTTATCATATCCATCTATATTATTAACATGTATATGGTTATTATGACGATATGATAATAAATAAATTTTAATTGGATGTTTCGGGATGTAATTATTTTTTAATTTTATGATAAAAGATAAGTCAAAATTAATTATTTTTAGAAAGCCTTCAGAATAAAGAAGATTATTATGATTGTCGATATCAGATTCTAAATCAAATGGATAATAAAATACATTTTCTGAGATATGTTTAGCAAATATTTTACATGTTTGACGATCAATAATAAACAACTCCATGTTATTCGTTTTCATGTTTAGCTCATTAAATACATTTCGATAATTTTCAATTTCGACAAATATTCCAAATGTAAAACCACAATTTATTTCCTTGATATTCGAAGAGTATGTGTTATTACTATTATCATAAGTAAAATTATTTATTTCATTTATATTTTTATAATAATTAAAATTTATACTGACAAATGGAGATAAACTAGGATTATTAATTTCTTGATCTATAAAATATTTTATTTCAATCATCTCAATCATTTCAAGTTTAATATTTATGTCTTGAATATTGTTTGAAGTTTCCAATAAAAATTTAAATTTATCATATGAATTTAGATAAATAATATAATCATATTTTGATATTGAATATGGTAATGTTATAATAATTTCACCCGTATCAGTTATTTGAATATTTTTATTTGGAATAACAGCAATAGGTATTTTAACAACACATATATTATTTCTGATAACATAAAAATTGAAAGTAAGTTTTTTACAACTATCGATAAAAGATTTTCTAAAAGATATATTTAATATTGTAAATCCATTATAATGATAAATATCAGTTAGTTTTTCCAATTCATTTTCTTGATTTATTTGTAAAGGTAAAATAACAATATTTTTATTGATTATATAATTTTTATTAATTATATCATCTGTAAATTCAATAAAGAGTTTTGATTCAATAAAAGGTGATGTAGTCGCATTTTGTAATATATGTCTTTGTTCGTTTTTATAATATAATGTTTTTAAACCAATTTTACAAATATTAATTTTATTTTTAGTATGTAAAATAACATTTATTGTATAATAATTTATACCAAAATAACCTCGTAAAAAAGCATTATTAATATATTTTCCAAATATATCTTCAATTTTAATAATATATTCAATATAATTATCTTTTATTTCGGTTTCAATATTGTTTTCGGTGATATCAGACATATTAATATTATATAACGTAATTTTATTATTAGAATTATCATAATAATACATTTCAAATGTAAAATCTAAATTTGTCATTTCATCATTCGATAAGTGGTTTATTATTAAATATTTTAATCTAAAAGCATCAGTATTTACATGATATAAATAATTTATATTTGGTAATATTTCAAATTGACATTTACCAACTCCTCTTCCATTTTCACCATATGAAATAAGTTGGAATACTTTAAAAGTATTTTCGCTATCATTTTGATATAAATTATTCATAATATAAAAAATAATTCAAATGTTATTATAATTCAATTTTATAATTCACCTTTATAATAACATGGTTTTGGTTCAGATGAAGGAATCGCATAAGCAAATGTAGCATCTTGAGCAATACCACACATATTTCCATCTGTAGCATCCCAATAAACATATCCATCTTGTCCCCATGATGTCCCCCAACTGTTTTTAATAATATAATATTTTTGACCAGTATTGGTAATTCCATAACCAACAACTAAAACAGCATGGTCTAATTGGTCTTTTGAACACGTTGAACTTGTATATATACCAGATTTATACATCATTAAATCAGATTCAGCATCAATCGCAACTGAAACGGGACCAACTGTAGCAACAGCATGATAAAGAGCATCAGCATCACCAGCGGGTAATTTAACAACTTGACTAAATTTAGCGACTATATTACTAGAATTAAATGAACAGTTAGTACTAACACCACCTCCTGCGGTATATGGATATGATGATTCACTATCAATACCACCATTAGATACGACATAATCTTCAGCCATATATGGCCAACCACCACCACAACCACCACAATCAGAAACACAATCGACGATATTTTCTTCACTTAGTGAAACTAAATTTCCAGATACATTCGCATGTTGTGCTTCTAAAACTCCAGTTGTACTAAAAGCCCAACAACTACCACATTCTCCTTGATCTTTAACATTGGTCACCCAACCTTTAGCTCTCCAATCAATAGATGTTGGAAGTGTATTAAGGCTATTTTTTGAATATTTATATATTTGATGTTTTGAAGTATCTAAATTATGATTATTTGGAACTTTATAACCTTTGAAAAACATATCCCAATAATCCTTTCCTTCAGATGTAAAACGTGAATGTCCAGCTAACCATGTTGATTCTCCATTTCGAAACTTATTATTTTGTTCTTGAATTTTCATATCATATGCTCCATATTTATAATAATAAAACCATTTATTGGAACTATTAATATACGGTTTATTATATTTATGAATATGTTCAATAAATTGTTTGGTAAATTTGATTCTTTCTTGGTCAGTTAATGTTCTTTCATAATCAATAAAAGGGTTTCTAGATTGACCATATTTAACAAAACATGACAAAATAGATAGAACGACGAAGACAATTGATAGATATTTAATTTTAAGCATAGTTTTTTACAATACTTCTATTTTATCAATTATTCCAAATCAATTTTTTATTTACACTTTTTTAATAAGTATTTCTAGAAGTAAATTTTTAATTATTTTTATTTAATGTTTTTTATTTAATTATTTTTATTTAATTATTTTTATTTAATTATTTTTATTTAATTATTTTTATTTATGGTATTTTGTGGGCATAATTTTATAGTTGCCTACGGCACTG
>Ga0172372_10008355_pt1 | contig 13677 bp, 20 predicted proteins | sample LakKiv5m_2_FD_114544 | JGI IMG/M metagenome (GOLD analysis project Ga0172372, IMG submission 114544) | Freshwater microbial communities from Kabuno Bay, South-Kivu, Congo - kab_092012_9.5m | ecosystem: Environmental > Aquatic > Freshwater > Lake | place: Democratic Republic of the Congo...
AGAGCCCCGCTGCCCGTTTCGTCAGATACAGCCGCCGCGAGGTTGTCAGAGCTGGGCGTTTGCAGCCACGTTAGCACTCCGGTCCCGGGCGTGATCTCCTGAACTTCCCCGCTCCCAGAGGCGACCCGTCCTAGCAGTCTGTTGGTGTTGATCGAATTGGCGACAAAACTGGCCCAGCTGAGTCCTGCCCCCCCATCTGTCACCAGCGCCTGATTTGCTGTGCCGTCTGTTGCCGGAAGCGTCCAAAATAGATCACTGCTTAAGAAATCAGGAGCCTCAAACCCAACATAGTTTGTCCCGTTTGTAGAGCGTTCGTACAGGTACAATTTTCCGCCACCAAACTGCTGATTTCCGCCTCGTGCCTCCAATATCCCGGGATCAGTATTCACCCCGCTAGTGAGTCCGACAGCCTGCACAGCTGATGCCGTCAGCCTCACAGCTCCAGACCCTTTCGCTTTGATTTCGAGTGAAATGGTTGACGCTGTGCCTGCTGGCTGAATGGTTGGCCCGGTCGGCTGTGACGCGTTGACGATCTCGACAAAATGGTTTGATCCAGATCCAGTCAACCGGAGAGCTGTTTGACCGCTGCCTGAGCGAATATCTGCGATTAACGGAGTCAGTATTGTAGGAGACTCGTTAAATACTAACACACCAGTATTTGCCAGCCCTCCGCCTGTTTCGTCTGTGACCGCCGCGAGGAGGTTTGCAGAGCTGGGCGTTTGCAGCCAGGTTAGCACTCCGCTCCCGGGCGTGATCTCCTGAACTTCCCCGCTCCCAGAGGCGACCCGCCCGAGGAGTCTATCTGTTGCGATTTGCGGCAGATCGGTCAGCGCCAGCGCTCGAAACGTCGGTACAGCTGGCCCGCCCGTCGCTGGACCCGCAAAAACCTGACCCGCCGTTTGGGCTGAGAGCGTGAAAACCTGCTCCCATGCGCCGCCAGTGCTGCTGGCTTGAAACGAGGTCCCGTTGTGATAGAGCGCTCCCTCGTTGGCCGCGGAGACTGCGGGAGCGGACCCGGGAGCTTGAAACCGGATTGCCCGATCCGTGATGTTTTTCGTGATTGTCGCAAACAGATCGTTCAACGTCGATCTCACGTTCTGATTTGCCGGAGCCGCGGAGAGGTCCACGGCAGTCAAAAGATCGGTCGGGACCTGGTTCCCCGCGAGGGAGGGCATGGCTGTGATTTTCGTATTTGGCAATCTAGCACTCCTCGAGCTCGATGTGTCCGGTATCCTCCAGCGCGATCAGATCAGCGCCAGTCTCCAAAAGAATCCCGCATGCAAACGTAACCGACTCCCCAGCTCCGTCGAATCGAGGCAGCCAATAGCTGGCCGTGTCGTTGTGATATCGCTCCCAATAAATCACGATCAGATTCCCGAGGTGACAAACTGCGATTGTTGAAAAACATCGATTACCCGCGCCGGGACGAAATACCCGTAGGCAACCGTCCTCACAATCCACTGGCCTGTTGCTGGAATTGCTCCGGTAGGGGAGAAAATCAAATTGGCGTAGTAGTTGCCTGGGAACAACAATAGTACGTCAGTATCCAGCCAGCCCTTGGCATAATCCCGCGCCAGGGTCGAAAGGGCAGGAGTCTCCCCGATTTGCCAATAGGCGTCTGCTGGGAGAAACGACCGATAGAACAGCCAATCAGTTGCGTTCTCGTCAGCGTTGATCAAGTAGCATTGCACACGACACACGACCAGGCCGCTGTTATCCGGGACCCTAGCAGAGGCTGCAACAAATGTCTGGTAGCCCTGCTCCTCTGACGAGAGATTCCAATTCACTCCGAACATGTGCGGAGTGATCTCGTGATACTGGACCCGCGCCATCTCCGCGAGGAGCCGCATGTGTTTCAGCTGGAGCATGTCAGGTCCCCTCCGATCTGCCGCACTCCGACCAGGTTCAGGCTGTCATCTGTTCCAATAGTAAAACTGCCCCGGTCTACCATGACCGCGATCTGTAACCGCCTCCCGGGTTGAAGGAGATAGGGCTCCGGGAGCGGCTGGACCGGGTCCGCGCCTTCGTTTTGATAGCCCGTGATTGCGTCTGACGGCGCATAAAAAAACGGGGTCCACGTGTCTGGAAAATTGCTCTCACAAATCATGAGCCACCAGCTGGCCGGGAGCGGAGCTGGGTTGGTATAAATCAGCTGCAATCCGGTCAAATACACTGGTTCGTGGTAAAGGCTTGAATAATAAAGATTTTGCTGCCGCCCCGAAATAAGCGTATGCTCGGAGACGCGAAGCAGCGGGATTGTTTCGATCCAGGGGAGCAGCGCCATATTATCCGCCAAACAATTTTAGACCGATCCAGGTAATCGTGGCATCTGACGCTGTGAGCGACGTTGCCGAATTGACGAAGTCCATTTGCAGTTTGCTTTGTCTCGACAGGAAAAACGGGCAGCTCAGGGGCAGCACTGGCATGACCTGGGACCCGGAGCCCGCAACCGCTGTGATCGAGCTTCCGTTGGTTGTCGATCCCGTCGCCGCCTGAATCACGTTCCACGCGTAGCCCGTCGCCGTGTCTGTGATTTTTACCGTCACTTGAGGATTCGAGAAATTAACGTTCGCGGAAAAAATGAGCGCATCTGAATCGACTTGGGGAGTGAAACAGGTCACCCGCTGAGAAGCCGTAGTTCCGTCGAAGCCGATCAGCGTTGAGAGGTAGAGCGGCTGCCATGATTTGTACTTTGCCAGGACGGTCCGCACAAATTCCGAAAAGAGATTCTGATAGATCATGAGACCCTCTAATTATCTCCCGCTGGGAGCGGCTGGAGAAAACCACCCCACCGCCCCCAGCAGGATAGGAGGAGCCGCTGAGATAAGCAGCTCCCGCCAGCTGTTAGCCTGTGACACCCTTGGCTCCGAGGCCCTCGAGAATGACCTGAATCCGGAAATTCCGCGTCGGAGTGAATGTGTTCAACGCTTGGACTGTCGTATTGAACTGGTACAGGCTTTCAAGGTGCCTGTAAACCGGGAGCCGGTAGACGTAGCCGAAACCGTTGTTGACCGCCGTTTCGTTCTGGACAATCGTTGCAGTTGCGTCCTTGTTGTTGGCCATCTGCACACCGCCGGCATATCCGGAGACCCCATAGCGCGAGGGGAACAGGCAGAGCGGACCCTCCTCAAACGTGGTCTGGTTGTAGCTGAATCGGAGATAAATCCCCTCCAGCGCTGCCTGAGCCAGGTTGGTCGCCAGAATATCGTCAGCAGCAAGAACACCCGTTCCAATTCCGGGGTTGTTGGCCAGCCCCAGATTCGCGCCCGTCTGCACCGTGTCATCAAGAGATCCAGAGATCAACACCCGGACCTGAATAGACGTGATCCATGCTTCTTGCGACGCGGGGAGCTGCCTCGACACTGACATGTTGGTGTCAATTTTGCTCTTCGTATATTGCGTGGTGCCGTTCATTTCGGTCGTAGACTGCCCGACCGGAGTGGCAAAGAGCTCGAACTCCGAGGATCCCAGCGCCGTCCCCGCCTGAACTCGTGCAGTATCGTAGAGCCGGAGACCGTAGAACGAGGCCAGCCTCGCTCCCGGATTGGCTTTGATGATCTTAGAGATCATGTCATAACTGTCAGGGCTGACATGATCGAGCGTTGACATCAAAGCGCCGCCCGCGAAATTGAGCCTGTTTGCGTAAGGCTGTTGACCGTAGCTCATAATGTTATCCTTCCCCCGGTACTGTTCCCGGATGGTTTGTTATTGGTTTACCCTACCCCATGAAAGGGTCAGAGTCAGAATAAGCGCCAAACGGAACTTCTCCCGGACTATAGACGCCAATTCCCGCGAGGCCCGCCCGCTGTGCCTGCAACCGCGGAGCGGTCAGATTGTCCTGGTAGCTGATTCCAATTGCTCCCATGCCGTTTGTCGCAGCTGGAGCCGGAGCCGCTGGACGCGGAAAAAACACGTTCTGAGCGCCAGGGAGAAGAATCCCGTTGATGACTTTCGCACCAGCGACCGCGAAACCGCCGAGCGTAATGTCACCCGCAAACCTGCTCATGCCGATGCGATTGGCGAGCATCCCGAGCAGGTAGGCGACCGCACCGGTCCTGGCCGCATCCATGAGCGGTCCGGGTCCACCGATAGCCGGAACCATCGAGGTTACCGCCTGAGTGAGCGCACCCCCTCCCGCCAGGGTCAGCCCCTTGGTCACCAGGCCGAAATTCGGATTGCTCCGCCGTCGTCGAGAGTGCATGGCGTGCGGGTTGCGTCTGGAGCGCCGTCGGGTTGTCGAGAGCGCCTTTTTATGTCGTCGCATTGTGTTCCCTCCTGTGGGATTGACGAGCATGAGCGCCGCCGGTCCCGGGTTGATCAGTTTTGTCTTGGCCATGTGGCCCTCCTAGTTGTGAATCCCGTCAGCCTCGATTCGATAATCGCCGCCAACAATTTTCAAGTGGCCTTCTGGAGTAATCTCCAGTTCAGGCATGACCCCTGTTTCCTCTCCAAGCTGGTGGTAGTAGATCGTTTCGTTTTCGTGTCCCAGATGAGGTTTGCTGGTCTGGTATTCGATTTGCTCGATCTCTCCGCAGCTCTCCCCTGCCGGGTTGGCCCGGTACGCTCCCCCGACCACGTGCAATTTTCCGCGGCTGTCAGCCGCCAGGAAGGGAGCACGATCTCCGGGAAATTTCCACGTTTTACCGTCCCGCGTTCGGATCAGCCGGAGCCGTCCCAGCTGCGCGACCCGTGCGGGAGTCCCCCGCGGAGCGTCTACGCTGTTTTCCCGGGTTGCGAGTCTCCCGTTGAACGTCTGATAAATCTCACGAACGGGAGGATTACGCTTGGTTCGTCGTCTAGCCTTATCCGTCAAACCAAATTTATACCAGCTGGGAGGATTCTTTTTCTTCCAGTATTCGCGCCATTCTAGCGGATACCATTCCCAGGCAAAACTGCCCCGCCGATTACGATAGTATTGCTCAAAATTTGATATTTGTTCGTCCAAAATATCAGGGAATTTTCTGGTATACTGTTTTTTGACAATGTCAAAAAGTTCCTCTCGAAAATACTGCGTGGCTGCTTTTTTGGCTGCTGCCATGGTTGCTCGGGTTGGTTTGCCTCTTCCAGCCGGAACAAAGAAATGATGTGCTGTGACCACCTCACGCAATAGCTCAACCTTTGCAGGATACTCTTTCAACAGCTGCTGATATTTTGCTCTTGTCGCGGGGATTGCTTTTGGTATTCGACGCAGCTGCTTATCAGTAAGGGGTGGATTTTCCCGCCGCTCCGCGGTCGTCGCCTGGTCGAGGCCGCGCCGGATCTGCTCCGCCGTGAATCGATCCGTTGCCACCAGATCGCTCCGGATCTCCGTGGGAGTCCGCCCGACCCGCAGCCCGACCCGCGCCAGCCGGCCCAGCTGCGCCGCGGTCGCCTGTTTTAGTCCAGACTGATAAACGGGTTTGGTTGCTCCCGGATTGGACAGCCGCGCCGCTCGCAGCTCCGCCGCCCGGGGAGCCAGTTTGATGCCCGTATCAAATAGCTCCGCCTGACCAATGGCCATGGCTTTCTGCCAGGGGGAGAGATAGCCCGGAGGCCCCCCGCGAAAATGCCGCGTGACTTCAATCGGATGCTCCGCATCTTTCTCCGCGGGGTTGCGCCTCTCTCCCTGCATGATCTCCTCAGCCTGGTCGAGCAGGAGCGCTGCCCGCGTGGGGTCGATCTTGTGTTTCCGTTTTGCTGCGGTCTTTGCCTTGCTGGACAGCTCCAGATAGAGCGCCGGGTCATCAAGCGCCCAATTTTGCGCGAGGACAGCCCGGAGGAGATGGTCAGCATACGCCATGACCAGATCCCGCTCCGCTCCGCGTTTGCGCCGTCCGAAATCAATTGTTCGACGATGTTTCGCGCCAAACTCTATTGACTTCGGCATGCCATCAAACTCCGCGTTTGCTGTTCGTCGGGTCCGGGTCCCCTTCGGGAGCTGAATCTTATCCCGCTTCGCCGCCGCCTTCGCGGCTGCCCGTGCTGCCTGTGCCTCTCGCTCGCGTCGCTCTGTCTCCAGCGCTCCGCGCCCCAAGTACATCGCCTCCGCGGTCTTGGTCGAAGTGTATTTCCCTGCCCCGTAGATTTTCCGCGCCGCATTGATGGCCAATAACGCGTTGAAACCGGGGAAAATGCCAACTTCGACGCCATCACGGGAGATCAGATATCGCGGATTGTGCACGCGTGCAACATCCAGATGGTCGATTCGATCCGCCTTGATAAGCGTTTTATTTTGTCGCCGTCCCATGCCTATCTCCTCAACAACAGCACCAGCGCGACCAGTCCGACCGCTCCCAGCGCCAGGCCAGTATCAGGGCTGACCCCGATTGCTCTCCCGATGGTCCCGCCAATTTGATCCGTGATTGTCTCCCCAGCGCCCTGCTGCTGCTGCTGCGTCGGAGACGGCTGGTAGACGGGGACCGTCTGCCCGCTGGCCTCTGTGCTTTCTGTCGTAAATTGAACTGAAGCCCAGCTGATTTTCGGATAGAACCGCTGAACAATCGAGAGTACTGAATCTCGAAGATCTTCCGGGCGTCCGTAGTCTCGACCGCTGTAGCCTGCAATCTCGACAAACGGATTTGCCCAGCCTGCCAGCTGATAAACTCTGACCAGCCCCTGGACGTAACCAGAGGCCGCCAGCGCTCGCTCGATTTGCGCCAGCAGATCGGGGAGATTCTGGAAGCTCACATCCTGCCACCAGTCCGAAAACTCGGCCCCCAGTTTGAACGGAGCCCCGCGAGAAACCATTATCGGCGCCCTCCCGTCGCTGCAATCAGCACAGCACCCCCCAGCACGATCCAGAGCCATGAAGGCACCCCTTCCCGCTGACCAGCTGCCGGAGCGCCGGGAGCAGGAGCAGGCTGCATGTAGTACACTCGCTCGCATTTGTTTGTATTTGGGTTGAACAGCTGCCCCTCGGGACATGCGGGAGGCATACAGCGCCCCGCCTGCTCCCGATAGGGGGGAGGACAGGGAGGACGCGGAGGAGGAGCCGGAGCGGGAGCGGGAACAGGTGAGCGGCTCGACGATCCCCCAGACCCTGAGCCGCTTCCCTGCCCCGCTCCTCCCGGAGCACCAGGGGCACCCTGCGCCGGGAACGGGACGCAGTTAAACGGGTCTTCAATTGGATGATAATAGCCCGGAGGACAGTAGCCCGGGAGGATTGGATTATAATCCCGATAGCCCCAACCGGGAGCCGGAAGAAACGAATCCCACGACGACCCCTCGCCCCAGTAGTCTCCGAAGCCCCAGCCGCCGTCGAACCAATCCCAGCTGCCCGTATCGGGAGGCACATAGAGAAAGCCGAGACCGGATTGTGAGCGGATTTGTCTCATGGTTATTTGCGAGCGACCAAAACAGCCCCGACCGCCACCAGGGGCAGCCAATTTGGGATCTCAATTCCCGCAACGCGAAACGACCCACCGAGCAGCCCGCCAGCGGTCGCTGGAGCAGGAGCGGGAGCAGCTGCGGGAGCCGGGACCACACGATAAACAACCATGGCCGTGTAGTTGTTCCCGGTCGAATCTTGAATCAAAATTTCCTTCACCCAGTCCCCAGCCTGCTCCGCGGTCCAAGGGCTGGTCATCTCGATTTGTGCGGTCCCGTTGCTCTCCGTCCGATGGCCATAATCGGCATTAAGCTCCCCGGTCGCCACCCCGTTTTTATAACTTGACCAGTAGATGGGAGCTCCGGGAGGAGCGCCGATAATCAAAAAAGTTGCTTTCTCTCCGACGCGTTGAATCGGGTTGTTCACCCGGAGAGTGATCGGGATTGGAGCGCCCAGCCCCCGTGTACGTTTGACAGGCCAGCCCATTTTATCTCCCCCTCTTTCCCAACAGAAACGCACCCAGCACGACACCAGCCAGCGCCGCAGCCCACCAGTTGACACTGAAACCGGACGCTCCGACCGTACCAGGCACAAACGCCGGACCGCCCGGACCCGGAACAATTGTCCCGCCTCCCGGAAACTGCCCGCGAAACCGGGGATCGTCAGGAGAGTAATATCGACCTTGTCCCACGCGAGCACCAACGACATCAATTCCCCGATTGATCCAGTCTGCCCAATAGGGGTCTGTCTGTCCTGAGACTATTCCTGTTTGCCAATCCCACGGATTCATTGTTTACCCTCACCAGATTTGATAGATCCATTCCGATTGTGTCGGGTTGCGCCAGCCCGGAGCAGCGCGAGGAGTCCCCCCCTGCCCGTCCGCGGTCGGATCGAGCGCTAGCCAGCCGCGATCTGTCTCCGCCTCCAAATAGACATGATCGAACATTCGACCATCAGCGGATTGCGCGATAAACCGCGAGAGATGCCCGAGAGAGGCCGCGAGCGCCGCGAGGAGAATAGCTTTGTCATCACAGTCCCCCGACCCCAGCTCCAGCGTTGCCACCGGATCTTGCAGGCGTTCCGTGTCGAGCGGATCAAGCCGATATTCGATGCGATCCCGTACAAACTCAAACAGCCGTCCCAGCTCCCCCCGATGTTCCCGCGCCGGGAGACCCCGCACCAATTCGAGCGCCAGCCGTCGGATTGCCTCGTGACGGTAACCGCGAAACTCCGGAGGCAGCTCTCCCCGGACAGCCTGAGCCATCCGGTCGAGCGTGCGCCGTGTTCCCGTGATCCCGTCTGGCAATTTTTCAATCGACAAAAAACGCACCCGGGAACCGTAGTCCGAAATGAAAATTATTGTCAAGAGAAAAGATCTTGCATTGGCTCGCAGTTTGGTCAATTCTTGGTGTGTTCCTTAGTGATTTTCTTGGTGAAAACCTGTCATTTCTTGGTTAAAGGAGAAAAATGGCTCGACCAAAAAAAGTTTCTGAACCAGAGATCATTTCTGAATCAGCCACTGAAAATTTTCCCGAGAACAGCCCGCCCCCGGTCGCCCGCCAGCATCATCGCGTGGTGACCACGTATGAAAAAACGATCCCGCTGGGAGAGATCGAGTCAGCCCCCGCGGAGGAGGAGGAGCAGCTGATAGAGTATTTCGCACCTCCCATGGAGATCCCGGAAAACGCGGACCCGATAGCGGAGATGTTTCGCGATTTGCAGATTGAAAAACGGTCCCACAGCTGGACTATGGTAATCGAGCGTCTGCCCAATTTTGACAAGGACTCTCGTTTTGACACGGGAGCAAAACGGGTCAATTGTGGGACGCGCCCAGTCACTCCGGATTTTATCGAGGAGATTCGTCGGGAATTTGCCCGCCCGGGGAGATCGAATCATTTCCGCGTGTTGATCAAACGGGATGGAAGAATTTTTGCGCACTGGCCCGAAGCGCTCTCTCTCGAACCGCCCCCGGTCGAGGAAATCATTGCAGAAGAGGCCAGGCAAACCGGGACCGCCAGCCCTGCCCCGTTTTCTTTCGGAGCCCCGGACCCCTCGAAACAGTTCAAGCAGATGGTCGACCAGATTCGCCAACTGGCTGAATTGAGAAGCGTGCTCTTTCCCGACCAGATCCCCGCCCGGGTCGAGAATCCCGCGCCGCTGACCGAGGAGGCAGCCCTGCTCAAATTGCTGGCCGCTGATTCCGATGTTGTCGATCGCGTGAGCCGTCAGATTTCCAAAAGACTCTTCTCCAACAACGCAGAGCCGGAAACGTCTTGGCCCGCAGTCCTCGCCGCGGGTTTGCAGTATCTCCCGACAATTCTCCAGCAGCTGGGTTTCCGTCCACCGGAGCAGACAGCCGCGGTCAATCCGGGTCCGCAGCTGGTCCCTCCGCGGGAGTCAGCAGCCCCCCTTTCTCCCCCGCCCCCGGGCCCGCCTCCCCCAGCTGAGAACGGTCCGACCCCGGAGCTGGTCTTACTGGGTCGAGTCCTGCAGTATTGCGCCGATCAGATCCCCCCGGAGGGAGCCGCCGCATGGGTTGATGGTTTCGCGTCTCAAAATCCCAGTGTCTCCCCGCTGATAGAGCTCTTTCTAGCAATGTCTGCCCCGGACTGCCTCGCGTTCCTCCGCAGCTATTTCCCGGCTGCGGCTGGGATCGTCGAGGCCCCCCATGCGCCGGGTTGGATCCGCCAGCTGCAGGCTGCTCTCACCGCGGAACCTGACCAGGCAGAGGAGGCCCGCCCATGATTCCCGCTGCCCTATCGGATTTTCTTGAGCAGCTGCGGGACCTGGCTGACCGCGCCGACCGGGATCGGCTGCTTGTGCTGTACCCTGAATTTGCGCGAGAGTATCCGGACGTGGCCCGATCAATTGAGGGGTTTGTGTGTGCCGAGACTCCGGAAATCGGGAGAGAGCGCCTATTTCGTGACTTCCCTTCTCTTGGCGTTCTGTGGCCGTTCACGCCACCTGAATGGCGTCAGCGGCTGGAGGTCGCCTTTCGTTTTCTCCATCAAACCTTACACGGGAGAATCAGACATGGAAACCTTATCGAATAAACTGACCCCGCTCGCGCTGTTCGGGTTTGTGATCGTCGGAAACGTGGCTTTTAATTTGGCTGCGGTCGCCAGCGTCAGACGGGAGCAGGACACCTATACCTTGAATTTGATCGACGGATCTGAGGTATTTTTTTCCGGGAATCAGGCCGCTGAATTTGAACAGCTGCTGACGAATTTTGAACGCCATGCCAGGTTTGGCGGTCTCCCCCAGCAGCCGTCGACCCTCCTCCGCCCCCAGTAGTTCCCTCCCCTGCTCCAACAAAAAAGCCCCTGACCTAGAGGTCAGGGGCCACACACATGAACACTCGAGAACAGTCTACCCGGAGACCTGTTTCCGTTCTAGCGCTGTCTGAATCCGTCGGGATCGCTCCTCCTCCGGGAGATCCCGACCGAACGAGGTCAAATAGGTTTTGCCCCGCTTGGCTCCCGGATCGTCCAGCCAAGCCTCGACTCGCCCATCCCGTTTCGTCTCGAATCGGACCCGTCGCCGGCCGGCTGTCGGTACGATCCCCGCCCCCCCGCCTGCGGAAGGTCCCGCCGCCACCGATGCGCCGGATTGTCGGGGGCCCGAGAAGCCCAACCGGAACCGTCCCCGGGATCGGGATCTTTGCGCCGTCGGGGTCTGTTCCGTCTGAGCATAGGCCGGAGCCAGCGCGGGAGCGACCGGAGCCGAATAGACCGGAGCGACCGAACCGACTACGACCCCCTCTGGAGCAGATAGCCCGATAACCGCATTTAGCACGATTAAGACTAGTAGCCCAGCCAGCGGGAGGACCGCGACGATTCCAAACGTATCCCACCAGTCCGGGAGATACTGCCGCCACGCTTGCACCGAGGTCGCCGCGGGAGTCTCCGGAGAGGAGGGCAGGGAAGCCGCCCCGGTCGCCGTGACAAACTCTTTTGCAACCGACCGTCCTGCGGAGGCTGATAGCTCCCGCGCCTGGCTGGCAATAAACGCGAGTTGCTCCCGCCCCAGCCGCGCCGCTCGATCTTCCTGCACCTGCTGCCGCTGGTCGCTGTAGTGGGTCGCTATCACGGTCGCAGCGGCAAAAACCATCAAAACCGCGATGACCGCTTTCCCGACCAGCGAGACCGCCCGGACCAGCGTTGTCGGAGCGTTTGCGGCCCAGCGCCCAGAGTACCAGAGCGCCAGGTCTGCAATTGCAAAACCGAGCAGGGAGACCCTCGCCAGCCCCTCAACTGATTGCCACTGGTGCCAGATCAGCACCGGGAGACACCCGACCGTCAGAAGCAGACAGAGGAGACCGTTGGCCGTTTTCAATTCTCGATAAATTTGCATGTTTTCTCCATTTCAAAGAGCGGGGAACCATATCCCCCCGGGCAGAATTGCCCAGAGCGACCCTACCACAGACCGTGGGGACACACAATAGAAAATATTAAAAAATAATAGAAAACCTATTGACAGCCTACCCGCAGCTGTGAGACTGTACGGGTCGAGGGAGTGAGCAATAACGCTCACGACAAACAAGGAGATACGACAATGTTGACACTTGCGACACTGACCGGTAGCGAAAAGCAGATCACCTGGGCGACTGAGATCCGTGAGAATAAGATGGCCACCTTCGCGAAGCTCCTTACCAAGATTGAAAACGATTTGACGGCCAAGATCGGCAAGAGTCGTCCGAATTACGAGAACCGTGATGCGCTGGTGGGTATTGATATCCGAGCCTGGGCGCGCGCAATCGAGTTGATTGCAGAGTTGCGAGATCGCCAGGCCGCGCAAACTTCTGCTTCGTTCTGGATCGATCGTCGCCGGTTCACTGTCGCCAGCATCGCTTCTTACGCTTTCGACGAAGTGGCCAAGGACGAGAAAGCAAAAGAAGCGTTTCGGACTTTATCGCACGAGGACGGGCTTAACGCCGCACTCGCAACCGTTCGACAAGTCAATGCCGAGTAAGAGGAGATTGACGATGCCAACGATGAAGCTCAACAAGCGCAATGATCCTTCCTCTGATGCCGAGAGGCGTTGAGCACAGAATCGCCAGACCTGTCAGGCACGGGAGCGCAAGTGATCCTTCCTCTGATGCCGAGAGGCGTTGAGCACGTCAACAGATTGGAGTAAACATGGCGAAACCGTATAGCCTCGAATCACTTCGCGAGGAGTATTTGACCGAAAACGACCGCCGCGGGGGAGCAGGGCAGGGGATCACGGTCCGCTGGTTTGTGACCCAGCGGCTGGACAGCAGCCCGGCATGGATTGTGCGGAACGTGACCCGCGACCTGGAGCGCATGTTGTTACGTGATTTCAGCGTGCTGCAGGATAGAAGCGTATCAGGCTCGACAGCATATTATCGGCTTGAATCAGAAGGAGACCAGTCATGAAATTTTTTGAGACGCATGAACCAGATTCGACCGCTTATGTAAGCAGTGTACCCGTTCAGGTTGGAAACCTGGAGCGCCATTTTGTGAACGTCCCGATTCGATCAACAACAGATCTCGATCAGATCCGGGCAGAGTATACGAAAAAACTGCAAGCGGAAGATTACGGGGAATTTGCCTGTTCTCTGACCGTGTTCCGCTCCGAGTCAGATCAGATTTTGCGACCCGGATTCACGTTTGATTTTCGTGTCTTTGCGTCGGGAGACTGGGGAGACGAAGAAGACGAGGTGGAAGACCTGGAGAGCGAGCTGGACGACGAGAACGAAGAGGAGGAAGAGGAGGAGGGAGAGGAATGAGCGAGAAACCGAAAAAACAGATCGCTTTGATACTGACTCGGGAAGAGTACCAGCGGCTCCGCGATCATTGCGCCGCTCGAAATATGCACACGATTTCCGACAGTCAGATTGCCCGGGTTCTGGTGCTGAACCAGCTGGACCGGGAGGAGGAGCACCATGAGCAGCACCAATCAGCGGCCCGCGTGGGCGTTGCGAGAGTGTAGCCGATGCCGTCAATACGCCGTGGCGTTGTGCCAGGCGTGGGATTTAGACAGGGGAGCGGCTTGCGCCGCTCCCGTTTGCGCATGGCATCGTCACGGGTTGCAGCTCCCCCTCTGCCCGACCCATGGCAAAACCGCGGGGAGACCCGCCAGCAAGCCAAAACAGGCAGCACAACAGGGAGGTCTCTTTGATTCTGGAAATTTTAGATAGGCCAATCGCCTACCATCGCTGTTTCGTGACTCTGACCGGGAGCGTGACTGCCGCCGTCCTTCTCTCCCAAGCGGTCTACTGGTCCCGTCGGACCGCGGAGGGTAATGATGGATGGTTCTGGAAAACTGGAGCAGACTGGGAGGAGGAGACCGGGTTGACCCGATATGAGCAGGAGGGAGCCCGGAAAACGCTGCGCTCCCTTGGATTCTGG
>Ga0172372_10008357_pt1 | contig 13674 bp, 13 predicted proteins | sample LakKiv5m_2_FD_114544 | JGI IMG/M metagenome (GOLD analysis project Ga0172372, IMG submission 114544) | Freshwater microbial communities from Kabuno Bay, South-Kivu, Congo - kab_092012_9.5m | ecosystem: Environmental > Aquatic > Freshwater > Lake | place: Democratic Republic of the Congo...
CCCCCTATGGTCGATCCCCCCCTATGATCGATCCCCCCCCACCCTCCTCACACAACGGCCACGCTTACCCAATACGCCACACTGGCATTCAAGCATATCGCAACGCTTGGCGGGTGGGCCTGTATTCGATATGATGCGATGATAACGCACTGAAGGAGTCGCCCACCATGGTCTTTTTTTTGGAATGTTTACTCATCGTGGATGCTGTTTTACTCGTGGCATTGGTGTTGTTGCATGCAGCCAAAGGTGATGGCTTTGGGGCCATGGGGGGCGACGGCAAATTGTTTGTACCCACCCGGGGATTAGAAGACGGCCTCAACCGGCTCACCATGGGGGTGGCCGCCATGTTTTTTATCCTCACCCTGTTGCTGAGTGCCATGTCATGACCCAACCGTGGGTGCGGGGGTGGCTTCTGGTGGGGCTTATGCTCATAGGGGGAACCCTCACCGAACTTGACGCCGCCACCCGCAGGGGGGGCCGTCGTACCGCCGCCTCATCTTCGCTATCATCCCCCCCATCCGCTTCCCCCTCGCGTCCCCCTTCTCGCATGTTACCCCTGGTGATCGTATCGGGTAACCACCATGTCAGCAGCCCTTCCATTCAACAAGAAAGTGGGTTGATGGGCGTCACCGACTATGACCCTTTTTTGGTGGTGCGGGCCACCCGATCCTTACAAAACATGGGCCTGTTTCAATCGGTACAAGTGACCATCAATGCGGTAAAAAATGCCCATCAATGGGTGGTCATGGTCAAAGAAAACCCCCTCGTCGGGTCCATTCAACTGCGTGGCGTCAGCGTGATTGCATCATCCGACATCATGGCCATGTTGCAATCAAAGCCGGGGGCCGTGGGCCATTATGCCGACTTACGCACCGATGCACGTGCCATTGAGGCCTTGTATCAGCAACAAGGCTATCCCTTGGCCAAGGTTACCCAATTTATTTGGCCATCAACAGACGGTGGCCCCCTGATCTTTGAAGTGGATGAAGGCATCATCGAACGCATCGAGGTGACGGGTAATATCCAAACCAAACCCTACGTTATCACCCGCGAATTATTGACCACACCGGGCATGGTATTCAATGTGAAGCGATTGGGCGAAGACATGCGCCGGGTCTATAATTTGGGGTATTTTACTGGCATTCAACCCGACATGATCGACCCCATTTCATGGCGATTGTATACAGGCGAATCGATACAAGGCCATGTGCTTCGGTTTAAGGTGGATGAAAAACCGTCCAACACCACCTTAACCGCTGGGGCCAGTTACAGTGCCGTGATCGGACTCACCGGCACCCTCAGTACCCACCTGGATAATTTGTTTGGGACAGGCCAACTGGTCGATGCCCAACTACAGGTGGGACGTGCCACCACCATCCAATTCAAATATTTTAACCCATGGATGTGGGAGGGTCGACGATCGTTTATGGCCCGTGTATGGAATCGAACAGGGTCGGTGGACCAATTCATGCTCAACACCAGCACCGTCACATTTCGTGATGAACAAGCCTTTGGGTTTGATGTCATGTTTGGCATTCCCATGTCATATGAATTAAACCTCACCCATACATTTAAGGTCGAAAATGTCTATTTACCCGGCTATGACTTGCGTTATTCATTGCAAACCTATCGGTTTGGACTCTCATATGACACCCGAGACGTACGGTTTAACCCCCTCAATGGTCATTATGCCTTCGGCTCGTTTGAATTTGCCTTGCCATTGGCCGCCACATCCCTTGATTTTTTACGTTTGGATATGGAATGGCGGTCATTTTTTCAAACCTTCGACAAACAAACCATTGCCCTGCGAACCAGTGTGGGGGCATTGTTTGGGTCTCGCATCGAGGATTCGCGACTGTTTGCCAGAGAATATTACCGGGTGGGCGGCACCTATACGGTACGGGGGTGGAATGATTTTAGCCCCTTTGCCATTGGGGCCAGGCAGTGGTTGGCCTCGCTGGAATACCGATGGCAGTTGCATGATATGTTACAAGTCGTGGCCTTTGTTGACACGGGGTATGCCACCAATGACAACCCGTTTAATTGGGGGGCCTTCCGCATCGGAAAAGGGGTGGGCGTTCGCCTGAACATCCCCGCATTGGGCCCCCTTCGGTTGGATTGGGCCATGGGGGATTATGGGGATTCGGTGGTGCATTTTAGTATGGGGCATGCGTTTTAAGGCCCATCATGCGATACCTAACATGGATCATGGGATTATGGATGGGGGGATGCGTAGCAGGGGGATGCATGGCCATTGTGGCCAGTGATGACGTCAAATATTTTGACATTGACCAGGTGGTGGATGTGTCGTGGGGAAAATTAATCTCGGTGTATGACCAACCCACCTTGCAACGCATGACGTTCGAATCGGATACCGCCATTACCGTGCTTCAACTGGGCCTAACCTGGGACAACAAAGAAAACACCTATCGCCCCGCCATCAAACAAGTGATCACCCTCAAAAAACGATCTGGCCCGCTTACCCCACCATAATGTTGGCCCAACGCTTGGCCCGCCTTTATAACGCTGGCTTAATCCGACAGACTCGTCCGTCTCTGCCACTGCCCACCCGTCAAGAAACCACCTATCAAGGCGTGCCCTGCGTCTCGTTTGCCAGCAACGATTATCTGGGCCTGGGCTCGACATGGCCCAGCCACGCCACCGTGCAAGGGGGGGCCACCGGATCGCGGTTACTCAGCGGGGCGTATCCAGCATTGGGTTCATTTGAATCGGCGTTTGCCAGCTGGTTGGGCTACGATGCCGCACTGATGGGCCCATCAGGATACCAAGTCAACGTGGGGGTATTGTCATCGGTATTAACCGCTGATGATGTGGTATTTGTCGACAAATCCATCCACGCCAGTTTATGGGATGGGATTCGATTGTCAGGGGCCCAGGTGGTGCGGTTTCCCCACGGACAGGTGGATGCCTTGGCCCATCGCTTGCGTCACCATCGCCACCAAGGACAACTGGCGTTTTTGGTCATCGAAGCCCTGTATTCAATGGCGGGGGATTGGGCCCCCTTAGCTGACATGGTGGCCGTCGCCAAAGACCATGACTGTGGGGTGGTGGTAGACGAAGCCCATTCATTGGGCATTGTGGGCCCCGAAGGCCGGGGATGGGTGGCCGCCCACGGCTTGCAAGATCAGGTCGATATTTGGTTGGGGGCTTTTGGCAAGGCATGGGGCAGTGCCGGGGGCATTGTGGCCACCAGCACCGACTGGATGACCTGGTTGCAGTCAACGGCCCGCCCGCTGATGTTTTCGACCGCACCCTTTCCCGGCATGGTCGAACGCAACCATGCCATCCTCAGCCGCATGCCCGAATTGGACGGGGCCCGTCACCAATTGGCACGAAACAGTCAGCTGGCCGGTGGCATCGAGGGGTCGCCCATTGTGTCGTGGCCCCAACCATCGGTGGCCCACGCCCAGGCATTGGCCACGCGATTATGGGCGCATCGCCTGTGGGTGCCCGTCATTCAATACCCCACCGTACCCAAGGGACGCCCCCAGCTACGCCTCTCGCTATCCGCATGCCACGACCCAGCCGATATCCAACGGGTGATGGCCCTGTCTCAGGTTGGGGCATAACATGGCACCCGTGATCACCGAGTGGGCCGGCAAAGGACCAGGCCTGGTGGTGTGGTTGGGGTGGGGAATGGCCGCCCATCAGGTGAAGCCCCTATTGAATGGGTGGCACGCCTTGGTGGTGGGGGTTCATCATCCCCATGAGTGGTCCACGGTGGCACCAAGCATCCCCACAACATGGCGACAACTGGGCATATCGTGGGGGGTACACGGCATGACCCAACCCGGTTGGGTCATCGCGGGGGCCTATGCGGCCCCCCATCCCGGTGTGTTGCGGTTGTTTGATCGCGATCCGGACCGGTTTATGACCCAGTTTTGGGAGGGCCACCCCCCCCACCCCCCTGTTTCGACCGCCATTCTTCGAGACGGGTTGGCCTGGTTGCAATCCGCCGATTCAACGGCCACCATGACCCACCAACAATGGTGGCATGGGGGGATGGACACCGTGATCCCAGTATCAGTGGCCACCCAATGGGCCGCGTCGAGCAAAACACCCTTGTCCATCATGCCCAAGGCCACCCATTTGTCTTGGTTGTATCGCACGTCCGATAGGGCGACGCTTCAACACCACCTGGGGATGTGGGTGTCGCGCCACGAATCCGAACGCCCATGAAAGCAGCCGAAATGTGGTTACAAACCGTGGACACCCCGCCCCCCGTGTTGATGGTGGTGGGGCCCACCGCCGTGGGAAAATCTGAGTTTGCCATCACCGTGGCCCGTGCCTGGTCAGCCCCCATTATTTCGGCCGATGCGTTTCAGGTGTATCGGGGCATGGACATTGGCACCGCCAAAGTGCCCCCCGCCGATCGCATGAACCCCATGCACCATTTAATCGACTGTTGCGACCCAACCGATGCCTACACCTTGGGGGATTATCTCACCGCCTGCCGGGCGTTGTTGCAGCAAACCCAACACCCATGGGTGATTTGTGGGGGCACCGGGTTATATGCCAACGCCCTGTTGTTTGGGTATGAATTGGCACCCAAAAGTCAGTTTCGCACCGTTTTAGACGATGCCTATCAGCGTGACGGCATTGCACCCTTGTGGCAACGCTTACAAACACTCGCCCCTGACACCGCACGCACCATCGATGCCAACAACCCACGACGGGTGATTCGGGCCTTGGACCTGGCCCTGCAGGGTCAGGCAACGCCCCGAGAACAGGCCAATCAAACGCCACGCCCGGATATTCGGGTGGTGGTGTTGCACGCAGCACGCGACGTGCTACACCAGCGGATTGACGCACGGGTTCGCAACATGATGAGGCTGGGATTGGTCGACGAAGTGAGCGGATTATTGGCGGCAGGGGTATCGCCAACCGGGGCGTCGTTTCAGGCCATTGGGTACAAGGAGACAGCCCAATGGTTACATGATAAAATACGACCCCTTCATGAACTGGAATCGATTGTGACCATTAAAACCAACCAATTCGCCAAGCGACAACTCACATGGTTTAAACCCTTTCAATTTGCGGAATGGGTAACCATATGATCACGTGGGTATCCGGTTTGTGGTGGCAACGACTCAGAATGATTGCCTTGATTGGATTCGGCGCCATCGTGTTTACCGTGGTGGTGATGTCGTCTCATTGGTCCCGCCGGGTGTCGTTGACGCAAGGCAAGGTGTCAGATGTCACCATTTTCAGTCCCCGGGATATTGCCTATCAATCCGAACAAGATCAGAATGAATACCGTTTGTTACTCAAACGACGCATGGCGATGGTCGACAGGGTGTATACCGTTGACCCTGTGATCAATGAACAAATGGTGGACGAATTGGACGCGTTGTTTGGGCACCTTCGCATGGACCATCAATCCAATCTTCGCGGCAAACCAGCGACATTACCGTTTGATATCCCCCGTACCATTCAACAAGATGTGACGCAAATTGACCTCATCGAACGGGTCACCGTACGATGGTTGGGCGACATCATTTCACGTGGCATCAAACCATCCGACTTGCCCACCATTCAGCAAACCATTCAATCGACCCCCCCCCAAGAATTAACGCCCGAACAATCAAAGGTGGCCATCACCTTGTTGCATGCCATCTTAAAACCCAATGTGACCTACAACGATGTGTTAACCCAAGCCGCACAAGAACGAGAAGCCGCTGCGGTTCGTCCCCTCACCTCCCAAGTGCGTCGGGGGGATCTCATTGTCATGAGGGGCGAAGTGGTGTCAAACGACGACGTGGCGATTCTCACCGCCTTGGGCATGATGGGGTCGCAGTTGCAATGGGCCAAATTGATCGGCACGTTGGGCGTCGTCACCATCTTTATGATATTGGTCGATCGGTTTGTTTATTTTTTTGTGCGCCGCATTTATTTTCAAACCAAGTATTATGTGTTATTGGGTCTCATTAGTTTTATTGTCTTGGGTATTGCCCGGTTAACCGAAGAAATTCATTGGGTGAGCCGTGGAATTGACGGGTATTTTTGTATTCCCATTGCCGTGGCCGCCATGATGGTGGGATTGTTGATTACCCCCCATTTATCGTTGATTATGTGTGTGTTATTGGGGTTGTTGATTTCGATGTCGTATGAGTTTAATGAGCTGGTATTTTTATATCTGTTTGTGTCATCTGCCGTGTCGACCTTTGCCATTTACAAACGGTATAGCCGCTCCCAATTGATGGTATCGGGGTATTGGGTGGGCGTTTGTAATGCGGGTTTGGTGATCATCATTGGGTTATTAACCGCCCATTATGACCCGTTGTGGTATTTGTCCAATATGTTGGTGGCGTTTATTGCGGGGGTGGGGTCTTCGATGGTGACCTTGGCGTCACTGCCTTATATTGAAGGCCTATTTGGCATGACCACCCAACAAACCCTGCTGGAATTTTCGAATCTGAATCACCCCTTGTTGCATCGGTTGCTGATGACGGCACCGGGCACGTATCAACATTCGTTGATGGTGGCCAATTTGTCTGAAGCCGCCGCCGAAGCCATTCATGCCGATGCGGTGTTATGTCGGGTGGGGGCCTATTATCATGATGTGGGCAAAATGAAGCGTCCCCTGTTTTTTAGTGAAAACCAAGTGGCAGGCGACAACCCCCATTCTTCGTTATCCCCCCGTTTGAGCAAATTAATTGTGGCGGCCCATCCCAAAGATGGGGTGGAATTGGCCAGTAAGTATCGGTTACCGCCCATCATTAAAGATTTTATGTTGCAACACCATGGCACCTCGGTGGTGTCGTTTTTTTATAACCAAGCCATGGTGGTCGAAGACACGGTCGAAGAAGTTAACATTGAAGAATTTCGATATGCAGGGCCCAAACCCCAATTTAAAGAAGTGGGAATTGTCATGTTGGCCGACAGTGTCGAAGCCGCCGTCAAATCGATTGAAAAACCCACCCCCCATAAAATTGAAGCCATGGTAGAGCGTATTTTTCAAGAAAAAATCGAAGACCATCAATTGGCCGAATGCCCCCTTTCGCTGTTGGAATTAGAGCGCATCAAAGATGCCTTTTTACGCGTTTTTAAAGGGGTCTACCATTACCGTGTTGATTACAAAGAGGAATTAGAGGCCATCCGGTTGGCCCATGAGAAAAAAAAGAACCCATGAGCATTCAAGTAAATGGTCGGGTTAAAACGGGATTTGATGTGGCACACTGGCTGGGCCTTGCCTGCCAATGGCTGGGCATCCGAACCCCCGTATTAGAGGTTACGTTCTTATCCCGAACGGACATGAAAGCCTTGAATACCCGTGTGTTGGGCCATGCGTATGTCACCGATATTATTACATTTGATTTATCTGACGGTGCTGACTGGTCAGCCGAGTTGTATGTGTGCATGCCCCTGATTCGCCAGCATGCCCGCCAACAAGGGGTGGTGGCCGATCAAGAATTGCAATTTGTATTGGCCCATGGGTTGTTACACACCAAAGGGTATCAAGACGACACCCCCCACCAGCGTGAGGCCATGTTTGAGGCCCAATATCAATTATTGGCGGGTGTCAATGGCTAAATGGTTCGCAACCCGCTTGACTCGAATCTTACAAGCCAGTCATGGCCTATGGGTGGCATTGAACCGTGAGGTCCACATCAAACTGCATGCCATGGCAATGGTGGGATGGGTAGGAATGGGCCTATGGGTGGAATGGGATGCGCTGGCATGGGCCCTTATGTGCCTGGGATTTGCCATGGTAGGTGCGATCGAATTATTGAATACCGCCCTCGAATGCATGGTAGACGCCTGGTGCCAAGACCCCTCACCCGTGGCCAAGCAGATTAAAGATGTGGCGGCAGGGGCCGTGTTGTGGGTGGTGGCACTGGTCACCATCATGGCCAGTCTCTTGCTTTATCGGCAGGTTATTGCGTAGGATGTAATGAATATGGTTAGCACTCATTCACCGTTATGGGCCGGATTGTGTTTGCTGGGGATACTCAGCATGGTGGGGATTATCGAACGCTCGATACGACTGGGCAAGGGCACAGGGGGACTCGACTGGGACGCCCGGGCATTGTTGGCCTTGTTGGGCACCCTGAGGTGGGGCATTGGGTATGTGGTCACAGTGTCATTTGCGTATTGGTGGGTCATTATCGGGCGTATTAACCCCTCTGAATTATCGGCCTTCGATGCGGTGTCGGTGTGTGTATGGGTGGGTCTCAGCATGATGGTAACGGGGGTCATCATACCGGGTGTGGTGATTGAAAAATGGCCTGAAAAAGGGCCAGGGTGGGTCGCATGGGGCATGCGACTCACGCAGTGGATTCGGCCTTGGATGGGGCGATGGGTATTAACCGAGAAACCCCCAACAGGGAACCGAACCAGGGCCGATGAATGGATGGGGATGGTTGAAAACAGCGAGACCAAAACCCCATTGGAAATGGAAGAGCGGCAAATGATTCACCGGATCATGTCATTGTCAGACACCGTGGTGCGTGAAATCATGACGCCCCGATCGGATGCCATTGGGTTGGATGTAGAGGCCAACATTGGGGACGTCAAACGCATTATTGTGGAACAGGGTCATTCTCGGATTCCCGTATATCGTGGCACATTTGATACGGTGGTGGGGTTTGTGTATGCCAAAGATTTACTGGCCATTTCAGAGTTGGGGCATACCGAGCCCCTACAAGCCTTGATCCGCCCCGTGGTGTTTATCCCCGAAACACAGAGTATTGAGGCATTATTAAAGGTGATTCGGGCTCAAAAAACCCATTTGGCGATTGTAGTCGATGAGTTTGGGGCCATGTCGGGCCTGGTCACCTTAGAGGATGTGATCGAAGAAATTGTGGGGGACATTCAAGATGAATATGACGATGAAACACCGGATTGGATTCAATTGGGGGAGCAACATTACCAGTTGGATGGGTCCATGGCCATTGACGATGTGGTCGAGCGGTTGTCGTTGCCGATTCCTGAAAGTGAAAACTATGACACGATTGGGGGGTTTGTCTTGCATGAATGGGGAGAAGTGCCCGCCATTGGGGATGTCATCCCTGTTGGAACGTATGAATTGGTGGTATTGGATGTCAGTGACAACCGGATTCGCAAGTTGGAATGCCGACCCGTCAGCCCGCGCATGCACCCAAGCAATCAAGCTGACACGGTATCATGACGCCATCACCCGAGCGTTTGACCTATCGCGTGGCGCGCCATGGCACCGTGGTGGGCATGAATGGGGATGGGCATGGCGAAATTGTAGCGGGGGGGGTCACCATCAGTATTCCGGGTGCATTACCGGGAGAGTCGGTGGCCTATGAGGTGTTGCGACAACGCCGTCGCCGGGCATCTGGCCGACTAATCGCCACCCCATCGGCGTCACCCTGGCGTACTGATGGGGTATGTGGGCATTACCCACTGTGTGGCGGATGTGCATGGCAGGGGGTATCCGCCACTCATCAAGCCCAACTCAAACAGGACCGGTTACACGGGTTGTTAAGCCGTGCGAATCCGGAGTGGGTCACGACGCTGCAACCCTTGATCGCAGCACCCGCCACGCAACACCACCGCAATAAAATGGAATACGCATTTGGCACCCATCAGGGGCAGGTGGTAGTGGGATTAAAACAGCGGGGGGCCTTTGATTCGGTGGTCAATACCCCCCAATGTAACGTGCAACTGCCATGGTGGCCATGGTTGCATGAGGGTGTGACGCAGTGGGCTAATGCAACAGGGCTTCCGGCCTATGACCCGGTCACCCATGAGGGGGTTTTGCGGTATGTGATGGTGAGACAATCGGCCCATACCGGACAGGTGGTGGTGGTGGTGGTCAGCCGACACGATATCGCCCCCACGATGAGCGGGTTATGGCACGCGTTATGCGGGCACCCTCACATTCAAGGTGTTGGCATGGCGGTGCAAGACACCGACTCGGATACCGCGTTTTCGGAGCATGTGGTGACCATTGGGGGCACCCTAATGTTGTCAGAGCAACTGAATGGGGTGTCGTATGATGTGGCACCCTATTCTTTTTTTCAACCCAACGCGTTGCAAGCCCCCACCCTATACCGGGTCATTGCATCAATGGCCGACACCCAGCCGTCGGACGGGGTGTTAGACTTATATTGTGGGGGGGGTGGCATTGGGTTGTCGTTGGCCGCATCGGTGGCATGGGTGGTGGGGATTGAATCCAACCGGTTTGCCATTGCCGCTGCACACCGCAACATGGCAGATAATGGGGTATCTAACATGCAGGTGATCGAGGGAACGGTAAGGCGCGTGTTAAAAACCATCGCATGCACCCCCGATGTGGTGGTGGCCGACCCACCCCGTTCGGGGATGGAGCCCAAATCGATAGGGCGGTCCTTGGCCTTAAAGCCACGGGTGATGGTGATGGTGTCATGCCAGCCGACGACGTTGGTAAGGGATTTGTTACAATGCGAGACCTTGGGGTATACACCCCGCGTCATTCAAGGGGTGGACATGTTCCCGAACACCCCCCATGTGGAAGTGGTGGTGAAGCTGACCCCCAGCGGGGGGGGATAAAAATGTGATTCGGAGACCTGTTTGTATTTTTTTGGCCCCGAACCCCAGCAGGTGTTTATTTTTATCCCCACCCCAACCCTCCCCTAAAGGGGAGGGAGTAAGATTGTATTTCGGGGACCTGTTTGTATTTTTTTGGCCCCGAACCCCAGCAGGTGTTTATTTTTATCCCCACCCCAACCCTCCCCTAAAGGGGAGGGAGTAAGATTGTATTTCGGGGACCTTCGGTCCCCGAACCCCAGACCAGGGGCGGAGCCCCTGGACCCCAAGTGGATGAAGGCACCTATTTTGCCTCTTGTTTTGGGGATCTAAAGGGGTGAAACCCCTTTGCTGGGGCCTGGGGATCGAAGATCCCCAGAATCATTTTTTACTCCCTCCCCTCTGGGGAGGGTCGGGGTGGGGGTAAAAATTAACCACGGGGTGTGGGGCCCCGCCCCACATATAAAAAAACCACCCCCAGCTAGGGCAACTGGGGCTGCTGGGAGTAGTGGGGTTGGTCGGCGTTCACACCACCTGCACGTGCACCCGCACCAGCACCCGCGGCCGGGACTGCTGAGCCATCACTACTGAGGTTGAGGTTGAGGTTAAGGTTGCTCCAGAAAAAAGCTCGGCCTTCAACTGAGTCAGAGTGCATGGTGGGGACGCTGCTTGTGCTGGGGGTGCTGAGACTGCTGGGGGTGCTGTGTGTGCTGTGTGTGCTGGGGCTGCTGGGGATGCAACGCGACCAAAACCAAAACAACTAAACAAAATCGTTTCTGTTCTTCCTTCGAAAAGCCTGCCCTTCATCTCACTCAGAGTTTGCGCTGGGGGTGCTGGGGCTGCTTGGGGTGCTGGGGCTGCTGAGACTGCTGGGACTGGTGGGGGTGCAACGCGATCAAACCTAAAACAACCCAAACATTTCGTTATCAGGCGACCGAAAGCAGCACATTTAGATTGACTAGACACTGAATCCGAACTAGACACTGCAGACAAATTGGCCGCGGTAGGCCGCCCAAAACAACTACAAGATCCCATCATAAACCTCCATCAACATTTTAACATCGGAATAAAATAATCAATCGAAAGAAAGACAAGCAAGAGGAATAAGTAGTACTTAAAAGAGACAATCCCCAGCCCTTGGGAATCTTTTTACCATCATGCCATCAATATGTCAACATCACACAACAAAAGAAAAAAAATAAAAAAACAATCACAACCACTTGTTAATCCCGAACCTCTTACTAAATGCCGCTGAGGACCAAAGGTCCCTACACCATGGCAGCGCGTATCAACCGTGCAAACGCCGTGTTGTGCTGATGACTCGGACACCGTGCCACCACATGGGCCCGAATGGGCACCCCCACCAACGCCAAATCCCCCATTAAATCCAAACACTTGTGCCGCACCAATTCGTTGCGAAACCGCAAGGGCGATAAATACCCATCTTGGGTAATAATCAACGCATTCTCGGTGCTACCACCCAACGCCATCCCGTTTGCCTGAAGAACCGCCACTTCTGACTCAAACCCATAGGTGCGGGCCGGGGCAATCTCATCCACATACCCATCGACTGACGCCACCCAATCAACCCATTGGGCCCCCACAAAATGGTCTGGATAGTCGATCATCACCGTCCAACGGGTGCGGTCGGCTGGATAAAGACTCAACTGGGTCGCCCCCTGCTCATAATGCAGGGGGCTCGTCACCACCCATGGGTCGGTGTGGTGCCGAGGCAACGCCAACAACCCGGCCACATAAGGACGTGCCGATCCATCTAAAATGGGAATCTCGGGCCCCTCAACGGTCACGTGGGCATCAAAAATACCCATGCCATACAAGGCCGATAACAAATGCTCTGGGGTCAGGATGCGAATGGTCTGATGGGTCAATAACGTGGCCCTGGCATTGGGTAGTGCATACGTAGCCAAGGCCGGTATGCAGTGACCTTGTTGCTCGAATACAATCCCCGATCCCGGCTTGGCCGCTGATACCGTCACCGAGCACGCCTGCCCCGTGTGAATCCCCACACCCTGCCACCCCATAAACCCCACCCGACTCATGATGCCCGTGACCGCCCACCCCACGACAACACCAGGGCCATGGCCACACACCCCATCGCAAAATAAACAAACCCACCATCCAATGGCGACAAAACCGATAAAAACCCAATAAATGGCCCTGCCACACGGGCCCCACTGCCAATGCCTTCAAACACACCCATCATCGCCCCCCTCGACTCGGCCGGTGCACGGGTAGAAACCCAAGCCGGTAAATACGCATTCACCAATCCCACCCCCAAGGCCAATACCGCCAACCCACCCAACAACGATATCGGGGCCACACTGCGCCACAACACCACAAATGCCACCCCCGTAACCAACAACCCAATGGCGGTCATGGGGCCCATTTTTTGGGGTGCCCGTCGAATGATGCCCCCTTGAATCACCAACGACAACAACCCAATATAAAGAAACAAGGCACTGTTTTGTCGTTCTGAAAACCCAAATTGCTGAAACGTAAACACCGAAAATGTGCTTTCAAATGCCGAAAACATCATCATGTAACCCACCTGACACGCCAACAGAAGCCCCACCAACGGCTGAGACAACGCCGTACGAAAGACGCCCCATGACCATCTCGAATGGGGGTGTCGAACCAAGGGCTCGGGCAACCACCACCACGTCATCACAGTTGCCACCAAAGACAAAGCAGCCGCCACCAACCCCGGCACCAAATGCCCATGCCCCCCCCAATCATATAACAGCCCCCCCAATGCCGGCCCTAAAATAAACCCTGTGCCAAAGGCCATGCCAATCACCGCCATGCCTTTGGGTCGATCGGCCTCGGTGGTGATGTCCGCCACATAGGCACGAGCGGTTGAAATGTTGCCCCCCGTAAACCCATCCAACAACCGTGAGGCCAACATCATCCAATAGGTGCCCGACAGTCCAAACCCCACATACCCGATCATCGAACCCAGTTTACTGAGCACCAAAACGGGTTTGCGACCCACCCGATCTGACAAACTCCCCAACAAAGGAGCGGCCACGAATTGACTGGCCGAATACGCCGCCACCAACACACTTAACATGGTGTCAGACGAAGCAAACTGAAGCCCAATTTGTGGCAAAATAGGAATCACCAACCCAAAGCCAATCAACTCGGTGGCAACAATCA
>Ga0172372_10008360_pt1 | contig 13671 bp, 11 predicted proteins | sample LakKiv5m_2_FD_114544 | JGI IMG/M metagenome (GOLD analysis project Ga0172372, IMG submission 114544) | Freshwater microbial communities from Kabuno Bay, South-Kivu, Congo - kab_092012_9.5m | ecosystem: Environmental > Aquatic > Freshwater > Lake | place: Democratic Republic of the Congo...
AGGACGGGGTTTTTTTGTGGTGCGAACCGGTAAGCCGGAAGCTTACATCATGTCGCCCATGCCACCCATGCCGCCCATGCCACCCGGCATCGGGGCATCGGTCTTGGGTTCTTCAGCGACCATGGCTTCGGTGGTGATCATCAGACCCGCAATCGAAGCGGCATTTTGCAGCGCGGTGCGGGTGACCTTGGCCGGGTCGAGAATACCCATGGCCACCATGTCACCAAATTCACCGGTAGCCGCGTTGTAACCGAAGTTACCCGTGCCTTGTGATACCTGGTTCAAAACCACCGAGGCTTCATCACCGGCATTGGCCACGATCTGGCGCAGCGGTTCTTCCATGGCGCGACGGGCGATGCTGATGCCTACGTCCTGGTCGTGGTTGACACCCTTGAGATCCTTGATGGATTGCAGGGCGCGAACCAGTGCCACACCACCACCGGGTACGATGCCTTCTTCCACGGCAGCGCGGGTCGCGTGCAGGGCATCCTCGACCCGGGCCTTCTTTTCCTTCATTTCCACTTCGGTGGCTGCACCGACCTTGATCACGGCAACACCGCCCGCCAGCTTGGCCAGACGTTCCTGCAACTTTTCACGGTCGTAATCAGAGGTGGTGTCGTCGACCTGACGGCGAATCTGGGCGATACGGCCCTGAATCTTGTCCTTGCTGCCCACACCGTCGATGATGGTGGTTTCTTCCTTGGAGATATGTACGCGCTTGGCACTGCCCAGTTCGTTCAGGCTGGCCTTTTCCAGGCTCAGACCGACATCTTCAGCAATCACGGTACCGCCGGTCAATACAGCGATGTCTTCCAGCATGGCCTTGCGACGGTCACCGAAACCGGGTGCCTTGACGGCGGCTACCTTCAGGATGCCGCGCATGTTGTTGACTACCAGCGTGGCCAGGGCTTCACCTTCCACGTCCTCGGCGATGATCAACAGCGGACGACCGGCCTTGGCGACGCTTTCCAGCACCGGCAGCATGTCGCGGATGTTGGAGATTTTCTTTTCGCAGATGAGGATCATGGGGTTTTCCAGCTCACAGTTCATGCTCTGCTGGTTGTTGATGAAGTAGGGTGACAGGTAACCCCGATCAAACTGCATGCCTTCGACGACATCCAGTTGGTTTTCGAGGCCCGAACCTTCTTCTACCGTGATGACCCCTTCCTTGCCGACCTTCTCCATGGCTTCGGCAATGATTTTGCCGATGGAATCGTCCGAGTTGGCAGAAATGGTGCCGACCTGGGCGATGGCGTTGCTGTCGGTGCAGGGCACGGACATTTCGTGAATGGCTTCGACGACCGCGGCAGTGGCCTTGTCGATACCGCGCTTCAGGTCCATGGGGTTCATGCCGGCGGCAACCGCCTTCAGACCTTCGACCAGGATGGACTGAGCCAGTACGGTGGCCGTGGTGGTGCCGTCACCGGCGACATCGGAAGTCTTGGAAGCGACTTCCTTCACCATCTGGGCACCCATGTTTTCGAACTTGTCGGACAGTTCGATTTCCTTGGCGACCGATACGCCGTCCTTGGTGACGGTCGGTGCGCCAAAGCTCTTTTCCAGTACCACGTTACGACCCTTGGGACCCAGGGTTACCTTGACGGCCTGGGCCAATACGTTGACACCGCGTACCATGCGGCTGCGGGCATCATCACCAAATCTTACGTCTTTTGCTGCCATTGCGATTTACCTTTCAGTCTTTTTAATGAGGGATGTTTGAAGGGGCTGTGAGGATCAACCTTCCAGCACACCCATGATGTCTTCTTCACGCATGACCACGACTTCCACGCCGTCGATCTTGACTTCCGTTCCGGAATACTTGCCGAACAGAACCTTGTCACCGACCTTGACCTGCAAGGGGCGCAGTTCGCCATTGTCCTGAACCTTGCCATTGCCTACGGCCATCACTTCGCCACGCATGGGCTTTTCGGTGGCGGAATCCGGGATGACGATACCACCGGGCGAGGTGCGTTCCTCTTCCAGGCGTTTAACGATTACACGATCATGCAAGGGACGAATATTCATCGTACTCTCCGTTTTTTCGACTAAAAAAATTTTGTTTGGGCGGAATGATCCCAAGGGCTCATTCGAGGTGCGTTGTTAGCACTCGCCTTGGGTGAGTGCTAATAATAACGACGATTTACCCGATGTCAAGACGTGTCTTCAACGCACGGGTTTCATGGTACGATGTCGCCCCCTTTCAACCTGCCCCCGAACAGTGTTATTCCATGAGTCGATTGCTGGATATTTTTGCCCAACAGGTGTCCCCGGAACAGGAACGCTTTGATGCCGCCGAGGCTGAAGCCATGCGTAAACTGCCGCCCAAAGCCCGGTCGGAATACCTGATTGCCTTCACGCCCCGCAGTGGCAGTTCGTGGCTGACGACCTTGCTGACGCACACCGGACTGGCAGGTCGCCCGGAAGAATGGCTCAATCCGGGTCACCTGCCGGGCATACTGAAAACCCATCCCTGCAAGGATCTGACCTCTTACGTGCGCCGCATTCGCCGACTCATGCTGAGCCGCAAACGGCGTACGTTTGGTATCGAATGCAGTTGGTTCCAGTGGCGGTTGTATCTGGATGCCAATCAGCAAAAGATATTGCCCTTTGCATTCGATCAGCACATCTACTGGACCCGACGGGATTTACTGGGGCAGGCTCTCTCGCTTTACAAGGCCACGGAGACCGGCCATTTCCATTCGGTATCCGGCAAGTCATTCGCCTCCCCGATGCCTGTAGTGCCGGACGACGGTTCACTGTGGAACTGGTTTTTGCACATTTACCAGCAAGAGTATGGCTGGACCCAGTATTTCAGGCGGCGGAACATCGTCCCGCTAGCACTCTGCTACGAAGACTTGTGGAGTGACACTCCGCTGACCCTGACCCGCCTGCTGTCGGCCATAGCCCCCGAGTTGCCGCCAGAAACCGTGATACAGGCGGCCCGTGCCGCAAAAAGCAATCATCAAAAGATGGATGACACGATAACCCGTGATTTCAAGCTGGCGTTTTACGCCCGGTATCGCGATGAAATCGAGTTCTGCATCGCCAACCGGGGTCAGTACAGCGAACAGGACATCAGAACCCGATTGACCTTACCCCCGGCACAAACCCAACCGCCAACCGGAGCGGTGTCAGTCGTCAGAAAAACGGAAAAGCCCTGGCCCCCCGTTTTCGACGGTTCTCCGGGATTTGAGGTCGATACGGGTACCCACGAGGTCGTAACGCGGATTCTCAAGGCGCAGGCAGAGCAGAAACCCCTCTCCATCATTCGCCTGGGTGATGGTGATGCCACCGTGATCGGCTACCCTGAATTTACCCCGGAATCCGAGTTCGAATACTTTCTGAAGCGTAATTTTGGGCAACACGGACTCGACGAAAACCAGAAACAGGACTATGTACGCCGGGTGCGTCAGGCGGTGACCGCAGCCGATGTGGTGGGAGTCGTCAGCGGGAGCGAAATGACCCGCTTTACCCTGGTTCGCTATTTGATGGCTTTTTTTGGTCTGGCGAAACCGGATGTGGCGATTACCCATTTGTCGCTGCATCGTCATTTGCAGGAAAAAAATCTCTACCACCGCCTGCTGTCCGGGCAGGCCCGTGTCGGGCTGATTACCTGTCGTGATGTGGCCGACCAGGTTCGTCACCGGTTCAACATTAACCAGGTGATCTGCTATCCGGTTCCTGAACAGGCTCACTTTGCGGCCAGTGAATCCGTCGTGGCACGCCACTTTCCGGACCGGTTTGACGCGTTATACCAATCCCTGCAAGTACCTCAGCCCGGCATGCTGTTTCTGGTCGGTGCCGGGCCACTGGGCAAGGTGTACTGCCAGTGGGTCAAGGAGCGGGGAGGCATCGCGCTGGACATTGGCTCGATATTTGATGCCTGGGCAGGCATCAGCACACGTAGATACATGCGAAGTGAAACCGGGGGACTGAATGCCATTTACCGCCTTGACTGACGCATGACCCGGGGCCTGGATCATCGAACAGTCCAATCGTAGCCTCGATGCAGCGGAGCGAAATCGAGGAATTTACGGTGGAGGTACTGATGATCATTCTGGACAGCCGTCCCGGTTCAAGGCCGTCGTGGCGAGTGCCTGGTGATTCCGCTGTGGCCAAACCTCGATTGCGTTTCACTTCATCGAGGCTACATCGCAAGGCCGGCCCGGGCAGACAGATAGTCCGTCAGAATATCCGTCCCATACCCCGGGTGGTATAGTACAAACCTCATTTTTCTCCGGAGCATCCTGTCATGAGCCTGGTACAAGACGATATCGACCACATCGAACAGATCGTCAGGAAGCTGGTCACGGATTTGACCCGCCCCCATTCATTCCATGAATACGACGAATTTGAGCAGCGGGAACGCATCATCCGCGTGGAAGAAGAACTGAAGCATCAGCGCGAACTGATGATGGAAGGCTTCAAGCAGATGGATAAACGCTTCGAGCAGATGGATAAACGCTTCGAGCAGATGCAGATCGAAATGAATAAACGTTTCGAGCAAGTGGATAAACGCTTCGAGCAGATGCAGATCGAAATGAATAAACGCTTCGAGCAAGTGGATAAACGCTTCGAGCAGATGCAGATCGAAATGAATAAACGCTTCGAGCAAGTGGATAAACGCTTCGAGCAAGTGGATAAACGCTTCGAGCAAGTGGATAAACGTTTCGAGCAGGTGGAAAAACGTTTTGAACAAATGGACAAACGCTTCGAGCAGATGACAGCCCGCATTGATCGCTTCATGATCTGGTCTTTCGCGACGACTGTCTCGGTAGGGGGCGTGGTCATTGCCTTCATCAAATTAACGTGATGCGCCTGCGCAATGGTGCCCTGATCCCGGCCTGATGACTGTGTCATTTCACACAGTTTTGCGGCATTTGACACAGCACAGAATCCATCCGATGACCTTCAACGTCCATCTTCGTTTTTGCGTATGTGGTGTCCCGCTTCTGGCGATGTTGCTGTCCTGCGTTTCTGCCAGGGCAGCTTCCCTTGAATTGCGGTATCCCGAAGCCGGATCAATCGCGTTGCAGGTCGATCAAATGACCCGAACCGAGGTGCTGAATCGTCTGGCGATGCACCTTGGTTTTGTCTGGCACGCTTCCCGCATTTCTCCGGCCCGGGTATCCGTTTCCTGTCAGGCAGAATCACTGCAACCGGTTCTGGACTGTCTGCTGGGGCAAGAAGTTTCCTACCTCATACGCCGTCAGCCCGATAAACAAGCCCGGATAGAGCAACTCTGGCTGATTACAGCCGCCGAAAACGACCCACGTCGGCAACCGGAAAGCCAGGTGGCCAACCCGCAGCAACGGGCTAACCACCTGGCCTGGCTAGTGGAAAAGCAAACTGTCGATGCCGATATCGCAGCAGCCCTGCAAGCCGGTCTCGCTGACGATAGCCCGCTGGTGCGGGCCCAGGCCGTCTACGGCCTGTCCCGGCGTGATTCCCAACAAGCCCTGATGATCGGTCTCGCCGATCAGGATTTCGGTGTACGCCTGATGGCCGTGGAAAATGCCGGGGATGGCATGACCGACCAACGCCTGTTACAGGCTGCCCTGACCGATACCGATGAAACGGTCAGGACACTCGCCGCCCTCAAACTCGATGCCATTCAACACGAGGCAGAAAACCGCAATCCGCCTTCCACCCCTTAAAGACAAGCCCGCTAAGCCCTCATGAATCGACCTTCCCTTTTTCTGACATTATCCGCCCTGAGCCTGTGTGCAGTGAGCCTGCCCGCCATGGCCCATACCCAACTGGGTGCCCTGGGGACAGCGGCAACCGCCACCGACATTTATATGGCCACCTGCCAGGACGACGGCAGTGGATCACCTGACCGTCTTACGAGCAAAATCATCGACCTGCCGCCGGTCATGGCTCCGGTCATCAGCCTGACCGTGACCCGGAACGGTAAATCCGTCGTAGCCCGGGATAACGCCGACGGGGATGCGAAATACAGTCCGGAGGTTCAACTCAGGGAAGGCAAGGGGGTTTATACCCTCGTGGTATCCAAATCGGCCAAGGGTGCTGAAATATACCGCTTCGACTTCCATTGCTCGACGGATGCCGGTGTGCATACCGGTTCCAGTATCGTAAAAAAACAGGATCAATAGGGATTTGATCGCCATGTCCCGCCGTCATCATCGCCTGCTTTTTGCCTGCCTCATCCCGTTACTTTCTGTGGGTTGCGTTCAGGTTGCGCCCTGGCAACGGGGCCATCTGGCCAAACCGCAGATGGCTCTGGAACCTCACCCCGGACAAACGGCGTTCCGCGAACACATCTACGGTGGCCGTGAATCGGCTACCGGTGGAGCCCCCGTCAGCGGAGGCGGTTGTGGCTGCTACTGATTCGGCCCTGACGGCCCTGACCCTCGCCGCCCTGGCCTTACCCGGACTGGGTTGCGGGGATGCCCTGGCTGTGGGCGAGGATGAAGCCAGCTTTCAGTACGGTCATTATTTTGAGGGGCAAAGAAACCTGTTCGGCATCAAAAGCCCCTATCGCCCCATCGAGGTGGATAACCTCTACGGCAGCACCCGTATTCACCTGACCGACCGCTGGTCTGGCGGATTTCAGTATCAGCAGGACACCTGGTCGGGTGCCACCCCCATTGCCTCCGCTCCCCTTGCCCTGGGCGGCAACAGCGTCGACACGCTGGGAACGGCATCGCCGCTGGTATCGGGCGACAGTTCCCTGCTCTATGATCAAGCCCTGAACCCCTACCGCTTCGATCTGCAAACCGGGCTTTATCAAAAGGATAACCGTCTGATTCACACCATTGCCCAGGCCTCTCCCGAAACCCGCAAGCAGGGCGATTTATCCCTGAGCCATGAGTGGGATGAAGCGGCCCTGCAACTGGGTGGCGGTTTATCCGAAGAACCGGACTATCACTCCGCTTTTGCCAGTCTGGGCGGGCGTATCGATCTCAACCAGAAAAACACCACCCTCGATCTGGGATTGAGCTACACCCACAGCCGGATTTCGGCAAAACTCGATCCTGAAGCCAGCAATTACTACGATTATTCGGCCTACGCCCGGCAGATCGATACCCGCTACGCTTACGATGGTTCGCCCCTGCGTACCCTGCAAGATACCCGGCAGGACGGCTCGACCCGGTTGGCCATCAGTCAGGTTCTCTCGAAAACCGCCCTGGTCGAGGCCGGCCTGGGCTACACCCACAGCAGCGGTTATCTGGAGAATCCCTACAAGGCGGTAGACATGGTATTCATCGACCCCCGGCAGGAGCCTTTGGATCTCGGGCAACCGGGTTTGCCGCCCGTGCTGATACCGGAGGTGCGGGCCGCCCTGGAACAACGCCCCAATACCCGCAACCAGTGGGTATTCAACACCCGCTACATTCACTACGTCCCTCCACTGAACGCCGCCCTGCATCTGGGGTATCGCTTTTATAATGATGACTGGGGCATCGATGCCCACACCTTTGATGCCGATTGGCGACAACCCCTGGGAGACGGCTGGACGGTGACCCCGCGTTTTCGCTATTACAGCCAGAGTGCGGCTGATTTTTACCGGCCTTATTTCCTGTTTCGCCAGGCCATCCCGGTCACGGGTGAACTGGCCCGTCTCGACTGGGACAAACTGCCCGCCCGCCATTTTTCCAGTGATCACCGCCTGTCCGGCTATGGGGTGTTGAGCGGCGGGGTGACGGTCAGCAAGGCCTTGGGCAAGGCGGTTTCGCTGGAGGCCGGGTTCGAGTATTACACCCATGAAGGCGGATTACGGCTGGATGGCCCGGGAGAAAACCGCTTTGCCGATTTCGATTTTCTCCAGTACAACGCGGCCCTCCGGGTCAACCTCGATGCCCTGCAACACCTGAAAATGGACGGGGGCCACGACCACGCGCACGGCCATCACGCGACAGCGCATCCGCACACCTACGCCCCCGCCGGGGTCATGTTCGACCATCTCCTTACCGAACCCGGTGGCTGGATGCTGGGCTACCGTTACATGTACAGCCAGCAGGACGGTTCCATGCTCCACGGTGCCGATTCGGTAGGGCGGCAAACCCTGATCGATCAGGCCTGCCCCGACCAGGCCTGCCGCTACACTCCCGACAGCATGGCCATGCAGATGCACATGCTGGACATCATGTACGCCCCGACCCGCTGGCTGAACCTGATGCTGATGCCGCAGTTCATGGACATGGACATGGAGCTGGCCACACTCGAGGGGGCACCGTCGGCCGATGAGACCGGAGGAGGTCACGTACACAGCGGCCCCCGCCGTCATGCGACCGGCGGCATTGGCGATACCGGCCTGTATGCCCTGGTCGGTTTGTTCGACCACGCCGGCCATCACGTCCAGGCCGGACTGGGGTTCTCGGCACCGACCGGATCGGTGGATCAGAAAATCCACAAGCAGGCTGAATTCATCCACTATGGAATGCAGTTGGGCAGCGGCACCTGGGATTTTCGTCCCAGCCTGACCTACACCGGCGGGCAGGATCGCTGGTCCTGGGGAGCGCAGGTGAATGGCATCGTCCGGTTGCAGGATCGCAATGCCTCCGGGTTTGCCCTGGGTGATCAAATCCAGTCTTCGCTCTGGGGCGGGTATCGGCTGATCGATTCGCTCCAGGCCTCGGTGCGCGGAGTACACACCCGGCAAGGTCAGATACGCGGTCAGTACAACGGGCCGCAGGATCGCAGCGGCCCCATGGATTTTCCCGCCAACTACGGTGGAGAATACTGGGATGTAGGACTGGGACTGAACCTCACCCTGCCCGGGGGCCGACTGGCCGGGCATCAGTTTGGGGTGGAATGGCTGCAACCGGTGCAGGAGCAGGCCGAGGGTTATCAACTGGAGCGAACCGGCTCGCTCTATGCCACCTGGCGTTTGCCGCTGCCCTGAATCGGAGGCAGAATACAGCCCTTTCGTTCTTCACCCGACAGAACCGGTCATGATTGCCTTGCGTGGTTTTTTATTTTTGGTGATGTTGCTGTCAGCGACGGGCTTTTCTTCCCTGGTTCAGGCTGACAGTCGCATCCTGGCCCTGGGCTGGTTTCAGGATCCAGACGGTGTGCTTGGCTTTGAACAGGTCACGGGTCAGGATTTTCAGCCCTTTGCCAACCCGTTAATGAAGGGCCAGTATCACGGAACCACTTGGGTCAGGCTGCGAATCAGCCCCGGCAGGCCGGCACAGGATCACTGGATACTGCGCTTTGCTTCCCGCAGTTACATGGATGAGATTGCCCTGTTCGATCCGGTGGGTGAGCCGATGACCCGCTACCAGCCCCGCTACACCGGTGACCGCCACGCCGTTGCGCCGGACGATTACCTGTCGCTGTCGCTGGGTTTTGAAATCGAGGCCGGACAGGTTCCCCGTGACCTCTATCTTCGTCTGCGCTCCACCTCCATCCATTACCTCGATCTGGCCCTGCTCACTCCGGGTGAGGCCCGGTTACAGGATGCCCGGCAGATGTTCGCGGCAGTTTTGCTGTGGGGGTTTTTGCTTGCGGTCCTGATCTGGACCATCGGAATCTGGCGGACTGACCGCGAACGGGTCATCGGGGCGTTCATTATCAAGCACACCATCAGCGTGATCCACAGTTTTCTGGTGCTGGGGTTTGGTCGGATTTTGCTGCCGTCCCTGCTGGGAAACGGCGTGCTGGATACGGTACTCAACTACGCCCATCTGTTGGCGGCGGCATCCGGTTTTGCCTTTGAACTGATCTTTTTGCGTGAATTTCATCCGCCCCGGTGGTTGTGGTGGACTGCGGTCTCCTTGCTGGGCCTGAGCGTGGCGGCCTTCGTGGCGTTTTTTTCCGGTCGGGTCATCGAGGCACTAACCCTCAACCTGTATCTGATCTCGCTGGGGTCTTTCAGTATTCTGCTGCTCGCCCTGACCGGTCGAATCTGGCATGAGGGCCAGACATCCCGGGCAATCCTGCCTCAGTGGCTCGTGGTGAGTTACCTGGGCACATTGCTGGGTGTGGTGGTGATTTCGGTGCCCCCTACCCTCTATCCTGCCATCAACGGGGTCAATTACAGCAAGGATCCCAGTCTTTCCGCTTACCCGTTCCTGAGCAGTCTGTTGATCCTCATTCTGCTCGAACTGCGCCGTGGCGGACGGGAAACAGTGCGTCAGGAAACCCTGGTTCGCCTGGCCAGTGCCGAATCGGAAGCGCGGGAACAGGCCCGCCGCCGGGAAGAGCAGGAGAAATTCCTGGCCCACACCAGCCATGAACTGAGAACCCCGATGAATGGCATCCTGGGTTTGACCGAGCTGGCCCTGGCAGGAGACAGCACCGATCAGGAGCGCCTCGAATACCTGAAACAAATTGCCGCCAGCGGTCAGATACTGGTCGATAATCTGACGGAAGTGCTGGATATTTCCAAAATCGAAGCGGGCCGACTGGAACTGGAGCAGGTCGATTTCGATTTGAATGAATTGCTGGAGGGACTGGCCAGTACCTGGAGTTCACTGGCACGGGCCAAAGGTCTGGATTTCAGCCTGCACCGGGCGGCGGATCTTCCCCGTTTGGTTCGGGGTGATCCGGTGCGGGTGCGACAGATTCTGGTCAATTACCTGGGCAACGCCCTGAAATTTACCGCCAGCGGTGGCATCGGTCTGGCCGTGCAGTGTGCTAACCACAAGCGGCTCCGCTTTGAAGTCAGCGACACGGGCCCTGGACTCTCGCCCGAGGTGCAGGCCCGATTGTTTCAACCCTACACCCAGGCCGACCGTTCCATCCAGCGTCGCCACGGCGGAACCGGGCTGGGTCTTTCGATATGCCGGACATTGGCGGACCTCATGGCGGGAGAGGCGGGTGTACGCAGTGTGGAAGGGCAGGGCTCCTGTTTCTGGGCAGAACTGGAACTCGGGCCTGCCGAATCGCCTTTTCCTGCAGCAGGCGGGGACGATGCCGACGCAATACCGGCCAGCCTCGAGGGGCTGGAAATTCTGGTGGCCGATGACAACCGGGTCAACCGACTGGTCGTCACCCGCATGCTGGAAAAACGGGGATGCCGGGTGACTGCGGTTGAAAACGGTGAGCAGGCGGTGGACGCAGTCCGGGATTCGATACGGCGTAATCGGGTCTACGACATCGTCCTGATGGATGTGCAAATGCCGGTGATGGATGGACTGGAAGCCACCCGCACCCTGCGCCAACTGCCGGGCGGTTCGTCCATTCCGGTGATTGCCCTGACGGCGGGGGTGCTGACCCGGGAACGTGAAGAAGCCCTGGCGGCCGGCATGAATGATTTTGCAACCAAACCCGTCCAGCTCAAACACTTGCAGGCACGCATACTGCGACTGATACGGGCCTGATGAACCAGCGAAACATGCAACAATTTGCTGCATGCCTCAAAAAACATCCTTCAGCCGTCTCAGCGTGGTAAAGACCGTGAGGTCGTCGGCTTTCATCAGGCCCAGATTCGCACGGATGGCGGGGCTGTCGGGCCTGAGGAACGGGTTACAGGCCCGCTCTTCAGCCAGCAATGACGGCACGGTGGGATGCCCACCCTGCCTGAGATGCCTGACTTCTTCCGCCCGTTTTTGTAAATTCCTGTTACCGGGTTCTACTGTCAGGGCAAAGCGGGCATTGGCTTCCGTGTACTCGTGGGCACAGTAAATCCGGGTGTTTGCCGGCAGTGCCCGGATACGGGTCAGCGATTGCCACATCTGGTCTGCCGTGCCTTCGAATAGCCGCCCACAGCCGAGCGAAAAGAGGGTGTCTCCCACGAACAGGGCACTGGCTTCCGCTAACCAGTAGGCCAGATGGCCGCAGGTGTGGCCGGAAACCTCCATGACCTGGACTTCCCGGTGTCCCAGCGTGATACATTCGCCATGGCTGACCCGGCGATCCAGTCCCGGTATGCGCGGGCTATCCTTGCACGAGCCGACGATTTCGCAGCCGGTCGACCGCTTGAGTTCGAGATTGCCCCCTACATGGTCGGCATGGTGATGGGTATTGAAAATATGGGTCAGTGACCAGCCGGATTCCGCCAGCGCAGACAGCACAGGACGTGCCTTGGCAGGATCCACGGCCACGGTATGACCCGAATCCGCCAGGTGAACCAGATAAATGTAGTTATCCCGCAGGACGGGGATTTGCTTGATTTCGATCATCAGGTGGTGCTCGTGAGGGGATTCCGGGTCATTTCGATCAGGCGCTGGCTGCCGTCGATGTGCAACCGGATATCGAAGTCGGCATCAGGCAACACCCCCCGACCGCGTTCCGGCCATTCGATGAAACAAAGGCTGTCCGGGGTGAGGTAGTCCCGTATACCCAGGGCTTCGAGTTCCAGCGGGTGGCCGAGGCGGTAGAGGTCGAAGTGATAGACCGTGAGGCGGGGCTCAAGTGGGTATTCTTCGACCAGGGTGAAGGTCGGGCTTTTGACTGCCCCTGTGTAGCCCATGGCCCGGAGGTAGCCCCTGACAAAGGTGGTTTTGCCGGCTCCCAGGTCACCGTGCAGAAAAACCAGTTGACCGGCGGTGAAGGTGTAGCTCAGGCGGGCTGCCAGGGCCAGGGTGTCGGCTTCGGTGTGGAGTCGTTGAATCATGCGTTGACCCACTGACGCAGCGGAACCAGCAAGTCGCGGGCCATCAGTCCGCGCTCACCGGCTGCCGCCGCCGTATCGCCGGCAGCGGCATGCAGACGAACCCCCCATTCGGCGGCATCGAACAGGTCTTGATCCTGGGCGATCAGCCCGGCAATCACCCCGCTCAGCACATCGCCCATGCCGCCGCTCGCCATGCCGGGGTTGCCGGCAGTACACACCGACGGAATGCCACCCTCCCCCAGAATCAGGCTGCCCGAGCCTTTCAATACCACTACCCCGCCGTAAGTCGTTTGCAGTTCCTGAATGGCGGCGTAACGGTTGCGCTGTATCTCGGCACTGGTCATGCCCAGCAGACGGGCGGCTTCACCTGGATGCGGTGTCAGTATCCAGTGATTGCGATGCGCCGAATGACCGCTCAGAAAATTCAGGCCATCGGCATCGAGCACGACGGGGAGATCGGTTTTCAGTACCTGCTCCCATAACGAGTACGCCCAGTCTGACAAACGCAGGCCAGGTCCCAGTACCACGACCGTAGCACTGCGCAGCAGGGGTGTCAGGGCATCGGTATGGCGGATGCCATGACACATGAGTTCGGGGCAGCCCAGATTCAGCAGCGCGGCATTGGCCGGGTGCGTTGCCACACTGACCAGACCGGCACCGACCCGGGCCGCGGCTTCTGCCGCCAGTCGGGCGGCTCCGCTGTAGCCTTCGGCACCGCCCACGACCAGAACGTGGCCGAAGTCGCCCTTGTGGGCATGGCGCAGACGACGGGGTAAGCCCCGGGTCAGTGGCGGCAGCAACCGGGCAGAACGGGAAACGCCTTGTTGTGCCGAGGGCGGCAGGTCCAGATCACTGAACACGACCCGGCCACAGTGTTCCAGTCCCTGGCCGGTGAACAATCCCCGTTTCAAGCCGATAAAGGTCACGGTCATGTCGGCCTTCACGGCCCCGTTGAGTACCGCACCGGTGTCGGCCTCCAGGCCGGAGGGGATATCGACAGAAACGATCTTGCCCCTGAAGCGCCGGGTGGCCCGGATCAGGTCGGCATAAAAGCCTTCCACCGGGCGGGTGATACCGGTACCCAGCAGGGCATCGACCAGAATTTCAGCCCCTTCAAAGTCTTCAGGAATGAAATCAACCAGAGA
>Ga0172372_10008362_pt1 | contig 13661 bp, 9 predicted proteins | sample LakKiv5m_2_FD_114544 | JGI IMG/M metagenome (GOLD analysis project Ga0172372, IMG submission 114544) | Freshwater microbial communities from Kabuno Bay, South-Kivu, Congo - kab_092012_9.5m | ecosystem: Environmental > Aquatic > Freshwater > Lake | place: Democratic Republic of the Congo...
GGCGTTCATCGAGGAATGGCGGCTTGAGCAAGATGAACGCTCGCGTGCGGAGGCCCTCTCTTCTTAAGAAGTGCGCGGCGGCCGCGAAGTCGTCCGCTGTCATCTGCTTATTGAGCCGTGGCAAGACTTCGGGGTGAATCGTTTCCAATCCCATCGCGATCTCAAACTCGATGCCGTCCTTTCCAAGCAAGTCGCGAAACGGCAGACAGCGCGGACCACTGAGCTTCGGATGATTCTCGACGATCACCGATTTGAAGCCTCGACATTGGGCCGCGATCGCCGCGTGATCAACAGTCGGAATCGCCTGGGCGTCAAAGAAGTTGCCGCTGTTGTAGAGTTTGACATGCGCCGCGTGCGGCAGTCTCGCGAGCGCGTAGTCAATCTGCTGCGGGATCGCTCCCACCGGCACGGCGTCTTCGATCGTGCCTTTCCAGAGGTCGCACATCAAGCAGCGAAACGGGCACTCGCGGTTGGTCAGAAAAATGGTCGCGACATCTTCAACAAACCCCGCAGCGGAATGCTCCGCTTCGACGAAGAACGCTTGCGGTCGGTCGATCGGCAACTCGTGCCGCGCGGGTCGAGCGGCGAGGATCTCGCGATCGGTGATGTGCTGCATACCAACTCCATTACGGAAGCAAAGCGATCCGTGCCGCCTGTGATGTCGCTAACCGCGTCAGCCGATCGGTCAACGGCCCGATGTCCGTGAAGACCTGATCTGAGGTCACGAAATCATTAGGAGCGATCGCGTCTCCAAACGCGAGTCCAAATTCATCATGCAGTTCTCGATTCGTCTTGCCGAGCCAAGCGGGGTTCAACATCAGGGTACTCGTGGGAAACACGATCGCGTTTGGTGACTGTAACGCGAAATACACGCGCTGATTGTCAAACGCCCCTCCATCGAGGATCACCGACATTGGCTGGAACACGTTCTCAAATGAGCCCTTATTCGCGACGTTGAAGCTCGTCAGCACGATGTTGCGCTGCGAGGCTCCGCGTAATGCGGTCGATGTGAGCGTCCCGAAAGTCACATCGCGAATCGTGTTCTCGAGTGTCGAGAAGCCAACCGGCGTGCCATCGGACAGCGTTTGCTGCATCGACAAGGCGGTGATGCCATCGATGTTGTTGAAGTAGCCGCCGACGACCGAGTTCACTCCGCGCCGCGGCAACGTGAGGCCATACAGAAACCCTTCCACGTGAAGGTTCTCGAAGTTCACTCCAGCGCTCTTGATATGGGCCTTCACCCCGTAGCCTGTTGGTCGCGAGACTTTACCAATCACGATCACATTGCGGAAATCGGTGTGCGAGACATAAGCCACTGCGACGCCCGTGCGAGCATTCCAAGTGGTTAAGTTCTCGACAACGCTCTGCACCACATGCCGAGGCCGCTCGAAGTCGACATCCGGGCGATAGCTGAAGTAATCGAGATTGAACCCGGTCTCTGAGCCATACGCCTCGTTGTTACGGAAGTGTCGCACCGGGACGTCGTAGACCTCGGCGAAGTTCGCATCCTTCGCGACTTCGGAGAACTCCAGGTTTGACGCCAAGAAGAGCGTCCCTTGATCGAACGGCGCGTTGTCGTCTTGAAACTCCCACTCCGTGAGGGCTCGCGTATAGAGCACCAACCCATTGCCGGTCATGCCCGCAGCGGCGTTATTTTCGACGATGACGCCTGGGCCTTGCAGCCAGAACCCATCGCCTGAATGACCGAAGTCTTGAATGTCCAAACGGTCCTTGTGCCCACCGCGCGAACCGTGCCCGCGAACGGCCAGATTGCCGATAAACGAACCGATCTCGTTGCCCGCTTCCGTCACAAAACCAGCTCCGTCGACGTCGTAGCTCACGTTGTCCGTGAAGTTCACAAAGCTACTGTGATTGGTGAACCCCCAACCGGGACTGCGTGCGACGACCGAGCCATGCACCGTCGCGGCATGGCCATCATTGACGACTCCGCCGCGATGAAAGTGAAGCGCGTACCGACCGCGCGGATTCGTGCCGGTCGCTTCGATGACCTGCCCCTGCTCGTCGAACAGCACATCATTAAGCCGCTGCTTCTTGTCGGTGCGACCAAGATCCCAAAACGCGGCGTAGTTGATCTCAATGTCGTCCGTGTGCATGAACATCACATGCCCACGTCGATCGAGGTCCATGCTTTCCGAACGAATGACGGCGTTTCGAGTCAGGTTCGCCAAATGGATATTGAGCGGTCGATCGACGGCGCGCGTCGTCGCAGGTAACGCGTGCGAATGAACTAACGGCCGCACGACAACTGCATCGCCTTCAATCGCAAGCAACGTGAGTTGCTCGTCCTCTTCCGCATTCGAATTCGTACCGGCTAGCACGAGTTGATCGCCCACTCGCCAATCAAGCGGCACGCCGCCATTCAGTCGAATCCGAGTCTGCCCAGCCCAGGCGGCACCGCTCACTGTCGCAAACGCCGTCTTCGCCGAGCCATGAATCGCGACACTCGATTCCGCCAACAAACCGCGTCCGAGTGCGAAGACATCGTGCTCACGATCAATCGCCCCACGATCCGCAATGAGCAGTGTTGCCGTCACGTTCGTGGCAATCGGCTCGATGGCCGTCCCCATTTCAAAGGCACCTCCTTGATGCACGATCAATGTATCGACGCTGAGTTGAGTGGTCCGATCGGTCGCGAACTTCAATGTGCCATGCACGCTGACGCCGGCAAGTCGCTCCGTGAATACTCCGTCGACCATCACCGCGACGCTGTCTCCAATCTCGACCACGTCATTCTCGCTCGGCAACACTTCGCCTTCCCAGATAGCCGCATCGGACCAACGACCGCTCGCGATGGCTCGGCGATTCGGTGCTTCCAACAAATGCTCAAGCGCGGCATGACTATGACCAGCAGCACTGACTTCCGAGTGTGCGATCGGAACCTCGGCGTTCGATGCCTCCGAGCGAGTGCGATCTCCAACGTCCTTCACGACGAAGGCTCCGTCGACTTCAGTCGCGTCTACCGATCGTAAAAACCAATCGCGTCCAGAATCGCCGTTAAGCACATCCGCGACATTGTCTTCCGAAACCGTTGTACCCATGACGAACGAGCGGGCTTGCGTCGAGACAGCCAGCGACGCGACTCGCAGTCGATACGTCTCGGGAATTGTCCAAGTCGCGCGCATCGCGAGTAAGTCCGCGATCGCTAGTAACGATGCTCCACCAACAAGGATGTCTTCGTCGTCGCCGCCCGAAAGCGAATCTAAACCGAGGCCGCCGATCAGCACGTCACGCCCGATCGATCCCGACAGTGAATCCAGCCCGTCTGCACCGACCAACAAATCGCTGCCGGCATCGCCGCTCAGAATGTCATCGCCGTGCTGCCCATCAAGCAGATCGTCGCCGATCGAGCCGCGTAGGATGTCATTTCCGTCACCGCCCGAGAGTGAGTCATTCCCGGCACCACCATCGACAATATCACCGCTACCGCCCTGCCCTTGAGCAACGTCAGCGCCGGTTCCACCAAGCAACGAGTCGCGCCCTGCGCCGCCCAGCAACAGGTCATTTCCGCTACCACCAGAGAGCGTGTCATGTCCCGCTTCACCACGCAGGACATCGTTGCCGCCTGCTCCATCGAGCACATCGTTCCCAGCTCCACCTTCCAGTGTGTCGCTCGCGAAGGATGCAACCAGAGTGTCATTTCCGTCACCACCGTTGATGCGTCCTGGCAGGCCAGACGGGCCGTTGCATACGTCGTCACCGTCATTTCCAAAGATTGCAAAGCCCACGCTCGAAACAAAGAAGCCACGATTCAATGCTGCGAGACTGATCGCATCCGACCCGCTACTCCCCATGATGAGGATGCGTTGCACGTTCGCAGCCGCGACGCGCAGGCCACTCATCAGTTCGCCGTTCTCCAGCACGTCGATCGCGCCATCCGCAATCGGGCTTGGTTGCAAAGTGAGTTGCGCCGGGCGATCGAGCGTGAGGCTCCACAAACCATCCACCAGACTCGCGGCAACAGGAACCACACGCGGTTCGACAGATTCAATGGTGAGTCCCAAGCACATTGGCCGACGTTGCGCGCGTCGGCGTCGAGTTTGATACTCGTACCGTGGTCGCAACCATTTGAAAGCGAGGCGAGAAATGATCACTCCAACAGTCCTCAGACAAGCCCATCAATTCATTCATCAGATCAACGACAAGGTTGCGTTCGGAGGTGAGCAGCATCCCACTCCCAGGCGATTCGCAAATTCTTAGAACGCCCAGCGGCGCGTCAGAGTGATCTTTGGCTGCCACCTCGGTCGTGGCGCAATGTCTCCGGAGCGCCGATTCTTGATCATGAGTCATTCGAGCAGCTTGCATCTGCGACCAATTCCGCACGTCGTCGCATGCTCGTATGACCGTCGCAACCCGTCGCACGAGGACGTGTCACCCCATGTCCACAACGATGCCCGAAACATGAGTACCACCCGAACAACAGTGGTCCGCCAGCAGTTCTTTTCTCAACTTCTTGCTATACACCGCCTTAACTTGAGCGATGTCTGGAGACGCTTCGCTTCACTATGCCGTGATCCGTTTCGACCGCCGAGTACCCGATGCGTTTTGCTGTCCTTTGGAATTTCAGACTGGCCCTATGCAAGCAGTTATTTTTGATTCGGTCGGTGAGCCCGAGTCGGTATTGCAGGTTCGAAACATTGATGTGCCTCAGCCGCAAGCAGGAGAAGTGCGCGTGCGAATGCTGGCCAGCCCGATCAACCCTTCCGACCTGATGTTTGTGCGCGGGGGATACACACTGAAACCGGAACTGCCTGCCCGTCCGGGCTTCGAAGGTGTGGGGATTGTGGAGTGCTCTGGTGGCGGATTGCTTGGACGTTTCCTGCAAGGCAAACGTGTCGCGGTGCTTAATCGACGCGGTGGCAACTGGGCCGAACAAGTGGTCGTTCCCGCCAAGCAAGTCATTCCGCTCAGTAACCGCCTGCCACTCGACCAAGCGGCCACGTTCTTTGTGAATCCCGCCACGGCATTCGTGATGACCACGCATGTCCTGCGCGTTCCGCCGGGAGAGTGGTTGGTCCAAACGGCCGCCGGTTCAGAGCTTGGCAAAATGGTGATCCGACTCGGACGCCGTTGTGGCTTTCGTACGCTCAACGTGGTGAGACGCTCAGAGCAAGCTGAGGAGTTGCAGCGACTCGGTGCCGATCGTGTGCTCGTGTTCGATCCCGTGCACTCCACACCACAGGCTCTGGCCGATGAAATCCGATCTGTCGTGCATGGCGGTGTGCGATATGCACTCGATTCGGTGGGCGGCGCGACCGGCACCGCTGTGTCACAGGCTCTCGGCAAAAGCGGACGGATGTTGGTCTTCGGCACACTCAGCGGACAACCGATTCAGCTAGCTCCGCGCGATCTCATGACACCAGGGGCGAGCATCGCGGGTTTCTGGCTCGGCAACTTCATGGAGTCCCTGCGACTGCCAGCCAAGCTGAAGCTGGTCAAGACGCTCGCCAACCTGATCATCGACGGCACGCTCAGCAGCGAGATCGGTCAGAAGTTTGAGTTGAGCGAAATCAGCGCGGCCGTGCGAGCCGCGCAGCAATCGGGCCGCAGCGGCAAGGTGCTACTCACCAGCAGCGATCCGGTGCTTTGAAAGCATCCGAACGTGAGACTTGCTGGTACGGCGTCGGTGGTTCGCCACGAGAGCGATAGATCACTTTACTTCGGCGCGGCCTTCGCACGTTGCCATTCGAGCCCCGGACGGGCGACTCGAAATTGCACGAGGCGAGTGTGTTCGACTTCGGTCACATAGACCGTGCGACCGTCCGTACCTCCGAAGCACAAGTTGCTCGGACTTTTTCCGAGCACGTCGATCTCACGCAGGATCTCACCTTGCGGCGACATCACGGCGACAGTGCCTTTGCCATAACGCGTGATGTAGAGGTTGCCGTCGATGTCGCAGCGCATGCCATCGAAGCCATGATCCGGGAACTGCTTCACGAGCGTCTTATGAACGAGGCTGCCGTCTTCGAGGACATCGAACGACCAAACGTTGCGCTGAGCGCTCTCGTTGACGAATAGCTTCTTGCCGTCGGGACTCAGCTCAATGCCGTTCGTCGTCCCCATTCCGTGGGCGACATTCTTCACTTCGCCCTTGGTACTGATGCGCCAAATCTGACCGGTATTGTTGCTCCAATTCGGATCGCTCGCGTACAGCGTGCCGTCGGGGCCAATCGTCAGATCATTGGGCTGGCTCATCTTGGGCTCGTGAGCGAACACCGTAACTTGCCTCGTCTGCATGTCGATCTTCAACACGTTGTGCTGCGGATAGTCGGCGACAAACATCACTCCGGCAGAGTTAAAGCGAATGCCGTTACCGACACTGCCCTTGGGCAAAGTGACGAAGACCTCACCTTTGCCATCCGGCGTGACTCGACCAATCGTGCCCTGCTCTTTGAAGTTCACCGCATAAACATTGCCCGCCGCGTCGGTGCCCGGCCCTTCGATGCCCGAAGTGAACTCTTTCGGCTGAGTCAGCGGTGAGGCGACGAAGAGTTTTTCGGGTTCAGCGGAAACCGCGATCGCACCTTGGATCAGCCCAACTCCCAGCCACACACATCGAGTCCAACGCATCGTCCGCATGAGCAGGCTCCCGTGAAAAAGTCCCAGCAGGTTGTCGAACAGCAGCGACTCATGCTGAGCGAGTCGCAACGCCGACGAGATAATGAAGCCTCAACGCGCCGAGGCAATGCGGCTCCCGCGCCCCGCACGGGACTTCAAGTTAATGCGCATGATGTGTTGCGGTTCAAGTGAGTCAGGCCAATCCTGGCTTGGTCTCGATGTAAGCATTGTTCCTGTTTTGGTGCGACGTTGAAATTGAAGACACGAGACCTACAACTCCGCCGCTTTGACGCCCAGACGCACAGCAAATCACTTAGGACTCGGCGGCACTGCCTCATGTGATCGCCACTTTCAGGACGTGATCCCCATGGCTTTATCGCCACAACTGCAAGACATCGAACGCAAAATCCTCGCCGGAGACCGGCTCACGTTTGAAGACGGCCTCGTGCTTGATGAGCAATGCGACCTGCTGACGCTCGGTCGTTGGGCCAACTTGGTGCGCGAACGCAAGAACGGCAACCTCGCGTTCTATAACACCAACGTGCATCTGAACCCGACGAACGTCTGCGTCTATCGCTGCACCTTCTGCGCGTTCCGATCGGATCTCAAGAGCCCGCGCGGCTACACGTTCACCGATGACATGATTCGCGACCGCGTGCTCGAAGCCAAAGAACAGGGCGCGACCGAGATGCACGTTGTCGGAGGTCTGCATCATCAAAAGCCGTTTGAATGGTACGTCCATGTCGTAAAGGTGATTCACGACACTTGGCCCGACTTGCACATCAAGGCTTGGACCGGCGTCGAGATCAATTGGTTTAGCTATCTGACGAAGAAGCCGTATCGCTGGGTCTTAGAGCAACTCATCGCAGCGGGACTGGGGAGCATGCCCGGCGGCGGCGCGGAGATTTTTGATGAAGGCGTCCGGTCGCAGATTTGCGAGCACAAGGCGGATGGCCAAAGTTGGATCGACATTCATCGTGAGGCTCACAAGCTCGGGCTGCGCACGAACGCGACGATGCTTTACGGGCACGTCGAACAAGCGCGGCACCGCATCGATCATCTGTGTCGTCTACGGTCCTTGCAGGACGAGACGGGCGGCTTCCAAACCTTCATTCCGCTGGCGTTTCATCCTGAAAACACCGGCATGGCTCATATCCCCAAACCGACGGGATTGATGGACCTGCGGATGATCGCGCTCTCGCGGCTGATGCTCGACAACTTCGATCACATCAAGGCGTACTGGATCATGCTGGGCGAGAAGATCGCTCAGACCGCCTTGAGCTTTGGAGCCGACGACCTCGATGGCACCGTCGTGCATGAGTTGATCTATCACGATGCCGGCGCGGAGACGCCCGAAGGTCTGACCGTCAGTCAGATTCATCGCATGATTCGCGAAGCCGGTCGCGAGCCTGTCGAACGCGACACGCTGTATCGGCGAGTGCTGCGCGATGGCGCCGCGTGGAAAATCGGCGAGCCGCTACGACCAGTAACAACCCGGCCTTGCTAGGCGTGCGTCCGAGCAGCACTCCTTCACCAGCCATGACAACTCCGTCCTCTTCTGCATTCGCTCGGCGTCAATCTGCGGATCTAACCGGTCTTTAAGACCGACGATCCACAGATGAACGGCCCTTGTTCCCCTCGCCTCTTCGGGGAGAGTGGAGAACAAGGTTCAAGCGTCAGTTTCCCATTCAGTTCCCTAATCGCGCCGCGTTCCGCAGGCGGTCACTTCGTTGTGATTGACTTTTAGCCGCCGCAACTCGAAGGACTCGCATGTGGCCGCGAGTCTTTCAGCGAAGCGTCCCAACCAGTGATCGTCGTCGCGGCCTCGAAACTTGATCGTCACACAGAAACGCCGGCACCACTTCTGAGCGAGCCAGAGAGACAGCAGTTCAAAGATCCGCGGCGGGAAGGCAATGATGTCCGAGAGCAACCAGTCAACGGGCTCGGAAGGCTCGAATTTGAAAGCGTCGCCGCTGACGAAATGCACGCGCGGATGATCCATCAAGTCTTCACGCAATGGACTGCGATCAACTGCGATGACCGAGGCACCGCGTTCAAGCGCAACCCAAGTCCAGCCGCCAGGACTCGCGCCAAGATCAACACAGCGCTCGCCACGTTGAATCAAGCAGTCGTAACGACGTTCAACCTCATAGAGCTTCTGGCAAGCCCGCGACGGAGCCGCGCGATCATGCGGGACTTCCAGATCTCCACCTCGCCAGCCTGAGACAGCCTGCTTCCAAAACGGCAATTCATCGGGCATCAGAACCGATATGTACCCTCGCTCGACTGAGAGCACTCCGAATTGCACGAGCGATTCATCGGGAGCAAACCCAGCCCGCGACTCGGTATTCACGCGCCGCGCCAACCGCCGGAAACGCTTGCCGAGTTGTTCCAACACCGCTACCTGCAAGAGCTCGCACCGTCGGAGCCCGGCGGCTCCCGTGAAGGCTGGTTGCGGGATACTGAAGACATGCCAGCGCCACGAACCAGCGCACTGGTCCAAACGTCGAGCAATCTCGTCGGCAATGGCCGCCGCAGTCTTGGAAATCGATGGCTGAGCAATCTCAATCGCATTCGGCAGGACTTGTCGAGCGAACCCGGCATACGGATGACTCACCACCTGCGGCAATTTCGCCTGCACCCAACCAATCGCTTCAATATCGCACTGTGCCTGCGGAAATTGCCGGCGCAAGTCGTCGCGCACCGCGACTTCCCATTCCGGCTCACACGCGGCGAGCAACAGGCTCGACCGAGCTTCCGACGCCCCCCCACTCATTGAGTATCCGTCCCGAATTGCTGCCGGAAGAGTGTCTTAAACGAGTTCTCTCGAGGCTGCTCAGCGTTTTCGTTGACCAACAGGGGCAACGTGTCGTCCCACCATTGGTCGTAGGTCGTTTTTAACTGCCTGACGACCTCGGGTTGCTCGGCGGCGATGTCATTCTTCTGACCATAGTCGTCTTTCAAGTCGAACAACTCCCACTTGGCTTTCGCCCCCGCCGAGACCAACGCGAACCGCGAATTACGAATCGCGCAGTTCGCATACTTCGAGTTGCTGGGGTCCTCACCCTTCGGCCAACGACCGACATGCGTCACTAGCGTGCGGTCAGCCCAATGGCTCTCTGGATCTTTCAGCAAGGGCACGAGGCTGCGGCCTTCGACCTGCTTCTTGACCTGCTCGTCGAGCTTAACTCCGGCAATCTCGGTCAATGTCGGGAGAATGTCGAGATGTGCGGCCAGCTTATGAACCGCCTGTGGCTTGAGCGTCCCTGGCCAGCGCCAAAAACTCGACGCCCTGGTCCCCCCGAGAAACGGCGTCCCCTTTTGGCCGCGCATGCCCGCATTAAAAGCTTTCGTCCCCGCCGTGCCACCGTTGTCGTTCATGAAGATGACGAGGGTGTCATTTTCAATACCAAGGTCTTGCAAGTGAGCGAGCAGGCGTCCGAGGTTGTCGTCAATGTTGGCGATCATCCCAAAGAAGGCAGCCTCGCTCTTGGGGCGTCCCGCAAACTTCGCTTCGTAGTCTTCAGGACAAATGAGCGGAGCATGCGGAGCGTTCGTGGAAATGTAAGCAAAGAAGGGCTGTTTCTTGGCAACCGAGCCAATCCACTGCTGAGCTTGCTGAAAGAAGACGTCGGTGCAATAGCCTTTGGTCTTAACGAACTTGCCGTTATGCAGAATCGCTGGGTTGAAGTACTTGTTACCTGGGGCATCACCACAACTACCGGGATAGCTCTGCCCAATCCCGCCGGCCCCATGAATGAACATCTCGTCGAAGCCACGGCGGGTTGGCCAATACTCGGGCTGATCGCCGAGATGCCACTTGCCGAAGATGCCCGTTGTGTAACCGGCGGTCTTGAGGAGTTGTGGCAAAGTGGTCGCCGCAAGCGTGAGCCGTTCGCGTTCCAAGATCGTGTGAGTCACCCCATTCCGGAACTCATGCCGTCCTGTCATCAACGCTGATCGAGTTGGTGCGCAAGTAGGGCTGACCATGAAGTCTTCGAACCGCACGCCCTCGCTGCGCAGCCGATCGAGGCTGGGAGTTTTTAGCACCGGATTGCCATTCCCCGAGACGTCGGCATAACCCTGATCGTCTGTAATGAGAAAGACAATGTTCGGCTTGCGCCCCGCAAGCTCTTGAGCCGTCGCTAACGAAACGCTCAGTGCGACGACGAGCGCCGCGCAGGTAGCCAACAGCAGACGTGACATGTGTGGTCCTCAAGAGAGTAGGACAGAAATCTCGGTCGCTGAACTTGAAAACGTCGTCGTGACGCAGCAGGTTCGACCTTGTCGAAGAGCGTATCCGAGAAGCACTCCCTCACGAGCAATTCCAACACTGTTTTCATCGGTTTTCCGTCTGCGTCAATCTGTGGGTCTAACACGTCTTTAAGACCGCCGATCCATAGGCAAACGCTGACAGAACACCGCTGAACACCAGCCACTCACCCGTGTCGATGACGAGTTCTCCTGGTTGGAATCGGCGGTACGAATTGCTCCCATGTTGGATTTCTCAGACACGCTCGTCGAATTGGCGAGTCAACAAATTACTTCAGTTCACGAATGCGGATGTTGCGGAACTCAGCCCACATCGGCTTACCGGCGTGAAGTTGCACCGCCAGGATGCCCTCGGTCAGAGCCAACTCGGGATGATTGTCCGTAAAGTCGATTACTTTGCGACCGTTGAGGTAATGCTGGACGTTCTTGCCTCGCGCAATGATCACGACGTCGTTCCAGTCGTCGACTTTCATCAACTTCTTGAAGGCGTCGGCGTCGATGAGGTCCGACTTCACAACCTTCTTGCCGTCGGCTTCCCAAGTAGCCTGCTCACCGATCAAGCAAATACGCCCGCGCTTGCCGCCTTCGTCGTAGATGAAGCCCGAGACATTCGGCAGCGTGTTCTCGTTGCGCAGTTCGTGCTGATAGCCACGCACGACCCAGTTGTTACCAACCTTGCCGTCCGTGATGTGCTTGGATCGGTATTGAATCCCTGAGTTGTTCGCGGCGTTACAGCGAAACGACAACCGCAACTCGAAGTCCTTCGTCGTACCGTCTTTCCAAATGAGGAACGTGTTGCCTTTGGCAGGATTCTCGGCAGTGGTCTCACCATGAATGACACCGTCCCTGACACTCCATAAACGCGGGTCGCCATCCCAACCCGTGAGATCCTTGCCATTGAAAAGCTGTTTCATGCCCTCGGCTTCAGCCGGAGCGACAACAGGTTCCGCAGCCATCGCCAACACCGGTGCCAATAAGGCTGCCAATAAAACAAAAGTGCGAATCATTTGAGTGCCTTCTGAGTAGAAGTATGAAACGAAGATCAGGGCGGCGCCGCTACCGAAGTTACTTGATCGGCGAGTAATCAACCGCCTTCAGGAAGGTCGATTTGACACCGTCTTTAACCGTCAGGGAACCGCCGGCTTCCTTCTCGGAAGCCTCGCGTGCTTTGACCCAATCGGAATCTTGGCGGAAAGCACCGAAGGACGCTTTGGCTGCGTCAACGCTTTTGTGTGAGAGCAGATAGACCAAAGTCTTATCGGCATCTTTCTGATTGGGCAGCAACGACCAGTACAGCACATTGGTCATGCCATGCTTTTCGAAGAGCTTCGTCGTGTGATTACGGAACCGAGCATGCAATCGATCTAAGTTCCCATCAGTAGTCGTGTAGACCCGGAGTTCGATCACTCCTTGGCCGTCGCCGCCCGCCTTGAAAGCTGGGGAATAATCCGTTGCCTTCATGAACTGCGATTCGATCTTCGAAACGAGCGTACCATTGGCTTCGCTCTCTTTGTGGACCTTCTTCCAATCGGGATCATCCAGGAACGCCTTCCAAGATTTGTCGCGGGCGTCCTTGCTGGGATAAGCCAACCAATACACGAGCTTGCGTTCGGGGTTCTCCACTGGCGCGAAATAACCGATGTTGGTCATGCCATGCTTCTCGAAGAGCTTGGTCGTGTGATTGCGAAACCGCGCGTGCAGCGCATCGAGCTTACCTTCCGGTGAGTAGTACGTTCGCATTTCGTAGACAGCATCCTGCGACAGTTCCGCCGCACCGCAGGCAACGGCCAGTACGGATAAGCTGAGGAAAGGCAATACGATCCGCCGCGACATGCGCCAGGCATTCCACAGTTGCTGCAACACAGTTCGTCTCCTTAAGAACGGACACCGCAGATCGCTCATCAGCCCATGTGGACCGACGACCAACAATCCACTGCGATGCACTACGAATGAAAAAAGCCAGGTCGCGTTGACCTGGCTTTCAAATGCAAAGCACGAGCTAGTCGAACCAGCTCTCCGCGACCTACCGCAGTTTGAGGTGGCAGGTCTTACAACGGACTCGCATGCGCACAATCTTGTTGCACTTCGGGCAACGCTTCGTGGAGCGAGCTTTGTGGAGCTTGGTTCGAGGACGAAACACCATTTCGACACCTATCAAATTCGCAGTGAGATGAGTCAGTAGAACTGACGTAACTTGCCTTAAGTCCCGGTTGGGGCGGGGTTTCTATGGAATGGCCCCAGCCCCTGCAAGGCACTCGAACGAATTGCCCAGATCTGCGATAGAACCGCGCATAAAATCGGGGCTGATCTGGCTATTTGGCAGCCTCATTGACGTCAACGACGCCACGATACTCGGCTAACGACCAAGGTAACCGGGCGGCGCCCATGAACCTTTGATTTCAGAACCCGCCCGATCCGCCGCTCGGGTTGACCGCCGTGTTATGCCGAGTTGAGTTAGTTCGGATTTTCAGGCTTCAACAGCGAATGTGGATTCTTAACCACAAGATCCACAAAACGAGCCAGTTCGTCGAAGTCAATTTGCGGCGATTGCCCCCTTACGAGTTCGTGGTATTTCGACGCAATTTGCTGCGACTCTGTTTCTCCCAAGCGTTTACGTTGTTCATAAATCCTTGGCACTGTCGCGCCCCCTCCACACCCTATCGAGGTGCCGCCGAACCAGTGACCGCGATGATATGCCGTACTCAACGCCCACACATGCGCATGATCCGAGGGGGTGAACGAGTCGATCCAATCGGAATACTCATTGGTGACAGTTTCGTCGCGAACTTTCGATTCGCACACCCATTTTTCAA
>Ga0172372_10008363_pt1 | contig 13658 bp, 8 predicted proteins | sample LakKiv5m_2_FD_114544 | JGI IMG/M metagenome (GOLD analysis project Ga0172372, IMG submission 114544) | Freshwater microbial communities from Kabuno Bay, South-Kivu, Congo - kab_092012_9.5m | ecosystem: Environmental > Aquatic > Freshwater > Lake | place: Democratic Republic of the Congo...
CGACATCCGCGAATACATGGCCGGCGACAAATCGCGCATGAGCCCGATCATGACGAACTCGGAGTCGATTTGGCAATTCGGAAACAACGCCTACGGCAAGCCCGCCACCGCGCTCAACATCCTGCGCGAGACGGTCATGGGCCGGGAGTTGTTCGACTATGCCTTCAAGGAATACGCCCGCCGCTGGGCCTTCCGCCACCCCTCTCCCGCAGATTTTTTCCGCACGATGGAGGATGCGTCGGGGGTGGATTTGGATTGGTTTTGGCGAGGGTGGTTCTACACCACCGACCACGTGGACATCGCCCTCGAACAGGTGCGCTGGTTCCAAGCGGAATCCGGCGACCCGGTCATCGAGGCGGACTTCGCCCGCGCCCGCGACGCCGCGCGTCCCGCCGACATCTCGCTGTTGCGCGACCGCACGGCCATCCCCCTCACCCGCCTCGAAGCCGACCCGAAGCTCCACGACTTTTACACAACGACCGACCCCTTCGCTGTCCTCGAGTTGGACAAGGCAGAAGCGGCTTCGGTGCTCGCAGGCCTCGAGGAAGGCGACCGGGCCATGCTCCGCGACGGGAGGAATTACTACGAGTGCACCTTCCGCAACCTCGGCGGCCTTGTCATGCCCCTCGTGATCGAACTGGAATTCGCGGATGGAACCCGGGAGGTACGGCGCATCCCTGCGGAGATTTGGAAGATGGGAACGCCGACAGTCACAAAGGTGTTTGTAACCGCACGCCCCTTGACGCGCATCCTGCTGGACCCCTACCTCGAGCTCGCCGACGTGGACATGGCGAACAACAGTTGGCCGCCGCGCCCCGAGCCCTCTCGCTTCGAACTCTACAAGGAGAAGCAACGGCCGGAAGGCGAGAATCCGATGCAACGGGCACGCCGGGACGGGGAGCGGGACTGATTCGCCGCCGTTGCCGGCGAAACCGTGTGAGGGGGGAGGCGACGCTGCGCGGCGAATCAGTGTGAGGGAGGAGGCGACGCTTCGCGTCGAGAGGCCGCGGCTTCGCCGCGAAACCGTGTGAGGGGTGAGGCGCCGGCGTTGCCGTCGAATCAGTGTGAGGGGTGAGGCGACGCTTCGCGTCGAGAGGGTGCGCCGCTGCGCGGCGAAACAGTGTGAGGGATGAGGCGACGCTTCGCGTCGATAGGACGCGGCTTCGCCGCGAAACCGTGTGAGGGACGAGGCGCCGGCGTTGCCGGCGAGAGGACGCGGCTTCGCCGCTTTCAGGTTCCCGGCATGGTGATTTCCTTGAAAATCCGGCACCCCTCCACACTCACCCCGCGCCGCGCAGCGGCGCCCCAACCCCAACCCTCGCCGCGCAGCGGCGCCTCAACCCTCAACCCTCAACCCTCAACCCTGTTCCCTCACCCCTCGCCGCGCAGCGGCGCCCCAACCTCAACCCTCAACCCTGTTCCCTCACCCCTCATCCCTCGCCGCGCAGCGGCGCCTCACCCCTGTATCCTAGCCTCCCGCAAGGAACAACAGGATGGACAGCAGGCCCAGCGCGAGTCCTGCGGCATGGGTGCGGCGGATGTGCTCGGAGAAGAAGAACCAGCCGGTCAAGGCGCTGAGGACCACAACGCCGAGGTTGAGCACGGGCACAATGGCCGAGCGGTCCAAATCCACGCGGGCATAGGCCTCGAGCAAGAAATATAGCGATCCGAAGTTTGTGGTGCCGAGGAGGATTCCGCCGATGAGGTCTTGGCGGGTCCAGCCGACGGGGCTGCCGGTATTGCGAATGGACCGGGCGCGCTCAACGCCCAAAACCACCAATCCCGTGAAAAACGCAGTGGTAAAGGGAAGCGCCGCGAAGAGGTACGGATGCTCCGGAGCCGTCATGTGTTCCTCGCCACCGTACCATGCGAAGAGCAGATCCACCGCACCGCCGCCGAGGAACAGTGCAAACGGAACCCACCAACGGCCCCGCGGACCTGCGCCCGGCTCGGGCCAAGACGAAAGTACCACCGCGGGGATGGCGCAGGCCATTCCGATGATTTTCAGTGCGTTCGGGTCATCCGTGGGGTGCAAGGCCAGCAGGATGCCCGACGGAATTACGAGGCTGAGTTTCGACGCTACCGAGGTGGTGGCCATGCCCCATTCAACCGTCGAGGTGGCAGTCAGCCGGAAGATGAAAATGAACCCCAGCCCGCCGAGCGCACCCGCAAGGACCCATGGCAGATGCGCGGACGCCTCGAAGGCAGGGTAGCCCCCGGCAAAGCCCCACCCCCATGCCGCCGCCACGCCGTAATTCAACGCGATGGCATGCAGCGAATTGACCCTCGCGCGGGGAAACCCGCGGAAGAGGATGAGCAAGCCTGCCGTGCACAGGATGGCGAGAAGAAGGGCAACCATGGGCCGCGAAGCTACGCAGAAGCCGGGCGCGTCGTCGCGCGCACGTAGGTGCGAACCCGGTCCCGGCCCCAGCGTTCGAACGGTGCGATGCTGCCCGGACCCGCAACGAGCCGCGCGTCCTCGGGAATTGGCGCAGCCGGAAGGCCTTTCCCGATTGCATCCGGGCTGATGAGGATGCGGATTTCGTCCCAAACGCCCGCCGCCAGAAACCGCCGATGCGTCGTCGGGCCGCCTTCGACGAGGAGGGAAGTGAGGCCGTTTTCGGCGGCGAGGCGTTGCAGCGCAGCGGGGAGGTCTTCGTTGGGATCGAGTGTAAGGGCGGTCGGCTGCAGCGGGTGGTCGGCCGGCAGGGCAGAGCCGAGGACGAGGGGACGGGGCTGTCGGCCGGCGGCTGCCCGCGCATCGAGTTGGGGCACGTCCACGACCGCCGTGCGTCCCCCCACCAGAATTCCGTCTTCCCACGTCCGCCAGGCGTGGCTCAGGAGCCGGGCAGCCGGGGAGGAGATGGGCGAGCTGCCTGAGCCGGAGGGGGCTTCGTCGGGCGTCCGGGGATCGACGAACCCGTCGGAAGTTTGGGCCCATTTCAACACGACGTAGGGCCGGCCCAGCACCCGGGTGGTTTCAAACCGACGCAGTTGGGCCGCCAGGGCTCCCGCTTCGAGGCGGGTCTGAGGAACTCGAACCACCTCGATGCCAGCGGCTTCCAACCGTGCACAGCCCCGACCTTGAACGCGCGGATCGCAATCCGGCCTGCCCACGACCACCCGCCGCACCCCCTCGGCCACCAGCCGATCGGCACAGGGCGGAGTCCGCCCGTGGTGGCTGCAGGGCTCTAACGTCACATAGGCGGTGCACCCCCGGATCGCGGCCCGGTCCGCCGCACGGACCGCCTCGAGCGCCCGCACTTCGGCGTGCGCCTCGCCGGCCCTCCGGTGCCAGCCCTCCCCGATGACCCGCCCGCCTGCCACGAGCACACAGCCCACCCGGGGATTTGGTTCAGTGTGCCCCCGCCCTCGCTCCGCCAGCTCAAACGCACGGCCCAAAAACCGCGCGTCGACGTCCGTGAATTCAGGCACGTTCGAAGGGACTTCCGCACGCCACCCGCAAGGTGTTGCGGAGGAGCATCGCGATGGTCATCGGACCCACACCACCGGGAACCGGCGTGATGGCACGGCACCGGGGCGCAGCCTGCGCGAAGTCCACGTCGCCGCAAAGTCGGTAGCCGGAGCGCCGCGAAGGGTCTTCGACGCGGTTGATGCCCACATCGAGTACGACGGCCCCTTCCTTGATCCACCCCGCTTCGATCCACTCAGGACGGCCGATGGCGGCCACCACCAAGTCGCACGAGCGCAGCACGTCCGGCAGGTCGCGCGTCTTGCTGTGGCACAGCGTGACCGTGCAATTTCCCGGGTCGGCATTGCGTCCGAGCAACACCGCCGTGGGTGTGCCGACAATGTGGCTCCTGCCGACCACGGCGGCGTGCATGCCCGCGGTGGAGATGTTGTAGCGCCGGAGGAGTTCCATCAATCCGGCCGGGGTGGCGGGCAGCAGCCCGGGCAACCCCAAGGCCATGCGTCCTGCGTGCTCGGGATGAAAGCCGTCTACGTCCTTTTCCGGGGCGATGGCCAGCAGCACCCGTTCTGCGCGGATGTGGTCGGGGAGGGGGAGTTGGACGATGAATCCGTCGAGGTCCGGGTCGTCGTTGAGGGATGCGATTTCGTCGAGCAAGGCGTGCTCGCGGATGTCTGCAGGCAGCTCAATCAACGTGGAATCGAAGCCGACGCGGCTGCAGGCCTTGACCTTGTTCGAGACGTAGGCCCTGCTGGCGGGGTGGTCGCCTACGAGGACCGCAGCAAGGTGGGGTCTGCGGTGCCCTGAGGCGCAGCGGACATCCACCTCGGCGCGGATTTCCGATTCGATGGCGGTGGCTGTGGCGCGCCCGTCGAGGAGGACCATGGCGTTTAGCGGCGGGGGAGTGAAAGTCCGGCTGCCCGGCTCCGTTGTCCTCCGGCACCTTTTGTCATGAGCTGCATCATCTTGCGCATGTCCTCAAACTGTTTGAGCAGGCGGTTGATGTCGTTGACTTCGGTGCCGGAACCGCGCGCGATGCGCTTTTTGCGGCTCGCGTCGATGAGGTCGGGCTTTGCACGTTCCTCAGGCGTCATGGACTGGATGATGCACTCCACCCGCTTGAAGCTGTTTTCGTCGATGTCGATGTCCTTCATGGCGGAGGACATGCCCGGGATGAGGCCCATCAATTCCTTGACGTTCCCCATTTTTTTGAGCTGCTGGATCTGGGTGAGGAAGTCCTCGAGGTCGAATTTGTTCTTCCGGATTTTCGCCTCCAGCCGCTCGGCCTCGGCGTCGTCCATGACCTGTTGCGCCCGCTCAACGAGCGAAACCACGTCGCCCATGCCCAAGATTCGGCTGGCCATCCGGTCGGGATGGAAGACCTCCAGGGCTTCGATTTTCTCGCCGACCCCGACGAATTTGATGGGTTTGCCGATCGTGGAATACAGGGCGAGGGCGGCACCGCCTCGGGTGTCGCCGTCGAGTTTGGTCAAGATTACCCCCGTGATTCCCAGGCGCTCGTGGAAGGCGGCGGCCGTGCGCACCGCATCTTGCCCGGTCATCGCATCGACCGTCAGCAGGACTTCGTGGGGCGCCACCGCCTTTTCTACGGCGGCGATTTCGTCCATCATCGCGGCATCGATGGCCAACCGGCCTGCGGTATCGACGATGACCGCCCCGAAGCCCTCGGCCCGGGCATGGGCAAGGCCGCGGGTTGCGATTCCGACCGCATCGGTGACGCCCGGCTCCGCGTATACTTCGGCGCCAGCGGCTTCCCCGACGACTTTCAACTGATCGACCGCTGCAGGGCGGTGCACGTCGCAGGCGACCAGCAACACCTTCCGCTTGTGCTTCTCAGCGATGTGCCTGGCGAGTTTCGCGGCGTGGGTAGTCTTTCCTGCGCCTTGCAAGCCGGCCATCAAAATCACCGTCGGGCGCGCGGTAAGCTGGAGCTCCGCCGCGGCCTCGCCCATCAAGGCGGTCAATTCCTCGTGGGTGATCTTGACCAGCAGCTGGCCGGGTTTGAGCGAGGTAAGCACTTCGCGGCCCAGCGCTTTTTCTTTGACCCGTGCAGTGAATTCTTTCGCCGTCCGGAAATCGACGTCTGCGTCCAGCAGCGCCTTCCGAACTTCCTTGAGCGTATCCCCTACGTTGACCTCGGTGATGCTGCCGTGCCCGCGGAGCACTTGAAAAGCGCGCGCGAACTTTTCTTGAAGTTGGTCGAACATGTAAAAGGAAACTTTCTGGGCCAAATTTACGTCAAAGGCCCCGACCCTACAGGAACCCTCCCATGCGAACCTCATCTGGTACCTCTACCCGTGAAATGTCGACCAAACGAACTTTCCTTGCGATGTTCTTGGAAGTACGCTCGATATTTCGTACTTTTCGGACGCTTAACCTAGGAATAATGCAGACGAAATTCTACTTCCTGCTCGCTGCACTTGCCGGATTTGCAGGTGTTTCGGGCAATTTGGTCGCCCAAACAGCCTGTTGGGGCTACGGTGCAGGGCCAGCCGGACACCCTGGCTACCAGCTTGTGGTGGAGGAACATGCCTCCTTTCCGGCTACCGGATTGCCCTCATCCCTCTCCGGACTCGCCGGGCGGAAAACGTACCGCGTGTACCTCCAAACCGCAGCCGCGAACGACTACGTGTCGTCCGTCCTCGCTGACGGCACGGCGGGATCGGGAACGGTTTCCATCACCTCCACCGCATCGATTTACCAGAATCAGTTCGGTGGACTCACGGTGAACCAAATCAACCCTGCATTGTTCGCGTACTTCCCTGCGCTGGAGTACGACAGCTACGTCTCCATCGGCCTGACCTCTGAGGCGGTCGCCGGTGAAAGCGACGTGTTGCTGTCAAACTCTTCGGCGTGGGCTTCGAGCTTCAACGCCGGAGGGAACTTGAACATCAACGCTTCAAACGCTCCGGGCGGTGGCGGCTGGTACATCCCGGCCGGTTTCGCAAACGGTGTCGCGGGGGCTGACAACAAAGTCATGTTGGCCCAAATCACCACCGCGGGCTCCATCAGCGCATCGCTGAATGTCCGTGTGGTGCCTGGCGACGGAAGCGGCGCGTTCACCCACCAGTACTCCATCACTCCGGAATTTTGCGGCTGCACGAACGCTTCGGCTTGCAACTTCGACGCAGCAGCCACGCTCCAAACGGTCACGTGCGTGTTCCCCACGGGATGCGAAACTTGCAGCGGGGCGACCGACGGAACGGGTACGGTCGTGGACAACGACGCCGACGACGATGGCGTTTGCAATGCTGACGAAATTGTCGGTTGCGATGTCGCCACGGCATGCAACTACAACGCCGCCACAACGGACGCTGACAACGCTTCTTGCACCTACGCCACTGGATGCGAGACGTGCTCAGGCGCAACGGATGGAACTGGATCGGTGGTCGACAACGACGCAGACAACGACGGCGTGTGCGACGACGACGAGCAGTCCGGCTGCACGGACAACGGCGCATGCAACTATTCTGCATCGGCCACGGAAGAGGACGGAAGCTGCACCTACTGCTGCTACCTCGGAGGTGCCGTGAACGGATACAGCGTCGAGATTGAGAACCTGGGCAACACGCCGCAGGGCACGAAGTACCGGATGTATGTGCGCACGCCTTCTGCCGCGGATTTCGTTTCTGCGGTGACGGGCAACGGAGAAAATCCCACCTACATCCGGTCGAGCAAGCCCTTCTTCCAGTCTTCCTTCTCGTCGAATCCCTTCCCGACGGACATCCTTCCCGCCTTTTTGGCCATTGTGCCGGAACTGGGGTATGATTCATGGGTGACCATCGGCGTGGACCAAGTTCCGAACGCGGGTGCTGGAGAAGCCGCCCCGACGGCGGTTGCTTCTACGAGCTGGGTCAGCGACTTCAATGCAGGGGGTGATGTGGAGTTGGACAGCTACTACGGCGACGGCTGGTTCACCACGGTCGCGAACACGAACGGTGTGGCTGGGGCCGACAACCGGGTACTCGTCGGACAATTCACCACGAAGGGAATTCTGAGCGGACAGCTGTACGTCCAAATCTTCCCCGGTGGCGTGCAATCGAATTACACGGTAACCTTGCCCTTCGGTCATGCGAACGAAGGCATGGACTCGACTGCCCCGGTATTCACGTCTGTGCCTGCCGATGTCACTATCCCGTGCGATGCAGCCTTGCCGACCACGCTGGCTACGGCCGTTGATGCGGGTTGCTTCCCCGATGTAGAAGTTACGGTTGCAGTTTCTGAACCCAGCGCTGCATGCACGGCGGGTGGCCGCACGGTGACCCGTACGTTCACGGCAACGGACATTTGGGGCAATTCGACCACGGCCACGCAAATCGTGACCCTGCTTGACAACACGGCCCCCAACTTGACCATTCCGGGCGCGATTACGGTGGCTTGTGGCACGGATTTGAGCCCGGGCAGCGGCGCGGCTGCGTCGCCGAGCGCGACGGACAACTGCACGGCGGCTGGGGATATTGCATTCTCGTTTACGGATGTTCCCGTGGCGGAACCTGCGGTGAGTTTGACCGGATCTAGTGCGAACTTCCGGGTGGAAATGGGCAAGAACGTGTCGGGGCCGTTTGGCCAACCCTACGTCCTGCAGCGGCTGAATGCGCCCATCGGAGCAGGGTTTGAATTGACCACGGCGAACGTCCTGAGCAACCCGGTGAACCACCGCGGCGCGCTCACGGTGGACGTCGAAACGAATGGCACCATCAACCTGAAGTTCCAAGGTTCTACGACGCCGACCGGTGCTTCGGGCTACGTGTACGACTACGGTCGCGTGTACATCACGAACCTCACCGGCATCGATGTGTCGGGTGTGAATGTGGTGACGAATGGCATCGCACCCACGGCAACTGTCACGGTGACCACCACCACGAACAGCATCACCATCATCTACGCTGGAACAAACTCCGCCTACGTGGAAGGTTCTACAGCGCAATACAGCATCGACAACCCGACGACCTGCCTTGCAAACGGGCAGGTTCAGCGGACCTGGACGGCGACGGACTTGTGTGGTAATAGCGCTTCAGGAACGCAGTTAATCACGTTCACTGACAACGAGGGGCCGGTGTTTACGTCGGTGCCAGCGAGCTACACGGCCCAGTGTGGTGACGTGTTGGTGGAGGACATGGCTACCGCCTCCGATTGTTCCGGCTCTGCAACGGTGACGGTGTCCGCATCGAATGCACCGGGATCGTGCCCCGGGACGTATGTGCGCACCCGCACGTTCACCGCGTTGGACGATTGTGGCAACACGTCTACGGCGACCCAAGTGATTACGGTGGCCGACACGACGGTGCCTACCTTCACGTTCGCACCAGCGGATGTGACGGTCAATGTGGGTTCTATCCCTGCCCCGAACGCGACGGCTACCGACAACTGCGGCAGTGTTGCGATGTCGAACAGTGACGTAAGTGTCGTCGGAGCGGGCTTCACCACCATCACACGGACGTACGTGGCGACGGACCAGTGTGGCAACTCTGCAACGCACACCCAAATCATCACGGTGAACGAAGTCATCGGCTGCACTGTTCAAGGTGCTTGCAACTATGAGCCGACGGCCACCTATGACAGCGGTGATTGCGATTACTGTTCTTGTGGAAACGCGTCGGGCGGTGCGGGCGGCTTCGGATTGTCTCTGGAACAAGTGGCTGAAAATGGCATCCCGGGCAAGCGGACCTACCGCGTGTATGTGACGACCCCGGGGCCGACGGATGTTGTTTCAGCAATCACGGGAGATGCGACAACGCCTGCTTACTTGCGTACGACCACCTCGTTCTACCAGGAGCCGACGTTGGGCATGAGCAGCACGAGCCCGGAGAACATCAACCCGTTGTTCTATGGTTTCTTCCCGAATCTGCAGTACGACAGCTGGTTGACCATCGGCATTTCCAGCGCTCCCAACGCTGCTGCCGGCGAGAGCGGCATCACCTTCGTGCAAGCCGCGAGCGACAACTGGATCAGCCAGTTCAATGCGGGGAACGACCTTGAAATCAACAGCTTCTTCGGAGGATCTTGGTTCGCGTTGGTCACCGCTTCAAACGGGGTTGCAGGCGCGGACAACAAGGTGCTGGTTGCACAGTTGACGACGGACGGTGAAATCACCGGTCAGTTGTTCGTGCAGGTCTTCCCGAACGGGGTCCAAGCAAATGCGCAGTACCTCACGCTCGGCTTTGGGAACTCGGGCTGTGGCTGTTTGGATCCGCTCGCTTGCTCGTACAATCCGGAAGCGGACTTCGACGATCCCGCTGCGTGCACGTACCCGCTTGATTTGTTCGGAGCATCGAACGTCGATTGCGACGGTGCATGTCTGAACGATACCGACGGAGATGGGGTTTGTAACGAGGATGAAGTTCCTGGTTGCACCAATCCTACGGCATGTGAGTACAATCCAGATGCCACCGATGACAATGGAACGTGCACATTCCCGGCAGTCTGCCTGGGCTGCACGGACGCGACGGCCTGCAACTTTGCGGTCAATGCGGACCAAGACAACGGTTCCTGCACCTACCCGCCCGCCGGCTTCGACTGCGATGGCAATTGCCTCGATGTCAACGGCGACTTGATTTGCGACAACATTCAGGGGTGCGGTGACCCGACGGCGTGCAATTACACGGCCGGTGTGGAATCGCCTTCGCCGAACTTCTGCGATTACTGCAGCTGTGCGGATCCGATTTCTTCGCACCCGGGGTACTCCGTTTCCATTGAGGAATACGCCGTGGACGGCATTGCAGGAACCACGACCTACCGCTTGTTTGTGGAGACGGCAAACGCAGGGGACGTGCTGAGTGCCGTGCTGGGCGATGCCACGAACCCGATTGTCATCGGTTCTTCTTCGGAATTCTACCAGCATCCCGCTGGAGGGGTTCTGCCTGCAAACCCGGCATTGCTCGGTCTGTTCCCCTCGATGGCGTACGATTCGTACGTGACCATCGGCGAAAACACTCCGATGGAAGTGCTGGCCTTCCCGAGCTTGTTTGAGCAGCTCCCGGCATGGGCCCAAACCTTCGAAGCAGGCGGAGACATCTCGATCACCGACCCGGTCGGAAGCGGATGGTACATCGCTGCGGGCCAAGCCGGTGCATACGGAGTTGCCGGAGCGGACAACAAAGTGCTCATCGGTCAATTCACGACCCCGGGCACGTTGTACGGCTCGCTGTTCCTGCAAATCTTCCCGAACGGCCAAGCCGGCGACAACACCATTTATGTGGCGGTCGACTTCGGAAACGCAAACTGTGGATGCACCGACCCCGCTGCATGCAATTACCTCGGTGACTTCGGTTCAGACGACGGTTCGTGCTATGAAGCCCCTGCCGGTGCAGATTGCTCGGAGGCCTGCTTGTTCGACTACGAAGCGCCGACGCTGGTGTCGAACCAAGCGACCTACACGACCACGTGCGACCTCGGTGCATCGGACGTGCGTCAACCGGTTGTGGTAGACAACTGCGACCCGACCCTCACGGTGAACTACACCGATGCGGTAACGCCGGGTGCCTGTGCGAACGAATACACCATCGTGCGGACGTGGACGTTCAGCGACAACTACGATCACACGTTGACGGTGTCCCAGACCATTTCGGTGGAGGACAACACGGCCCCGACCTTCACGGTTCCGGTCCAAGCGAACATCACCTGTGTGGACAACGCGTATGACCTTACGTTGACGGGTTCCCCGACGAACGTCGCAGACAACTGTGGCACGGCTACCGTTTCCTACACGGAGACCATCTTCAACACCCCCGGCCAGAACGGGGTGACGGGCCAAATCACCATGCGGATTCGCCGCTCGTGGGTCGCAACAGACGCATGCGGGAACGTTTCCGCACCGCAAATCCAATTCGTCGTGGTGCGTGACGTGACCGGTCCGGTCTTCACGCAAACGCCGGAGAACATCGCTCTGGAATGCGGCCAACCGCTGCCTGCGGTCGTGATTCCGAGTGCAACGGACGCTTGCTCCCCCACGATTACCTACAACATGTCCACCACGGCCCTGCCTGCTGGATGTGCAGGTGTTGCAGGGGTGCGGCGCACGTACCGTGCCCTGGACGCGTACGGAAATGCGACGTTCATCTCGCACGACATCACCTATGTCGACAACACGGCGCCGACGTTCACGGTTCCTGCTGACCTCACTGTTGCATGCGGATCGAGTGCGGCACCGGCCGTCACCGGTCAGCCGACGGGAGCTGCAGACAACTGCTCGGGCGTGGTTTCTTTGACGTTTGTGGATGAAGCCGTAACGAGTGAAGCAGGATGTTTCTCGAATGACCAAATCCTGCGCTCTTGGACAGCAACGGATGCCTGCGGAAACACGGCCGTCCAGACGCAAGTCATTACGTTCAGCGACACGACGGCTCCGGTGTTCGGTGCATTCCCTGCCACGGCTGAGGTAGCTTGTGGCGAGGCACTGCCTACGGCGGTTCCCTCGGCGACGGACAACTGCAGCGGGGTGGCTGTGACCTACACCGATGAGGCCCAGCCGACAAACAGCTGCACGGGTGCTGCGAACATCCTCCGGACGTTTACGGCCACGGATGGCTGCGGCAACTCGGCCACGACCACGCAGTTGATTGTCTTCACGGACAACATCGCTCCGACGTTCACGGCGCCTGCCGCGGTGACGGTGGAATGTGGTACGGACCTGTCGAACCTTGCCCTCACCGGCGATGTGACGGACGAAGCTGACGTGTGCAGCGCAAGCTTGACGACGGCCTACACGGACGCGATCAGCACGTCAGCAGGCTCTTGCCTCGCGAACAACGTGGTGACCCGGACGTGGACGGTCACGGACGGCTGTGGCAACGCAACGTCGCTGCAGCAGGTCATCACCATCGTGGACACGACGGCGCCGGAGGTGACGTTTGAGTCGGATGTGGATTTGGTCTACTACGTGGCGCAAGAACTCGATGATTTCGAAGGCGTGACCATCGAGGACTGCAACACCACCACCTACACGACGGAGGATACCTACGTGGCCTCTGGTGTGTACGGGTTCGAACTCAACCGCGAGCTGACGGTGACGGATGCCTGCGGCAATTCGACGACCATCAACCAAAACATCCACGTCACGTTCGCTGCAGGCTGCACGTACGATGACGCAGAGAACTTCGACGCGACCGCCTTGGTCGACGACGGTTCATGTGAGTACGCCGGCTGCACGAACGCAGCGGCTGCGAACTTCAACCCTATCGCCAGCATCGAAGACGGTTCGTGCGTCGTGGTGGGTTGCATGGACCCGGACGGTTTGGACTACAACGCTGCGGCAAACTACCCCGGTGGTTGCGACTACCCGGATGCCTGCCCCGGCGACTTGAACGACGACGGAGAGATCACGGTGAGCGACTTGCTCGTGTTCTTCCAATTCTACGGTACGGTTTGCCCGTAAGCTGAGGCTTGCGCGCACAACGGTTTCGAGTCTGGCAAGACCGATTCCTAGGGAGGGGGCTGCACTTCGGTGCGGCCCCTTCTTGCGTTGGGGTCAGGCCGGTCGGCGAGTATATTCGGACCATGTCAGAAACCCCGGAGGAGCGGCGCGACCGGCTGCGCGACCAGCTCAACGCATTCTATGAGTGGCCCACCGCATTCACCTTCAAGTTCGTGCTGCCCCACGATCCCGGCAGGATCGAGCAACTGAAGTCGCTCTTCGGGGTCGCGGCGGAGTTTCGCACGAACCTCTCGCGGAACGGGAACTACATCGCGTTCACCGTCACCGAGGTGTTGCCCGGGCCGGACCACGTCTTTTCGCGGTACGAGGAGGCGGCGAAGATTGAGGGGATCTTGTCGTTCTGAGGGATGGGTTTCGGATGGTGGGTGGCGCTGGGTGCCGTCGGGGTTTGGCCGGCGCTGGCGTGGTGGCGGCGGCGGCGGCGAGGCGTGGGGGGGCCGGGGTACACCGAATGGCAGGACGGGCCGGAGTCGGAGGCGGGCGGGTGTGTGATCGAGGTCGGCGCCGCTGGGCACCACGTCGTGCGGTACGTGCCGGAGGGGGAGGAGGGGGGCGTCGTGTTTGAGGGGGCGCTGGAGGCCGGCGTGCATCGGTGGGTGCTGCCGGAGGGGGCGGGTTCCGGGTGGTGGCGCGTCGAAGCCCCGCACAACACCGTCGTCCGGCGCGTGCAGCGAAGGGGGTGACCGCGGCCGGTTACATTCGCTCCGGCATGTCGATGCCGAGGAGGTCCATGGAGCGTTCGAGTGCCCGGTCCACGAGGGCGCAAATGGCGAG
>Ga0172372_10008366_pt1 | contig 13656 bp, 12 predicted proteins | sample LakKiv5m_2_FD_114544 | JGI IMG/M metagenome (GOLD analysis project Ga0172372, IMG submission 114544) | Freshwater microbial communities from Kabuno Bay, South-Kivu, Congo - kab_092012_9.5m | ecosystem: Environmental > Aquatic > Freshwater > Lake | place: Democratic Republic of the Congo...
AAAACCAATTCCTGCTGCTGCCCAGCCAGAATAAGAATTTAACATAGAGACAACAACTGGCATATCTGCTCCACCAATTGGAATAATAATTAAAAAACCTATGAGCGTTGATAAAAAGATTATTGTCCAAAAAAGAAATTCATTTTGATTAATTGTAAAATAAGTAATTAAAAAAATTATAAACAATCCAAGTAATAAATTTATTATATGCTGACCTTTAAAAACAATAGGTGAGCCAGACATAAGACCTTGGAGCTTTAAAAAAGCAATACAAGATCCAGAAAACGTTATTGCTCCAACTGCAACGCCTATAGACATTTCAATCAAACTTAGTGTCTTAATATTTTCAACCTCTCCAATCCCAAACGATAATGGATTATTAAATGCAACCAATCCTACAAGAACTGCAGCAAGTCCAACTAAACTATGAAAGCCAGCTACAAGTTGTGGCATAGCAGTCATTGCAATTTTATTGGCAATATAACTACCAGCTAAACCTCCAAGAATAATTGGAATTAAAATGTATGAAATATTGTCTTTTATTTGATCTAAATTTTTAAATGACAATAAAGTTACAACTACAGCAAGGATCATTCCAATAATTCCAAGAACATTTCCTGTTCTTGAAGTCTCTGGGGATGAAAGGCCTCTAAGAGCCATAATAAATAGAATTCCTGTAAGAAGATAAAGAAAAGCAGTAATATTTGCAGAGATCATTTCTTATTTTTTTTTTTATACATATTGAGCATACGCTGTGTTACTAGAAAGCCTCCAAAAATATTTATAGATGCAAGAAATATTGCAATCATTCCAGGAAGTTTTGACACAAAAGAACTGTCTTTACTTGAAAAAATTATAGCAACTAAAGCACCTACTATAATTACTGAAGATATTGCGTTGGTTACAGACATTAAGGGAGTATGAAGTGCTGGTGTTACACTCCAGACTACATAATAGCCTACAAATATTGATAGTATAAAAATTGAAAAACGAAATATGGTTGGGTCAATATCCATCTAGATTAATATATTTTTAACATGTGCATCACTTTCCCTCTATTATCAGAAAACATTTTTATTGAAGTAATTATTATATTGTTAATCATATTTAAAATAATTTTATATCAATTATATTTTTTTTTTAAATTTAAAATTTTTCTTATTACAAAAAAGAATAAAGAAAACCATACGTTTGGATATAAAAGATTATAAAAAAAATGTTTCTGTAAACTTACATATTTTCTACCAAACGATTCACCTCTAATAAATATTTTAAAAAAATAATTAAAAAAATTTCTAAGCGCAAAATTTTTACAATAATAGAATTTCCATCTATTAAAACCTAATGATCTATAATAATCTAAAAGTTCTGGTATTCTAACAATTTCAATAAATTCATATAATGGGGCCCATTCTCTTAATCCTATTAAATTTACACTCAAAGGTTCAACACAAATATATGAATCGGAATCTTTAAATGCAGATGATAATATTTTTGCATGTGCACAGGTATTATCAAAATTTGACCATAATTGCTTATCTTCCAGATCATTTTGATTTAATACACCAATATTTTCTAAATATTTATTTTTATTAAATAAACTCACAAATATGCCAATTAAAAATTCCCAAGAAACGTTAGGATCAATAACGCCCCAAAAATTGGTTTTTTTATCTTTTTTCAGTTTACAAATTGAATCCATATTTTGAATCTTTAAAATATTTGTGTCAAACGGATGTGAAAATTTTTTTAAAAAATTTGAATCTAAATAACATGAATTTAAAAAAAAAAAATCTACATTTGAGTTATTTATAATTAAAAATTTGATCTTATTTAATGCATTAGGAAGTATTAAATCGTCATCACCAATCATCCATACAAATTTTCCTCTAGCCATGGATATGCACTTAATAGCATTACGCGAAAATCCTAGATTTTCGGAATTTATATTAACTACAATATTTAACTTGTTTTTAAATTCAAGAACGGTGCTAGTAACATCTTCTTCTGAACAATTATCAGAAACACAAACTTCATAATCGAAGTCTTTTAAAAATTTATCAGAAATGAGAATTGAATTTAAACAGTTTTTTAGTGAATTATTTCTATTAAACGTAGGTATGCATATAGATAATAACATTAATAACTATAAGAAAGTTCTGAAAATTTTTTTTGAAGAAAAATCTTATAATTATTTTTATCCACTATATGAAATTTTGGAAGATGAAAGACTAATTTTCCACCATTTTTAATAAAATTTATTTCTTCAAAAATAACTTCTTTTCTAAATGACCAAATAAAAACAACTAAGTATTCTGGGTTCAATTTTCTCATTATTTCTTTAGAAATAATTTTAATATTTTTTCCAGGTGTAAATAAATTATATTTATTTTTATTAGAGTCACATATAAACTTAATATTTTTAGCAGTTATATCGCAATGATTTATAACAATATTTCCTTTTGTTGATGCTCCGTAACCAATTATTAAACTTTTATTATTTTTTTTAAAAAATGATGAAAAATTTTTCTTTACTTTAACTATTCTATTATTAAAATTTTTATAAGATTTTAAGTTTATATTTTTTTCTTCCTTAAGAATACTAACGATCTTGCTCTGATTAGACAATCGTTTACTAGATATTTTTGTACAAATAATTTCTATGCTTCCTCCATTAATCTCATTTAAATTTAAATCTATTATTTTTAAATTATTCTTTTCAACTATTTCCTTAAAAACTTGTAAAGTATAATACGTAATGTGTTCATGACAAATCTGATCGTACGTTAAATTTTTTAACATAAGTGGAAAATAAGAAAATTCTGAGATCCAAATGCCGTCCTCTTTCAATAAGTTATATACGTCATTACAAAACTTATTTGGATCGCTCACGTCATAAAAAATTGCAAACGATGTTATTAAATCAAATTTAATTTCTTTTTTTGTTTTATAAAAATATTGATCAAGTTTTTCTTTTGAAAAAAAATTAGGAATTAAAATAATATCTTTTCTATAATATTGCTTATATTTAATTCCAGATGGATCTATTCCGTATAAATTGTAAGACTTATTGAAAAAATTTAAAAAGGTACCATCATTACTTCCTATGTCTAAGATATTACTTTTTTTTCTTATAAGTTTTTTTTTTTTTATATAATCAAACTTTTTATGTAAGTGATTAACCATTAATTTACTAATTGAAGTTTGATAGCCATATTTATTCCCAAACATTTGTACTGCAGGTACATCTTTTGATAATTGGATTAATTTACACTTCTTACATTGATACAAATCTAAAGAATATTTTGGCAATCGATTTTTTTTTTTCTTATAAAAAATACCGCTAAGCGGTTGCTTCCCAAGATTTATTATTTTAAAGAAATTTTTACAGAGACAATTTCTGCATCTCATAATTTTAGTATTATAAATTTAAAATTAATAAAGTTACTTTATTTTCCACAATGATGCATTATCAGAAATGTGTTGAAAAGATTTATTTTTATTACCTTGGAATGAAATACTTCCTTTAGCTTTAAATTTTTTCCAGTAAGTTAAAGCAAAGTCTTTGATTGTGCTTGTGTGCTTCTGAGAAATATGAAAAATTTGAAAATACTTAAATCTTCTCTTTTTAAAATTGAGAGCGTCTAATATTACTCTGCTAACATAATTAACATTTGTAAAATCTCTTGATTCATGCGGATTTTTTATTATAAATTTTTTTCCTTCTAAAGCAGCTTTTTTTAATGATGGATACAATCTGTTTCTTTTTTCACCTTCCCCATAAACTGGGAAAAGCCTCATTAATCTAACTTGAACTTTTTTTTTCTTAGCAATCATTTTGCAAAAATCAGAAAAAATTACTTTGCTTTTACCATAAATATCTTCCGGATCTCTTTTCGATTGTAAAGACAACTCTATAAATTCTTTGGATAATTGACGTTTATACTCAGAAGAAGAACTAATAATTAAAAATTTTTTACATCCACTTTGTATTGCATTTATGACTAATTTTGATGACTTTAATACGTTTGTATTTATTATCTCTTGAGAATTAGTGTTTTTATCCACTCCCGCTGCAGCTAAATGTACCAAAATATCTGTTTCTTTAAAATAATTTGGCCATGGTTTGTCTAATTCTCCGATGAGCCATTTAATATTTTTTTTATTTATTTTTTTTTTTCTAGAAATTGCAAAAATTTTATGACCGTGCTTGATTGCTAATTTTATAAATTTTTTACCTACAAAACCAGTTCCGCCGGTTAGAAAAATATTCATTACATATTAATGTTATTTTTTAAAAGGATTTTTTTATATTTCTCTATTTGTTTTATAGAAAAATCGATTAAATATTTTTTATCTTTATTTTTATAAAAATTTTTAAACCAATCAAAAGTAAATTGTAATGATAATTTATTTGAAAGCATTATTTTCCATCGAAGCTTGTCCATTGCTTTTTTTGAGTTTAAGGCAAGATATTTTGACTCATAAAATTTTTTTGATCTTTTATTTATAATTATTCTAGACTTAGATTTAAAAATTTTTTTTCCAATGTTTGCTAAATCTAAAACTTTTAAATTTTTCCTATTAGGTCCAAAATTCCACGAACCAACAAAACTTTTATTCTTCGATAGATATAGTTTTTCAGCCAATTTTAAATAACCAAATAAAGGCTCTATAACATGCTGCCATGGTCTAGTTGAATTTGGATTTCTAATTATTAGTGGTTTGTTTTTTGAAAATGATTCTGCACAGTCTTTAATAATTCTATCTTTTGTCCAATCACCTCCACCTATGCAATTACCTGATCTTACGGTAGCAACATTGCATCTACTGTCAAAAAAAAATGACTTGATATAACTTTGTGTTAATATTTCGCATGTTGCTTTGCTTGAACTATAAATGTCATGGCCACCTAATTTAGAGTCTTCCTTAAAAGGAATGCCCTCTTCTAAATTTTGATAAACTTTGTCCGTTGTGACAATTATTACTGATCGAATTGACTTAACTTTTCTAACCGCCTCTAACACATTAACTGTTCCTATAACATTAGTTGAAACTGTTGATGCTGGATTATTATAACTTTCTAAAACACTTGATTGTGCTGCTAAATGTAAAAGTATATCTGGCTTTGCTTTTGTTATAGCTTTTACTAATTTTTTATAATCTAAAATATCTTCTCTTAAATCATTATTTAATAAATTTCCTAATTTTAATCCATCAAAAAAATTAGGATTGGTTATGGGATTTAATGCGTAACCATATATATTTGCCCCCAAATTTTTAAGTATCAATGTAAGCCAGCTTCCCTTGAAACCTGTATGTCCAGTTATAAAAACAGATTTATTTGTCCAAAAATTATTCTTCATTTTTTCTTAATATTAATTTTTTTAATTTCTTTACATCAATTTTTTTTTTTTTATCTTCATCTAAAACTTCAATATCTTTTAAATTATCAACTGAATGCCAAAAACCGATTAAATTCTTAAAATCTGCTTTGCCTTTTTTTATAGCTAAGGGATAAAATTTTTTTTCAAAATTTTCAAAATGTTTAAAATTTAATTTTAGAAGATTTGAATTAATAATTGACATGCCTGAATAAAGATATCCTTTAAAATATCTATGATTTTTTTTTAGAACAGCATTAAAAGTAATATTTCTCTCAAAAGATATTACTTTATTATTAATTACGCCAATGATGCCGTAGGGTAATTGTGTTTGTGAACCGATAAATGTAATGTTTTTATTATTATTAAAATGTAAATCAAATATTTTTTTTATGTTAAAATTAAATATAGCATCACCATTTAATAGTAAAAAATGTTTAGTTGTAATTTTTTTTTTAATTTTTTCAATTCTTTTAGCTATATTTGAATTAATTCCAGTATCAATTATTTCAATATTAAGTTTTTTAAATAATTTTTTTTTTTTAATATAATTTCTTATCATTCTTCCTTTGTATCCAACTGGCAAAATAAAATGATTGAAATTATTATTTTTTAAGAAATTAATTATATACCAAAGTATAGCCTTTCCTTGTATTTTAATTAGTGTTTTTGGTATCTTTTTTCCTAATAAGCCTAATCTTGTTCCTCTACCACCGCAAAGAATTACTGCTGTTCTTTTTATAATTTTTGACATTGATATATTAAATATTCAGTTTAAAAAAAAAAATTATAAGTTTTTTTAACTCTAATTTAAATAAATAAAATTTTTTACCACGCAAAGGCACTTTTTTTATTTTTTTAATAATTTTTAATTATACTTTAGCCAATTTTTTAACTCAAAAATGTCCAAATCTCTTCTTGTTAAAGAAAAATTTTTTTTACTTATTATGGCAAATAGCAGAAGTTTTTGTATGCATAAAATTCTATTGGAAATACTAGCTCTAATTAAAAAATCAAAATCTCTGATTATTTTGTACATGCTATTAAATAGTTTTTTTTAAAATACCCCTAATATAAGAATTATTTCCGGTATTATTGGCGAACCAATTTACTCTGTCTTCGCTGTTAATTCTTTTTAATTTATATAAGTCTCTTCTAAAGTTAATTATAAATTTTGGAATTATTTTTTTTAATATTATTTTAAACCTCATAAATGATAGTTTAGACTTGTAATTTTTTTCATACAACTTTTTTGAGTCTAAACTAAATTTTCTATCATACTCAATAGGATAGAATGCATAAGAAAAATTTATAAATTCTAAGTTGTATAATTGAGCAATCTTTTCGAAACTCTTCTTTGTATAAAATATTAGGTGAGGAGTGTCAGAAACTCTTAAATCAAAATATTTTTTAGTACAATTAGGAACTTCAAAAAATATTCTTCCGTCTTTATTTAAAAGATTGCAAAATTTTGAAAAAATATCTGTACTTGTTAAATGCTCTAATGAATGAAGCGTTATAATTAAATCAAATTTTTCTTTAATTTCATTTAAATTTTCAAAGTTTTTATATCCACGCTCCTGTAATAATTTTTTGCAATATTTATCACTTTCGGTAGAATATAATTCCAAATTTGGAAATTTCTTTTTAAGCAAATAGCCCAAATCACCATTACCTGCTCCAAAATCATATAATTTTTTAACCTGGCTCAAATCAACAAGCGAAGTTAGATAAACTAGATAATTAAAATATCTATCATCTAAACAGTGCAGTTTTAGATCTTCATAATCCTCTGTAATAAAATAAGGAGGTCTATAAGGTGTGCGATAAACATTTTTATAAAATTCATCAAGTTTATTATCTGGCGGCATAGGGAAAACAAAACTAATATCACAATTTTTGCAGCTATAGATCTTAGCCCCTTCAAAAATATTTATATCATCTTCGATTTCAAGAATGTATTTATCTCTAAAACTTACATTTTCTTTTGAATTACAAATTACACAATTCATAATTTAATAAATATTTGTAAAAAGTAGTTTAAGTAATTTGATTTTTTACTAAATTTTTTTTAAGCATGCACTGTTAACATAATTCTATAATTTAATATTTTATATTTTTAATAAGTTCTAAAATATTAAAAAAATTAGATAAATAAATAAAAGAAACTGTAAATATTTTAATTAAGAATAGTAAAAAAGCTTATATTTCAGATGATATACCAATATTTAAATTTGAATCTATAAACTGCAAAATTATAAGATTAAAGTGAAGTAATAGAATTTGTGATAACCCCAAGCAAAGCACTTTAACTTATACAAGTTATCAAATTATGCTAAATCAAATCGCAAAAGAAAATCCAAAAATAGAATTAATTTAATCAGGAAAATATTTTGTATTGAAAATAAATACTCAATGTTAATTAATAATAAGTTATATTATAGGATCAATAACTACTTAAATTCCGAAAGCTCAAAATATATTGCCAATAGAATTATTTTGAATTACCCAGAACTAATTAAAAAAATAAATGCAATATCAAATAATTCTTATTATATTTAAATTGATATTTAGTATCAATTTCTTGATAATTAAGATTACAAAAAAAGATTTTTTATTAAAATTAAAAGAATTTTATGAGAGCAAATGCTACACTACAATTAAAATTCTAAATAAAAATTTAGTATTCTTTACTCCTAATTATTTAACAAAGTGGCTAGTTAACACAGCACTAACGAAAGAATTTGAGACAATAAATTGGATTAATAGTTTCAAAAAAAAAAAAATTATTTTTTGGGATATAGGTGCTAACTTAGGATTATATTCAATTTACGCAGCAATAAAACATAAAAATATATTAATATACTCCTTCGAGCCGTCTGTTAATAATTTACGAATACTGAGTAGAAATATCTTTATAAACAATTTCGAAAAAAAAATTATTATTAATCAAATTCCTCTGACAAATAAAAAAGATAAATATTTAACTATGCGTCAAAGAAGTTTTATTGAAGGCGACGCATTAAATACTTTTGGCGAAAAATTTAATTTTGAAGGAAAAAAAATGAAATCAATGCACAATTATCAAATTTATGGAACAACTATAGACTCTTTAGTAAATGCAAAAGGTACGCGACTACCAAATTATATTAAGATAGATGTTGATGGCATTGAACATTTAATTTTGTCAGGAGGAAAGAAATTACTTAAAAATAAAAACATACTCAGTATAATTATAGAAATAAATGATAAATTTAAAAAACAACATAAAAGTGTATTTAAAATCTTAGAAAGTTGTGGATTTAAACTTTATAAAAAAGAGCAAAATTATAATTTATTAAAATCATCTGAATACAAAAATACTTTTAATTATACTTTTGTAAAAATTTTAAAAAAAAATATTCCTAATAAACATAATCACCAAATAATAAGCTCAAATAAATAAAAAATAAAGTTATATTAATTTGCTTTTATATTTCCTAAATTAACTTTTTTAGATAAGCATAAACATCTAATTTTATTTATGGAAATATAGTTAGATCCAATACCTATTAATTTAATACATCCTTTACATAAATACTTCTAATAATTTCGTCATTTTCATCTATTTTTAATGATCTTGTTTGCTTATTATAAATAGAATTTATTAAATTATAAATATTTCGAGACAATAAATTGGATGCAGTTTCAGATATTCTACTGGGTACATTTTTATAACCTAAAATTTTAATTCCAAATTTTTCTACAATTTTTCCACTTTCTGAATAAATACAATTTCCACCTTGTTCTACTGCAAGATCGTAAACAATTGATCCTTTTTTCATGAGGCCTAACATTTCCTCATTAATTATTCTTGGAGCTTTTTTTCCTGGAACTAATGCAGTACAAATTACTATATCTTGCTGAGCTAAAGTTTTTTTTAACAACATTTCTTGCTTCTTTTTATAATCCTCTCCAACTTCCTTTGCATAACCTCCAGATGTTTCTAAATTTTGTTCATTATCTACAAAAACAAATTTACCTCCTAAACTTTCAACTTGTTCTTTTGATGCTAACCTTACATCTGTTGCACTTACTACACCCCCTAGTCGTTTAGCAGTTGCTATAGCTTGAAGCCCAGCAACTCCAGCTCCTATAATAAAAAACTTTGCAGGCACAACTGTTCCTGCTGCAGTCATCATCATAGGAACTACTCTGTTAAATTCATAAACACTATCAATAACAGCTTTGTAACCAGCAATATTAGCCTGGGAAGATAAAATATCCATAGATTGAGCTCTGGTAATTCTTGGAAGAAGTTCTAAAGAGAATATTTTAATTTTTTTATTTATTAATTTGTTAATAGAATCTTTATTTAGATGAGGAAAAAAGTTTCCAATTAGAATGGCATTTTCTTTTAATTTAGATATTTCATCTAATGAAGGGCAATTTATTTTTAGAAGAATATCAGATAGTTTTAAGACCTCATTTCTAACAATACAATTTGCACCAATATTTTCAAAATCATCATCTTTAATATTAAGAAATTTTCCAAAATTATTTTCTATATTTATATTGAAACCTAGTTGAATGAATTTTTTAATTGTCTCAAGAGTTAGAGTGGTCCTTTTTTCATAAATATCATCTTCTAAAATGGAACCTATAATCATCAAGGAGAAAATATATTTATAACTTAATAAAGATTAATAAAATTAATATAAATATAATTATTACAATTGCATAAACTGTAAGCTTTTTAAATACGGTCCACATTTCTTTTTGTGGCAATATATCCATATCAACCTTGCCTTGCTTTAAATTTTGGATTTTTCTTATTTATAACATAAATCTTTCCTCTGCGTCTTACAACTTTGCAGTTAATATCTCTTTTTTTTAAAGATTTTAAGGAACTTACTACTTTCATATTTAATTACTTTATTAAGCCTGGCAACGACCTACTCTTCCGTGTCTTAAGACAAAGTACCATTGGCGCTAAAGGGCTTAACTGCCGAGTTCGGAATGGGATCGGGTGTGACTCCTTTGCAAAAATTACCAGGCTAGTTTGTTTATATCTTAAAATTTTATAAGTAAATATTTTTTTATTATACAAAAATAATTTTTATTATTTGTTCTTATGATGCTATAACTAAATAAAATCGCGGGGTGGAGCAGTCTGGTAGCTCGTCAGGCTCATAACCTGAAGGTCCTTGGTTCAAATCCAAGCCCCGCAACCAAGTTTTTTTATAGATGAGATTGTATAAGTTTACTATTTAACTTATCCCAAATATGACCCGAGAGTCTTTGTCTCAAATTAAAATACTATTTAAAGTTTTTTTTAGTACTTAAACAGAGTGGTAAATGAAACTTTTAACACTAATTTAAAATACTTTTAAAACAAAATATAAAGTATTTGATTATGTTTTTAAGATAATTTCTAAAAAAAATATGAAAATTTTGATAGGTAATTAAATCATTTTTTTTTGACCAATTTAAAGAAGAGATATTCTCTAAAATTATAAGTTTCTGATTTTTTTTTTCCTGTGTTCTTTGCAGGTCATGAATTCTATACTTAACTAAAAAATTTTTTAAGATTTTAATTTTTTTTTTTTTAAAAACTCTCAAGAAAAAAAAATAATCATTCGAATAAAAATATTTTTTGTTGAAAAATTTTATATCTTGTAAAATTTTTTTTTTAAACATAACTGAAGAATTACATATCAAGTTCTCACATGGAAAGATGAGATTAAACTCTGAAGATGAAAAATTAATAAATTTAGATTTAACTATATTTTCATCTTGGTCTATAACCTTGTAACTAGAGGCTACTAATGAAATATCTTTTCTTTTTTTTAAAAAATTGCACTGAATTTTAAATCTTTTTGAATATGAAATATCGTCAGAGTCATGGAAAGCAATAAAAGTACCTTTTGAAATTTTTAGAGCTTTTTCAATCGATCTATAAGTGCCTATATTTTTTCTTAAATTTATAATTTTAATTTTTTTATTCTTAATTTTTTTTAAATTTTCATATGTATTATCAGTTGAAGCATCATTAACAATAATTAACTCCCAGCTCTTGAAAGTCTGATTAATAATACTTTTAATTGAATAATTTATATATTTTGATGAATTATATGCCGGCATAATAACTGATATGAAAGGTTTTTTCATAAAAGTTTTTAGTTTTTATAAAGATTAAAATATAAAAAATTATAAATTAGAACGTAAATTAATAATAAAATAAAAAAATAAAACTTAAAAAAAAAATAATTATCTATAAAAAAAAAAACAGGAAACATTAAAATTACATAAACTGAATTGATAGTTATACTTGTTAAATAATTTGATGTATTTTTTTTAATTTTTTTTTTATTTAAAAATTTATATAAAAGCATATGCAAATGTAATCTATCTGGTAAAAAAGGATTTTTTTTTAATAAAATTTTTCTAAAAAAAGAAAAAAAAACTTCAAAAAAAATATAAAATAATAAACTTGCAATTAAGAAGGGTGATATGTAAGGATTTTGATTAGATATTTCAATTGCAATTAAAGAAATGATAGCTCCTATCATATAGGATCCGTGATCACCTAGAAAAATTACTGCATTAGGAAAAATAAAAAATAGCAAACAAAATGAAGATATAATTAAAAATGAAGAAACAAAAAATACGTTTTGATCATTTAAAAATTTATAATTTAAAAAATTAAAAAAAAATAACAAAATAATGAAATGAATTAATAGCAACCCATTAAATCCATCAATAAAATTTGCTCCGTTTATTATAAATAAAAAAGAAATCGTTACAAATATTATCATTAAAAATTTATTTTGATTTAAAATGTTATTTAAAAAAAGAAATTGTGTATTTTGAATTTTGATATCAAAAAAAATTATTGATGCTAAAACAACTAAAAATAAAAAAAAGAACCTTAATGATACACTAAAAGAGTTCTTAAAATCACCTATAAAACCAACTAAACAAAGTAAAAATGAAAATATTAGAATTTTTTGATTTAACATAACTTGATAATTGAAAAAAAACAAAAATAAACTCAAAAATAGAATTGAACCACCAATCTTTAGAACTGGTCTATGATGAAATGATTGAGTCTTAGTAAAATTTTTGTCGAAAATAAAATCTAATTTTTCAATTTTTGATGAAGTGACTAAAAGAATAGTAAAAAATATTTGTAAAATAAAAATTAATAGAGTTTTTTCAATCATAATTAAATATTACAATATGCTTTAAATGAATTAGCATAAATATTAAAAAAATAATGAAAAAAATTTTAATTATTTCAACTACTGATATTAATTTAACATATAGAGGGGATACTCAAAGACTTTTGCATATTATTAATGAAATATCAAAAAAAAATATTGTAGATCTAGTTTATTTAAAGAAAAATTCTAAAAAAAATATTAAAATAAAAAATCTGAGAAATATAACGAGTTTTAAGACCAATTTTTTTTTTAAACTAATAAATATTTTTATAACTTTAATTTCTTTCAAACCGATTCAAATAGGCTATTTCTTTTCTAAAGATATGAAAATATTTATAAATAAAAAAATTAATGAATATGATACTGTAATATGCCATCTAATAAGAACTTCTCAGTACATTGATAAATCTTTTAACGGAAAGAAAATTCTTGAAATGACTGACATAATTTCTCTTAATTACTATAAGACATATATTTATTTATCTAAAATAAATTTAATAAAATATTTTTATCTAATTGAGTCTTACCTTTTGAAATTATATGAAAAAAAAGAAGTGAAAAAATTTGATTATGTCGTTTTAAACTCAAATAACGATGTTAAAGAAGCAAATAATATAAATTATAAAAAAAAAATTAAAATAATTGATTTAGCTATTTTAAAAAAAAAAAAAATTTATAAATTTACAAATAATAATAATAAAGTTTTATTTATAGGAAATATTAAATATCTTCCAAATAAATTAGCATGTTTCAGTTTTGTATTTAAAACTCTTAAAAAGCTAAATTTTTTTTATAGAAACATTAAGTTTATAATAGTTGGAAATATATCAATGCTGGACAAATTTATACTTTCTTTTAACAGTAATGTTGAAATTTTTGAAAATAAAAAAGTTTCAAAGAAATTATATAAAAATATTATTTGCTGTATATGTAATGTTGAAATCTATACAGGACGACAAACAAAAATACTAAATTATCTATCTTTAGGTATTCCATCTGTTAGCTTCATAAAGTTTAAAAATAAAAATATAGATAAGTCATTACTTTATTATAAAAATGACGATGAA
>Ga0172372_10008371_pt1 | contig 13649 bp, 13 predicted proteins | sample LakKiv5m_2_FD_114544 | JGI IMG/M metagenome (GOLD analysis project Ga0172372, IMG submission 114544) | Freshwater microbial communities from Kabuno Bay, South-Kivu, Congo - kab_092012_9.5m | ecosystem: Environmental > Aquatic > Freshwater > Lake | place: Democratic Republic of the Congo...
AATTAAGAAAATACTTTTTATAAAAATAAAAAAAAAAAAAAAATAAACAATTAATAATTGCCGCCTTGCTGAGTGTAAGAAAATTTGCAAATAACAAAATAAATATAAATATGTCTTTAATAAATTTATTTTTAATAAAATAATAAGAAATCAAGCAAGGAAAAAAAATAGTAGAGGAATATATAGTTACGGAGCCCATCGTTGAGGCATATCTATTCAATTCGGATCTCTCAACATTTTGCAATAAAAATGCAAGAGACTGATTATTATAGACTTGAAAAATCAAGGATAATGCTGCTAACAAACAAAAAAAAAGATAAATTTTAAAGATTCTTATGAAATTGTATTTTTTATTTATTAAAAAAAAAAATAAAAAAGTAACAGGCATTAATAAAAACCTAGGCAAAGCAATAAAATATTCTCTCCAGTCAAGGAAAATAAGAGAATTAGGTATTTGAAGAAGTAAAATAAAAAAAAAAAGATATAAAATAAAAATAAAATTATTACGTGGAAAAAAGATATAATTCTCTTTTATTAAAAAAATAAAAATATAAATTGCGAAAAAAAATAATAATAATAAATAAAATAAAAAAACATTTTTCAAAAACAACGTTAAAATCAAAATTGTCCACAAATAAATTAAGAAAGTTTTTTTATTTTCTTTATAATTTGTTTTTGAATTCATATGCATGCTTACTAGTTTGTTATTTTTCTAAAAAAAAAAGTTGGGCAAATAATTAAGAAAAGAGACAGAAAAAATAATCTTAAATTACTTATTTTCCATAATTTTGAAATTGCTTTTTTTTTTTTATTAAGTGATAAAAAATACCTTATCATTAAATAAAAAATATAACTTTGCATGAATTTTTGATTCTCCTTATTCTCAAGAATTTTTTTATTTTTATTTCTATTGTACCAGTTAAGTAATTCAATTATGTTTAGCCTTTTTTTTAAAGACAAGTTTTGACCGTGCCACCTATAAATTGATAAAGGATAATGAATACCTTGTGCGTGTACATGTCTTGAAAGTCTTATAGTAAGATCATAATCTCCTATAATTTCATAATTTTCATTAAAAATATAATCTAAATGATTTAACGCTTCTCTCTTAATCATTAGTGTCGACATATTTATAAAGTTATTTTTTATCAAATCATCAAACACATTACCTTTTGGAAAATTTTTTAATATAACTTTACGAGTTTTTTTTATTTCATTATATGTAAAATAGTTTGTATAACAAATTCCTAAACTTGGATTTGTTTGAAATAACTCATGCTGAAATTTTAATTTATTTTCTAACCACAAGTCATCAACATCTAGAAAAGATATTAATTCGCCAGAACATTTTTCTAAAGCTAGATTTCTAGCTTTATATAGTTTTATCTTGTTATCAATTTTAAAATATTTTATTTTTTCATTTAAAAATAACTCAACCTTCAATTGAGTTTTATCCGTAGATGCATTATCAAAAAAAATAATTTCAAAATTTTTAAAAGACTGATTCAAAACAGAATTAATTGACTCTTCAATAAAATTTTCTCCATTATGACAATTAATAACCACTGAAATAAAATAATTTTTATTCATTTCAATAATATCAAATAGAGATATTGTTTTTCAAAATTTCTTTATCACTATGAATTCCTGTAATTGTGTTGACTAATAATGACAACTTTTTCATACCTTTAATTGAAAACCAAATCTTGGGAGATACTCTCAGTAAAAAATACTTTTTGCTGCTTAATATTAAAATTTTTTCTTTTGAATTAAAATTTTTTTTATAAGTAAATTGTATTTTACCAATTGGAACTGATATATAGCAAAAATATTTTTTATGTAATATCCAGCCTTTTTTTTGATTTTTTTTAATTTGATTAAAGTAAGTTTCTCCAAATTTTTTTGGATACAAAGTATTTTTGTTCAAATATTTTAAAATATTACCTTTTTTGTTTTTTATTTTTTTTAACTTAATTTTTTTAATCAATTTTCATGTACCCAATAATTTGATCTCTAGTTACCATCTCTGCACACGACTTGTTTATTAAAACTTTTTTATACCAATCTGCGGTAAGCTCAACACTTTGAGTAATTGAAAATTTTGGTCTCCAATTCAAAAATTTTTCAGACTTATCTATATTAAGTTGTAAATTTTCTTGTTCATAAAATTTTTTATTTTTCATAACTTTTAAAGAACCTTTGCCCCAAAATTTTATTATTTTTTTAATTATCTCTTCGACATTTGTTACGGTATTTTTTTTTGTTCCAAAATTCCAAGGCCCAGAAAATTTAATAGGTTTTTTGTATAATCTTTCCGATAATTTGAGATAACCAAATAATGGTTCTAAAACATGTTGCCATGGTCTGTTAAATTTTGGTTGTCTTAAAAAAATCTCTTTATTTTTTAAAATAGATCTTATTGCATCAGGTATTAATCTATTAGGGGAGTAATCTCCACCTCCAATGACATTTCCTGCTCTCGCGCTAGCAACCCCAATTGATTTTATTTTTTTAAAAAAGCTTTCAAAATAGGTGTTGATCATTATCTCCGCACAAGCTTTTGAACCGCTATAAGGGTCTATACCGCCAAGCTTGTCGTCTTCTTTAAAGCCTTTAACTGAATAATTATTATAATAACATTTATCAGATGTTACAAAAACTACAGCTCGAATTTTGTTATTTTTATTATCCTTAATACAATCTAACATATTTAAAGTCCCAAGAGAATTTACCTCATAAGTTAAATATGGATGATTATAAGACTCATAAATCAAAGGCTGTGCAGCTAAATGAAATATTATTTCTGGCTCTGTTTCTTTTATGCACTTTGCAAGCGCTACTCTGTTTCTTATATCTAGAGATTTTAGATAAATTTTTTTTTCAAGCCTTAGTGAATAAAAAAGATTTTCATTTTTATTAGGGTTGTGCCCAATCCCAGTTACTCTTGCCCCAAGAATGTGAAGCCAATAGCTTAACCAAGACCCTTTAAAACCAGTTGCCCCAGTAATTAGTATATTTTTATTTTTAAAGAAACTTTTTAAAATTAATTTCATATATAATTACCATTGATTTTTTTTATTCTTCCATATCTGATTTAACATTTCTTTGTCTCTCAATGTATCCATACATTGCCAAAATCCATAATGCTTGAAAGAAATTAATTGTTTATCTTTTACTAACTTATTCATTGGCTCTCTTTCTAGCATGGATTGATATTTTGGTAGATAATTAAATATTTTTTTATTAAAAACAAAAAAACCGCCATTTATCCAGCCTTCATTGATCTGATTTTTTTCTTCAAATTTTTTGACTAAATAATTTTTTTTTATATTTAATTGTCCAAATCTAGCGGTAGGCCTAACAGCTGTTATTGTAGCTACTCTTTTTTTTAATAAATGAAAATTAAGTAATTTTTTTAAGTTTACATTAGATAACCCATCACCGTAAGTCAAAAAAAAATTTTCTTCTTTTTTTAAAATATTTTTTAATTTTAATAATCTATTGCCGGTTAGTGTTTTTTTTCCGGTATCAATAAGTTCTATTTTTGCACCTTTAATTTTATGATTTTTAAAATATTGAATAATATTTTTTTTTTTGTATCCAAGGGCTAAAACAAAATTTGTAAAACCGTTTTTAATATATATTCTGATAATATGAACTAAAATTGGATTTCTACCTATATAAACCATCGGTTTAGGTTTTTTTTTTGTTTCTTCTGAAATTCTAGATCCTAAACCGCCACACAAAATAACAGTTTTCAATTTAATTACTCATCCTTCGGTTAAAATTGTTATTAAAATACTTCAACATTCCTTTTTTTATAAACTTTATAACATAAGCTATACTTTTTCTAGAAGTTGATGCAGAAAAAAAAATTACTCCACTTGATGGATAATAAATTCTATTTTTAAACAAATAGGATCTAAACATTTTAATTTTTTTTGAATATTTATTTTCAAAAAAGTCTCTTTGAATTCTATTAATAATTTTTTTTTTTGTAAACACGATTCTTAGCAAAGAGGAGTATCTATAAATTTTTGCATTAATATTTTTTTTTTCTAAAAAATAATTTAAGTTTTTTTGAAAATATTTTGATTTTATATTTAATTTTTTTAATATTTTTTTATTTTTAATTAAGTATTTAAGAATTTCATTTCCCAGAAAAGTAGTAAACGAATTTCCAGAAAAAGTTCCTCCAAAAAAAACTGGGGGTTTATTTTTTAATAATTTATCTATTCGATTTGTAATTCCAATAATTCCGACTGGCAGACCCCCACCCAAAATTTTACCAATAATAGAAATATCAGGTTTTAAATTAAAATTATTTTGCACACTGTATTTATAAGATCTAACGCCTGTTATTATTTCATCAAATATTAAAAATATGTTATTTTTTTGGCAATATCTTTCGAGAAATTTCAAATATTTTTTAGAATTATCTCCTGGTAAGCTAGCTTGAATAGGCTCAACTATTAAACACTTTATATTTTTTTTTTTTTTATCTAATATTTTTTTTGTTTTACTTTCGTCCCCGTATGGAATAAAAATTAAATTTTCTTTTTCTGAATTTTTTAATCCAGCTGATAGAGGCTTTGGTCTAAAATTTTTATCAGGAGAATATAAAAGCTGATCCACTGAACCATGCCAGCTTCCTGAAACCGATATAATATATTTCTTTTTACTTAAAGATTGGCATAACCTTAGGGCTTTAATAATAGCTTCTGTACCTGAGTTGCAAAAAATTATTTTTTTAAAATTAGGAAATACTTTTTTAATTGTTTTTGAAAAATTTAAAGCATGAATATTTGGATGAGCAAAAACACTATTATTCTTGATCAAATATTCATATATTTTATTTTTATATAGAGAGGTATTATGTCCAAGAATAAGACTACCTGCACAATTTGATAAATCTATATATGATTTTTTTTTTATAAATATTTTGTCATTTTTTCCGCTAGAAAAAAAAGAATTCGAATTTTGATATCCTTCGTTTAATATTATATTTTCCATTTATTTAAAAATTCTTAAATATTGCTTTGGAATTATATTGTTTTTTTTTTGCTTGATGGATAAGTTATAAATCCAACTTGGTTCTTTAATTAAAATTCTTGCTATTGTAATAAAATCAACATTTTTTTTAATTATTAAATTCTCTGCAGTTTTATGATTGGTAATATTTCCAGATGTGGTTACCAATATTTTTGATGATTGTTTTATTTTTTTTGCCATTTTTGCTCGGAACGCTTGGCCCTGTTTCATATTAGTTTTTGGCAATATTCCACCGCTAGAAATAGAAAGATAATCAATTCCAACTTTTTTTAATTTTTTCGCTAAATAAATTGAATCATCGATAGATATTCCTTTCTTTTTCAAATGATCTGTTCCAGTAATTCTAGCCCCTAATATTTTATTTTTTGGCCAAATTTTCCTTATCGCTCTCGAAATCTCTATCAGTAATCTAGATCTATTCTCTAAGCTTCCGCCATAAGTATCAACTCTTTTATTTGAAATTGGAGAAAAAAACTGATGCAAAAGATACCCGTGGGCCATATGAATTTCTAAACAATCAAACCCAACTCGCTTTGCTCTTTGTGCGGCTAATAGAAATTTCTTAACTAAATCTTTTATATCACCAATTGTCATTGGTTTTGGAATTGGCCAGCCTTTTGCCCTTTTAAGAGCAGATGGTGAAATAGTATTCCATGATCTAAATTTTGGGAGAGATTTATTTATTTTTAACCATGGCTCATAACTTGAGCCTTTTCTTCCTGAATGTGATAACTGAATACCAATTTTAGTATGATTTTTTTTTTTTAAAAATTTAATTAACTTTTTAAATTTTTTTTCCTGAAAATTATTTGATAAACATAAATCTGAATGCGTAATTTTTCCTCTTTTTTCTACTGCAGTTGACTCAATTATTAGTAAACCCGCTCCTAGAGAGGAAAGATTTAATAAATGTTTATAATGCCATTCTGAAGGAGCTCCATTTTTTGACGAATATTGACACATAGGAGAAACAACAATCCTATTACTCAAAAAAGAATTACCTATTTTAATTTTATTAAATATCATTTTTCATCACCACAAACTCATTATGAGGAAGGAAAATCGCTTTCGGATAAGACCAATAAGTTTCTATAAAAAAAGTTTTTAGGGCTTTTCCAAGCTTTGGCAAATGAGGAATACCATCACTATCAATTAAGGAATCGAATGGCGTAGCAAACCTTAACCATTCTCCTGTTTTTTGATCTTTATAATTCAATCTAGCAATCAATGCTAGATCTAGCGTAACAAGAGAAAAATTTTTTTCCTTTATCTTTTTATAAATTTTTTTTAATTCTGTTGCTTTTTTAAAGCCTAAACTTCTAACCCTAACTCGATATAAAAATACTTTATTTTTGGTTATAGATAGCTTATTTTTTTTGTTTTTAATTATATCCTCAATCCAAGGACTAATAAAAACTTTATTTTTTTTTAGATCTTTAACCACTTCATCTAATGAATTATACTTAGTGGGCTCAATTATCTTCCATATCCTAGTCATTAGCTATAAATTTATCAACTAAATTTTTTTATTATATAACTTCGACCATTCTTTTACATGATTTTTTCCTAGAAGCGTGCCATCTGCATTACATGAACTACATGGCGAGGCGCATCTTTTTCCGTTTAATAAATTTTTTCTAAAATTAGTTAGAACTTTTCCTGTCCAGATATCAAAAATTGTTTCTTGCATTATATTTCCCATTGCTACTCTTCTTTGCCAATCCTGAGGACATAAAAAAACGTCTCCATTCCAGTCAATTAATAGTTGATATGAAGGATAATAACATTTTGCTGCTATATTTACTTTTGATTGCTCCCCTACATCTATTGTTCCGGCTCTATTAGTTAATTTAACTCCAAAATCATTATATTTGTCATACCATCTATCGCGAAGAATCACGATTTCTTCTGGCACACATGCTTCTGCGACCATTTCTCTAAATTTTTTAATCTGCTCAGGCCCATCATACATACTGATTAAAATTTTACTGACTTTTGATTTATTTAGTCCTTGTAAAATTTTAATACTTAGAACATCTCCATTTGTTATTATTTCCACCTTTGATACCGATGAAAGTTTTTCAACAATATAATTTATATCCTTATGTAATAGCGGCTCACCATAACCACATAAGGATAATGTTCCATTAAAATTAATCTGTTCTAATTGATTATGTATATTGTCAATAATTTTTCTATTCATCTTTTGAAAAGTGTCTGGAGCTATAGAATTATTTGATTTCGGGCAAAATAAGCATTTTCTGTTACATACATCAATTAAGCTTAATTCTATCCATGATGGTATTGGAATGTTATTAAATTTTACAACTTTATCAACAAATAAAGATCTTCTTTTTAAATTTTTTTTTATTGTCGTCTTAGGATCCATAAGCGAATTAGAGAAGTCTTAGAATATTTTTTTGCGTTACTTTGTTAAAAAGATAATTTTTTAAATTCATACTATTCTTTAAAGTAGTTTTTTTTGGAACTTTTAAAAATTTTTTTATACTTTCTATAATTATTTTATCGTTTGCACAAATTTTAAATAAATTATTTTTTATCTTAAGTTTTTTAAAAATATATTTATCATAAAGATTATCAAAGGGAACAATTAATTTACAACCATATGCGATTGACTCGATTAATGCACTTGTATTGCCGTATGCGATTGAAATAATACACCTAGACGCTATATAAGGAAAATCTTTTTCTAAAACGATAAAATTTTTTGGCAAATTGACATTCAATTTTTCAATTGACATAATAGGATGGGCCTTAATATAAAAATTCATAGTTGGAAAATTTTTGGAAATATTTATAAATTTAATAAGTATATTTTTATCAAATTCTTTAAGTCCTTCCATAAAAATAACTATCCCGAAAACAATCTTATTTTTTTTGTAAATAGAAAATAATTTTTCAAATCTTAAAGCTGGGCCTTCTTCAATCTGCAAAATTTTACAAAATTCTTTTCTTAATTTAATATAATTCTTACTCATAACTATGATTTTTTCTGGAATTACTTTGCTTTTAAATTCAAATTTAGATGGCATTGTATTTGTGTAAGTTGAATAACTTGTGAAACCTTGGTATCCAATCGTAGTTACTTTAGGAAAATATTTTCTAAAGGAATAATTCCAAGCCTTATCTTTTGGCTGATTTTCAAACCAATTAATAACTTTTGCAATTTTAAATATACCGAATCTTAGTTTATTTACAAAACAATAGTTCGTTAAAGCTAAAAAAATAGAAAAAAAATCTCTATTATATTTTATTTCATCATAGATTAAATTACTAAGTTCATAGTTATCAAATTTATAATAACTTTGTTTAAATTTTTTTTTTCTAAAAAAATAAAATATACAAAATAATAAATCTTTAAAATTTAAAAGACTTTCTTTGAATAAATAATTATGATTATCTCTAAATAAGATTAAAATTTTATAAAATTTAAATATACTATCCTGGATTATGGTTGGTATAAATAAGATTTTAACTTTTTTTACTTTCTTAGAATACTTTAATAAATTTCCATAATAGCTTTTTTCTTTTAAATCTGAATTTATTACATAAGTGTCAATTAGAGTTATTTTTGTGTTAATCTTATGATTATATTTTTTTATTAAAAATTTAATAAGAAAAAATCTTAAAGAAAATTTTAAAATACATACTAATAAATACAAAAGAATTAGATATTTTTTAAATAATTTTTTATTATATTTTAAGTTTATATGTAAATTGTTTGACGGAAAATTTTTCTTTAAAATTTTTTTTAATTCTAGGTTATCTATAATAATTTTTAACTTTTTTTTTTTAAAAAAATTAATTGTTTTTAGAATACAAATATTTTTATATAAATCACTAATGTATAAATTTCTACTAACTGGAGGTGAAACCCACCAATCAATATCGTTGGTAAATTTATATGAAATTCTATCAATCCATGATGTAAATTTTTTTTTCTCATAAAAATAAAATTTATTAAATATAAATCTAATTTCATGGGGAAATTGACTTATATTTTCTGTAGTATCCCAATGTATCACTTGTTTAGTCATCCTCTTAAAAAATTTCTAATACTTTTATAAAATAAATTGCAAAATTTATAGTTAAATCAATTTTATTCAAAATTTTTATTTAATATACTTTTAATTGCACAATTAAAACTTAGACTAGTATTATTTTTAGTGCGAAAAAAAAATTCTTTAAAAAACTTATAATTGATGTTAGGTTTAATTATAAATTTTTCTATATCCTTTTTTTCAAAATATTTTTTTTCTGAAATCAATAAAGGTAATGAATGGTTGAGTAATTTTGGGTATAATTTAGTAAACTCATAATTTGATTTAAATAGCTTAAAATACTCAGAGCTTATTACTAAAATTTTTTTTCTTAAAATAATTGCGTAGTCTAATGAGGTTGACCAACAGCCAATTACTAGCTTTGAACTTAGAATTTCATTAACAATATTATTTCTGGAAACTTTAAAACCTTTATATATTTTCAAATTTTTTTGCTCAGCAGATGGATGCAAAGCAATAATTACATTAACCTTTAGTTCTTTTTCTAAATTTTTTAAAAATTTTTTTAAGTCTTTATAAAATAATAATTTAAATTTAGTTAGATCACTTTTTGAATAATTATTATAGTCAAAATTATAACCCCAGTTTTGATCTAAAAAAACTATTTTTTTTTTAATTGTTCTTATTTTTCTATTAGGCAACTCATCAAAAATTAAATTTTTTCCATAAATAATATTAGTTGCAAAAAAGTCTTGAGGATTATGGATATTGTCCGAGGTTAGATAAGAATACTCATTAAAGTTTTTTCTCTTAAATAAAGTAAATATTTTTAAATAAAAAAAATTTTTTAATATATAGTAAAATCTCTTTGGATAAAAATTATGAGTTCCAATAAAAGTCTCATAATATTTTAAAATAGGTATTTTTAGACTTAAAAGTAATTTATAAAGTTTACTTTTTTTGCTGATGTCGGTTAAATTAAAAATTAAATCGAAAGAATTTTTTTTTAAAAAAATAGATAACTTGCTTATTTTTTTAAATTTGAAGCTATGATAGTTATTTGTAATTTTATTTTTATATTTCGGAAAAATTATTTTAGAAACATCACAAAAATAAATCTTATAATTTTTTTTCAGACTGTTTATTTTAAAGATTTCTATTTTTCTTTTTATGATTGGCTTCCAAATTAGGATTAAAATTTTTTTCATAAATTAACTTAAATATTCCTTTAAAAATTAATTCTAACAAAACTTCTTTGCGAAATTAAAATCTTCAATTGTATCAACATCTATGGAATATTTTTTAAACTTTAAGATATAAGCGAGTGACTTATTAACATAAAAAAAGGATTTATATTTTTTTAAAAATTTAATTGTAGCAACATAAAAATTGCCATTGATAAAATATTCATAATTTTGAAAACTATTTTTATTAAAAGTAATAAAATTTTTATTAATATTAATTAGTATATTTTTAGGATAAATTTTTTTATTTAATATACTAATCGGTGAGACTGAAATGATTGAGTTCAACTCTTTACTGCTAAACATTCTTAAAGTTTTTTTTAAAGAGAGAAATGACCTAAATGGAGAAGTTGGTTGTAATAAAATTATATAACTTGGTTTATGTAAATTAGTCTCGTACCATTTTAAACTGTGCAAAATGGCATCAATTGAGCTACTTTTTGAAGTGGATAATCTAGCAGGCCTTAGCCAGGGACAAATAATATTTTTTTTTATTGCTAATTTTTTGATTCTTTTGTCATCTGTACTTAAAATAATATCACAATAATTAATAAATTTTTTGGCATAATCAATTGTATGTTCAACTAAACTTTTTTTTCCTAATTTTTTTAAGTTTTTATTTTTTAATCTTAAGGAACCTTTTCTTGCTAAAATAATTATTAGAAATTTTTTTTTTCTCATTTTTTTTAATTTTAAATAAAATTTATAAATTTGAATATTAAATCTGATTTTTGCTTAAATTTAACAACATTATATCTAGGTTAAAGTCAGAAAGTGAATTTTATATTTTAAATTCTTTAGAGTTGTATGCGAATATTGTTTTTTCTAATTCATTATATTGGCCAATATCATACCAATCTTTTTCCCTAATCTTGAATACCCCAATTTTATAATTCATAATCTTTGCTAATTTTATAAAATTATCAAAGTCAGTTTTTTTATCTTTTTTTATTAAAGAACAAGCTTTTTTATTTAAAATGTAAAATCCTGTGTTTATAAAATGATTTAATTTTGGTTTTTCGTGCATATTAATAAATAAATCTTTAGATATTTCGCAAACACCATAAGGTATTATTGTAGTTTTATATGAGATGACTATTGAAATATCATTTTGATTATCAATATGAAAGTCTAGAAATTTTTTTAAGCGTATATTAAATATTATATCACAATTAGTAACAATAATATTTTTAAAATTAAATTTAATCAAACTTATTGCACCTAAAGTACCTAATTTTTTAAATTCTTTTAAAAAAGAAACATTCCTTAATTTTTTTTTTTTAATGTAAGAGATAATTAGGTCTGAAAAATAATTTAAACTAATAATAATTTTTCCAGCAAAATTTTGTTTGCGGAAATTATGTATTATATTTTCTATCACTGATCTACCATTGATTGGAATTAGTGGTTTTGGTATTATACCTGTAATAGGTCTCAGTCTTTTTCCTAGGCCACCACTCATAATTAAAATTGGAGTTTTGACTTTACTTACAAATAATTCTGGTTTTATTATATAATCTTTTCTTTTAATTATTTTAATAATCTTTTTATTTTTTGTACAAACTGGTAACAAATCTAAATTTTTTTTATTAAAAAAGAAATTTAATTTACTTTTATTTATTTTTTCTTTAAATAAGAAGTGCGGTTTAGAATTAAAAACTTCTTTTACTAAAGTATTTTTATTTATTTTTGGAATAAAATTTCTTATATCACCATCACTTAGTGTTCCTAAAAAAATATTTTTATTTACTACAACTAAACATCTATGACCATTAATTTTTAATTTTTTAAGAGCTTTTAATAGTGTATCATCATCTCTAATTAATAAATTTTTCATATTAATTTTCATATGTTTTTTATTCAAATTTTAAATTATGTACATAAAATTAGTAACAAGTTATTATTTTATTTTTTAGTATACTAATTATATAATAGATTTTAAATTATCTACTTTCAAATATCGATGAAAAAAAAAACAATTATAATAGCTGAAGCTGGCGTAAATCATAATGGCAAAATACACTATGCCATCAAATTAATTGATTTAGCGGCAAGAAGTGGTGCTGATTATATTAAATTTCAACATACAAATCCTAATTTAATCTCCCCGTCAGCAAAGAAAGCTGAATACCAAACTCGGAACACAAAAAATATTGAAAGTCAAAGATCTATGATTGAAAAACTTCACATAGATTGGAAAAGAGCATATAAAATATTATTAGATAGATGTAGAATTAAGAAAATCAAATTTTTAACCACAGCTTTTTGTCCTGACGACTACATAATTATAAAAAAGTTAAAACTAAATTTTGTTAAAATTGCATCTGGCGAGATAGTTAATACTGAATTATTAGAGGCTATTTCGAGATCTAATAAAAAAATTTTACTTTCAACTGGAATGGCAAATATCCATGAAATAAAAAGTGCGTTAAAAATTCTTACCAAAAAATACTCTTCAAAAAGAATTACTCTGCTTCATTGCGTTTCTGAATACCCAACAAAATATAAAGATGTGAATTTACAAGCAATGAATTTCTTAAGAAAAAAATTTAATATTAATGTAGGGTTATCAGACCATTCTCTTGGCATAGAAGTGCCAATAGCTGCTGTTGCTTTGGGCGCAAAAGTTATAGAAAAGCACTTTACTTTGTCAAAAAAAATGGATGGACCAGACCATAAAGCTAGTTTAGAGCCAGCAGAATTTAGCTCAATGGTATCCAAAATAAGGAATATAGAAAAAGCAATGGGCCGATTTGAAAAAAAGCCGAATAAAAAGGAATTAATTACTAGTTATTTAGTTAGACAATCTATTCATGCCAAAACCGATATTGCAAAAGGAGAAAAATATAATTCAAAAAATATTTGTCTAATGAGGCCATATGATGGAATGCCAGCAAAATATCTAAGAAAATTATATAATAAAATATCAAAGAAAAATTTTTGTAAATATGATCCAATTAAGTAAAAAAAAAATATTTTTTATCACTGGATCGAGAGCAGAATTTGGAATATTTGAAAATTTTTTAAAAGTGCTTTCAAGTCAAAAAAATATTAATCTTTCATTAATTATTACAGGTAGTTTTTTAGAAAAAGGATTCCAAAATGACTTTCAAGAAGTTATGAAATCTAAATTAAAAATTATAAAAAAAATTAAACTATGTAATAAAAGTAAGGATACATATGAAAAAACATCTCAAGATATATCATTGGGAATAAAAAAATTTACTTTATTTTTAAAAAAAAAAAAACCTAACTATGTAATAATTCTTTTTTTTATATATGAAATTCTGGTTCCTTTTTTTGTTTCTTTTTTTTTAAATATATATATTAT
>Ga0172372_10008372_pt1 | contig 13648 bp, 12 predicted proteins | sample LakKiv5m_2_FD_114544 | JGI IMG/M metagenome (GOLD analysis project Ga0172372, IMG submission 114544) | Freshwater microbial communities from Kabuno Bay, South-Kivu, Congo - kab_092012_9.5m | ecosystem: Environmental > Aquatic > Freshwater > Lake | place: Democratic Republic of the Congo...
CGTAGTCGGAGGTGGTCTCCTCGATCTGCTTGCGGATCTGCTCGACACGGCCATTGATGGCGGCGGCATTACCAGCGCCATCGACGATGACCGTATTGTCCTTGTTGATCTGAACCTTCTTGGCGCTGCCGAGATCGGTCAGTTCCGCCTTCTCCAGCGACAGGCCGACTTCCTCGGCGATCACGGTGCCGCCGGTCAGGATGGCGATATCCTCCAGCATGGCCTTGCGCCGGTCGCCGAAGCCCGGGGCCTTGACCGCAGCCACCTTCAAAATGCCGCGCATGGTGTTGACTACCAGGGTGGCCAGCGCCTCGCCTTCGACGTCCTCGGCCACGATCAGCAGGGACCGACCGCTCTTGGAGACCTTTTCAAGCAGGGGAATCAGATCACGGATGTTGGAGATTTTCTTGTCGTGTAGCAGGACATAGGCATTTTCCAGCTCCACGCTCATCGCGTCCTGCTGGTTGATGAAGTAGGGCGACAGGTAGCCGCGGTCGAACTGCATACCCTCGACCACTTCCAGTTCATTCTGGAGGCTGGAACCTTCCTCGACGGTAATCACGCCTTCCTTGCCGACCTTGTCCATGGCTTCGGCCAGAATCTGGCCCACGCTGTCATCGGAGTTGGCGGAAATGGCGCCGACCTGGGCGATTTCCTTGCTGGTGGAGCAGGGCTTGGAGAGCTTCTTCAACTCTTCGACGGCTACCGCCACGGCCTGATCGATGCCGCGCTTGATATCCATTGGGTTGGCGCCCGCCGAAACGGACTTCAGGCCTTCGCGGACGATGGCCTGGGCCAGCACGGTCGCGGTGGTGGTGCCGTCACCGGCCACGTCATTGGTCTTGGACGCGACCTGTTTGACCATCTGCGCGCCCATGTTCTCGAACTTGTCTTTCAGCTCGATTTCCTTGGCGACGGATACGCCATCCTTGGTGATGCTCGGCGCGCCAAAGCTCTTTTCGAGCACGACATTGCGACCCTTGGGACCCAGGGTTTGCTTGACGGCGTCAGCCAATACATTCAGTCCCGCCAGCATGCGGTGACGGGCGTCTTCGGAAAAACGGACTTCTTTAGCAGCCATATCTCAATCTGTTCTGTTAGTTGCAGTTGAATGAAAAGAGGTTCGGGGGTCAGCCTTCGATGATGCCGAAGATTTCATCTTCGCGCATGACGACATATTCGACGCCATCGAGCTTGAGTTCCGTGCCGGCATATTTCCCGACCAGAACCTTGTCACCCGGTTTGACGGTGACGGGGCGAATCTCGCCATTATCGAGCGACTTGCCAGGCCCCACGGCGACCACCTCGGCCTGGACAGGTTTTTCCTTGGCGGTATCCGGTATCACGATGCCGCCAGCAGTGGTCTTCTCCGCCTCCCAGCGCTTCAGGACTACGCGGTCATGCAAAGGACGTATATTCATGAGAACTCCTCAGGTTCAAACAATAGATTCAAAAAGGTTCGCCACAACGGCGCGAGCCGGAACTTGGGCCTGGCTGACTGGATTTCAAGAGCCGGCCCGAAAAGATTCCAGGCCCATCGCCTGAATCCTGCTCGATCCGAACGTTCAGCGTGTCGATTCGCAGACTGCCTTGGCTGAATGTGAGGGTGAAAGAGTGTGGCCACCTGGCAGTTCGGCGCGACCAGACCGGGATCTACCGCCCCTTGAAATCGTCACGGGCCCTCCCCAACTTGCAGCCCGAACGCGGGGACTTTCCGCCCCGCACATCAGGAGGTAACCATGTTTGGAAGTCTGACAAATTTTGATGGCAGCCTGTTTGACCAGCTACGCCGCATCGAGCAGGAGGTCAATGAGGCCTTTGGGCTGGATCCGCATCTGCCCGGGATCCGATCCGTGGCGAAAGGGACATTCCCCCCCATCAACGTGGGCGCCACCCCGGACAAGGTGGATGTCTATCTCTTCAGTCCCGGCATCGATCCCGGCAAGCTGGAGGTTTCGATTCAGCAAAATCTGCTGACCGTGGCAGGCGAACGTCAATCCGTCGCCGTGGAAGCGGGCAAGTTTTACCGAAAGGAGCGATTCCAGGGGGAATTCCGCCGCGTCATCAACCTGCCCGATGACGTCGACCCGGATCGGGTCGAGGCCAGCTATACCGATGGAATTCTGCACATTTCGGTCAAGCGCCGGGAAGCCTCCAGACCCCGTCAAATTGAAATTCGCTGAAGGAATTGGGAGAACGATCATGAGTGAAGCAAAAGACGTTGTGGAAAAACCCCAGGCTGACATTCAGACCGCGCGGAAGCCGGAGCGGGTTCTGCAACCCCCGGTCGACATCTGCGAGGATGGCGCGGGCATCAACCTGTGGATCGACATGCCTGGCGTATCCCGGGAGCACCTGAACATCCAGGTCGATCGGGAAACCTTGCTGATCGAGGGACAAGCCAAAATCGATATGCCGGAGGGGATGAAATCCCTCTACGCGGATATCCGTTCCACCCACTACCGGCGCAGTTTCGCGCTGAGCAGCGAACTGGATACGGAGACTATCGAGGCGGCGATGAAGGACGGCGTGCTGAATCTCAGGATTCACAAAAAACCCGAATCCCGTCCACGCAAGATCGAGGTCGTCACCGGGTGACGAGTTGAGTCGGCCAAAGATGGCGATTGATGTTGTATGCAATCCTGTCAACTAGCCACGGAGTCGTCATCATGGGGTCGCTTAAGCGACCCCATTTTTTTAAAGCCCAGCCGTCTGTCCGGCAGGAATTCCAAGCACCGCTCCCTTTTTCATATTTCAGTAGAATGGCCAGGGTGCGACCCAATCGGGTGCATAAACCATCGAGACCATAACCACACTAACCTGGGAGCCATTCAGATGAGCTTACTGACCGATGTTGTCCAGTCGATGCTGTCGAAAAATGCTGCGAATAATGCCCCAGTCGAGGGGCAAGGGCAGGCGGATGTTGTGGTCAACGCGGCCCTTGTCCTGCTGGAACGTGCGGGAGGCGTTGAAGGAGTCGTGCGGAAGTTCCAGAATTCGGGCCTGGGTGACGTGGTCGCTTCTTGGGTCGGCACCGGACAGAATAAGGGTGTCACGCCAGACCAAATCACCGAGGTATTGGGTCTGGACAATGTCGAAGTGATCGCTCAGCAAGCCAATATTCCCGCCGCACAGGGCGGCGACATCCTGTCCGAACTGCTGCCGGTGTTGATCGACAGACTCACGCCGGAGGGTCGTGTACCCGAGCAAGAACAATTGGCGAATTTGGGTAAAACCCTGCTGGCAGGATTGTCCGCCCCCGGTATTTTCAGCAACACGGGAAAAACCTGAGAGGTTGCCAACTTTTCGATAAACCCTGGGGTGTCGCCGGGTTCTGCCCGTCGTTTCGCGCCAGGGGATTGAGACACTGGGCGGTGGCCGTCCAGTCCTGGCAACCACCTTGCCCGTGACCACGCTCATCCGCTCCCGCCACGCAGGCGCTACCGGACGTCCGCCGCCGCCTTCCATCACCGTGATCCCGGCACGGATCGGGTCAAGGCCCGCCTGCATCACAATAGCCCACTCGACTTGCCCGATGGCCCGCCGCTCAAAAGGCTCTGATTCGGCCTCAGCCCCCGCTGGTAACCATGCGGCATGGGCTTGAGTGGGGACTTTCCGGAACAGGGAGAATTGTGTCAGGGCCGCCATGGACGCTCCAACTTCGGGGAGATGAAGCGTTTTTTCCGGCTCAACCAACAAAACGGCTATAAGCCAGATAGCCAATATTCCAAAATGCCAGGCCAGTGAGCGTCAGGAACGTGAACTGCATGCCGGTAATACGCAAATCCACGCGCTCCTTGGCGTACAGAAAGCCATAGGCATGTACCGCTCTACCCACCAGGAGCATGACGGCGAACATCGCCAGCAACCACCAAGGGGTCTGGTTAACTTCCGCGCAAGCGTACAGGAGCAACGTGATGGGCACGTATTCCGCGAAATTGGCGTGCGCTCTCACCGCCCATTCCAGATCACTTTCTCCGCCCGTGCCAATCAGTACCCTATGGCGCCGACGCCGCTTAATGACCTCGATAGACAGCCAAAAGTAGAACAGCGCGAGGATCGAGGCCAACAAGGAGGTAAGTGGGAGCATGCGCGTGACTCAGTTATTTGAAGATTGAAGGATCCCGAGGCCATGTCAATATGGATAAATGAGCCGGTTTGTACCCATCAACTCCCTCTCCGCCTTCGGGGAGAAGGCTGGGATGAGGGAATTTCAAATGAATCTTTACCCGCTCATTCATCCATAATGCAAGGCCAACCAGACGGTAACCTGGTCAGGGTCGGTCCAGGCGACCCGATGTCGGCAGTGCGCCGGCAGGCAGATGTAATCGCCCGGCCTCATCTCGATGGGCGCCGCCCGGCCTTCCAGTTCCAACCGGGCCGCGCCTTGCAGCAATGTCACCCATTCATCCCGCTCCTGGTCATACCACTCCCCCGCCGGGGTGACATGACCCAGCGAAAGGATACGCTCCAGCCGGAAACCCGGCGTTTCCAGCAAGGTTTCAAAACGCTCCTCGGGAAGTTTGCCGGGCAATTCGCTGAACAGATTGTGTACGCTTGGGGGCGTGGTCATGGCCGCCTTCTCCTGGGTCATCGAGTCATCGAAAATTGATCGTTCCCACGCTCCTTCTCACTGCCATTAAGTTAACCGTTCGCTGAGCGGAGTCGAAGCGAACTGACCACCGGCTTGGGTTCCCTTGGCTTCAACTCCGCTCAGCCAACGGAAGCCAAGGCGTTGCCGTTCCCGCCTTAACTTAGTGGCAGTGACGCTCCTTCTGCGTGGGAATGCAGTATGGGCCGCTCCGGCGGCCCGATTTGCGACGCGACGCTGGAGCGTCGATGGCGGGATGCCCACGCCGGAAGCGTGGGAACGATCAACTCGCCGGGCGGCGGATGAGCGAATGCGGATGGCAGCGGCTGGGGCGTTAGCCCGGTAGGGTATACCGTTCATACCATGGAAGGCACGCACGGCGTGCCCTACACGATCTGGATGTGGGGTCATGCCCGCTGCCGACGCCACACGGTTTCAAGGGATAAAGTCGATCGCCAGCAGGGATACGTCGTCGTCAAACTGACGTCTGGCGGAATTTTCCAGGGCGGCCTGCTTGAGCGCTTCGAGGATTTCCGGCGTGGGGCGTGACAGATTATCGTCAATGACCCGCAGCATCCCGGGCACCCCGAACAACTCCCCCTGGCTGTCCTCCACCTCGAAAATGCCATCCGTGAAGAGCAGCAGGGAGTCGCCCGGCGCCCATTCACACACCTCGGTGCGGTAGTCCAAATCCTCGAAAAAACCCAGCAGGGTTCCCGCCTCCGGGTGTTGCAGCCATTCCGCGCGGCCTTCCCGCCGGCTGATCCGGATGGGACAGGGATGTCCCGCCGTCGCATACGAAAGGGTCCGGGTTTGGGTATCCAGCATCATGTAGAGCGCCGTGGCGTAGACCACGTTCCGCTCGGTTCGGCTCAGCAGATTGGCGAGTTTGTGATTCAGTAATGACAACAGTTCGCCTGGGCTCCCTGACCGTGGGGCGAGTTCCCCCAGCAAGGCGCGCAGCATCGCGGTGACCAGCGCGGAGCGTATGCCGTGCCCCATGACGTCCGCCATGAAAATGGCCGCGCGGGACTCCGTGATGGGCTGCACATGGAAGAAATCACCGCCCACGATCCCGTAACTTTGGTACAGGTGATGGAACTGAAGAACGCTGTCGCCTGGCGCGGTAGCCGAAGGAAAAGCGGGATACTTTTCGGGCAGCAAGGCCTGCTGCAACTCCCGTGACAACAGGAGATCGGCTTCTATCTGCTGCCCCTGCTCCTCCAGCAGGCGGATGTTTTCGCGGTGAAACTGATTCTGCAGTTTGACCAGGGTCTGGGTGAAGATGAGGCCAATAAATTCCCCGGCTGGGGTCAACACAACCACGTCGTCATAGAAGGTACTGACATCGCGAGCAAATACCTTTTCAAAAGCCTGGCGAATATCGCCCTCAACCGATATCTGGACAGGATCGGGCCTCAAGTGCTCCCGGAGCGGCTTATTGGCATGCAGGGAAAATCCGTATTGCGAACCCAGCAGCATGCCGAGCTCCTGACGGGAGCACAAGCCCACCCAATCGCCCTGGTCCAGGACGGCCATGAACTCAAAGGTATGCTGGGCAAATCGGTGAAAGGTCTGCCCGAGGGTCAGGTCGGCTGCCACCCAGAGTGAGTGATCGATCAGGTCAAGCACATTAACCCGCCTCTCAGCGGGTGGGTGGGTGAGTTGAGCCGAAGACCGCGGATCGATCGTCATTGGATGTCTGGTTAACCTGCAAGGATGCGCGCAACAACTTCCGGTCAGATAAGGCGGATGATAACGAAGCGCGGCTCGATTGAAATCATTTCCTTGCGACGGAATCAACCCTTCGCAATATCCGCCAGCGCTCATCGACCGGTTTCAGGATTATCTATCCGAACCCGCCTGTGCCTTATTCCACCCCCAAGGCCTTGAACACCGCATCCACCGGATCCGAGTAAAAGCTGGTCTGGAATTTTGCGAATAATTCCCCTGGGATCGTCGGGATATCAGTCACGCTGGCCATGGGAATTAATATACGTTTGCCTCCCGCATCGAAGGCGGCCTGCAGGGTTTCAGCAAGATTCTGGACCGGAATGATACTACCGCCCAGGCTCATATCGCCCAGCACAACCATCTGGGTTTGTATTGGCTTCTTGAGCAGGCCCGAGCAAAGCGCTACGAAGCTGGGCAAGGTCATGGCGTCGGAAGCCCCAGTGTTCTGCAACTCGACGACATGGACATGGAAGTCATGCTCCCCGGGTTTGGCGGAAGCGCTGACCCGCGAAGCATTGGCCTTGAAGTAATCGAAGGCGACCTTGATCGGCTCCTTGCCGCCGCTGCCCGATCCGACCCCGGACAGACTCAACTTGCCATTGCCCGCCATGGTCTGCACTTCCATGCGGTACACCCCGAGCATGCCGTTGCCGCCGGGCACGATGGTATGCAGCGTCCCAGGATTCGACGCGCCTTCCGGAATCAGTCCGCCGCCACCCTGCTCGGGCACGCGGATGAAATGCTCCTGGTCGGCTTCCAGGTCGATATAGCTGAAATGCACATCATAGAATTCCATCCCGCCGATTTTCTTGAGTTGCTCCTTCACCCGGCGGCGGCATTCCAGGGCATATTCCAGGCAGCGGCGCACGGCCTCCTTGTCGTAATCCCCGGCGGGATAGAGCAGTTTCAATAAGCCGGACACGGTACGGCGCACGGCGATGGTGTCGCGCTGGTTCAGGTGATTGCCCAAGCGGAAATACTGGTCGATGGCGTCGGCGAACCCGATCTTGCGGAGCTCCCGCAAGGCCTCGGCCAGGTAATCGACAATCAGCCCGTATTGGTTGGTGAAGAACTCGGGCCGCATCTTGGGAATCTCCCAGCCCGGGATATAGGCGTGGAAGCGGTCGAAAAACGCCGAATCGATCATGACCTCCGGGAAGGGCGCCAGGAGGTGGCTGGTCTTCACCAGGGTTTCAACGCTCTGGTTGATGTTGCCGATGAACACCATCGAGGCGCTGGCGTTGACGGACTCCCGCCCCCGCGAGAACGAGCCCGAAGCCATGTAGTCCTTCATGATCTGGACGCCATCCTTGTCCTTGAAGCTGATCCCGGCGACCTCGTCGAAAGCGACCACATCCAACAAACCGACCAAGCCCACCTTGCGGCTGGCCATGTTGTAGAACAGGTTGGCGACCGTGGTCTGTCCTCCGGAAACCAGGATGCTGTTGGGGCTGATTTCCTTGTAGACGTGGCTCTTGCCGGTGCCGCGCGGCCCCAGTTCGCACAGGTTGTAGTTGTTCTCGACCAGAGGAATCATGCGAGCCAGGAGGTGCCATTTCACCCGCTCCTGGAGATTGGCCGGTTCCATGCCGGTGGAGCGCAGCAAGGCGTCCAGCCATTCGGCTTCGGTGAAGCCGCGCCGCCCTTCCAGGTAGGCGTCCAGGTCCAGGTTGGGCATCTGGATGGGCTTGAGTTCCTCAATGATGAAGGGCGAGCCTTTCTGGCCTTCCTCGTAGAAGTAGGCCAGGGAGATGATGCACCAGATGCCGCCCACCAGCAGCTTCTCGAATTGCTGGACGGTGCCCGCGGAAACCTCCACCCCCGTCACGCCGAGGTTGGAAAGCAGGGCTTCATACACGTCGCGCCGCTCGTTCAGCTTCACGGTCACCTTGTCGATGATCTTGTAGCTGCCGCGCTCGCGGATCTTCATCTTGACCTTCTCGGCCTCGTCGGGGCGGACGTAGTTTTCGGCCAGCACCCGCTTGACGGTCTCCATGCCTTCCCGGATCACTTCCGGGTCATCGGAGGCGCAATACATCCCCAACAGGTATTCGAGCACATACACCGGGACGTTCGCGCCTTCCTTGACCAGCTTGGTCAAATCCTTCCGGACCACCTTGCCAGCGAATTGACAAATCAGCAGGCTATCCAAATCGCGAGGTTCCATGGGGGGGTTTAGTGGTTAGTGGCTAGTGGTTGAGGCGAAAACTAACCACTAAAAATCGTTGGTGAACGCCAGGTCCACCTTGAAGGGAATACGGTCGATCTCGGCCTGGGTTTCGGCGTCGCGGATCACCAGGGCGTAGTCGCGCTGGCGGTCGTACTGGCCGGCCAGGATCGTCAGCACCACCGATTTCTTGCGCTCGTCCAGCAGCGCGGACCCGCTGTCGAAGGTCAGGGTGGCGAGATCGCTGACCAATTGCTCTCCGTCGCGCAGGGAAACGGTCACCGTCCGCGGCAACACCCGGTCCGATACCGCTTCGGTCTGGATGAACTCGAAGCGTTGCTTGTTGGTGACCACCTTGCGCACCGATCCCAACAACGAGATGCCGACCGGGCGGGATTTGGCTTGCTCCGACTCTATGGCTTTCACGGTAAGCACGGGCACCATGATTTCCTGCGGCATGGCCCCGCCATGGACGAACCGCGCCCCGCCGACGAAGTGAAAGCGCTGGAGACCCCTGGGCACCCAGAAATCCAGGCTATCGATCGTCCCCGCGGTCACGGCGGTGCTGCCGTGCCAGGCCTGGGGAACGGAACCCAGATTCCGGCCCAGCAGATAACGCTTCTTGGCCTTGACCGCACCCTCCGGCTTCTCGTCCAAAGCGCTTTTGTCGGCGGCTTCCAGGGGCGCGTCCTGATAGAGGTAACCATGGTCGGCGGTGAGCAACACCAGGCCGCCATTCAGGGTGTTCATGATGAACCGGACCAGGGCCGCCAGCTCCGTGATGGCCTTGGCGGTGGCCTCGAAGGTCTGCCCCTCGGTGGCCTGCTTATCGCCGATGGCGTCGATGAGATCATGGTAGACATACACCACCCGATGCGAGCGGACGAATGCCCGCCCCGCGTCCTTGCCCATGGCGATCAGGTCGTCGGCCTTGACGGCGATCCCGTCAACATCTTGCAGAAGGGCGGAGCGCTGCTCCAATGCCGCAGTGGGTTGGCCGTCGGCGTGGACATCGCCATTGGCCCGGTAATCCAGGCGGGCATGGGGCAGCAAGGCGGCCATCCCCAGCGCCGTATAGCTGGGCAATACGCCGAGCATGGTTGCCAACTCGACCGCCATGCGGTTGGCGCTGCGCAGCAGGCCCGCCAGTTCCACGGCGGCCTCGTAGCGGAAGGCGTCGCTGATGACGACGAATATCCGGGCGCGGGCGCCGCTGTCCAAGGGTGGCCGGACCTGGGTATCGAAAAACTCATCCTGACGGGGGATTCCCGCCAACCGCCAGGATGAGAGCCAACCCTGTTCACCTTCCAGATAGGTGCCCAAGGCTTGGGCCAATTGCGGCAGGAACCAGCCGGTATACGCCGACTCGATGGCGGCTTTCAGGCTTTGCAGCAACTGCCAGCCGTGGATTTCGACGTGGTCGGCGGCGGTCAGGAAGTGGCGGTAGCGCTGATCGAACAGGAACAGCCGGTCCCGGTAATCCGCCCATAAGGCGGCGGCGCTGCCGTAGCCCAGGCCCTCGCCGCATGCGGCCTTGAGCTCGAAAAAATCGGCGGCGGCTTCCAGCGCCTGATAGCAGGCCACGAAGGCGGCGATGGTTGTGTTGGAATCGGCCATGAGCGGTTTGGCCCAGAAACGGTCGCGGCGCAGGGCGATGACTTCCCTGACTCCGTCCATGCCCACGCCGCCCATTTGGATGATCCGGTCGCGCAGGCCCGCGAGAATCCGCTTTTCGGCCACCGCGAAGGTTTCCACATCCGCGAGGGCGGCGTAGTCCATTCCATGCAGATGGGAACCGAGGTTCAAGGCTTCCGCCACCGCTTCGGAAACCGCCTGGTAGGCTTGGAAGGCGTTCAAGTCGCTACGCCAGCGCGAGACGAACACGCTGGCATTGGCCGCCAGGGCAGGTTCGGCGAGTTGGAAATGGCGCAGGGCTTCGGGGAGTCCGGCGCCGTGCAAGGCGCGGGCGAAGTCGGTGACCAGCAGGCGGAACAGGAGATCGCGCAGGGAAGGTTGGGCTTCCCGATAGCCGAATTGCCGGGCCATCAGCGACCAGAAGGCCGGTTCCAGGTCGAGGGCCACGATGTCGTTCCAGGCCTTGGGCGTCGCCGCCAAATCCACGCCCTCCGGTCCCGACAATCCCGCCAGCAGCCGCAGGGCGATGGACAAAGCCTCCGGTTGGTCGGCGCGGGTCAGAACCCCAAGCATTTTGGTGTCCAAGTCGGTTTCATCGTCCTGGGCGCCGACCCAGCGCTTGAGCCTTTCGACCCGGTCTTTGTTGCGGAGGAACTTGGCCCGCGCCTTGAGGTGGTCGCGCATGGCTTGGTTCGCCAGCCCCAGGTCTTCCAGCAGGATGGAGACCGTGTCGGCCCGGAAGGCCCGGCTGTACAGGCGGATATCCAATAGCCAATCGTAGGCAGGATTAGGTTCCGCGTTGGGCGAGTACAGGAGATAGCAACCCGTGAGGTCTTGGGTTTCCAGGCGGATTTTCAAGGCTAGGCCGCTTTCCTGGTCGAGTCGGACGAGGTTCACGCCGTCCGGGAGATGGATTTCGACAGAGGCCGTGAATTCGCCTTCCGGGTCGTTCCAGAAAACTAGGCGGTGGCCTTCCTTATACAGGCTGGATAGAGCTTGTTGGATGCGGTCTTGGGACATGGCTTAAAGGGATTCGATAGCCTTTTCCAGGCTTTGCTTGAATTGATTGAAACTGGGCATGTCGATACGGTCGATATCCAGGGCCGTTTCCACCCAAGTTTTCAATCCTTCGGCGGAAGTGTCCGGTAGGATGTCGCCCAGTTGTTTCTTTGCTGAATTGGGACTGTCGTCATTCCCGGAAAGAGCGTTTTCCAAATCGGCGCAGTTTTGATAAGGGTTCGGTTTGGCCGCGCAAAGCAACCATGCTTCTGATTTAGGCTTAGGCAGCATGGGCACGCCTCGCTCGAATTGAGCGCGGAGAAACCCTTGCTTCATGGAATTCCATTTGTCCCGCCAAATCCCGGACTTAGCCGAACGGGTGCCGTCGCCATCCCGGAATAGCACAGCGACAGCCATATCATTAGCCTCGGCTTCATGTTCCTGAGCAATTTCACCGAGCATCCAGGCATTGATGTAAAAATATCCGGTTTCTTCGCCATGCTTTTTCCCCACGAGAAAGGTATTCCGCTTCTGGCGTTTACGATCAGCCACACGCTGCGCTAAAGCGGTTTCACTGACATAGCGATAAGCTTCCGGGAAATCTAGCAAAGAATATCCAAACCGGGAACTTTCGATGAGCCGGTCCAATAATAGCGTCATCGGCCCTACATCAAAGTCCACGCCGCTGCATTGCCCTTGAGAGTTATTGCAACGCCCCAAATCGGTGGGGCCTTCCCCGCTGAGCAAGACAATCATGCCGATGCATTCCCTGAAGATTCGGCAAGATCGAGGGCAATGCATTCCTCGGTGAGTGCCCGCAAATCCGTATCGACAAAGGCTTCTCCCGGTCCCATCCAGCGCAGTTTTTCTCCGACGCGGGGGATTTCGAAAAAGTGCCTGGCCCGTGTTTCTCCCGCCGGGGTCTTATAGATGTATTGCACGGATTCCCGCGCGGTTTCATCTTCAAGGTAATTCAGAATCATGGGGCTATGGGTGGTGACTAATATTTGCTGCTGGCTTGCCAGCAAGGTTTCCACCAGTTTTTCGATAATCTCGGGATTGATGCCGTTTTCGATTTCATCAAGCAAAATCAGGGAGCGGTCGGATTCCGCCTGTGCAAGAATCGCGAGGATGCGCAGCAAGCCATCGCTTAAATGTGCCGCTTCGGTTTCCAGCTTTTGGTTATCGAATATCTCGATAGCCGATAATTTTTTCCAGCCCGCCTTCATGCTGGAAATTTTGTAATCGACTAAATTCGGATAAAACCCTTTTAGCAAGCCGATCAGCCGGTTTTTGTCCTGGCCTTTTATTCCATATAGATAAGCAGATAATTTTTCGCCTCCGGCACCGATATCCACGTCGTTAGTGCGGGCACGCTTGCGCATGAGATGGGGAGACAGCAATTCCAAGGAGCGGATGCGGCGAATCGCGCCCAAGAATTCCAGAATAGGGTCTGGAAGTTCTGAGGGCTTTAATTGGGAGAGTATGGAGCCTTCATAAATAAAAGAAATATCATTCGAAGGCTTGCTCAATATACGGTATTTTTGTCCGGTATTTTGTAGAATCGGCTCAGCATTTAAGAAGACGGTTTCTGAAGCACAGCGCAGGCTTGTTCTATTGAAATGCGCAATCCAAGCTAGGCTGCTTCCATTATCGGTTTGATATTCAACAAATAAGGTGATATTGCTTTCCTTGCGTAATTTGCAATTTAAATCATGGGCGGTCCATCCCCGATTTTCCAGCCATATTTTAACTTCGCCAGTAAGTATATGTGCTATAAAGTCCAGTGCTTGGAGAATAGTCGTTTTTCCTGCGCCATTCATACCGATTAAGCAATTGAACTTGTCGAGCGGTATTATTATTTCAGCGAGCGACTTGAAGTTCTTGATGGTTATTTTTTTAATCATCGATTATTCCAGCTTCATTGGTTAGGCGTATCCTTGCCAACGGCATTCCCACAAAAAATGGGAACAGCCTATGAAAGGCTTAGCTTTTATTCCCCTATCTGCCTAGCCAACTTGTCAATCAAACTTAGGTTATACCGAATACCCTGCCGCATCATGGATTCCACGGCATCCCGGAAGGAGGGTATCCAAGCCTGCTGCTTGGCCTTGAGCAAAACGCCCAAAGTACCAGTGACATTCAAGCCAAGATATTCCGCCATATTGCGTCCGATCTTTTCATCGATCACCACCCAGTCCGCACTTAGTTTGCGGGCCATATCGAGTGTATGCTTTTCCCCTTTATCGAGCTCCAGCAAAAGTGTTGGATACTCGATAGGCGTGGATTCAATTTCTTTCACCCAAGGCAAGGAACGAAGGTCAGGGACTGCCATGGGTCCACCTACGGCGCATTCCTCAATGACTTCGCCAACCAAGTGGATTTGGGTAAACAAGCGTGGCAATAGATCGAGTTGCCCGATACCGCTGAGGGCGATCAACGGGGTGGTATTCGAGAAAACAATCATAGCAAGGCGGTTTCCCTGGCCAGATCGTCCCCGGAATCCTCCAGCAAAACCGCCC
>Ga0172372_10008373_pt1 | contig 13647 bp, 13 predicted proteins | sample LakKiv5m_2_FD_114544 | JGI IMG/M metagenome (GOLD analysis project Ga0172372, IMG submission 114544) | Freshwater microbial communities from Kabuno Bay, South-Kivu, Congo - kab_092012_9.5m | ecosystem: Environmental > Aquatic > Freshwater > Lake | place: Democratic Republic of the Congo...
GGCAGGCCAGGGTCGGGGTGAGCAGGACGTCGACGTCGTCGAAGACCCGGTTGGCCCGCTCACTGACGGCCTCGCCCCGGCGGACCGCCGACCGCACGACCGCCTCGGAGGCCCAGCGGCCGAGCGCGAGGGTCTGCCGGGTGCGCCGCTCGAGCGCCTTCGGGTCCTCCACCGCGGCGGCCTCGGCCCGGATGCCGCCGAAGAACTGCGGCACGAACGCGGCGGTCGGGTCGGGATAGCCGGGATCGACCTCGCGCACGTCGTGACCGAGCTCGGCGAGCAGCCGCGCGGTCGCCTCGACCGCCGCGACGTTGGCGCGGTCGGGTCGTACGCCTCGGCTCACCGGCCGCACCGACCACCCGATCCGCAGCCGCCCCGGCTCGCGTGCCGCCGCGGCGACGAACGACTCCGCGGGGTCGGGGCAGGTGAAGAGGTCCGAGGGGAGGTTGCCGCGCAGGACGTCGTAGACCAGGGCGGCGTCGCGGACGCTCCGGGCCAGCGGACCGGCGGTGCCGAGCGCCCACCACAGGTGCTCGTACGGCGCGCTGCTGACCCGGCCGCGCTGGGGCTTGAGACCGACCAACCCGCAGCAGGCGGACGGGATCCGGATCGATCCACCGCCGTCACCGCCGATGGCGACCGGGACCATGCCGACCGCGACCGCGACGGCCGTCCCGCCGCTGGAGCCGCCGGGGCTGCGGGTGGGGTCCCACGGGTTGCGGGTCTGGCCGTGGGCGACCGACTCGGTGAAGGGCCACTGGCCGAACTCCGGCATGTGGGTCTTGCCGACGATGACGGCACCCGCGTCCCGCAGCCGGCGGACGACCTCGCCGTCGGCCGGCGCCGGCGTGCGGTTCGCCCGCCCGCCGAAGGTGGTCACGCAGCCCGCGACGTCGATCTCCTCCTTCACCGCGACCGGGACGCCGTGCAGCGGCCCCGCGCTCACGCCGCGCGCCGTGCCGGCGTCGCGGAACGCAGCCTCCGCCCGCGCCTCGTCGGTGAGGACGACGGAGAAGGCGTGCAGGGCTGGATCGCGTCGCGCGATGACGTCGAGGTGGCGCTCGAGGGTCGCGGTCGCGGTCGCGTCGCCGGCACGCAGCGCCGCGGCGAGCGCGGTGGCGTCCGACGGCGGGGCCGGCGTGGCGGCGGAGGGGTCGGGCATGGGAGGGACGGTAGGGCACGGCCGCAAGCCGCGTCGCCCGCACCGACCCGTACGGTGGCCTGCGTGACGGGGTGGGAGCAGCTGGCGACCTTCGCCGCCGGCGTGGGGGCGGGCGCGATCGGGGCGATCGCCGGCGTGGCCTCGCTGGTGAGCTTCCCGGTGCTCATCCTGCTCGGGCTGCCGCCCGTCGCCGCCAACGTCACCAACACCCTCGGTCTGATCGCGGCGGGCTTCGGTGGCTCGTGGGGCTACCGCGAGGAGCTGCGCGCCTTCCCGGCCGCGACGCGGCGGATCGCGGTCACCTGCACGCTGGGCGGGCTGATCGGTGCCGTCGCTCTCGTCACCGCGCCGCCGACGGTCTTCGAGGGGATCGTGCCGTGGCTGGTCCTCCTCGCCTGCGCGCTCGTCGCGGCCCAGCCGTCGCTGAGCGCGTGGCTGCGGCGCCGCAGCGTCGCCCGCGGGATCGAGCCGGTGGACCAGCTGGCCCTCGGACCGCGGACGACCGTGGCCGCCACACTGACCGGCGTGTACGGCGGCTACTTCGGCGCCGCGGCGGGCGTCCTCATGATCGGGGTCCTCGGCATCGGGACGGATCTGGAGGCGCGCATCATCAACGCGCTGAAGACCTGGTGCCTGCTGATGTCCAACCTCACCGCCGCGCTCGTCTTCATCCTCGTCGCCGACGTCGCCTGGGCCTACGTCCCCGCCCTCGCGCTCGGCTCGGTGGTCGGCGGCCTCCTTGGCGCGCGCGTCGGGCGGCGGCTCCCGGCCGGCGCGTTCCGCCTCATCGTCGTCACCGGCGGCGTCGCGATGGCGATCTGGCTCTGGGTCCGCTGAGCCCCGAGCGGGTCGCGTGGGTGCCGCGGGTCAGCGCGCGGCGCCGGCGAGACCGTCGATGACCCGGGACAGGCCGAAGCGCCACGCGTGGTCCGGGTCGCGCACGCCGTCCTGAGCTTCACCCGCCGCGGCGCCGACCCGCTGGGCCAGCGGGAAGTCGTCGCCCAGGTAGCCGGCCAGTCGCGGCCCCCACTCCGACCAGCTCCCGGCGACCGCGTACGTCCGGGACGCCGCCTCCTCCGCCCGCACGCTCGCGCGGGCGAAGTCGAGGACGAAGGTCAGCGCGGCGTCGCGCCGGACGTCGTCGAGGCCGAGGGGGTCGAGGGCACGAAGCTCGTGGTCGTACTTCGCGATCGTGCCCGGCCCGAGGGCCGTCCGCTCGTCGGTGGCGTCGAGCAGCCACGGCCGCCGGCGCAGCATCGCGCGGTTGGCCTCCGCCACGAGCTCGACCCGTCCACGCCACCCGCGGCGCCCGTAGGCCGGCGCCTCGGCGGCGACGTAGGCGGCATGCGCAGCGTCCGCCATCAGCACCAGCAGGTCGTCACGACCGCTAACGTGCGTGTAGACCGACATGGGCGAGACGCCGAGCTCGCTCGCGAGCGCGCGCACCGTGACGGCCTCGAGCCCGCCTCGGTCGGCGAGCCCCGTCGCCGCCGCCACGACCTCGCCGACCGAGCGCCTGGCACGCGGTCCACGACGACTTCCCGCTGGGGCCTCGGGGTGGTCGCGCCACAGCAGGTCGACGAGGTGGGCGGGCACCGAGCCATCATCCCACGAGCGCGGGAACATTCTCTACGACGTACGTTGTACGGCGTACATAGTTTCCGCCACCGAAGGAGCCCCGTGCACGCCACCGCCGCCGCCATCTCGCTCAACGTCGCCGACGTCGACGCCTCGACCACCTTCGCGACGACCCACCTCGGCTTCACCGTCGCCATGTCCGCCGACGGCTTCGCGTCGCTCACCCACCCGGACGTCGCGGTCAACTTCATCTTCCTGGCCACCGGGCTGCCCACCTTCAGGCCGACCGAGATCGCCGGGCCGGCCGGGCCAGGCACGCTCCTCGTGCTCGTGGTCGACGACCTCGACGCGGAGTACGCACGCATCCACGCCGCAGGAGCGCGCGTGGTGACCCCGCCGGAGACCGAGCCGTGGGGCGAGCGCTACTGCCAGTTCACCGACCCCAACGGGATCGTCTGGCAGCTGGTCCAGTGGGTGAGCGATCCCGGCGACGCCGGCGCGACCGCCCCGTCGAGCTAGTCCAGGACGCCGCAGCGGCGGACGGCGAGGACCGCGAGCGACCGGGCGACGTCGACGACCTCGTCGACGTGGACGTGCTCGAGCGGGGCGTGGGCCTGGCGGGGGTCGCCGGGCCCGTAGTGCAGCGTGGGGATGCCGCCGACGCCGGCGTAGAGCCGCAGGTCGCTGCCGTAGACCTCCGCGCGCGCCGGCGGGTCGGCGTACCCGGTGTCGACCACGGCGGCGCGCACCTCGTCGATCAGGTGGTGGTCGGGGTCGAGGCGGCCGGGCGCGAACTGCCCGCCCGGCCAGGTGACGACCGGTCGGTGCTCGCGCAGCCACGGGTCCTTCAGGCAGGCCTCGGTCACCGCGTCCTCGAAGGCGGTGCGCGCGTGGCGGGGGTCCTCGTCGAGCATGACGCCGAAGCGGCCCTCGGCGACGAGGAGGTCGGGCACCGAGCTCGCCCAGTCGCCGGTCTCGACCCGGCCGATCGAGAGGGCGTACGGCAGGTCGCGGCCGACGAAGAGCGGGTCCGGCTGCTGGTTCCGCTCCCGCTCGAGCTCGAGCAGCGCGGCGTGGATCGGGAGGAAGGCCTCGAAGGCGCTCACGCCCTCGCGCCGGAGGCTGCCGTGGGCGGACTTGCCGAGCACCTCGATGCGGAAGGTCAGCGCGCCGGCGTTGGCGATGATCAGGCGACCACCGGTCGGCTCGGTCAGCACCGCGGCCTGGCCGCGGTAGCCCCGCCGCAGTGTCGCGAAGGCGCCGAGCCCGCCGTCCTCCTCGCCGGTGACGCAGTGGACGGCCAACGGCTGCGCGAGGCGCAGACCGGCCGTGTGGATCGCGTGCGCCACCGCCAGGTTGACCGCGACGCCGGCCTTCATGTCGGCAGCTCCGCGGCCGTACAGGATCCCCGAGTGCAGCTCGGTGGAGAACGGGTCCGTGCCGTGCCAGGCGGCGGGGTCACCGGGAGGGACGACGTCGAGATGGCCCTGGAGGATCAGCGCGGGCACCGCCTCGGGGTCCCGTCCCGAGCCGACGAGCGTGCCGACGAGGCCGAGGGCGCGGTCGCGCTCGACCTCCTGCCCGGGGAACCACGGGTCCTGGGTGATGGTCTCCAGGTCGATCTCCCACAGGTCGACCTGCGCGCCGGAGTCCTCCAGCATGCCGGCGGCGACCTCCTGCACCTCGCACTCCGCGTCGGTGCCGGACACGCTCGGCACGCGGATCAGCTCGGCCAGCGTGCGCACGAGCCGGTCCTCGTCGAGGTGGTCGAGGACGGCCTGCTCGGGACGGTCCAGAGAGCTCATGCCCTCACGGTACGTCGGGTTCCTCCTGCTGGTCGTAGACCTCCGGATCACGCCGCTGCAGCTGGTCGGCGAGGCGGTCGAGGAGCTCGTCGACCTCGTCGGTGCGGTAGCCGCGGAAGGCCGTGCTGAACCGCACCCGGCGCAGGTCGCGGGCCGTGAGGTGACCGCCGGTCGGGACGCGCGCGGCCCGTCGCTCGCGGGCGACCTCGCGCATCGCCTCACCGCGACCGGACGCGACCACGACCACGCCGCCGACGAGGGCGACGATGCCGATCGCGAAGACCCAGGCGGTCACTCGGGATGCCCCTCCGCCCCATGGCCGGGCGCGGGGTGCACGCGGCCGCCGTCGGCCAGCCGCTCGGCCCGCGCGGTGACCATCCGCCCCACCGCCTCCTCGAGGTCGTCGGTCACGCAGACGATGTCGAGGTCGGGCTCGGAGATCTTGCCCTCGGCGAGGAGGCTGTCGCGCAGCCAGTCCACGAGCCCGCCCCAGTAGTCCGACCCGAGCAGGACGATCGGGAAGGAGGTGATCTTCTGCGTCTGCACCAGCGTCATCGCCTCGAACAGCTCGTCCAGCGTGCCGAAGCCGCCCGGCAGGACGATGAAGCCCTGGGCGTACTTGACGAACATCGTCTTGCGGGCGAAGAAGTAGCGGAAGTGGACACCGAGCTCGACCCAGTCGTTCATGCCCTGCTCGAAGGGGAGCTCGATGCCGAGTCCCACCGAGGTGCCGCCCGCCTCGACCGCGCCCTTGTTCGCCGCCTCCATCGCGCCGGGGCCGCCGCCGGTGATGACGGCGAAGCCCTCCTCGACCAACCGACGGCCGACCCGGACGCCGAGGTCGTACGCCGGGTCCTCGGGTCGCGTGCGGGCCGAGCCGAAGACACTGACCGCGTCGCCCAGCGTGGCGAGGGCCCCGAACCCCTCGACGAACTCCGACTGGATCCGCAGCACCCGCCAGAAGTCGGTGTGGGTGTCGAGCTGCGAGCCGCGGTCGAGCAGCCGCTGGTCGGCGGTGGAGCCGTGCGGCGACTGCTGGTGCGCGTCGCTGCCGCGGTGGTCGAACGACCTCATGAGAGCCACTCCTTCAGCTGCTGCTCGCAGCGCTCGATGTCGGCGAACGGCACCCGCTCGTCGGCCTTGTGCGCCAGCAGCGGGTCGCCGGGACCGTAGTTCACGGCCGGGACGCCCAGCGCGGAGAAGCGCGAGACGTCGGTCCAGCCGAACTTCGGGTTCACCTCGCCGCCGACCGCCTCCACGAAGGCGGCGGCCGCCGGGACGCTCAGGCCGGGCAGGGCGCCCGGGGCGATGTCGGTGACCTCGACCTCGAAGCCGGCGAAGACCTCCCGCACGTGGGCGGTCGCCTCCTCGGCCGATCGGTCGGGAGCGAAGCGGTAGTTGACCGAGACCCGGCACTCGTCGGGCAGCACGTTGCCGGCCACGCCGCCGGAGACGAAGACGGCGTTGAGGCCCTCGCGGTACTCCAGGCCGTCGATGACCGGGCGGCGCGGCTCGTACGCCGTCAAGCGCGCGAGCACCTCGGACGCGCCGTGGATCGCGTTGACCCCCATCCACGACCGCGCCGAGTGGGCGCGCTCGCCGCGCGTGAGGACGTCGACGCGCAGCGTGCCCTGGCACCCCGCCTCGACGACGGCGTTGGAGGGCTCCATGAGGATCGCGAAGTCGGCCTCGAGCAGGTCGGGGCGCGTCGCGGCGAGGTGGCGCAACCCGTTGTGCTCCTCCTCGATCTCCTCGGCGGCGTAGAAGACGTAGGTGACGTCGCGCGTGGGCTCGGGCAGGCCGGCGGCGAGCCGCAGGGCGACCGCCACCCCGCCCTTCATGTCGCACGACCCGAGGCCGTGCAGGTGGGTGGCGTCGCGGCGCGCGGGGAGGTTGGCGTTCTCCGGCACGGTGTCGAGGTGCCCGGCGATGACCACCCGCTCGGCGCGGCCGAGCGCGGTCCGGGCGACGACGTTGTGCTGGTCGCGGATCACCTCGAGGTGGGGGCAGGCCCGCAGCGCGGCCTCGACCGCGTCGGCGATCTCCTGCTCGTTCCGGCTCACCGAGGGGATGTCGACCAGTCGCTCGGTGAGGGTCACCGCGTCGCACGTCAGATCCAGGGCGGCGCTCATGGCGTCATCCCACCACATCTGTCCATAACTAGAACTTGTTCTATACAGTGCCGCCATGCGACACGGCATCGTGCTGTTCACCAGCGACCGCGGCATCACCCCGGCGGAGGCCGCGAAGGCGGCCGAGGAGGCGGGCTTCGCGACGTTCTACGTCCCCGAGCACACCCACATCCCGGTCAAGCGGGAGGCCGCGCACCCCGGCACCGGCGACGAGACGCTCCCCGACGACCGCTACATGCGCACCCTCGACCCGTGGGTCGCGCTGGCGACCGCCGCGACGGTGACCTCGCGCATCCGGCTCTCCACCGCGGTGGCGCTGCCGGTCGAGTCCGACCCCATCACCCTGGCCAAGGCGATCGCGACGCTCGACCACCTCTCCGGCGGCCGCGTCACGCTCGGCGCGGGCTTCGGGTGGAACGTCGACGAGCTCACCGACCACCACGTGCCGGCCAACAAGCGTCGTACCGTCCTCAAGGAGTACCTCGAGGCGATGCGGTCGCTGTGGACCGAGGAGACCGGCAGCTACGACGGCGAGTTCGTGTCGTTCGGACCGAGCTGGGCCTGGCCCAAGCCGGCGCAGGCCCACGTCCCCGTCCTCATCGGCGCCGGCGGCGGCCCGAAGACCTTCGCCTGGATCGCCCGGCACGCCGACGGCTGGATCACCACCCCGATCGAGACCGACATCGCCGGCAAGATCGAGCGGCTGCGCGAGGCGTGGAGCGCCGAGGGTCGCGAGGGCGACCCGGAGGTCGTCGCCCTCATGGTCAGCAAGCCCGACCCCGACCAGCTCGCGGCGTACGCCGCGGCCGGGGTCACCGAGTGCCTGTGGTCCTTCCCCGACAAGCCCGCCGACGAGGCGATCGCCTTCGCGCACCGGTTGGCGGGCAAGCTCGGTCTGACGGCCTGATCAGGCCGCCTGCGCCCGGGTCCGTCGCTCCAGCACCTCGCCGGCGGCGTACGCCCCCAGCGAGAGCGCGGCCGTCACCGCGCGGGGGTGGGCGACGCCCCGGCGCGCCAGCCAGGCGTGCCACCGCCGGTCGGTCGCCACCGACGCGCGCATGGTCGCGATGACACCGAGCCCGGTCGCCGCGGCGATGAGCACCCGCGTCCGCGGCTCGGCGGGCTCCTCACCCTCGCTCGGCTGACCGCTCGCCCACCACGCGCCGGCCGCGCTGACGCCGGCGGTCACGCCCCAGTAGGCGATGCGGCCGCGCCGGGTCGGCCGTGCCGGGTCGATCAACGCCCAGGCGCTGGTCGCGACCGCGGTGGCGAGACGGGTGGTGGGTGAGTCGAGGTCGACAGCCATGCCGCCGACGCTACCGAGCCGTGCCCCGGGCACCTCGGCCCGCCTCCGTACGATGGGGGCCATGACCTCCTCGCACTCCACCGCCTCCGCCTGGGGTGTCGGGCTGGCGACGTACGCCGCCGACGACTCCGTCCTCGACGTCTGGTTCCCCTCCCCCGCGCTCGGTGCGCCCGCGGACGACGCCGAGCGGTCCGGGCTGCCGGAGCTGGAGAAGCTCGCCGGGCACGACGAGCTGCGCGACGTCCGCCGCGAGGTCGTCACCGTGGTCGCCACGGACCTCTCCGCCGCCCCCTCCGACGCGCTCGACGCGTGGCTGCGGCTCCACCTGATCAGCCACCGCCTGGTCCAGCCCCACGGCGTGAGCCTCGAGGGTGTCTTCGGCCTGCTCAGCAACGTCGTGTGGACCTCGGCCGGCCCGTGCGCGGTGGCGGGCTTCGAGGAGACGCGCCTGCGGCTGCGGGCCGCCGGCCTCGTCGTGACGGTGTACGGCGTCGACAAGTTCCCCCGGATGGTCGACTACGTCGTCCCCTCCGGCGTGCGGATCGCCGACGCCGACCGCGTCCGCCTGGGTGCCCACCTCGCGCCGGGCACCACCGTCATGCACGAGGGCTTCGTCAACTTCAACGCCGGCACGCTGGGCGCCTCGATGGTCGAGGGCCGGATCAGCGCGGGCGTGGTCGTCGGTGACGGCTCCGACGTCGGCGGGGGCGCCTCGATCATGGGCACGTTGTCCGGCGGCGGCACCGAGGTGATCTCGGTCGGCGAGCGCTGCCTCCTGGGGGCCAACGCCGGCATCGGCATCTCGCTCGGGGACGACTGCGTCGTCGAGGCCGGGTGCTACGTCACCGCCGGCACGAAGGTCACCGTCCTCGAGCCTGGCCGGGACGCGCGCGTCGTCAAGGCGTCGACGCTGTCCGGCGCCTCGAACGTCCTCTTCCGCCGCAACTCGGTCTCGGGCGCCGTCGAGGCCGTGCCGCGCCAGGGTCGCGGCATCGCGCTCAACGACGCACTCCATGCCAACGACTGAGGCCCGTCGACGTCCGACGACCCGTGAGGGGCGCTTCCTGCCGCGCCTGCTCGCGACGCTGATCGTGATCGGGCTGGCCGCCGGCGCCGTCGTCGTCATGGTCCGCAGCGGGGTCGGGCCGTTCCCGGCCGCCGAGGAGTGCGAGGTCGACGTCGACGGCGTCGCCGTCACCCTCTCGACCGAGCAGGCCGAGAACGCCGCCCTCATCGCCGGCATCGCCCAGCGCCGCGGCCTGCCGGCCCGAGCGGTCTCCATCGCCCTCGCGACGGCCTACCAGGAGTCGAAGCTGGTCAACATCGACTACGGCGACCGCGACTCCCTCGGGCTCTTCCAGCAGCGCCCGTCGATGGGCTGGGGGACGCCCGAGCAGGTGATGGACCCCGTCTACGCCACCAACGCGTTCTTCGACGGCCTCGAGCGCGTCGAGGGCTACCGCGAGATGCGGATCACCGAGGCGGCCCAGGCCGTGCAGCGCAGCGCCTTCCCCGAGGCGTACGAGGACCACGCCGCCGACGCGCGCGCGCTCGCCTCGGCGCTGACCGGCTACCACCGCGGCGCCTTCACCTGCGTCGTGCGGCACTCCGGGGTCGACGAGGTCTCGGCCGAGCTCGACGAGCAGGGGCTGACCTCGCGGGCGGCCGCCGTCCGCGAGGAGATCGAGGCGGTCTTCGGTCGCCAGGCGCTGGGCGGGTTCGCCCCGGGCGGGGTGTCCTCGGGTCACTCGGAGGGATCGGCGCACTACGACGGCCGCGCGGTCGACGTCTTCTTCCGGCCGATCAACGCCGCCAACAAGCGCCGCGGGTGGGCGATGGCGCACTACCTGGTCGCCCAGGCCGACCGGCTCGGCATCGCCACCGTCATCTTCGACGGCCGGATCTGGACCGCGCGCCGATCGGTCCAGGGATGGCGCGACTACCGTGTCGACACCTCCGGCCGCGACCGCGCCACCGCCCAGATCCTCGAGCACCGCGAGCACGTCCACGTCGACGTGCTCCCCTGACCCGTCGGTCGAGCCGTCAGCCGACCCAGAAGCCCCGGCCGCCGTACCAGTCGCCGAGGTGGGCGCCCGGCATCCCACCCCGGGATCCGCCGGACCGGTCGCCGAGGTAGGAGCCGACGACGGCCGCCCCGAGGTCGTCGAGCTCCGGGGCGACGACGCGGCCCTCGACCCGCCGCGCCATCTGGTCGATGAACCGCGCGAGGCCAGGGTCGTCCCCGAGGCGGAAGAAGGTGGTCTGGGCGCCGAGGCGGCGGGCGTTGTCGAGCTCGTCGACGCTGCGCCGGATGGTGACGGGGTGCGGCGGGTAGGAGAACCACACCTGGCCGTCGGTCTCGAGGTGGGCGGTCGGCTCGCCGTCGGTGACGACGAGGAGGACCGGCTGGGCGTTGGGGTGCTTGCGGAAGTGCCGGTTGGCCAGCAGCAGCCCGTGGTGCAGGTTGGTGCCCTTCGACCACATCGCGTCGAGCGCGGTGAGCTGCTCGATCTCCATCACCTCGGCGTAGCGGCCGAAGGAGATCAGCTGGAGGTGGTCGCCGCGGAAGCGCGAGCGGATCAGGGTGTGCAGCGCGAGCGCGGTGCGCTTCATCGGTACCCACCGCCCGTCCATCGCCATGGAGAACGACGTGTCGACCAGCAGGGCGACCGCCGCCTCGGTGCGCGCCTCGGTCTCCTGCACCTCGACGTCGTCGATCCGGATGCGCGGGCGGGACGTACGCCCGCCGGCGCGGTCCTCGCCGAGGCTGCGGGTCGTGGCGTTGAGGACCGTGCGGGGGACGTCCCACGGCTCGGTGTCGCCGTACTCCCAGGCCCGCGTCGCACCGCTGCGCTCGCCCGCGGCACCAGCCCGGCGGAGGTCACGAGCGCCGGCGCGACCCGACATGCGCTGGGCGACGTCCTTGAGCAGCGACCGGCCCAGCTGGCGCATCGCCTTCGGCGAGAGCCGCAGCTGACCGTCGGAGGAGCGGGAGAGGTAGCCCGACTCGCGCAGCGCCCGCTCCAGCTCGGCGAGCGTGCGCGCACTCACCGCCGCGTCGTCGCCGAGCTGGCGCGCGAGCTTGTCGAGGTCGACGTCGTCCATGCGGGCGCCCGCGTGGGACTGGGCGAGCTGCTCGGCGAGGTCGTCGAGCTCGGCGAGGTCCTGGAGCACCCCGGTGCCGTCGCCGAGGCCGAGGCCCTCGTCGCCGGAGAAGCCCTCACCGCCGGCCCAGTCCTCACCGGGCCGGGCGCCCTGGAGGTTGGCGTCGAGCCGCGCCAGCTGCTCCTGCAGCGCCGGGGAGCCGAAGGCCTGCGCGGAGAGCTGCATGAGCTCGGCACGCTGCTCGGGCGTCATCGAGTTCATCATCCGCTGCGCGGCGGCCGCGCGCTGCGCGAGGGAGTCGATGAGCTCCTCGACCGATCCGGGCCGCTCGGGGAAGAAGTCGCCGTGCTTGTCCATGAAGTCGGCGAACTGCTGGTCGGTGTCCTCGCCGCGCGCGTGCGACTCGAGCAGGTCGTTGAGGTCGTCGAGCATCTCGGCGACGCGCGCGCGGTCCTCGTCGGTGGCGTTCTCCATCGCCTGCTTCATGCCGGCGAACCGCTGGTCGAGGAGCTCGCGGCCCAGCAGGTCCTTGATCTCCTCGTACGCCGCGCGCGCCTCGCTGCTCTGCCAGTCGTAGTCCGACAGCGACGTCACGGCCGCGGCGGGGGACGGCGGGAGGTTGCCCAGCCGCATCTCGCGGAAGGCCCGGTCGTCGTCGTCCATCATCGCGTCACGCGCGAGCTGCTTGCGCTCCTCCAGCACCGCGCGGTCCAGCAGCTCACGCACCTGCTGCAGCGTGCCGTCGAGGCTGTGGCGGTCGAGCAGCTCGCGGCGCCGCTGCGCCACCTGCCGCGCCAGGTCGTCGAGGCCCTGCTGGTCGCGGCTGCCGCGGCGCAGGTACTCCCGCATCGCCCGCTCGGGCGAGGCTCCCGCCATGACGTCCTCGCCGATCGCGTCGAGGGCGTCGGCGAGGTCGACCGGCGGTGCGAGGGGGTCGGGCCCCCCGGCGTAGCGCGCGTAGCGGGAGCCGGCCATCTCAGGCGCCGTACGTCGTCGCGCCGGCGTCGGAGTCCTTCGCGACCTTCTGCGCGAGGAACAGCCCCTCGAGGGCCAGCTCGATCGCGCTCGCCCGGGCCCCGTCGGTGGTCGCCCCGAGGCGGTCGCAGACCTGGTCGTAGGTGTCGGCCTCGCCCAGCGGAGGAAGGTCGGAGAGCAGCTCGCGGGCGGTGACCTGCGGGCCGGTGCTGATCGTCGCACCGCCCTCGACGGCCTCGACGAGGGGCCCGAGGTCGATGCCGCGCAGGTGGGTGCGCACCGCCTCGGCGGTGGCGACCCGCAGCAGGTGCTCGAGGATCTGCCGCTCGCGGCCCTCCTCCCCCGCCTCGAACTCGATCTTCCCGGCGAGGACGTCGACCGCGGTCTCGAGGTCGACGACCCGGGCGACCCCGTGCTCCTCCCCCTGACGCGTGGCGCGGTGCAGCGCTGCGGCGGCGATCGTCTCGGCGCCCGCGATGGCGAAGCGGGCGGAGACGCCGGAGCGCTGGTCGACGGCGGTCGACCCGCGCAGGGCGCGCGTGAACCGGGCGAGGATCTCGACCAGGTGGTCGGGGACCTCGGCGACGAGATCGGCCTCCTGCCGGATCACCGCGACCTCGGCCTCGAGGGAGGTCGGGTAGTGGGTGCGGATCTCGGCGCCGAAGCGGTCCTTGAGCGGCGTGATGATGCGGCCGCGGTTCGTGTAGTCCTCGGGGTTCGCGCTCGCCACGACCAGGACGTCCAGCTCCAGGCGGAGGACGTAGCCGCGCACCTGGATGTCGCGCTCCTCCATCACGTTGAGCATCGCGACCTGGATCCGCTCGGCGAGGTCGGGCAGCTCGTTGATCGCGACGATGCCGCGGTGGCTGCGCGGGATGAGCCCGAAGTGGATCGTCTCGGGGTCGCCGAGCGTGCGGCCCTCGACGACCTTCATCGGGTCGACGTCGCCGATCAGGTCCGCGACCGACGTGTCCGGGGTCGCGAGCTTCTCGGCGTACCGCTCCGAACGGTGCCGCCAGGCGACCGGGAGGTCGTCGCCGAGCTCCGCGGCCCGGCGCTGGGACTCGGGCGTGACCGGCTCGTACGGGTGCTCGCCGAGCTCGGAGCCCGCGATGACCGGCGTCCACTCGTCGAGCAGGCCCACCAGGGTCCGCAGCAACCGGGTCTTGCCCTGGCCGCGCTCGCCCAGCAGGACGATGTCGTGGCCGGCGAGGATCGCCCGCTCGACCTGCGGGATGACGGTGTCCTCGAAGCCGTGCAGCCCCGGCCACGGGTCCTCACCCGAGCCGAGCTTGGCGAGCAGGTTGCGCCGCAGCTCGGCCCGCAGGCCGACCAGCTCGTGGCCGGAGGCGCGCAGGGCGCCGAGGGTGTCGATCGAGGGGGCGGGCTCCGTGACGGTCACGCGCCGAACCTAGCGCGCAGCAGCAACGCCACCCGCCGGTCGCCCGCCGACCGACGGCTAGGAGAGGCGGGTGGCGGCCGCCGCGATCCGCTCGTCGGTCGCGGTGAAGGCGACGCGGACGTGCTGGGCGCCGGCGGTGCCGTAGAAGGCGCCCGGTGCGACGAGGATGCCTCGGTCGGCGA
>Ga0172372_10008374_pt1 | contig 13647 bp, 15 predicted proteins | sample LakKiv5m_2_FD_114544 | JGI IMG/M metagenome (GOLD analysis project Ga0172372, IMG submission 114544) | Freshwater microbial communities from Kabuno Bay, South-Kivu, Congo - kab_092012_9.5m | ecosystem: Environmental > Aquatic > Freshwater > Lake | place: Democratic Republic of the Congo...
ATAGGAATTTCTTGTCCACCACTTGTAAATGGATGACAATATACATCCATCATATTATAAATTTCATTTAATTCTTCTTCAGATACTCCTAATCCTACATTTGTTGTGATTAAAGATTTTTTAGCTCCACAAGTTTTACAATCTTGATCTTGACCATTAAAATTAAGGATTTCATAAGTTCCACAAGATTTACATATATAAGTTGTATATATTTCGGATTCTGGTATTTCATATTCTTTTGCAAGCTTCATAATGTTCCAGCCTTCTCCAAAATGCGTATGAAGCAATAGCCCACTATTCTTTATATTATTCTCTTTTTTCCAGATAGAATATCCTTCAAGAAGATTTGGAACACTCTTTCTAAGTTGATTTCTAAAGACAAAGCCAACCATAAATTTATCTAAAGGAATATTAAATCTTTTTCTTAGTTCGTGTTTTTTATCTTTAGATAACTTAAAAAAGCTTGAAGTTTCGAGCGCGCCATGAACAGTCTTTACATGTTTATGTCCTAGTTTATGTAAAGCCTTGGTAGCAAAATCACTCCAAATCCAATAATTTTTAACTTTAGGGGCACATTTAACTGCGGATTCTAAGATTGGTAGAGAATCTAAAGTAGTCCAGATAATAGAATTTATTTTATTAAACCATGGTTTATCTATAGCAAAATCAACTCCCCATATATCTTGAACAGCTATGTAAACATCTGGTTTTTCCTCTTTAATAACTTCATCTAATAAATATGCTCCATAACTTGCTAATCTAGCTAAATGAGGATCTTTATTTAATTTTTCTACTTCTTGTTGAGTATTGGGCAGAGATCCGCAACTTTTCCAAGGCGTTCTGTCTAATTGTGGATTTCCTTTCTGGATTCCACAGCAATAATGAACAATGTTATATTTATTTGTATTATATAAATACTTTAATATTGCTCTAGCGTTTCTGCCAAATCCTGTTTTTGCTAGGGCAAAATCAGATTGAAAAACAATCTTTTTTCGCATTTTATATTACCAAAGATCGTCTTCTACATCAGACAGCTTATCTTCTTGATCAAAGTCTTCATCTTTTTGCTTTTTACCTTCTAATATTTTAGACTTATTATTTTTAAGTTTTTTGATCTCTTCGCTTCTTTCGGTAGAAAATATATGATTTAATCCAAATTTAATATATTCTGCGACTAATCTGGCCTCTGCAAAAGTAAATCCAATAAGAAAACTAATTGCTGGCTGAGTCGTTTGAGTCTTAGAATTTTTAATAACATTTAAACTATATCCAATTTGCTTGTCTTCTCTAATATAGGGAGAGAATTTAATTCCTAGTTTTTGATTTTCTGAATTATGAAAAAAGTCTACTGTTTTATTATTATCAAGAGCATCTAGAATGCCACAAGCTTCGATTTTCGATAGTTTAACTACTACCTTCTTTTCTGGATTCTGAGCGTTCTCTGAGAAGCTACCTATTTTCTTTTGATCATTCCAAGATGCCTGTTTAATTAAATTCAAATAAAAATTACCATCTAAATTATTAAAGGAAAAACTACAAGCTGTTCCAGTATTCCGAGGAGTAGGTTTATAAATTTGTATCATATATTATATATTATCATATACTAAATAATAAATCAAGTTATTTTTCTTTAATCTCTCCAAGTTTCATAAATATTTTATGATCTTGAACAGCTATTAAATCAGCAAATACCGCATCTTCACTCTTTTTCTTTCCTTTTACAATGACTATATTGTTCTCTGATGGCATATAACTATTCATTTCTTTGCATTCTTCGATCTTATCATTGAATATTAAAGTGTTAATTTTAGCGTTTTCATCTTCTATATTAAGTCTTAGATATCTTGTCTTTTTAGCATTATTAGAAACCCCTAGATAATCCTCTTTAATAACTCCAATAAATAAAACCGGTAATCCTTGTGGGGCTTCATTAACCTCTCTAATACTGAGAAGGTCTGGTTTTTGATCTGAGAATATATCTTTTAATGTAGTATTATATGTATAACCTAACAACTTATTCTCATAATACCAGTTTGCAAATCTTTCATTCTTGCTATTTTGTTCATATATTTTTTTGTAAGGCTCATATGATTTCCTAATAGTTTCTAATCTAGTATCTTTAATTATAAATTTACCTTTTTCGTCTTTAGTGGCATTTAGGAATTTAATGATTTTAAATAGATCATAATCAAATTTTTCACCATACATAACCGCATATTTTTGTTCTGTTTGATTTAGAATATTCCAAAGTTGAGCTTCTAGAACGACTTTGCTTCTTGATTGTTTAAAATTCTCTAGTGCTCCAGCTTGAATTAACGGAGACAATACTCTGATTGAGAGCTTAGCCTGTTGAGCAGATTTGAAAACATCAAATTTGGTTGCATATTTATTTCTAAAATTATTTAGCCTCTCTATAGATTTATCTGATATGCCTTTAATTGATAGAAGACCAAATCTTATATTTTTATCTTCAACGCTAAAATCCATTTCTGATTTGATAATATGTGGTGGTAATAATTGTATATCAAATAAATCCATTTCTTTATGAATCTTTGATATCTCTGTAATTGGATCTGGCTCAAATCTAGTCATTTTCAATAAGGATAAAAAGAATTCTTTAGGATATTTAAATTTTAAATATATAGTAATCGCAGCTAATGCTGCGTAGCTTTGACTATGACTTGCATTGAATGAATAGTTTGCAGAATCTTCTAAAATTTTCCATAGCACTTCAGCTACTTCTTTTGGAAGATTATTCTTAATACATTTCTTTTCAATCTTTTCTTTCCAAGATTTGATTTCTTCTACCTTTTTCTTTCCCACGATTCTTCTAAGAATTTCTGCTTCATCCAATGTGAAGCCTATTTTATGCGCCATTTGCATTAGCTGTTCTTGATACAAAGCTACTCCACCCGTACGCTTTAAGATATCGTCAAAGAAAGGATGAATTGATTGAAACTCTCCAGTTTCAATATATTTAGCATACTGGTCAACAAACTGTAAGGCACCAGGTCTAGCGAGTGCGAGAACAGCGCTTAATTCTTCGGAATTTCTAGGCTTAACTTTTCTGCATACTTTAAAATTTGTATCTGCTTAAATTTGAAATAAACCATGTGGACTTTTTAAATCTTGTAGTTGTTGATATATAAAAACATCTTCTATATCAATATCTTCAATATTTTTATTGATCATACTGCAGACATCATAAACTACAGATACGCTTCTTAAGCCTAACAAATCCAGTTTTACATTAAGTTGACTTATGTCATTCATATCGAATGCGCTAACAGATTCTTTATCCGATGATAGTTCTAACGGACAGGTCTCCGATAATGGACTATGAGATATTTGAATACCAGAAGGGTGTACGCCTTTATTTTTAATAAGATTTCTTAATTTTAAAGCTATATTATATATTTCTAGGTTTTCATCGCACCATTCTTTAAATTTTTCTACTTCATTATATGCTTCTGAAATGTCTTTTACTTGACCAAATATTTTTGGTATCAGCGCACTTACGCCAGTCATTTCGGTTTCGCTTTTCTCATCGATTATCTTACCACATTCCTTTATTAATAGTTTTCCACTGAGAGTATTAAAAGTTAAGATTTTACTGATTCTATTTGGGAAAATTTCATTAAGAAAATCAACGACTTTATATCGATTATAATAGCAAATATCGAGATCTACGTCACACATTAAACTACCATCTAGATAAGTTACCCCATCAACAACTTGTTTTTTAGCTCTAATCTTGGATATAAATCTTTCAAAATAAAGATTATGTTTAATCGGATCAATTTTAGTTACTCCTATGAGGAATAAAATCAAGCTACCCGCAGCGCTTCCTCTGCCTAGACCAGTTGGAATTTTATTTTCCTTACAATAATTAATAACAAGCCAAACCAAGATGATATAATCAATAAATCCTAAATCCTCTATAATATCAAACTCATGATCTAAACGCTTTTTATATTCTTTACTATTAGGTAGATTGGAATAAGCTAGTTTTTTAAGAAAGTCTGTATTTGATGCATCTTCTGATAAACCTAAATTTCTTTTATGTTCAGGTTTAACTTTAAATTCGGGAAGTCTTACTCCATATAATGATAAATCAATTTTCTTAAATGAATTAGCAAAATCAATAGTCTTCGTCATCGCTCTTTCTTTTCTTTCTTTTTCTATGTTTATTTATAGACTTGTCTAAATTTTGTTGAAATTCTGTAAGACCTTCTTTTAGAGCAGCAAATGATTTTTCTTCATTATTGAGCGAATAAAATACATCAGCTTTGCTATTAGTTTTTCCGTGCTGCAAAGTGATTAAAAGATAATCAATATTTTCTTTCTCAAATTTATTGAGAATATCGTATATAAAATCCATTGATGCCATAATTAGTTATTATAATCCTTTCTTATATAGAATGCAATCAAATGTTGACCATATATTTAATTTTATTCCAAACTTTAAAATTAAGTTCAAGATCTGAGAGTGCATTATGCAATGAATCATAATCGTGATTAATATCTAAATCTTTTCCTGCAGTTGTTAAATTTGTCCTTACGTTTTTTACTTTCGTATGATATAATTTGTACATATATTCTGATAGATCTTCTTTTTTTGGATCATATGCTGAGGAAGTTTTAATTCCTTTATATAATAGATTAGTATCTATGCTCTTAGCCAAAAAGTCAATAGGCTTTTCTCCCATAAATTTATAATATTCGTTAAGAATATAAAGATCAAATCCTAGAATATTATGCCCAACAATATAGTCTGATTTTTCAATCCAATCTTTAAGAGTTGGGAAAAAAGCTTCTGGATCGATACCGTTTTTTTCAATATATTTGGGATCAAATCTTGTTATTCTTGCCGCATCTTTACTAATTTTTAAATGAGTCTTCCACTTAATATAAGCGTTTTTGGAATCAATGATTCTATCTCCTTGACATTTTAACATTGCAATTTGCCAAGGTAAATTATGACAGAAATTTAAACAAAGATTAAATGTTTCGCAATCTATAAAAAGAAATGTTTTATCTTTATTAAATCTTAAAAGATGTTCATCCATGATTTTGTTCTTTCCAGCTTTCTACGCAGAATTCATTGCTCGACATATGCTCCATTTCTGGCTTGTTGAGACTAGTTCTGCCGTTAATACATTTAAAAGTTAAATAACTTTTAAAATCTTTTCTATTTTTATAATAAATACTTTTAGTTTTAATAACCTCTAGTTTATTTGTTTCTGCAAATTTTAGCATTTTTGATTTTAAAAGAGGGTCAAATATTAAATTATTTTCTTCGGTAAATACCACTGGCTTATAATTTTCTACAAACGGAAGGCACTGATATCCTCTCAATGAATTGTTAAATATAAAATTATCATAGAATGGTATCGCTAATCTAATATGATCGTTAAATACTTCTTTTAATACTTGCATATCTAATCTTGGAGTATAATAAAATCCTTCTGTGCTTGCTTTAGTCCAAAGCTTGATTAAGGTCTTGTATCCTTCATTGCCATCAGCAAAGATAATGAGTTTATGATGCTTCTTAAGCTCTTCTTCATTTTTATTATTAATATTGTCACAAAATACAAATTTAATGCCAAATATAAGATCAATGTTGTTTTCTTTTAAATGTTTATATGCTTGAAGAAATCCACTAAAACAATCTTCTACAAGAAAGACTTTTTTAAGTTTATTATCTTTTGCAATCTGTATAATAGAATCTGGTTCATTATCCTCATCATTCTTCTCTTCAAGAGTAAGAATACTCTTACCTATTGAAAAATGGCTTTTAAATAATGGCAGGACTTTATACATGATATATTTATACTATATCTTAATTTAAGTGTCAAGATAAATCATCAAAAACATCTTTGGTTTTTGGAGACATTTCCTCTAAAATATCGTCAGTCGATTGGTTTATAGATACATTGTTAAATCTTGGACATCCAGCGTATTTTCTTTTTTCTATTTTAAATCCTTTTATTTCTTTAAATTTACCATCAAAATTTGATTCTACAATCTCATCTTTTTCATTTAATTTAACATAATATTCAAATGAGTCTTTATATGGACATTTCCAGTTCCCTACGCCACACATCCATTTATTCTTTGGGTTATCAGATGCAAAATTAGATTCAGCACTATTAATATCAAAGTTATTAATATGTGCGTTTACATATTCTAGATAATGCTCAAACCCTTTGATTTGATCATCATCAAATTGTAATTCTTGAACTGGTTGCTTTGGAAATCTTAAAAATAAGAATCTTACTATAGGTTTTAATTTAGGCCATAATTTTTTACTTGCTAGGCTATACATCATGGCCTGAATATTAGCTTCTAGATCGTCACCCCTAAATTTAGCTTTGGAGCTCTTGTAGTCAATTATAAGCATTTTATTTTTGGTTTTAATAGGCTTATCAATAAAGCCCTTAACATGGTATTTTGGGCTATCGCTCTTAATTTCGAATGCATATTCTGGTGATACGATTTTACCGTCTTCTCCGTAAAAATCATGCTTTAATCCTACTAATATCATTTCGTCAATAATTTGAAAATTACTCATATCTAATGGAGCTTGATTAATGAGCTTTTTTGTTAGTCTTTCTATCGCTTTACTACCCTTAATTGAATTATTTTTTATAATTAATGTAAAATGTTTCTTATGCTTTTTATTTAATAAAATTTCAAATATTTTATGGCAAACTGTTCCTCTTAACGCTCCATCATTTTGAGTTTGAGGTATTTTAGTATGATAGTTATTCCAATATACCCAAGAGCAAGTCTCTAAGGTTTTAATTCTAGAAGCTGATAAAATCTTTAAAGGTTTGTTGTCCATTGTATAATTTCTTCTTTTGTCATTTCCCCAAAATCTTTTTTCGTTGGTAGCATTATCGTTATTTGATGTTTATCAAAATGTTTTAATAATTTTTCTTTAGTTTTTTCTGCGGCTAAATTTCCTGCGTTATTTTTAAGAATATCATTATTAAAAGATATATAAATCTTATTTGGGTTTAAGATTAATAAAGTGTTAAGAATTCCTGTGCTAAGATTTAATCCAAAAGTTACTATTGTATTTTTTATTCCAGCTTCCCATAAGGCAAGCATATCACCAATACTTTCAATAAGAATAACATTTTTAGATTCCGATAAGATTTTTGAATTTATTTGAAGTGGATATTTCCAATTCGATTTATCACCTACTAATTTCCACTTTGGACACATTTTTTCATTTCTATTTAAGATGTCTCTACCTGCCACCCCGATTAATTGTTTTTCTTTATTAAAGATAGGAAATACATATCTGCCCTTCATTCTTCCTTCTTGTAGAATTCCTCCTTCAAATATATTTATAGTTTCATCAGATATATTTCTTTTATTCCAAAATGTATGATCTTTTACCAATTTAGACAGTACGTCAGAGGGATAACATTTTACTTGTTTGATTTCTGGCTTCTTGTATACTGTAAATGTATTTGTATTTGGAGTTTTTTGATTAATCCATTCTTTAGCTTCAACATTGTTTGGCAAATTTAATGTCATTCTTACTAAGTCTTGCAAAGTCCCTGTGGTATTTTCTTTGTAGTCTATCCATTTTCCGCTATCCTTATAAATAACTAATACATTTTCGTTATCTGAATCTCTATATAAAGGTTTTGTTCTATACTCTTTCGAGTATTCTTTTAGATTATAACCAAGATTAGATAATATTTCTTTTACGTTTTCCATTGTAAAGCTTCGCTAATTAAAGGAAATTCTTTAATAAATATTTTTTTACATCTATCCGCAATGATTCTATGTTCTTTTTGAGTATTTTGTTCTGTTCTTAACTCAAGGTAATGAATCCAGCTTCTTAACGAACCTTTCATATACATGGTTGTTTCTGTTGTTAATGGCAAAATCATTCTTGCTACTTCTTTTGCTACTCCATTCTCAATCATAGTCTCATAGCAATGATGAGATAATGATATTGATTCTGCAATAAGATTACTAATATTTTCATATGCAGAATTTGTTACTGGCATAAGATTTTCCCCAACTTGTCTATTCTTATCTCCTTGTAATCTTAATTCGATATCTTCAAATTCATTTGCAACACTATATCTCTGACTAAATTCTTGAAATGAAAATGATCTATGTCTTAATATTTGCGCTGCAATAGCTCTGCTAGTTTTTATTTCTACTGTCATATCAACTAATTCAAATGGCGACCAATGTCTATGTTTAATTAAAAATCCTAATAATTTTGGTGCGGTTTCTGTATTCATTTGATTAGATGGATTGCTAACTCTAGCGCAATAAGCTACAAGATCTTCTGCATTATTGATTCCATCAATATATGGTTGAGTAATTGATATCAATTTAACGTTCATAATAATTCTCCATCTTCATTTTGACCATCTCCATCAAAATCTAGCCTTTCATTTTCTGCGTCTACAATCTCTCTTAAAGTCCCTCTTTCTTCTACATTAAAATTACTTACTTCGAAATTAATATAATTATTAAAATATTTAAATTCATTTTCTCCTGTTCTTCTGCGAACAAGATCGTGATGCCCTGCCCCGTCTCTGCCTTGAAATCTAGTTTTAATGGCAATTAATTTATGTGTTCCAAATTGTTCGCCATCTACTTGAATTTCATCTTGAGTTTTTCTTCTAAAGATTCCTACAAATGATGCGAACCATTGCATGCGATCTGATAATGCAATAGCAGAACTATCATCAGTAACTTGATTTGCACTTCGATTAAAATTTTCTCCCGTTCTATTCAACTGCATCGCAGTAATAACTGGGCATTTAATTTCTTCTGAAATTCTCTTTAGTTTATCAATCTTATCTCCAATGGCTTGATGTTCTGCCCAATTTTGTCCAACCTTTTCGCCAGTTAATTTAATATAGTCATAGACTATAAGTGCTTGATTGCCTCTGCCTACTTTTGTATAATACCATCTTCTAATAATAGAAGCTACTTCATCTACATTCTTATTTGCTACATGATAATGATAATGAGTCATTCCTTTAACCTTTGGCCAAGCGTCTCTTACTTTTTGAATCATTTCTGGATTTTTTCTCCAATTTCCTGTTTCGATAAACCAAAGTGGAACGCCAGAGATGCTAGAAACGAGTCTCATTTGAGTATCTAAAGTAGACATCTCTGTATCTAAAATTAAAGCTTTTGTGTTCTTATTATGAATATTTGCTGTTTTATAAGCAATATCATTAAGCCATGTGCTTTTGCCCTGTCCAGGTCTACTTACTATAGAATAAATATTCCCTTGTTTTAGCCCTCCATATAGATTATTAAAATTGTTATATGGAGTCCTTAAACCAGTCTCTTCTCGTGGATTATTACCAATCTCTTCAATAATATTTTCCATTTCTTCGAACAAGTTAATTGGCTCGCCTTCAAGGTAATATTGACTTACTTTATTATTATAAATCTCGTCTACTTTTGATACAATAGAATCAATTCCATCTTCTGCATTTTCTTTAACAAATTTCTTTACATTTTCTGCGGTTTCAAACAACTCTCTGCGAACTTTAATTTTGCTTAATTCTTTGCAGGCATTGATTGTGCCTTGAGGATTAATTTGAGTTAAAGCTAAAGCGTCAATATATGAGAATATATCAATCTCGTCTTTAAAAGATATGCCTAGATTCTTAATCTTTTGAGCTAATAAGATTTTATCTATTTTATTATTTTTATTTAACTCGTCTTTAATACAAGAAAATATTGTACTGTGAACATCATTAAAAAAGTCTTTCTCAGATATAAATTTTGAAATATCAAAAAATACTTCTGCATTTCTTATGAGTCCGCCTAAAACATGGCGTTCCACCTGTACTGAATATATAGGCATACAATAAGATTGTAGTATAGATTTACTTTTTAGTCAACTAATCTTTTTTCTTGCGTTTCTTTTTGCCAATCTCCGCAATATTTTGTATTGTGCATTCAATATTTAGTGAATTCATTGCTTCTGCCCAATAATTAACATATTGCTGCAAGGCCATTGCATTTAATTGATTATCAAATTTTGTCATTACTTGAGGATCGCCTTCTGCATTAAAATTAAATAAAATAAATCCGCCAAACGAATTCTCATTTAATGCTTCCAATAATGGCTTTGGAAATTCTTTCTGCACATAAAATTTTACACTAAAATATGTTTATGTCGAAATTTTGAGAAAAAAAATCTGGTGATAAATTTTTTAAATCTTTTTGATAAATTTCAATAAATTTAAAATTATTTTTCTCAAGCCATTGTTCTTTTTTGCAATCTCTTTTTATGCTCTGTAAATAATTCATTCTAGAATTTGCATGAAAAAACTGATTAAAGCTTTCGTGTTGTTCGCCGTTTACCTCGACAGCAATTCTTTTTGTTGCGTTTAGTAAATCAACTTTCATTAAAGATCCATAAACTGGAAATTCTTCGTACACGATATGACTTTTCCAATATTGTTCAAAGAACTTTTTTACATTAAATTGTATTTTACTTCTGCTTGGTTTATTCCAATCTATCAAATATCTTGAAACATTTTTATTTACAAGTTTTCCATTTAAACTGTACAACCTCATGAAGGAATAAGTTTTTTATATTTCTCAAATAGATATTCTGTGATTTTTGGATTTTCTTCTAAATACTTTCTAAAATTATCCATGCCTTGATGTTGCTTCGTTAATTCTAAATCTGCATTTTTTAATTCTTTAATTAAATCGTCTCCTACAGTAATCCAAGCTCCTTTTGCTATAACAAATTGCCAAGCAATAAGCTGATCAATAATCTCATACTCCCTCCAAATCGAAGTCCCACTTTTGCGTCCATATTTAATAGGATACTCTACTTTATGATTTGTGGTTTCATTCGTGGATTTCTTAATCGTTAATTTCGCTGTATGTCCAATAATCTTATTTTTAATTGCGTCATATTTTTCATTTGGTTTCTCTAAAATAAGATCTCTATTAAATCTTGGTTCAAATTCTATAATCCAATTCGCAAAATGTAATAGAGCATTTCCACCTGTTGCAGTTGTTTGTCTAATATCTTTATTTGCTGCATAAGGATCGAGCTTAATATCTGATCTAACTTGACTAATAAATATAGCCATGTGACCTCTTTTAGCAAGAGCAATAGACATTTTTTTCATAAGAACTGATGAGATAACTGCTCCACCCGCGACTTTTGTAGCATCTGATAGCGTTTTAGCTGCATCATTCTTGGGCATTAAGCCATCCACAGAGTCAAGAACAAATAAATATCTTTTATTCTCTGGGTTATTTCTTACTAGTTCTAGCATTAATTCAGATACTGTTTCAAATATATTTGATTCAAATACAAAACAATTTCCGTCTTTCCACTTATCAGGATCTGTAACGTATTCCACTCCAGATCTCTCTTGTATCTCTTTGGATAATCTTCCTTCAGCCTTGATTAAGACTCCTCTTGCATTGGGAACCGTTTTAAGAAAATTCTTCATTACTTCTAAAGCTTCTGAAGTTTTTCCACCTTCGTTCATCCCAAGGAATCTATGCAAGCCTGGGCTAAAACCTCCGCCCATTACAAAATCTAAATTTAAACTACCAGAGGATACTTTATAATATATTTCATCTTCAAAATTATAATGATCTTCTTTATTGTCTTTTAAAAATGCTTTTAGCCTATCGTTTGATATAGGCCCTTGGGGGATTTCTTCTGTTTGAATTGATTTAGGTCTTGCCATCTAAAAACTCCTTTAATGTTTTAACTTTTTTGATAATATTTTTATCTTCTCCGATTTTATCTTTTCCAATATTATATGCTAAATTTGAATTTTTGTCAATTTTAAACAATCTCTTTTGATTAAAAAGAAATTTCTTGCCTTCAAATGTCAGTAGCCAATCTAAAGATTTTAATTGTTTGTCTTTTAGAAGAACCCAAAAATACGGATTATTTTCAAATTTAACTAATTTTTTTGCTTGGTTAATTTCATATCCCCAAGGAATGTTTTTTGATTTAACAAACTTTTTAATAATAAATTTTAATAATTGATGTCCTTGCGGGAGATTTCTCATAATATTAATTATATCTTAATCTTATAAAAAGTCAATCTATGATTAAATGTTTGTAATCTTTTATATTTTTTAATAAAAACTCTGGAAAAATCGCTACTGGGTCTATTTTTTTTAATTTAATAGACTCATCTTTAAAATTATCAGAGAATATAAAACTACCGTTGTCTTTTATTTTTTTATCAAATTCTTGAAAAAATACTAATTTCTCTGGTATTTTTGATTTATCAAAGGGCTCTATACATGAAAAAAATTTTTCATATACTTTTTCTTTACCTCCTTGATACCCAAAATGCCATCCAGCTTCCTCTATGTGAGAAACATGATCTTTAATTCCTCTTAAATTTTGGGGGGTATAATGAATAAGATCTTTAGCTTTTGCAAATATTGTGCCAATCCATCCTTTATCTACTGTTTCTAAATTCAGATAAAATACTAGATATTTCATTCCTACTGATAAAAACTTTACTTGGGCAAAATATTCCTCAAACTTATCTTTAATTTCTGGAGCCCAAATTTCATCTACATCTGAAATACCTATAATATCTTCTTCTTTAAGATCAATTTGCCTTAAACCTTTAACTATGCAGTTTCTTTGATAATTTTCCATTGCCCATCCATCTTTTTTAGGAAAATCATCAATTTTTATATGAATTATTTTATCTAGAAAATGTTTATATCTTTCTTTATTTTCTTCAAAATAATACGGTTTATCTAATAAAGATTGAGTTTTTGAGGCTTCTACTAGCACGAATTTGTCTACGACTTTATTTAAAACGTTTAGTCTTATCTCTAAAATATCTAACTCATTAAAAAATGGAAAGCAATCTATAATCATTGCTTTCTGTGAAAATGAAAATCTTCATGTTGATTCATTATCGAATAATTATTTTTATTCATCCATTCCATGATTTCATCAAAATATGGATTTTTATATTTTACTCCGAAGCTATACATTTCTACTATTATATCTTTCGGGCGACTAATTAAAGATTTAATAATATCAAATTCACTCCCTTCCACATCTAAAAGCAATACGTCAATATCGCCTCTATCAAATTCTTTTATATTTTTCACTTCAACTTTAACTTTTCGCAATTTTTCTTCGGATTTCGAATCATGCATAATTTCTGGAGACTTAACTCCTTCTATAAAAGAGGACCCTTTAGATAGAAAAAAATTAACTGTTTTGCTTTCGCTCCCAAGTGCAAAATTGAATATTTTAAAATTTTTAAATTCTGATAGATTTTGTTGAATTTCTTGAAAAGATTCTGGATTGGGTTCAAATAAAAAACATTCTACATCTGTATTTTTATATTGTAAAGTTCTACACTGCCAATATTCTCCTACGCCAATTTCAAAAATCTTCATGTTATTCGTGTGTTTTTTTAACGTAAAATATATCATTTTCTCCATGAAAAAATGGTATATAATTATTTAAATTCATCCATTTAATAATCTCGTCTGTGTATGGATTCTTATAATTTACTCCGTGCATTTCGACTGTTATTATCTTTGGTCTGCTTTTCATATGTTTTAAAGCGAACCATTCCGCCCCTTCTATATCTAGACATAATATATCTATATTTC